>Ga0196962_10000036_pt1 | contig 152680 bp, 116 predicted proteins | sample S3v_20metaG_FD_183186 | JGI IMG/M metagenome (GOLD analysis project Ga0196962, IMG submission 183186) | Soil microbial communities from Anza Borrego desert, Southern California, United States - S3+v_20 | ecosystem: Environmental > Terrestrial > Soil > Desert | place: USA: California...
ACGCCCGCGTTGAGCGCGGCGGCCGTCGGCCGCAGGACTCTGACCTGTCTCGAAGGTGCGGGCGGAAGCGGTTGCTGCTGCGGCTGGGCGGCGGGCGGCGGGGCCGTTGCGACCGGCGGCGCTTCCTGCGCCTGCTCGGCCACGACGGGTTCGGCCGCCTCGACTGCGGGCTGCACAACGTCGGCTGACGGCGGCGGCGTCGGGCGAGCTTCCGGCAACGGCTCGGCCGCGGGCGCTGAGGCGCTCGCGGAGGCGGAAGGGTGCTCGGCCCGCACGGCGGGCGTCAACTTTCTAATCTGGCGGACGGCGGTCGCGGGGGCTTGCGGCGTCCCTTGCGTCTCGGCGGGTGCGGGCTGTAGCTCCGCGGGCGCAAGAGCCATCTCGTCAGGCGCTTCAATCGCGCCGCCCGTCTCGGCGACGGCCGGGGCTTCTTCCAGGACCGGGCGCGCCTTCTTGACGACGACGACCTTGCGGGGGAGCGACGCCTCCTTCTTGGGGAAGTAGCGGTTGCGAATCTTGTCGGCCAGCTCTTTCGAGATGGAGTTCGACGGAACGCTCACGTCCACGCCCTCGCGGCGCACTTCCTCTATCAGGCGCTTGGTGTCTTGCTTCAGTTCTTTAGCCAGATCGTAGAGACGAACCTTGGAAGTAACGGTCATGCACTCCTTCTTCGACGCTTCAGGTAAAACGGCGTCGCGCGCTTCAAGTATAGGGTTGAGAACTCTTGCCTCTTCAACCTCACACTTGAAGCGCGCCCTTATTCAGAAGGAGCCCTTCAGGCGTGGGTCCGGGGAAGGCAAGGGGACATGCGCGCTTTTGACGCGAGCGCGCACGCCGCGGTTATTGGGCCGCATTGTCTTCGTCGGAAGCATCCTGCTTCTCGTTGCTCTCGACCGTCGCGGCCTCGCTGTATGACGGCTCGGGGGCAGAAGTAACCTGGACCTCGGGGGCCGAAGCCTCCGTGGCGAAATCCCCGCGCGGGGAGATGGGAGAGTCGTCCTCGACGGGCGGCTCGCCCTCGCCGACCTTCTCCGCGGCCTCGATCATCGCCGCGCCCGAGGACGTGATGTCCGGGGCCGGGGTGACGGTGTCGGGCCTGAGGTCTCGCCCCGCGCCTTGCAGTAACAACTCGTCCTCGGAGATGGGCTCCGCTTCCGTGACGGCGACGGGGTCGGCCGAGTGCTCGGCCAGAATCGTCTCCTCCGCGGTGAACGGCGCGCCCTGCTCGACCGCCTCGTCGTAGCCCTCGGCGGTCATCGCATCCGAAGGCGCTACTTCTTCGGCGGGGGCATCGGGATCGAGTTCGGCGGAGACGGCGTGCTGCTCCTCTATCACTGTCACTTCTTCGGGCGCAGATGCTTCTTCCGGCCCGGCCGCCTCTTCGGCCATGTCGCTCGCCTCCGTCCCCTCAGCCGCCTCGTCCTCCGACGCGGCCTCTTGTCCTTCTCCCGCACCCTCTTCAGGCGCGGCAGCCTCTTCGGGCGACACTTCCTCGCCGGCCTCCTCGCCGCCTTCCTGCTTGCTGGCGTCGCGCGCGGCGATGACGGCCTGCGCCGCCGTCAGCATCGACTCGGCCTCGTCCAAACTCACGTCGAGGTACTCGACCAGGTCGTCCACGGTGGTGGCGGCCAGGGCGTCTATGTCCTCGATGCCGTGCTCGGCCAGCGCCTCGGCCTGCGAGGCCGTGACGCCTTCGATGGCGGAGAGCGGGACACTGCCGCCGGAGGCGATGAGCGCGCCCATCTGCTCGGCGACTTCCTTCTTCAGCTCTTCCTCGCTGCGGATGTCTATGTTCCAGCCGACGAGCTTCGTCGCGAGCCGCACGTTCTGGCCGCGCTTGCCGATGGCTAGGCTCAACTGGTCCTCGTTGACGATGACCTCCATCTGGCGGTTCTCGATGTCCGTGATGCGGACCTGATTCACTTTCGCGGGCGAAAGCGCGTTCGCCGCGAAGACGGAGGGCTCGTCCGACCACTCTATGATGTCAATCTTCTCGCCGCGCAACTCGCGGATAATCGCCTGCACGCGCGAGCCCTTCATGCCGACGCACGCGCCGACGGGGTCAACGTCGCGCTCGTTAGAGGTGACGGCAATCTTCGCGCGCTCGCCCGGCTCCCTCACGGCAGACTTGATGACCACGGTCTCGTCGTAAATCTCCGGCACTTCCATCTCGAACAGCCGGCGCAAAAGCTCAGGAGAGGTGCGCGAGACTTCCACCTGCGGCCCCTTCGACTCCTTCGAGACGTTGTTGATGACGACGCGGATGCGCTCGCCCTGGTTCCACTGCTCGCCGCGCGACTGCTGCGAGCGGGGCAGGATGGCTTCGAGGTTCCCCAAATCCACGATGATGTTGCCGCGCTCGAAGCGCTTGGTGAAGCCGTTGACGAGGTCGCCGATCTTGTCTATGTACTGGTCATAAATGTTCGAGCGCTCGGCGTCGCGGACCTTCTGGAAGAGAATCTGCTTGGCGGTCTGCGCGGCGATGCGGCCCAACTCCTCCATCGGCAGCGGCAGAAGCAGGGCGTCGCCGATCTCCACCTCGTCGCCCGCCATCTCGCGCGCCTCCTCGATTGACAGCTCGGTCGCGGGGTCCGCGACCTCGTCCACGACCACCTTCGAGGCCGAGAGCTCGATGCCCGTCTCCGGGTTCCAGTCGACTTGTATGTCCTCGCCCGAGCGGAACTGCTTGCGGGCGGCGGCGCGCACGGCCTCCTTCATCGCCTCGATGACGATCTCGCGGTCCACGCCTTTCTCCTGGCAAAGGGCGTCAATGTTCTGCGCGATGGAAGTGCTCATCAGCTTACCTTTGTGTCCTTCTGGCTCAGGGCCAAGGAAACCTTCCTCACCCTGTCGAGCCTATTCAATTGTTATTCAGTTGTGCTTGCGGCCGTCCGTTTTGGCCGCGGCCTCCGAGGCCATCTCGCGCTCCTTGGCGCGACGAAACTCTTCTTCCACGTCAATCTCAAGGTTCGCCTTGACGATTGTCTCGAAGGGGACGCTGATTCGCCCGCTCGTCTTGTCCTCGAAAATCACCTCGTCGCCTTCGAGGCCGACGATTCGCCCGCGGAAGTTGCGCTGGCCGTTGATGGCCGCGCGCGTCTTCATCTTCGCCTCGCGGCCGGCGAAGCGCTCGTAGTCCTGGCGCTTGTAGAGGCCGCGCTCCAGTCCGGGCGACGATACCTCAAGCGTGTAAGCCGAGTGGATGAAGTCTTCCACGTCCAGAACGGTCCCGACGTGGAGGCTCATCTCCGAGCAGTCCTCGTGGGTCACGCCTTCGGGCTTGTCAATGAAGATGCGCAGGATGGGTTTGCCCTCGGGGCCCGCGACTTCCGCGTGAACCAGCTCCAGCCCGTGGTCGAGCGCCACGCGCTCGGCTATCTGCTGCACACGCTCTTCAATCGAACCCTGACCCACCGTTCGCCCGCTCCTTAACGACTGTCCGAAAATGCCCAGTAGCGCAAAAGAAAAAGTGGGCGCGAACCCACAGGAGAGAAAGCCGCGCTCCAAGCAAGCGAAGAATTATACGGAAAGGGTGGGGTATAAGCAAGCGGGCAACGGAGAGGGGCGGCGGCCTGAAAATATCGCTGAAATTACATGCCCGAGTGGCCCGGACGGCCACGGCGCGCGGCCCCGTCGTGCCTGCGCCGCCAGAAGTCGCGGTCCGGCCAGCGCGCCTCGAACGAGTAGTAAGTTGCCAGGTTTCGCAGGTATGCTTCGTAGATGGTCGCCAGCCTGAGCCGGTAGCGGTTGACGGCGTCCGTGTCTCCAGAAAGGTGCGCGTCGAGCGCGTTCCCCGCCTCCATCCCCGTAAACAGCGCCGTCAGCATCCCCTGCGAAGAGAGGGGGTCGAAGGCGAGCGCGGCGTCGCCGACGGCCAGCCAGCCTTCGCCGTCGAAACTGTCCAGCCGTGCGCTGTGGGCGGCAGCGCCCCGCGGCGCATCCTCCATGCGGTAGCCGTGCGCCGCGAGGCGGGCGCGAATGTGCTCCGTGCGGCCGAGCAGCGAGAGGTAGCTCTCCTTTTCGCAGAGGGCGCGCGGCGAGATTAAGTCTGCGTCCGTGAGATAAACCACGACGCGCCGTTTCGAAGGGAGGAGCGCCGTGTACCACCACCCGTCCGCGGCGGCCTCGATTAAAGTCCGCGAGTCCTCATCCGGCGCGGCGTCGTTGGCTGACCGGCGGAACAAGGCGAAGAAGGCGACGAGCCTGTCGTCCTGACGAAGCCGCGCGCCCTGCCTGCGGGCCAGCGCGCTGCGCCGCCCGGTCGCGTCCACCAGCCAGCGGCAACTCGCGCGCGTCTCGCCGCGCGGCCCAGCGAGCGTGAGTTGCCACCCGCCCCGCGGTGAACGAGTCAGACGCTTGAGTGCCGTGGCCTCGTACGTCTCGCTTCCAGAGAGGCGCGCGGCCTCGCGCAGCCGCCAGTCGAAGCGCGCGCGGTCCAAGTGCCAACCGTGCCCGTTCGGGTCGAAGATGAAGGCGGTTTCGTTGAGACGCTGCGCGCCCCAGGCGGACAGATTGCCGCGGCAGGGCAAGTGCCCGTCCGCGGCGAGGCCGTCCCAGAGTCCCATGTCGCCGAGCAGCGGCCGCGCCGCGGGCGGCAGCGCCTCGCCGATCTTGAAGGCGTTGGACTCGTTCGCCTCCGCGAGCAGCACGCGGCGGCCCGCGCGAGACAGCATGAGGGCGGCGGCAGACCCAGCAGGCCCGCCGCCGACAACCGCCACGTCGTAAGCCTCGCGCCCGCTGCCCGCGCCGCCAGTCGTCATCGCGTGTCTCTGAAGCGCTTGACCTTGTCTATGACGCCGGTCATGAACTCCTCTTCCGGCCGCCCTGTGGCCTCCGCGACGGCCGCGACGGCCGCGTCCATGGCCTCCACGTCCTCCATCTCCACGTCGTGAACGTGGAGCGCCATCAGGTTCCGGCGCGGCGGGATGGCCTCGACTTTCGGGAAGCCCGGCTTCGACTCGACGAGCATGACTTCCGGCAAGTCCGGGTCGCCCTGGACGCCGGGCCGAGTCTCGACCACGCCCAGCTTGCCGAACTTGTGAATCATCTCGTCAATGGCCTCAAGGTAGTTCGTGCTCAGCACGCGCAGCCACATCGCGCGCCGGTTGAAGGCGCTGACGCGCTCGTCGTGCGGCTTCGCCTGGTCAGTCGCTATCTCGTAATCGGCCTCCGTCAGTACGTGGTTCGGGACGCGCGCGGGCCAGAAGGTCGGCACATAAGGGTCGTAGCGCGGCCCGTAGCCCGCGTAATAACCCGAGCGGCAACTCGCCGTGTCCGTCTGCCACGGCACGGCCATCCAGCGCGAGATCGTGCCGGGGCTCTGCCCGTAGAGCACGCCGTTCGTCTGCTTCACCATCTGCGGGGTCAGTTGCGTGCCGTAGTCCGGCTCCGGCCCCTCTTCCGGGCGGCGGTGGCGTATGCGGAAAGGCGACATGTACATAGAGGCGTGGCGCATCGGCCAGGTCATCTCGCAGCCGGGGTGGAAGGCGTCGGCGAGGCAGAAGTCGAGCGCCGCGCGGTCGAGCATCGCGGGCTGCTCGGCGAGGTCAACCTGTGCCAATGTTCCGGGGGGCCTTGCGGCAGGGTTCCAGTCGGCCGCGAACTTGCCGTCCACCCAGAGTTGCAGCATGCGGTACTGCGTCGGCGAGAGCGCCACGTGTTGCCGCGGCGTGTCGGCCGGCGGGACGTTCATCGCGTCGCCGTAGAGCCAGGGCCACGGCACGGGCGATTGCCCGTCGCGGTCGAAGTCGCGGAACATGTTGCAGACCTGGCGGCGCAGCTCGCGGTACTCGTTACTCGCACTACTGAGCCGCGCGACGTACTCCGCGTCCAGGAAGTTCTGTGGCCCCTGCGGCCCGTACTGCACCGAAAAACCCTGGTTGACCCACTGGTGGTCGCTCAGGCGGCGCAAGACTGGGTAGATGTCCCGCGTGAATGAAATCTCCGCGGGGAACGGCAGGCGGCCCGACTGAACGAAAACGTCGAACATCAAATCGTGCATCGTCCGCGCGCCGATGACATCGGGCGCGTAGTTGGGCGGGGCCACGACCACCCACGCGGGTTCGACGGGGACGGGCAGCCCGCCCATGCTCACGGTCGCCGTGACGGGGCCGTCCGACACGTCGTCGTGCCAGGTGTCGTTGTTGGCGAAAGTGGTCGGCTTGGTCTTCGGCCCCTTGTAGGAGGCGGAGACTCCGCGCCCGCCCAGGAAGATGAGACGCCCGTCGTCGTCCGTGCGCAACTCGCCCAGGTAGACTTTCTTCCCGAAGAATTTGCCGCTGTCGAACTCGTACTGCTTGCCCGACTGATTGCGGCCGCTGACGGTGCGCGGCCCAGGGTCTATGACGAGCTTCTGTCGGTCAGCGCCTTTCACGTCCTGGTTGCGAAGCTCCGTCGCTTCCAAATCGGGGGCGTTGGCCTCGGGCACGTCGAGCGCGAGCTGAAACTGATACCAGGCGGCCTTCGTGTTCGCCACGTGAACCGTCCAACTGATTTCGGCGTTGGCGGCCGTCAACTCCGCGACCACCTCGCCCGCGGCGTTGTAGCCGTAGACGTGGAAGAGCGCGGCCTGACGCTTGAGCGCGCCCTGCTTGTCTTTGTAAAAGCCTGCGGGCTCGGGCGTGGGCTCCGTCACCTCCGGCCCTATGAAGAATTCGTTCTGACTGTCTCCGACGCGGGCGACGCCGATTGCCGGGTGTATGGCCGCCCGCACGACCTTCGAGTCGCGCGGCGACGGCGCGGCCGCCGCTTGCGGCGCGCCGCCTTCAGTTGACACTTCCTTTTTCGCTGATGCCTTCTTTTTCTTCGACCGAGTAGCCATTAGGGATTAGTCCTCCGGGAAAGCTTCTCTGAAAGCGTTAACCTGTATTCCGCGCCCGAAAGACACGTATCCGAACGGGTCTTTCAGGGCGAAGCTAATCTGAGCGGCTTTTCTCAAGCGGCGCGCTTGAGGCTATGGAGGCAGTGCCGGCGTGATGATAAGCGTGGGCGCTCAACGGAGCAGTGGCACGACCGCCGGAGCGCGGGCAGAATATGCGGTCGGGGTGTAGATGTCAAGATTCAGTTGGTCCGGCCGCCCGTGTTAATCGGCGGCCGGACCATCCCGCGCGTGCCCGGGCGCGCGCGGGCCAATTTTTTGTGCCAGCCGCTCAGCTCAATCTAGCCTTGACGATCTCGCTCACGGTGCGCCCGTCTGCGCTGCGGCCGGCGAGGCGGGCCTGCGCGGCCTTCATCACCGCGCCCATCTCGCGCATCGAGGAGGCGTTCGTCTCGTGAATCGCCTCCTCCACCGCGCGCTCTATCTCCTCGCGCGTCGCCGCCTGCGGCAGGTACTCTTCGATGACGCTTATCTCTGCGCGCTCTTTCGCCGCCAACTCCTCGCGCCCGGCCTTCTCGTACTGCTCCACGGAGTCGCGCCGCTGCTTGACGAGCGACTGCAAGACCTTCGTCACCTCCGCGTCGGTCAGCTCCGTGTTATGCTCCTTCTCGCGGTTCATCACCGCCGCCTTGACCATGCGCAGCGCCGACAGCCGCCCCGCGTCCTGCGCCTTCATCGCCGCGGTCATGTCGCCGACGATTCGTTCTCTGAGACTCATATTCTAAATTCCTTTCGACGCTCATTTGTAATCCCAAAGGCACGCGGTTTACAAGTGCGACACGGAATCGTTAGGATTGACTCGCTCCGACGGCGGTCGAAAACAACTTTCCGGTCCTGATGGCAACTCACACGCAAAGTAAGCCTCCAAGGCTGCGCTGGCACCTGGGCGCGCTCGCCGGCCTCGCGATGGCGATCCTCGGCCTCTACCCGCAGATCAACCTCTGGGCGCTGCGCGGCAATGATTGGAACGGCGCGTACGCCTACAACGACATAGACGAGGTGGCCTACGCCGCTTACTTGCAGGCGCTGATTGACGGCCGCCCGCGCCGTAACGACCCCTTCACGGGCCGCGACGACTCGGCCGAAAGCCCGCAGCCCGAGTCGCTCTTCTCCATACAATTCATCCCGCCCTACGCCGCCGCGCTCGCCGCGCGCGCTCTCGGCCTTGACGCGCGCTGGGCCATGATTCTCTCGGGCGCGCTCGCGGCCTTCCTGACCGCGCTCGCCGTCTTCTGGCTCTTCGGCCTCGTGACGCAGGACGACCGCCTGGCGGCCACCGGCGCGCTGATGGTGCTCTGCCTCGGCACACTCGCCTGCGCGCAGGGCGCTATCTTAGGGCTGCTGAAGATCGACTGGGCCTACCCTTACCTGCCGTTCCTCAGGCGCTACCTGCCCGCGCTCGCGTTCCCGGTCTTCTTCCTCTTCTGCGCGCTCGTCTGGCGCTCGATTAAGCACGAGAGCAAACGAGCTTTTTACTTGTACGCCGCGGGCGCTGGCCTCGCGTTCGCCGTGCTCGTCTACTCCTACTTCTACCTCTGGACGACGGCCGCCGCCTGGCTCGCCTGCTTCGCGCTGCTCTTATGGCTCGCGCGCCCCGAAGGCTGGAAGCGCGATATGAAGTCGCTGGCCGTCACCGGCGCGGTCGCGCTTCTTTCGCTCGTGCCGTACGCCATCCTGCTCTCGCGCCGCGCGGAGACGATGGACGCCGTGCAGCTCCTGACGCACACGCGCGCGCCGGACCTCCTGCGCCCGCCCACGCTGATAGGGATGTTCGTCCTCGCCCTGCTCGCCTACGGCGTCTGGCGCGGCCGCCTCGCATGGCGGGACCGCGCAGTGCTCCTCGCGGCCTCCCTCGCGCTGACGCCGCTCGCCGTCTTCAACCAGCAAGTCCTGACGGGCCGCTCGCTCCAACCCATCCACTACGAAGTCTTCATCGTCAACTACGTCGTCGCCTTCGCGCTCGTGCTGGCAGCGGCGCTCCTCTGGCGCGCGTTCGACGCGAAACAAAAACTGTCGAGCCGCGTCCTGCTCTTCACTGCCGCGCTCACCTTCTGCTGGGGCGTGGTCGAGGCGGACGTGACCACGCACGTCGTCGACGACCAGAACATCATCCGCGACGAGGCGCTGCCCGCAGGCAGGCGTCTGCGCGAACTGGCACAGGAAGCGCGGCAGCGCGGCGAGCGCGAAGGCGTCGTCTTCACGCCGAACCTCATACAGGGCGACGACCTGCCGACGCTCGCCCCGCAGGGCGTCCTCTGGGCGCGCCACCTGCACGTCTTCGCAGACACCACCTGGGAAGAGAACAAGGAGCGCTTCTACCAGCACATCTACTATCAAGGGCTCGACGCCCACTGGCTCGAACGCGAGCTGAAGGACAACAACTACATCATCGTCATAGCCCTCTTCGGCTGGGGCCGCCACCACGCGCGCCTGACCGCCAACTCCACCCCGCTCTCCGCCGCCGAGATAACCTCGGAAGTCAACCGCTACGCCGACTACACCGCCACCTTCACCCGCGACCGCGCCGCGAATCCGCGCCTCTCCTACCTCGTCACCGACGCCGACAGCACCGCCGACCTCAAAAACCTCGACCGCTGGTACGACCGCGACCCCGGCGAGCACCACGGCAAATTCATCCTCTACCGCGTCAGGTTGCGGCCCTAGTTCCCCGCGCGTCATCACTCTAGCGTGCCTCACGGAATTTCGTTAAGATGCCGACGTCCTACGCCTCGCGCTTCTCTAGTACAACGACTCGCTAGGACCTTATAAAAGACCCCCTCGAATGGCTCACGACGTATTCATCAGCTACGCCACGGAAGACAAAGGGTTCGCCGACGCCGTTCGCAAGGCTTTGGAACGGGGGGGCGTTCGCTGCTGGTACGCGCCCCGAGACGTTCCTTACACCGTAGATTATGAGGAGGCCATAGTTGACGCCATCGCCGAAAGTCGGATGATGGTGCTGATTTTATCCTCCCATTCTAATAGCTCCGTGCACGTGAAGCGGGAGGTGCAAAACGCTTGTAGGGAAGGACCGGAAATTCCTGTCCTTCCTGTCCAGATAGAAAACGTCACTCTCAACAAATCTTTAAAATATTACATAGGCTCTGTGCAGTGGCTGAGCGCGCTAGGTGTCCCTCTGGAGGCTCATCTTGAAAGTCTAGTTGATTACGTGCGGGCGCGCTTGCTGCCACACGAACGAGGCGAAGACGTGGCGGCAACAGTCGGTGGGAGGGCTGAGGATGTGCAGCCCCGCGCGGAGGATGAGGCGGAGGAATGGCAGCGCCAGGAGGAAGAGGGGAGACGGCGGCAGGAAGCGGAAGCACAACGCCGGAAGAAAGAGGAAGAGCATCGGCGCGCTTCGGACGAACAAACCGCGCGACTTGAGAGACTGTGGGACGAAGCCGGGGAGGAGGTGGCGCGCAAGGGCCACCTGCCAGAGGAGGAGCATAAGCGAGCTGCCGCGCCGCCTCAAGAGATGGCAACGGAAGAGACGGGCCAGCCGTCCGTAAAGACTCTGCAAGCCCCACCGCCCGAGAAGATCGTTCCGTCGAGTTCCGCCGGCTCGCCCGTCGTCGCAACAAAGGCGCGCCTCTCTCGGCGCACTATTCTATTGGCACTCGGCCTCGTGGCACTGACGGGCTTATTCATTTTCAGTATTCTGACCCTGTATAACTTGAACACCGGCGGTCAGACTTCCGGTAACAGTAGCCAGTCTTCGGTAGATAACTTGGCTCAGAAGGACAGTAATACAAAGATGGCGAGCGCGCCGACCGCAGGCCCGCCCGTGGTTGATCCATGGAGAATGGAGTTCGTGTATGTCCCTGCGGACAGCTTTATAATGGGTTCGGAGAAGGCAGACTATGAAAAGCCAGTGCATCTGGTGACGATTCCTAACGGTTTTTACATAGGGCGTTATGAAGTGACGCAGGAGCAGTGGCAGGCAGTAATGGGAGGTAATCCGTCAGGATTCAAGAACTGCGATCAGTGTCCTGTTGAGAACGTGACATGGAACGAAGTGCAGGAGTTCGTTCGCAGGCTGAACGCGCGAGGCAGTAGCTTAAGATATCGTTTGCCGACCGAGTCGGAGTGGGAGTATGCCTGTCGCGCCGGGGCGACGACCGAGTTTGCGTTCGGAGATTCGCTGTCATCAGAGCAAGCAAACTTTGACGGCAATGCCCCGTACGGCGGCGCGGCAAAAGGCGTAAATCGTCAGCAGACGATGCCGGTCGGATACTTCCAGCGGAATGAATGGGGTTTGTACGATATGCACGGGAATGTTCGGGAATGGTGCCAGGACGCATACCGTGCCGGTTATGAGGGCGCGCCGGCGGATGGCTCGGCGAGGGCGCCTGACGGGAAGAACAAGCGTCGGGTCGTGCGTGGTGGCTCGTGGCGTAATCCTGGTGACTCACTACGTTCGGCGGCGCGCGATCATTTTGAGCAAGATAACAGAAGCCCCCAACTCGGCTTCCGCTTGGTCGCCGAGCGGCGTTCTAACCCGTAGCAAGGGGCGAAAGCCGGTTTGCGAGCCCCGCGCTCCGGGCGGTGCTGACCACGGGTGTTGCCGGCCGCTTGAGCGAGACGGCCGGGGAGTCTGTTGACCTCCCGGCCGTCTCGCCGTGTCTGCCGGTCGCTCGTCGCGTTCGTCCCGTCGGGGTTTCCCGCTTGAAGGTTGGAGTGTTAACTGGGGCTGCCCTGGCTCGGTGGTTTGCGCCGGGGCGTTTTGTACTCGGACTTGCGCTTGAGGCCGAGGGCTTGCAGTTCGGCGGAGTCTTTGCCGAATTGCGCGCGGACCTGGTCTTTGACGCCGAGGATGATGTTGTGGAAGCGCCAGGATTCGGCCACGACTTCGTCGCGCGCGGCGGCGGCCGCCGCCTCCGCCTGCACGGCCGCCTGCTGCTTGGCGGCGAGCGCGTCGTGCGCCGTCGTGACGGCGGCGAGCGTAAAAGCGGGGTTGTTCGGCGCGTAGCCGCCAATGGTTTGCAGGGCGGCGAAGGCGTCTTCGTTGGCGCTAAGTTGTGAAGCTGGGAGAGGTCTGGTTTCGTTTCTCGCCATAGGGAATCTCCTTCGTGAGTTAAAGGGACGGGCACGACGAACGCGCGCATCTTAGCGAAACATTGACGCCGCGGACAAGAACTATTTTCAGGACGCGGAAACGGCAGGCCAGTAAGCGCGTACTCGGCTTCAGTTTTCCTGACAACCGAAGCAAACGCGCTCGTCTACGAAGGAAACGCCCGCGACTGCTTAGGAGTTTTGGGCGACGAGAGACTGTGCGGGAGAAACTCTTAACCATTCACGTCGGATTACAAAGGAGTATGACCCGCACATTAAGGAAGACGCGGCGCATCCTAAGCAGTTTGACACAAACAGTGAGGATGCGAGCCAAACTGCTTAGGATGCGCCGCCGAAGATGAAGGAATCTTGGGCGCGGATAAAGGAGTACGGCCGCAATGCTTAGCAATCCGCCGCGATTGCTAAGCATTGCGGCCGCATCCCTTAATCCGCGCCAGGATTTAGCCAATCGCCATCGCATCGACGGCGTCGAGGCGGATGATGACTTTGCGGAAGGTCTGGTTGCGTACTTCGATGGCTTCGAGGCCGATGATTTGTGTGACGATGCCGGAAATCATCTGGCCCTTGATGAAGATGGTCAGACCGCGCTTCTCTTTGAGACTCGTTTCGATTAACTCTTTGAATAGCTCCATCGCCCGCTCCTCCCGGGTTTTCCTGCGGAGATTATCATACGAGCTGCGGAATAATTAAGGAATTATGAAGCCGAATTCCCGCGGCGCTGGCTCTAGCGCGCGGGGCGGAATTTCGCTAATATGCCCGCGTTCGTTTGAACCCTCTACCACGCGCCTCTTTGTGATGACGCCTCACGCGAGACGTCGGCTCGAAAACCTCCTGCGATGGCTCACGACGTATTCATCAGCTATGCGATAGAAGACCGGCCGGTCGCCGATGCTGTGTGCCAGGCGCTAGAGGAGAAAGGGATACGATGCTGGTATGCGCCGCGTGACGTGCCGTTCGGCGCGGGCTTCGAAGAGGCTATTATAGATGCAATTTATAAAAGCCGGCTGATGATCCTGGTGTTGTCGTCACACGCTAACGCTTCAGCGCACGTCACGCGGGAGATTCAAATCGCTTTCGCCGAAGACGTCGAGATAACAATTCTTCCATTTCGAATAGAGGTCGTCTCTCCTAACAGAGCCTTGAAATATTACCTCGGCTCCCTGCAATGGTTCGATGCTCTCACTCTTCCTTTAGAACCTCATCTTGAACGGTTGAGAAAATCTGTGCAGCTCCGCCTGCAAGAGGGAACTGAACGTCGCCGCGCCCTGGAAGAGGGTACGCAGAAGCGTGACGGAGCGGCCCGAAAGGCCGAAGGTGAAGCGCAGCACCAGGGCGCTGCTGCCGAAGCATTAAGCCGCGCAGAGGCAAAGCCCAAACGGACGGAAGAGGAGGAACAGCGCCCCACAGATAAATTCAATTCTTTCACTCACAAAACCATCCCGGAGCCGCCCGCGCCAGCTGACGACGGCCGTGCGAGGGCCGATGCCGTTGGAGCCGCGCCGCGATTCGGTGGCAAAAGGAAACGCACGATGCTCGTCATCGTTGCCGCTAGCGTCGTCGTCCTCGCCGCCGTCGCTCTGATCTGGGCGGGGCTTAAAGGAGGAAGGACACAGGCGACCGTTAATCAAAACTCGACTGGGATAAATGCTAACCAGGCAAGCCAGCCAGCAGCCACGCCCTCCATAACGGCGACAACTCAGCCTGACGTCGAGCCTCAGCCTGCTGCCGGCGAAAAGGGTTCGGTTGAGTTCCGGCCCTCCCCCGGCGAAGAGAGCTTTTGGCTCAAGATTGATGACTCCGATATAGAGCAGCTTGAACTTTATTTGAAAACGTTTCCGAACGGTTTTTATAAGGGCTTGGCTAATTTAAAACTCATCAAGCTCAGAAAGCTCAATAATATCCCCATGTCAGATACGATTGACTTCGATTCGTATCCCGTCTCAAAGTTCGATGACGAGAAGGCGCGCCTCGACACCTTCGCGGTGGCGCTCCATCAGGAGCCCGGCGCTCAAGCCTACTACGTCGTCTTCGGCTCGTGCGAAGATGAGGCAGACCAACACTCTGCGCGCGCGGTTAGCTATCTGGTCAACGACCGCGGTATTGACCGTGGCCGCATCGCCGTCGTCAATGGAGGCTGCCGCGAGCAACTGACCGTGGAGCTGTGGCTCAGGCCGACGGGTGCGATGGAACCGATCCCCTCCAACAGCGCGACCGTGTCGCCTTGCCCGAAATGCCGCAGGGCTCCGCGCGGCGGGGCCGAAACTACTCGGTAGGCAGGCCACACCCGTAGTCATTCAGTGTAATCGAATCAAGCGCCGCCCCCGTGGCCGTTCGCGCGCGCGAGGTGTTGCTTCAGGTAATGGCCGGTGTGAGAATCTTTCGCCTTCATCAGCTCTTCGGGCGTGCCTGTGGCGACGACGTGGCCGCCGGCGTCGCCGCCTTCGGGGCCGAGGTCGATGAGGTAGTCGGCGGTCTTGATAACGTCGAGGTTGTGTTCGATGACGAGGAGGCTTCCGCCGGCTTCGATGAGGGCGCGGAAGGCGGCGAGGAGTTTGTTGATGTCGTCGAAGTGGAGGCCGGTCGTCGGCTCGTCGAAGATGTAGAGCGTCTTCGCGCCGGTGCGCTTCGAGAGGTGCGCGGCGAGCTTGACGCGCTGGGCCTCGCCGCCGGAAAGCGTCGTCGCGGACTGGCCGAGGCGCAGGTAACCTAAGCCTACGTCGTCGAGGACGCGCAGCCGATTCGTAATCTTCGGCACGTCGCGGAAGAAGGTCATGGCCTCGCGCACCGTCATGCTGAGCACGTCGTTGATGTTCTTGCCGCGGTAGCGCACGTCCAGAATCTGCGGCTTGAAGCGCGTGCCCTTGCACTCTTCGCAGACCAGCTCAACGTCCGCGAGGAACTGCATCTCGACGGTCACGGTGCCGTCGCCCTGGCACACTTCGCAGCGGCCGCCGGGGACGTTGAAGGAGAAGAAGGAGGGGTCGAAGCCGTGCGACTGCGCCTCGCGCGTCTGGCTGAACGCCTCGCGGATGGCGTCGTAGACTTTGATGTAAGTCACCGGGTTCGAGCGCGGCGTGCGGCCGATGGGCGACTGGTCGACGAGAATCACGTCGTCCACGAGCTGCCCGCCCTCCAGCTTCTGGAACGCGCCGACGTGGCCCTGCCAGTCGCCGCGCTGCTTCTTCAAACCGGCGTAGACGCAGTCGTGAATCAAGGTGGACTTCCCCGAGCCAGAGACGCCCGTCACGCAGACGAGCATGTCGAGCGGGATGTCAACGTCTATGCCCTTCAGGTTGTGCTCGGCCGCGCCGCGCAAGGTGAGCCGCCGCTTGTGCGGCGCGCGCCGCTGCTTGGGCGCTTTGATCTCCGCCTCGCCGCGCAGGTAGCGCGCCGTCAGAGAGTTCTTGTCCGTCAGCAAGTTTTCGAAGTCGCCCTCGTAGATGACCTGCCCGCCGAGTTCGCCCGCGGCCGGGCCGATGTCCAGGATGTGGTCGGAGGCGCGCATCATCTCGGGGTCGTGCTCGACGACGAGCACCGTGTTGCCTATGTCGCGCAGGCTGTGCAAGAGGCGAATCAATCGCTCGCTGTCGCGCGGGTGCAGGCCGATTGAAGGCTCGTCAAGGACGTAGAGCGCGCCGACGAGCGACGAGCCTAAGTTGGTGGCGAGCTGTATGCGCTGGGCCTCGCCGCCGGAGAGCGTGGAGGCCAGGCGGTCGAGCGTCAGGTAATCGAGGCCGACGTCGACGAGGAAGCGCAGGCGGCGGCGGACTTCGTAAAGCACGCGCTCGGCGATGGCCGCCTGCTCGGTCGTCAACTCAAGCCCTTCGAAGAAGGCCGCGGCGTCTTTAATCGAGAGCGCGCACACGGCCGGCAGCGTCCGTTCGCCGACGCGCACGGCGCGAGCCTCCTGCCTGAGACGCCCGCCGTTGCAGTCGGGGCACAAGGTATAACCGCGGTACTTCGAGAGGAAGACGCGGACGTGCAGCTTGTACTTCTTCGTCTCCAGCCACTCGAAGAAGCCGCGGACGCCGCCCCAGTGGCCCTTGCCCTCCACGACGGCGCGCTGGTCCGCCTGTGCCAATTCCGCGAACGGCACGTCCATCGGTATCCGCTCCTGCTTGCAGAAGCGGCGCAGCTCCGTGCGCGCCCACTCGAACTGCGGCTTCGTCCACGGCTCAATCGCCCCCTCGCCGAGCGTCAGCAGCGGGTTCGGAATCACCAGGTCTAAATCGAGCCCGATGGTGTTGCCGAAGCCCTGGCAGGTGGGGCACGCGCCGTAAGGGTTGTTGAAGCTGAAGAGCCTGGGCTCCGGCTGCGCGTAGACGCTCCCGTCGTACTTGCACTCGAAGCGCTCGGAGAAGCGCAGGCGCGCCGGCTCGTCCCCGACCGTCTCGACGACCGCCGTGCCGTGCCCCTCCTGGAAACAGGTTTCGAGCGAATCGACCAGGCGCTCGCGCACGTCCGCGCGGGCCACGAGGCGGTCGATTAAAACGTAGACGTTGTCGAAATCGGCGCGCGTGTAGTCGTCGGGCGAGCGCAGGTCTATGGTCTGGCGCGCGCCCGCGTCGTAGAGGCGCGTGAAGCCGCGCTGCATCAGGCTCATCACGTGGGCCGTGACGGTCTGGCGCGTCATCGCGGGCTCTTTCGCGGCCGGTTTGCGCTTGCGGCCTGTGCCATTTTTCGCGCCGTTCGTCTCGGCGCGCAGGCCCGCCTCGGCCGGGAAGAGGACGTAAAGCCTTGTGCCTTCGGCGAGCGCGTCGAGGGTCTCCAGGGCGGCGGATTCGGGCGAGTCTTTGCGGACCTCGCGGCCGCAGACCGTGCAGTAAGTCGTGCCGACGCGCGCGTAGAGGAGGCGCAGGTAGTCGTAGACTTCCGTCTGCGTGCCGACGGTCGAGCGCGGGTTGCGGGTGGAGTTCTTCTGCCGGATGGCTATGGCCGGCGCGATGCCGCGCACCTCGTCCACGTCCGGCTTATCCATGCGTTCGAGGAACTGGCGCGCGTAGGCCGAGAGCGACTCGACGTAGCGGCGCTGCCCCTCGGCGTAGATGGTGTCGAAGGCGAGCGAGGACTTGCCGGAGCCGGAGACGCCCGTGACGACCGTCAGCCTCCCGACGGGGATGGAAAACGAGATGTTCTTGAGGTTGTTGACGCGCGCCCCGCGCACTTCGATGGCTTCTTCAATCATGTCCCTAAAAGATTGCCACACCACACAGCGGGAGATTTTAGGGCTGCGGCAAACTCACATGATAACCCGATTTCGGCAGAAGACGAAACGGGGAATGGATGATAAAAGTGAAGATGGGAGAGGCGGCCGGAAATGAGGTCTGAAACAACAAGCCCCATCAGGGGCGACTGAAAATAGCCCGGCACTGAAGTGCCGGGCTATTTTCATCGGTCCCTAACGGGACGAACGCGCTTGAGCTTACTTTTGTCTTCGGACTGTCACTCCCGGCGGGGGGCGGAACTCGAAGGCGTCCGCTGGTGCGACGAAGTTTTCGCGGACGTTGCTCAAGGCCACTTCGGAGACCGCGCCGGCCGTGTCCACGAGCCTCACTCTCACGATCTTTCCGTCCGGGTGGACTTCCAGAAAAACTTCGCGCAGGCCGGCGGAGGCGTGCCGCGGGACGAGGCGCAGGGTGCGCGTCTCGGCGCTGCTTTCCGCGAGTGTGATGGAGCTGAAGTCGCGTTTGAGGTCGGTGCGGCCGAGGAGGAAGAGGAAGGGGAAGCGCGCGTCCGAGACGTTGTTCAGGTCGGCGTGCGTCGCCTCGCGGTCGGCGGGGACGTAGAGCCACACGTCGCGCCCGTTGACGATGAAGAGCTTGCCTGGCTTCGGGTCGTACTCCCAGCGCATGCGCCGCGGGCGCTGCAAGACGAGGCGGCCGCGCTCGCGCCGCGCGCGCACGCCGGGCGCGCTGTACGTCTGCTCGAACTCGGCGGCGAGCCCGCGCATGCGCCCGTAGCGCGCCTCGATTTTGGCAACCAGACCCTCAAGCTCGCCGCCCTGGCCGAAGGCTGGGGCCGCGCAGAGCAAGAGCGCGGGAACCAGGACGCACGGGCGAAAATTAATTACGCGCAATTTGACCCGGACTCTTTTCTTCGACTTCGCGGACGAAGAGTTCTTCGAGCGACTGGCGGACGGGCTGGACGGAGACGAGGCGGCCGCCCGCGCGGCGCAGGGCCGCGAGCACCGCGTCCACGTCCTTTTCGTCCGCCACCTCTACGCGCGCGCCGACGGCCGTCGGCGTGACCTCAGCGCCTTCGAGCGGGGACGTGAAGGCGCTCGAGAGTTGGTCCGCGTCCGTGCCGGCGACGGTGATCTCTATGCGGCGCTGGCCTTCTCCGGCGCGCTCGCGCAATTCCTCCAGCCGGCCGGTCTCGCTGAGCCGCCCGCGGTTCAGGATAGCCACGCGGTCACACAGCACCTCTATGTCGGACAGGATGTGCGAGCACATGAAGACGGTCGTCCCGGAGGCACGGAGCGAACTGATGAGGTCGCGCACCTCGCGGCGGCCGATGGGGTCCAGCCCGCTCATGGGCTCGTCCAGAAAAACGATCTCCGGGTCGTTGACGATGGCCTGCGCCAGCCCGACGCGCTGCAACATGCCCTTAGAGTATTTGCGTAGCTGCTTGTCCCAACTCTTCTCGTCGAGCCGGACGCGCGAGAGCAGGTCTTCCGTGCGCCGCTCGCGCATCCGCTTGCGGTAGCCGAAAAGCTCGCCGCAGTAGTTCAGCAGCTCGCGCGCCGTCAAGTAGTCGTAGAAGTAAGGGTTCTCGGGCAGGTAGCCTATGCGCGCGTGCATCTGCACGTCGTTGATGTCGCGCCCGAGGATGCGCGCGCGTCCCGCGGTCGGGTAGATGAGGCGCATCAGGAGCTTGAGCGTAGTCGTCTTGCCCGCGCCGTTCGCGCCGAGGAAGCCGAAGATTTGGCCGCCCTCGACCGTCAGCGTCAGGCCGTCTAACGCGCGCACCTTCTTCTTGCGCCAGAAGCCGACCTCGTAATCTTTCGTCAGGTTCTCAATCTCTACAACAGGCATAGTCTTCACTTGTAAGGGACCACGGATTTCGGGTCCAGGTCAACGTCGCACTGGTCTTTGAAGAGCAGGTAGGGCGTGTCCGCCGGGTCGAGCGGCGCGCCGGTATTCCTGTCAACTTTGAGGCCCGCGGCGCGCAACGCTCCGGCCACCTCGCGCCAGTCGGAGGCGCAACGGCCCTGTCGCGTCTGGTACTCCTTGAGGACTTTGCGAATCGCGTCGCGCTCTTCGAACGAGGTTATTTGTGCCAGTCTCAACTCGGCCATGCGCCTGATCGTCTCGTCGTCGGCCTCGTCGTACATGCGCTGGTAAATCTCGCGCGCGGTCCCGCGGCTGCCGCCCTCGGCCAGCATACGCGCGCTCATCGCGCGCATCCACGCCGGCGCGTTCGGCAGGCGAGCGCCCGCCTCGTACTTGGCGGCGGCCGTCTGGTAGTCGTCGCGCTGCCAGTGGATGTAGCCGAGGTGGTGATACAGCCGCCACTCCGCAGGGTTGTGCTCGATGCCTTTTTCGAGGAGCTTGATGGCGTGCTCGTCGTTGAGGGCGGGGAGCACGGCGGCCCCGTACTCGTAGACGGCGATGAACTGCGGGTCGAGCGTGGTCGCGGTGTCCAGGAGCGGGTAGAGCAGTCGCATGTCGAGCGCGCCGAGGTCGTTGAAGGTGAACTTGTCGCCCTGCTTGATGACCTTGCGGCCGACGTATTGCAGCGAGCGCATCCAGTACCAGTCGGCGATGAGGCCGTTGAAACTCAGGCTCATGCGCCGCGCCGCGCCGCCCGTCACGTAAAGGTTCTCCTCTTCGAGCGCGGGGTCCGCGGGGGGCCTGCGCACCTCCTGCCAGCGGTTGAGCGCCGCCGCTGAGCCCAGGCCCAGGAGGATGACCAGCGAGAGCAGGACGGTCTGCCGCCGACGCGCGCGGCGCGCTTCATCGGTTCGGTTCTCCTTCGCGTCTCTCATTTGAAGTTGCGGCGGTTGAAGATGAGTGTCGCGGCGGCGAGCAGCACAATGATGTAGGCGGCGGCGTAGGCGAGCGCCGCGAAGAACATCTCCGGCGCGGGCGTCTGCCCGTGCGCCGTGGGCGTGATGTAGCTGTAGTTCGAGAGGTTCGGCAGCAGGTAGAAGAGCGCGCCGAAGAAGTAGCGCGCGCCCGCGGTCCCCATCGAGGAGGCGAAGGTCTTCAGGTCGGCGCTGAAGTGGCCGATGATGAAGACGAAGAAGGTCAGGAGCGCCGAGAGCGCGGGCGACGAGAACGAGGAGAAGAGGATCGCGACGGCCGTCAGAATCATCAGCTCGACGTAGATGAGCATGATGGCGGGCCAGATGTTTAAGACGGGCACGTCCCAGGCGCGGCGCACGTAGAGCAGCGCGAGCGAGAGGCCGACGCCCATCACGACGACGTTGACCAGCAGCGTCAGGCAGAGGCCCAGATATTTCCCGACGAGGAACTCGCCGCGCCCCACGGGCTTCGCGAAGATGGCGTAGATGGTGCGCCGCTCGATCTCCTTGTAGACCAGCCCGACGCCGACGAAGATGGAGATGAACGCGCCGAAGAGCAGCATCGCGCTCAGCCCCATGTCGATGATGATCTTAGACTCCTGCGCGGCCGACAGCTCGCCCAGAAAAATCGCGCCGACGATCAGGAGCAGGACGAAGAGGACGAGGTTGTAGAGCACGCGGTCGCGCACGGCCTCGCGGAAGGCGTTGCGCGCGATGGCCGAGACGCGGCCCGGCATGGTCGAGCGCGTGCGCGCTTCGGAGGCCGCGGCCTCTTCGTGTGTTGGAATGTCTTTCGCGAAAGTGCTGAGGTCGGATGCTTCTTTTATTTCTTTTGCCATTGCGCGACGACAAAGCAAGAGAGCTTTTTGCCCTGAAGTTTAGAGATCAGAGATTCCAGCGCCAGCAGGAGCGGCGTGTAGAGGGGCTTCAAGCGGAGCGGAATCCTGAAAATCATGGAATTCAGCACCAGCAAAAACCCGAGGCTCCCCTGGTACTTTACTCGATTGAATGTGAAATGCGAAGAAAACTCGCGCTCGGCGGCCGCGAGGTCAACCGCCGCCTCGTTGTCCGAGAAAAGGTGGTCGTGCTTGTACCAGACGCGGCGCACTATGTCCGGGAGCGAGCCGCTGTGCGGCTCCATGAAGCAGAGGTAGCCGCCGGGCTTGAGCACGCGGTGAAGCTCGCGCACGGCCTCGTTGAGGAACGGGTGCATGTGGTGCAGGCCGCCGACCACGGAGACGCAGTCGAATGAATCGCTCGGGAGTCCCGTGTCGAGGGCGGAGCGGCAGATGGTGTGGCTGCCGGGCCAGCGCCTGCGGTACGCCTCCATGACTTCGGGGGAGATGTCGAGCCCGGTCATGAGCGCGCCGCGCGAGAGCAGGTACTCGGAGGTCTGCCCGCTGCCGCACATCGCGTCGAGGACACGCTTGCCGGCGAGGTCCAGGCCCGCGAACATCGGCTCGTAGATGAAGCGGCGGCGGTAGCTGAGGCTGCAAGGGTCGCTGTAGTGCGCCTCGTAGAGTTCCGCGACCCTGTCGAAGTGCTCTTTCTGCATGCGCTCGGCCTGCGTGTAGGCGGGGTTGCCCGCGAGCGTGCCGGCCGCGGCCAGTTGGTTCGTCAGTCCTATCGGTGCCGTACTCATCGTCTATCTCCTTCTCTCTTTCTTTTGCGCCCGCCGAAAACGAAAAGCCCCCCGATGAGGACCGCGCCCACGGCGCTCGTGGCGGCCGCGACGCGTGACCGCGCGGGTTCGCGAAACTCCAACTCGACCGCGACGGCGTCCGCCGGGAGCGAAATCAGCAGCACCCCGTCGTCGGCCGCGCGCACGGGGAGCGCTTGGCCGTTGGCCGTTGCCCGCCAGTGCGGGTAATAAAAGGTGCGCACGCGCGCCTCGGTCCGAGCGCCGGGGCCGACTTCGAACGTGCGGCGCTCGGGCTCCCAAGAATTGATGTTGACCGTCCTTTGCGCCGCCTCGACCTGGCCGGACATCTCGCGCAGAGGCTGGACGGCCCAGACGGTCGCCCAGTATTCGACGTTCGGCGTGCCGGGGATGGAGCGCAGCGTGGTCTCGAACTGCTCGGGCGAGAGGTAGCGCGCCTCGCGCACGACGTGCGAGAAGGTGAGCGTCAGGGAGACGACCACGCCGCCCGCGACGAGGAGGGCCAGGGGGCGGCCGCGCCCGTGCGCCTTTTCGGTCCAGAAGTGGAAGGTGGAGGCGGCCACGACCGAGCCCGCCATCGAGACGATTGCCAGCCAGCGCCAGGGGAATTGCACTTCACGGAGCGGCCACAAAATGGCCCACAGGGGGCGGCTCAGAGGCGTCGCCATGAAGAAGGCTAAGAGGAACAGGAGCCCGGCGACGCGCACGCCGCGCCTCTTCACGCGGCCGCGCGCGAAGAGGGCCGCGCCGGGCAGCACGAGCGCCAGCGTGGCGAAGGCGATGAAGTTCATCCACCAGACGTTCATGTTCTCGGGCGAGAAGGTCTGGAAGAGAAAGTTGAACCGGTAATCGACCGAGAGGTCCGCCTGCGTGGTGTTGGTCCTGACCCAGGTGAGTTCGGCGAGCATCGTCACCCAGTAGAACGCGGTGGCCGCGAGCCCGAGCGCCGCGCCCGCGGCGAGTCTCAGGACCGTCGCGACGCGCTTGCCCCGCTCCATGCGCAACAGCGCGTAGGCGAGCAGGCTGAGGCCGCCGATGACGGTCAGGGGGAGGTGTGTGACGACCAGGGCGGCGAAGGAGACTGCGAGGCCGACCACGTCGCGCCTCTCTTTGCGCCGGCAGATTCTTTCGACGAAGGCGAAGCAGAACGGCAGGATGGCCGCGCCCGCGTACTCGGGCAGCATGAACGCCTGGTAAAGCTCGTTGACGTGGTAGGGCATCAGCGTGTAGAGGACGCCGGCCCACATGGCCTGCTGGCGCGTCAGAGAGGCGCGCGCCCAGAAGTAGACGCCGAGGCCGCCGAGAATTGAGAGGAGCGTGAAGGCGACGAGGCTCCCAGAGTACCAGTCTCCCGTCAGGGCGCGGGTCGCGCCGAGCAGGTAGTAGGCTCCGGGGGGGTAGAACCTGAAGCTGGGGTCGCCGTACCCGCCGCTCGACTCCGCGAGCCAGCCCGGCGACAAGTCCCCGCCGCGCACGGCGTCGTACAGGGGGAGCGCGAGGCGGTAGTGATTCCAGAGATCGATGTTGCTCGGGACGCCGCGCAGCATCGCGGGCGCGAGCGCGAGGACGGCGACCGCCGCGACGCACAGCACGGGCCAGCGCTTCCGCCAGAGGCGGGGCCGAGTCTCACGTAGACGGCTTGTCAGAGCCGCGCCGCCGGCCGCGTCCTCGTGGCCTTCCGCGCGGGGCTGTGAGAGAGTGCTGGACATAAGTCTCTTAAAGGGATGAGGGATGAATGAAAAGCTTCGTCGAGCATTGGCTCAATTGAATCAGTCATTCAATCCCTTTCATTCCTCATCCCTCATTAAAGAAATGCGGGGGAGAAGTTCGCACTTCGGCCCCCGCAAAGCTCAGGTTTGGTGGTGACTATTACTGCTGGCCGAGCTCGTCCAGACCGTCGCAGGCGGCGCGGTTGGCGACAGGGGCGACGCCGGGCTCGCCCTTCATGACGCCGTCTTCCTCGACGCAGAACTGGCGGGTGCCGGACTGGGAGACGCCACCGGTGACCTGCGGGCTGCCCTGCGCCATGAACTGCGCGAGCGTGCCGGGGGCCGAGTCGATGATGTCCGCGTCGCGGACGGTGAAGATGTAGCCGCTCTTGGTGCCGAGGCCGAGAACGCCGTCGACGAGGTCGGCCGCGTCCAAATCGCCGAGGTTACCGAAGTTGCCGTTGCCGGTGGTCGCCTGGTAGGTGGCTTCAGCGGAGTGGATGGTGCGCAGGGAGGACTGGGCCGAGCCTTCGTTGGCGGCGCGGCGGGAAGCGAGAAGGTTGGGGATGGCGATAGCGGCAATGATGCCGATGATCGCGACGACGATCAAAAGCTCGATGAGAGAGAAGCCAGACTGGCCTTTTTTCTGTTGCATTTCTTTCGGGTGCTCCTTGAAGAGTAAGAGTGATTTGTTCAAAAATTTCGCGCCATCGGCTTTCTCAGGCATTGGTGCCGCGCTCGGCGCGCGTTGCGGTCAACCTGACCTTTACAAACGCCGTGCCGCGGGGCCGCGCGCGGCGTGAGCCTGGAAAATCGCGCGAAAAACCTTGTGCTTTCGCGTAAAGCCCCTCAGACGTGCGAGGGGCCGGGGCGGACAGGCTTCGTGAACTGACAAATAACGGCAGCGTGCGGGTGACGGTTTTCGGTAAGTCGGGCGGGGCGCGGGCTGAGGAAAGAGGGGCAAGGCGGAAAGAGTTTTCGGCCGCGGGCCGCTAATCAACCGGGGGGCTCGCGATGGTGGCGGCCGCGCCGACTTCGACTCGTATGATGGCGGTGGCGTCGATGTAGTAATGCTGGTAAGCGTTCGACGGGTCGAGGACCGGGTCCGCGACCGCCTCGTAGTTGAGCGCCGTCGAGGTCGGGATGTCGAACGTGTAGCCGCTCTTCTCGCCCGACACCAGGCTCTGGTCCGCGATGAGTTTCGCGGTCCCCAGTTCGGCCAGCGTGCCGTAGCGGCCGTTGGTCGAGCGGTAGGAAGCCTGCGCGGAGTTGATGGTGCGTAAGGAGGTGACGGCCGAGGCGGACTTGGTGGCCTGCCTGGCCTGTTCGAGGTAAGGGACCGCGATGGCGGCGATGACGCCTATGATGGCGACGACGATCAGCAATTCGATCAGCGAAAAACCTTTTTGCGACGGGGTAGATTTTCTCATGGGACGTGCGGCCGTTCTGCCTTTCAGAGAGGTCCGATGCCCGAGAGGCGTCGGGCATTCCCCCGCACCACAGCAACGGGCGTGCCGCGGGTAAGTAAAAAGGCGAAAGGGAAGACGAGCGCCGGGCTCTTCATCCTCCCTTCCGCCTTTTACCTTTTACCTTTCGCCTTCCCTATCCGCGCGTCGCGGAGTCGCGCAGTTGGGCGGTCAGGCCGCGGATTTGATGTTTGTCCAGGAGGTGGCGGAGCGAGCGCACGGAGAGGTGCAGCAACTCCGCGGCGCGCGTCTGGTTGCCGCCCGTGCGGCGCAGGGCTTCGAGCACGTAGGTCTTCTCCAACTGCTCCAGGTGCGCCACGATGTTGATGCCCTCTTCGGGCAGCGCGAAGGCCGAGGCGACGCGCGCGGGGTTGTAGTTGGTGATCTGCTCGGGGAAGCGCTCGGGCTGAATCGTGTCCGTGCGCTCCAGCGCGACGGCGCGCTCGATGGTGTGCTCTAGCTCGCGCACGTTGCCGGGCCACGAGTAGGCTTCGAGGAGCCTGAGCCCCTTCTCGCTGATGGTGACCTGGCGGCCCGTCTGCGCGCAGAACTTTTTGATGAAGTGCTCGGTCAGCTCCACTATGTCCTCGGCGCGGTCGCGCAGCGCCGGGAGTTCTATCGGGATGACGCTGACGCGGTAGTAGAGGTCTTCGCGGAACTGCCCGTCGCGGACCATCGCGGAGAGGTCGCGGTTGGTGGCGGCGATGACGCGCGTGTCTATGTCGAGCTCCTCGTGCGCGCCGACGGGGCGGACCTTGCGCTCTTGCAGGACGCGCAGGAGCTTGACCTGCATGGCGGGCGACATCTCGCCTATCTCGTCCAGGAAAATGGTCCCGCGGTTGGCCGCTTCGAACAATCCCTTGCGGTTCACGTTCGCGCCCGTGAACGCGCCCTTGACGTAGCCGAAGAGTTCGCTTTCGAGCAGCGTCTCCGTGAACGCGCCGCAGTTGATGGAGACGAAGGGGCGCTCGGCGCGCGGGCTGAGGTCGTGTATGGCGCGCGCGACCAGTTCCTTGCCCGTCCCCGACTCGCCCGTGACGAGCACGGTTGACTGCACCTCCGCGACTGTCTCGATCATCTGGTAGACGGCCTGCATCCGCTCGGAGTGGCCTATGATGTTGCCGAGGCTCCCGCGCTCGCGCTGCTCCTTGATGAGCGCTTCCTTCTCGATCTTGAGCGCCTCGACCTCTTTCTTGAGCGTGAGGCGTTCGAGCGCCTTGGCGGCGATGAGTTTCAGCTCGTCTATGTCGAACGGCTTGGTGATGAAGTCGTCCGCGCCGAGCTTGAACGCCTCGCGCGCCGTGTCCACGGTGGCGAAGGCCGTCATCATCACGACCGCGACCTCGGGCAACATCTCGCGCGCGGCGCGCAAGAGTTCGATGCCGCCCATGTCCGGCATCTTCACGTCCGAGACGATCAGGTCGGCCGGCTCTTCGCGCAGGAGTTCCAACGCGCGCCGCCCGTTCTCGGCCGCGCGCACGTTGTGGCCCTCGCGCCCGAACACAATCGAGAGCAGTTGCCGCATCCCCTGCTCGTCGTCAACGATTAGAAGTTTTGACATAAGTCGGAATCCAGGAGTCAGGAGTCGGGAGTCAGAATAGCCGCCGCGTATTCTCCCAGCAACTCGCTCAGTTCTTCAAGCTGCGGCAGCAACTCGGGGTGGTCGCCGTAGCCCAGGTCTTTGGCTAAGATTAAATAGTAACGGCACTCTTCGAGAGAGCCGCGCGCCGCGTGGACTAATTCGGCGCGCTCAGTTTCGTCCGCTTCCCGCAGGGTCCGAATGAGACTGACGGGGACGGCCGCCGCGGCCAGTCTGAATCGCGGGGTCAACCCGTGGACCTCTTTCGCCGGGAAATAGTCGCTGTAGTTGTAGACGGACAGCACGAACCGGTGCGCCTTCTCCCAGACGGGCAGGTGTCGAAAATCTTTCGGCGCTTCGCGCTCCATCTTACCTCTCGGCCTCTACTTCCGCCTTACGGCCCACATGCTCTTTCCTCTCCCCCGGCAACTCAATCGTGATCGTCGTCCCTTGCCCCTCGCGGCTGCGGACGTTGATGGTGCCGCCGTGGTCGCGGATGATTTGATAGACGATTGAGAGCCCGAGGCCCGTGCCGCCGGTCCGCGAAGAGAAGGGCTCGAAGAGGTGCTCGACCTGCTCGGGCGACATGCCCTGGCCCGTGTCCGTGAAAGTGATTCGCAGGCGGCCGCCCGCCGCGGGCCTCAGCTCGGCGCGCAAGCTTCCGCCGCCGGGCATCGCCTGGAGGGCGTTGCGCGCGATGTTCCAGAAGACCTGCTTGAGCTGCGAGGCGTCCGCTTCCGTCATGACGGCCTCCGCCGGGTAGTCCTCTTCGAGCGCGTGCTCGGGCCGCAGCTCGGGGCTGTGACGCAGGAGCGTGAAGGTCTCGGTCAGCAGCTCGCGCACGTCCACGCTCTGGTGCGCGCGCGAGCGCGGCCGCGCGTAGGTCAGGTAGTCCGTGATGATGCGGTTCAGACGGTCCGACTCGCGCAGGATGATCTCCATCAGCTCGGCCTGCTGCGAGTTGCCGTCCATCTCGGAACGCAGGACCTGAATCGAGCCGCGCATGGCCGCGAGCGGGTTGCGTATCTCGTGCGCGATTGAGGCGGCCACGCGGCCGACGGCCGCCAGCCGGTCCTGACGGCGCGAGGTCTCTTCGAGCGCGCGGACCTGCGTCAAGTCCTGGAAGGTGATGACCAAACCAGTCGTCTCGCCAGACTCCGCGAAGAGCGGGAAGATGCTGAAGCCGAGGCGCAGGCGGAGCCCGTCGGCGGTCAGGCAGTTGGCCTCGAAGCGCGGGCTGGGGCGGCTCGCCTCGGCGGCGCTCATCGACTCGCGTATGTGCTCCTCGATTTCGCCGACGAAGATGGAGACGTTCTGCCCGCGCACGTCCTCGGCCCTGTAGCCGGTGATCTCCTCGGCCGCGGCGTTGAAGATGTAGATGTGCCCTTGCAGGTCCGTCGTGATGACGCCCGAGCGGATCGACTCGACGATGCGCTCGTGCAGCGCGCGCAGGTTGGCGAGCGTCTGCGTAGCCTCCGTCAGCTTCACGTCGTAGTGCGACTGGCGCTGCGCGAGGCGCGCCGCCAGGAGTCCGACGAAGAGGAAGGCCACGTCGTTGAGGCCGACCGCCTGCACGACCTTCAGGAGCGACGTTTCGGCCGCGGGCGCGACGTGCGGCGGAATCAACCCCGAGACGACGCCCATCGAGAGGCCCGTGAAGATGGCGGCGCAGCCGACCGAAGCGACGAGCGCGGCGCGCGCGCCGAGGAAGAAGCTGGCGACGGAGATGACGACGATGTAGAAGGCCGCGAAGGGCGAGCTGACGTCGCCCGTCGCCCAGACGAGCCACGTCACGATCAGCACGTCAACGAAAAGTTGGACGCTCGTCTGCAAGCGCTGGCGCTTGCTCACCCTGAGCGCGACGGCGTAGAGGACCGAGACGGCGACGACGGTGAGGAAGATGATGAGGGCCACGCCCTCCGGCCTGCCGGGCTGCGCGTCGGAGAAGAGCGTGACGCCGAGGACGAAGAGGATGACTGCGGCCGCGACGCGCCCCGCGATGAGCCACCAGAGGCGGCGGCCGAGCGCCCCACCCTGCTCCGTTGTTCTCTCAACCCGCATCGCGCATAAGCCTATCACAGGCGCGGCGGCTTGAGGCAGTCGCGTAGAAAAGAGCCGGGGGAATTTTTTGTGCAGGGTGGAGTCAGTTGTCGGCCGCGGGCGCGCGGGGTGGAGGGCGCGGCGGTCACTACTGCGTTGGCTTGGCTTCGAGCTTCCCGAAGCGGTTTTCCAGGTCTCCGAAGTCCGAGCGGATCTCTAACACGATGGATTCGATGCGGTCCAAGCGCCGGGACAACTGGCGCTTCGTGTCCACGAGTTCCCGACTCAGGTCCGCAATCTGCTTGAGAGCCTGCTCCCAGATCGGCTTGGTGTCGTAGGAACGCGCTTCGAGTCTCTGAATCCGCGCGTCGAGTTCTTGGAAACCAGAACTCATCCTTGTTTCCAGGGCGTCGAAGCGGGCGAACACCCGTTCCTCGAAAGAGCGCCCGTCCCCGCCGCCGATGTTCTGTGTGGTCTCTTCACTCATGGCTGCTCCCGAATGAGATTATCGTGCTTGCTGAGTTCTCATACAAGCGCAAATCGGGTAGTAGCGGCTGGATGTCTCGGATTAAAAGACAAAAGGGAGGATAAAGTCAACTAAAACGGCGCGGGCTCGCAGGCACGACGCTCATCTTACGCGGTCCTTCATGTGCGCGCGCAACTCAATCAGTTCTTGGCGGTGCGACTCGTCGTGCTCGCGCATGAGGAGGAACAGTTTGCCGAGCGTAATCTCGCCGACGCCTTCGAGGACTCCTTTGCGGTCCAACTGCTCGGCCGAGAGATTTTTTATCGCGCGGAGGTTCTCGTCGCGGGCGCGCGTGAAGTCGTCGAGGGCCGCGCCGAACTCCTGGCTGTTGTAATCGCGCTCGCGCGCGAGGCGGCCGCCGTCAACGTCCGGGAGTTGCGGGTCGTCTTCCGTCAGTAGCTTTCGGATGCGCGCGCCGTAGCCTTCCAGTTCTATGTCGCGCAGGTGGCACGCGTTCTCGACGAACGAGAATTGGTCGCCCGAAGGCTTCCATCTCAAGTCCCCGTCGGCGAGTCCCTGTGCCAGTTTCCGAAAGACTGCGGGCGTCTCCTGGAGAAACTCGATCACGTCCTGAGAGTCTTCCATATCGTCCCCCACGGCCGGTCACTTCCGGCCCGAAGCCACGAAGATGTTCATCAGCGCCGTCTCGTCGCCGCCCTCGGAGCGGACGCGGCACTCTTCGCCCAGGTCGTCCACGAAGACTTCGCGGAGCCCGGCCGCCGTCAGCCATTCTTCGAGCGCCTCGCGCCTGAAGCCCGGCCAGCGGTCGTGGTGCTCGGTCTTGAGAAACTCGAAAGAGTGTTCGAACACGTCCGTGATGGTGAGCCGCCCGCCCGGCTTGAGAATCCGCGCCATCTCGCTAATCGCGCGCGCCGGGTCCTCGACGTGGTGCAGGTACATGTTGGCGAAGACGTGCTCGACCGAGCCCTCCGCGAGCGGCAGCTCTTCGGCCTCCCCCTTGCGGTAATCGATCTTGTCCGCGGCCGCCGCGAATTTCGTCTTCATCTTCGCGAGCATGGCCTCCGACTGGTCGACCGCGACGACGCTCAAGCCCCTGCGGAGCAGCCCCTCGGTCACAAACCCGGTCCCGGCCCCCAGGTCCGCGGCGAGCTGGCCCGCGCTCACCCCGGCGCGGTCGAAAGCCTTCTCGCGCACCCGCTCCGAATAGAAGTTCGCGCGCATCGCGTCCCACTCGCCGGCCACCTCGTTGAAAAACTGCTTGCTGCTCATGAGAATTATCCTTCGCCTACAAACGCGCGGCCGCCGCTTCGTCCACGAGCCATTCGAGCGTGCCGCCGAGCGGCTTGATTAACTGCGACGGCAGCCGCCGCGAATCGAGTTCGCCCTTGAGGACTTCGGCGAGCGGCGCTGCTTTGCTCGCGCCGGTGACCAGGAAGATGACGTGCGCGGCGTGGTTGATGGCGGGCGCGGTCAGGGTCACGCGGTAAGCGTTGAGCTTCTCGACCCAGTTGGCGGCGACCCAGGAGCCCCGCTCGCCGAGCGCCTGCGTGCCTGGGAAGAGGGAAGCGGTGTGGCCGTCGTCGCCCATGCCCAGAAGAACCAGGTCGAAACTGGGCCACGGGGCGTCGTTGAAAAAGGTGCGCAGCTCGTCTTCGTAGAGGCGCGCGTTGGCGACCGAGTCGCCGAGGCCGTTGATGCGGTGAACGTTCTCGGGCGGGACGGGAAGGCGCGAGAGCATCGCCTCGCTCGCCATGCGGTAGTTGCTCTCCGCGGAGTCTGCCGGGACCATCCGCTCGTCCCCGAAAAAGACGTGCACCCGAGGCCAGTCAACGCGGCCGCTGCAATCGTCGCCCGCCAGCAGCTCGTAGGCCCGCTTCGGCGTCGAGCCGCCGGCGAGGGCGACGGCGAAGCGCCCGCGCTCGCTTACGGCAGACTGTGCCAGTTCGACGAAACGCCCGGCCGCCGCGCGCGCCACCTCCTCCGCGCCGCCCAAGACCGTAACCTTCGGGGTTTCTCCGCGAGCTTCCATCTCTGTTTATTCCCGAAGCTGATTGAAGCTACTTATTCATCATCTGTATCAACTGCGCGGCGTAAAGGAGCGCCTCTTCGTAGATGACGTCGCGCTTGAGCAGGGAGAGTTCGCGGCTGAGGCGCTGGCCCTCGGTCTTCTGCTCGTAGCTGAGGACGCGGCCGACTGTGCGTACGCCGTCAGTCGTCGCCTCCGTTTCGAGCTTCTTCCGGTCGTCCGTGAGGTTGACGCGGAACTCCGCGCTTTCGGTCGAGAGCGCGAGCGAGACGAGCATCCCGTCGCACGCCTCTATGCGCTCGGTCGCCACCATCTCCGCCCTGACCTCGCGCCCGCCCGCGCGCAGAAGGAGGTGCGTCGAGTTGTCCTGACGCGCGCCCACCTCTTCGACGCTCCACCCGAGCCGCGTCGCGAGCCAGCCCAACGCGAGCAGTGCTTTCGGCGCGATCTCTTCCGGCGCAACGTCCGGCGGGTCGTACTCTATGCGCACGCGCTCAACGCGGTCCAGGTGCGGCCGGTAGTCCGACACGTCCCAGAAGCTCGCGAGCAGGGTGCGCCACGCGGTCAGCCGCCCCCAGTTCAGGTCCGAGGCCGCCATGAACTGCGGGTGCGACTTGATGACCTCGGCCAGGCGAAGCAGGTCTTCGTGCGGGCGGTCGAAGCAGGAGGAGTCAATCACGACGCGGTCGGACATCAGCGTCAGGCGGCCGAACAGAATGTCTTCGTAGTGCGGGATGTCTTTCCACCAGAGGAAGACAGGCACGTCCGGCACGAGCAGCGGGGCGATGGCGCTCGCGACCGTCTCGCACGCGGCCCCGGCCGCCTCAATCGTCACCTGCTCGCCGCAGACCTGACGCCCGCTCCCGCCCAGCCGCCGGCAGCGCGTCGAAACCGAAGCCCCCAGCGCGGGCTCGGCGGCCTCGCGGTCGGCCATCAGCACGAGCATGCGCCCGGGGTGCTGCTCGCTGACCACCTGGAGCATGTCGTCTATCTTCTCGCGGTCGTCCGCGGCGGTCGCGTACACCACCAGGTTCAAAGCGCACGCGCGCGTCACGCCAGACTCCGCGTTCACGCCCTCGCCACCCGAAGCCGGCTTCCACATCGAAGCCAACTCCCTCTCGATCTTCCCGACATCAATACCCTTCGCCGAGAGTTGAATTGTTGTTTCCTGCGTCTGCATGAGCTTTAGTCCAAGTGCATGTCGTCAACGAAATGATCGTCTTCGGAGAAGTCGTAGGTTCCTGTTTGTTTCTCGATCACCCGCCGGACGGCGGCCGCGACCTGCTCCCGGCTCATCCCCCCGTTCGCGCCCCTGTGCATGATGTAGTACGTCACCCGGCGGGGCGTGGTCAGTCGCGCCGCTTCGTTGTTGGGAATGCTGATTCCAAACCTCTCCTCAAACGCGATGATTAATTCGACGGTGTCGAGCCCCATGTCCTCAAGGTCTCCTCCACCGACGCCCCTCCCTTTCAATCAACTCGTGCGACTCTTTCGGCCCCCAGGTGCCGGCCTCGTAGTTGGGGAAGTTGACCTGCCTGTCGGCCGCCCATTCGTTCAGGATGGGCATCACGAGTTCCCAGCCGCGCTCGGCCATGTCGGCGCGGGCGTAGAGCGTAGAGTCGCCGAGGATGCAGTCGAGCAGCAGGCGCTCGTAGGCTTCCGCCAGTTGCACGCCGAAGGACGCGCCGTAGCGGAAGTCCATGTTCACGTCGCGGACGTTCGTCACCTGCCCAGGCACTTTCGCGGCGAAGCGCAGGGTGATGCCTTCGTCCGGCTGGATGCGTATGATGAGCTGGTTCGGCGTCACCTTCGCGGTCGCCTCGCCGAAGAGGTGGAGCGGCGCTTCCTTGAAGTGAATCGCGATCTCCGTGACGCGCTTCGGCAGCCGCTTGCCCGAGCGTATGTAGAAGGGCACGCCGGCCCAGCGCCAGTTGTCGAAGTACATCTTGAGCGCCGCGAACGTCTCGGTCGTGGAGTCGGGCGCGACGTCCGGCTCCTGCCGGTAGCCCGGCACGGGCTTGCCCGCAATCGAGCCCGGCCCGTACTGCCCGCGCACGCAGTCGGCTTGCACGCGCTCCGCGGTGAACTCGCGCGCCGCGCGCATCGCCTTGAACTTCTCGTCGCGCACGGCCTCCGACTCAAGGCTGACGGGCGGCTCCATCGCCACGAGCGAGAGCACCTGGAAGACGTGGTTCTGAATCATGTCGCGCACGACGCCCGCCGTCTCGTAGTAGCCGCCGCGGCCCTCGACGCCGACCGTCTCGGCGTTCGTCAACTGGACGTGGTCTATGTACTGCCGGTTCCAGAGGGGCTCGAAGATGCCGTTGGCGAAGCGGAAGACGAGCAGGTTCTGGACCGTCTCTTTGCCGAGGTAGTGGTCAATGCGGTAAATCTGCGACTCGTCCAGGTAGGTGAGCAACTCGCGGTTGAGCCTGCGCGCGCTCTCCAGGTCCGTGCCGAAAGGTTTCTCGACGATGACGCGCACCCAGTTCTGCCCTTCGGGCTTCGCCAGATTGTGCTCGCCCAACTGCTTGACGGCCTCCGCGTAAAACTTCGGCGCGACCGAGAGGTAGAAGAGGCGGTTCCCCTGCGTGCCGCGCTCGCGGTCAACCTGTGCCAAAACTTCGGCCAGCCTGTCGTAGTCCGCGGGGTTGTTGATGTCCGCCGTCAGGTAGTGCAGCCCCTGCGCGAAGGAGTTCCAGACCTCCTCGTCGACGCTCTTCGCCTCGGAGAATTCCACGACGGCCTCTTTCATCCGCGCGCGGAACTCGTCCGTGGACATCTCCGTGCGCGCGAGGCCGACGATGGCGAACTCCGCGGGGAGCAGACGCTCCTGCACGAGGCGGTAGAGCGCGGGCAGCAGCTTGCGCTTCGCGAGGTCGCCGCTCGCGCCGAAGATGACGACGGCGCAAGGGTCCGCGGTGCGCTCAAGGCGTATGCCCGCGCGCAGAGGGTTTTCCATGATGGCTGCTTCCTGCATGGCGTCTTCTCTCTGCTAGCGCGCCAGGCCGAGGACGATGCCGAGGGCGATGGCGAGCACGAAGAGCAGGATGATGACCGGAATCTTCCAGGCCATATCGCTCTTGAACCTCGCGCCGCAGTTCCAGCAGGCGGGCTCGACGGTCTGGGCCATGCGCCCGCACCTGGGGCACGGCCGGCGCGGCGCGGTCGTGTCGCGCCCGCACCAGTTGCACAACTGAGAATTCGACGCGCCGCCGCAGAACGGGCACACGACCGCGCCGCGGCCGTACGCGCCCGGCCCCCCCGCGGGGGGCTGCGGCTGCGGCTGGTATGGCTGCTGATAGCTCATTGCGGCTGCCCCGGATACTGTTGCGGCGGCGGCGGGTACTGCTGCTGATACTGGGGCGGGTGCGGCGGCGGCTGCTGCGGGTACGGCGGCTGGCCGAGCGCGGCGGCGATCGCCATCGCCTGCTCGCGGTTGCCGGGCATGCCGGCCCTGTGAAACTTGGCGACGAAGGGTCTGGCCGGGTCGTTGATTTTGATGTGCGTGAAAACTGGCCCAGTCGAGGACTCCACGGGGGCGTGGTTGTAGAGCGAGTATTCCAACACTTCCTGGACTTGTATCTTGCTCCCCTTGAAGTGGAGCACCAGCACGCGCCTGTCCGTCAGCGCCACCACGTACTCTTTGGTCAGCAGGGCGGTGGCGATGGCACCCGGCAAGATAGCCAGGGCGAAGAGGGGAATTATTAACGCCATGCTCGGCTGCTTGACGCCGAAGGCGACGTTCCTGATTTGTTCGCCCGGCTGTAAGTATGGCTGGAAGGCCGCGGCGACGAAGTTGGGGTCTTTGAATCTAGCCATGAGTTCCTCCTTACTGGGGTAAAGGATCAGGCCCCAGGCACGCGATGGCCTGTGGGCCGCTTCTGAAAGGAACAGCGCCGCCGGGCCGCTCTACCTCGTCGGCGGCTTGATCTGGACCGTCGGCGGTTTGATTCGCGGCCCGGCCTTGCTCGGCGCGGGCGCGCGTCCGCGTCCGGGCGCGTCCTGCGGGTCCGAGTCGGCCGGCGGCGCAGGCGCTCCGACCACAGGCTCCTCGGCCGGCGGAGCGCCCGCCTCCGGCTCCGGTTCCATCGCGGTCTGCGCCGGGGGCGGAGGCGGTGGCAGCGGCTGCTGGGGCGCGGCCTTGATGGCGTAAGTGCGAGTCTTCCTCGCGCGGCGCGCGCGCCGCCTCCTGCGCCGCTGAGTCTGTGCCACCCCGTCGGCCATAAAAGCCGGACTGCCACCGCCGCCCGCCTCCACGGCCACGACTAATCCCTCAAGGCCCGAGACGCACAGCAGCGCGAGAACGATTAAGAGCTTGTTTTTCATCACTCAAAACAGAATACGGAATGCGGGAGTCGGGAGTCAGAAGGGATGAGCGGAAACCGCCCTCTTCCGCTTTGCTTTTTCCCCGACTCCCCTATTCTGACTTCTGCCTCCTGCCTTTCATTGTGTCCCCTTCGCGTCTGCGCGTGGGACGACTTGTCCGATTAATTCTTGCAGGCGGCGCAGTCCCGCGAGGGCGTCCTCGCCGAGGTCGACGCGGACGGCGCGCCGGTTGCGCGTGGCGAGCGAGCGGAAGTCGCCGCGCGCCTGCGCCTGCTTGAGAATGCTGAAGGTGTACGTGTGGCCCGGGATGGGCAGGTCCGTCTTGTCCGGCGCTGTCAGTTGCAGGAAGACGCCCGTGTCCGGCCCGCCCTTGTGGAGTTGGCCCGTCGAGTGCAGGAAGCGCGGGCCGTAGCCGGTCGTCGTCGCGCACCGCGTCGCGTCGCGCAGCGAAGTGCGAATCGCCTGAATCGCCGCCTCGTGGTCGGGCGTCTCCTCGATGTAATTCAACAGGGCAATGTAATCGCCCGCCTTGACCTGCGAGAGGTGCGCGCGCAAGGCGTCCGCCACCGAGGCCGGCGGCAGGTGCTCGTGCCTCGAATCGTCCGCGTAGACGGTCAGGACGCCGTCGGAGATCAGCGGCGCTTGCTCGACGAGCTTGCCCTCGCGCTCGAACTGATCCAGCAACTCGCGCGTCGCGTCCTTAGACTCCTGCACGTTCGGCTGGTCGAACGGGTTGATGCCGAGCCGCCAGCCCGCGAACGCCGTCGCGATCTCCCACAGGAAGAATTCTTCGCCCAGGTCGTAGATGTCCGTCAGCGTGCGGTAGACCACGGGGTGCCCCGCCGCTTCGAGCGCCCTCAACTTAACTTCCGCGTCGCCGCCGAGCTTGCCCACGGCGATGGAGACGAACAGGCGGTCGTCGCCGTAAACGGAAGGCGGCCCCAGCGGCTCGCCCGAGATTGGCACAATTCCTACGCCCTCTTTGCCTGTGCTCTCGGCCACCAACTGCTCTATCCAGAGGCCGAGCGCGGAGACTTTCGGGTCGGCGACGATGGTCAGCTTGTCGCGCCCGGCTTTGGCACACTCGCCGAGGAGCGCCCCGAGGCGCGCGCCAGGGTTGTCGCCCGCCGGGACGACCTGCGAGCACGCGTGCATGATGCGCTCGGCGCGGTCGAGGAGCTTCTTGATGTCGAGGCCCATCAGCGCCGCCGGGACGATGCCGAAGTAGGAGAGCGCGCTGTAGCGCCCCCCAATGTCGGCCGGGTTAAGGAAGATGCGCTTGAAGTGGTCGCGCGTAGCCATCTGCTCCATCAACGTCCCTGGGTCCGTGATGGCGACGAAGTTCTCGCCGGGGTTCTCCTTCAAGCGGCCGACGCGGTCGTACCAGTATTTGTAGAAGGCCAGCGGCTCGGTCGTCGTCCCGGACTTGGAGGCGATGATGAAGAGGCACTGTTCGAGGTCGATCCGCGCCTCGAAGTCCGCGAGCACGTCCGGGTCGGTCGAATCCAGCACGAGCAGCTCGGGGTAGTTCTCCTGGTGGCCGAACGTCTGGCGGAAGACTTCGGGGCAGAGGGAGGAGCCGCCCATGCCGCAGAGCATGACGTGCTTGAAGTGGCGCGCGCCGCGTATGCGGTCGGCGAAGGCGATGAGGTCGTCTTCGACGCCGATCATCGCGTCGGGCACTGTGAGCCAGCCGAGCGAGTTCTTGATAATCTTCTGGTGCGCCTCGTCCTCCTTCCAGAGGCTCGCGTCCTTGCGCCAGACGCGGCGCATCACGTCGCCCTTCTCCGCCTCCTTGACGGCCGCGACGACGGCGTCTCCGTACTTACCCGGCGAGGCGGTCAAACGCGCGTGTATGCCGGAGATGAGCGCGTCGCGCTTGGCCTCTATGGACTCGACGAGCGTGTCGAACGAGCCGACGAAGGCCGCGAGCCCGTCACGCTGCAACTTCTCAGTGACTTCCTTGAGGTCAATCCCGATCTCGGCCAGCCGCACGATGACCGCGCGCCCCTCGTCCAAATCCGCTTCGAGCGTGGAGGCCGCCGTGCCGTGGTCGCGGAAGGCCGTGTAGGTCTGCGGCGGGACCGTGTTGACGGTCTCGGGTCCGATGAGGTTGTCTACGTAATAGGTGTCCGGGTATTTAGGGTTCTTCGTCCCCGTCGAAGCCCACAGGCAGCGCTGCACCTGCGCGCCCTTCGCCTTCAATTTAGCGAACCGCTCGCCGTGAAAAATCTCCCTGAACTTCTGGTACGCGAGTTTCGCGTTGGCAATCGCCGCCTTGCCGGTCAACGCTTCGAGGGCCGCCCGCTCGTCTTCGGTCTTCGCGTGGCGCGCGCGGTATTCGAGGTCCGAGTCAATCGCCGTGTCCACGCGCGAGACGAAGAAGCTCGCGACCGAGGCGATGTGGTCAACGGGTTTGCCTTCCGCGTCGCGCCGCTCCAACCCCTTGATAAAAGCCTCCGCGACCTGCCCGTAATTTTCGAGCGAGAAGATCATCGTGACGTTGATGTTGATGCCGCGGTAAATCGACTCCTCTATGGCGGGCAAGCCCTCCTGCGCCGCCGGAATCTTAATCATCACGTTCTTGCGGCCCAGGCGGTTGAAGAGGCGGTCGGCTTCCTCAATCGTCCCCTGCGTGTCGTAGGCCAGGCGCGGGTTGACTTCCAGGCTGATGTAGCCGTCGAGGCCGTCCGTCTTGTCGTAGACGGGGCGCAGGATGTCAGCGCCGCGCCCTATGTCGTCCATGACGAGCGCCTCGTAAATGTCGTTGACGCCCGCGCCCTGCTGGACGAGCGAGCGCATCTGGTCGTCGTAGTCGGTCGAGCCCGTGATGGCCTTCTCGAAGATGGTCGGGTTCGAGGTGACGCCGCGCAGGTCGTCCTCCTCGATCTTCTTTCGCAGGTCGCCCGCGTCCAGCATCGCGCGCCGGATGTTGTCATACCAGATTGACTGGCCGAGTCCCATGACTTCGACAAGACGGTTGCTCATAACTCACGCTCCTGGGATTAACCGGCCCGCACCACGAGTCCTTCTCTTTGCGCCTTCAAGCGCCTTTGCGTGAGGAAAAAGTCTCTCGCGAAGACGCCGGAGGCGCAAAGAACGGCTCAGGAAATATGCGCGATACCGGGATTCGAACGGGGGCATAGTATCACATTCAGCGCCCGGTCTGCCCCGTCTGCCCCGCGTTCCTGGGGAGTCTTTCGACCAGGTGGTCGAAGCCGAGCCAGATGCTCCAACTGTGGTGGTAGAAGGCCACGGGGAAGAGGAGCGCGGCCGCGAAGAGGAGCGCGAGGAGCAGTTGGTAGTCGAGCCCGGCGACGAGGCAGGCGACGTAGACGGCCAGGATGAAGGCTTCGGTCGTGACCACGTTGACGAGAATCGCGCCGACGAAAAAGCCCGCCTCGCGCTGGAAGAGCGCGTCGCAGGCGGGGCAGTGGTGCTTGACCTTGAACGGCCTCTCGACGACCGACGCCAGCCCGCAGACGGGGCAGCGCAGCCGCAGCGAGCGCAGCAGTGTGCCAATTATCGGAGGACGGCTTTGCTTCAAGAGTCTTTCCCGGCGATGCGTGGTCGCAGGCGGATATTACCTCGTCGCGTCCCGGCGGATAAAGGGCGGGCGCACTTCTTCGGCGGCGAGCGGCCCGTAAAGGCGCGGCCTGCGGTAGGCGTCGCCCCACGACTCGCGCTCGCGGTAAGCGCGTATGCCCTCGATGTCGAACGGGGCGACGTAAACGTCCTCGGCCTCGCCCGCCTCCAAGATGAGCGTGTCGCGCGCCTCGCCGTCCGGCACGGGGTAGGCGACGGCGTCGAAGGCGACGGAGTGGCCGTTGTTCTGTGGCGCGGCGTAGTTCGTCATGGCGACGCCCGTCATGTTCTCGAAGGCGCGCGCCTTGAACTGGCCCAGGCGGTGCTCGTCCAACGTGCAGGCGTTGGGCGTCAGGATCAGCTCTGCACCCCCGAGCATCAGCAGCCGCGCGCTCTCCGGGAACTCGCGGTCGTAGCAGATCATGAAGCCGACTTTCACAGTGCCGTGCTCGGTGTCCAGCTCGCAGACGGGGAAGCCGTCGCCGGGCGTGAGCGCGCACTCCACGTCGAACTCGCAGGTGTGTACTTTCGCGTAGGTCAGGAGGATTCGGCCGCGGCGGTCGATCAGCGAGACGGAGTTGCGCGGCGCGCCCTCCCACTTCTCAAGGTAGGTGAGCGCAATCGCCATGTTCAGCTCGCGGGCCAATTCGCGGAAGTGTGTGACGTACGGGTCGTCGCGGCCGACGGCCAGCGCCCGCCACCGCTCGCGCTCGCCGGAGCAGGCGGCGTCGAAGAACGTCATGCCCACGCTCCACATCTCCGGGAAGAGAGCCACGTCGGCACCCATCGCGCGCGCGCGGCGGCAGAAGCTCTCGCCCTTCGCGCGGCTGGCGTCGCGGTCGCGGCCGCAACCCGTCATCTGCAACAAGGCTACTCTGAGCGCGCCCATAAGCATCTATTCAAGTCAGTACCGCCAGCCGCGAGCGGGCGGGCCAGCGGAGGGATGAGGGATGAAGTAAAAACGGAAAGCCTTTCATTCATCCCTCACCCCTCATCCCTTCTCCCCCGCCCGCTCGCGGCTGGCGGTGCTGACTTGTTCATTGGCACCCCGCTTTATTTCGATTTCCGCTCGCTGTAGGCGGGCTCGAAGGCGCGCGTGGTCTGCTCCGTCACGCTCGGCACGGGCTCGGGCAGCGCGCGTGCCTGGGCCGCGTCCAACTCTCTCGTCGTTTGCCCTTTCGCTTCCTCGCCGCCGCCCGCTTCCTTCGCGCCCCTCCTGCGGCTCAGCAGCATGTAGATGAAGACGCTCTCGACCGCGATCATCAGCGCGAAGCCCAGGAGGCCGAACGCGATGATGATTCCCTGGCCGAGGTCTAACAACTGCTTCAGCATCGCCATCAGGCCGATGGTCGTCCCCATGCCGACGACGAAGACGCCGACTATCGCCCAGATGAGCGACTCCGGGAGCGTCGTAGACTCTCTTGCGGCCGCGTCGTCTTTCGGCCCGCTCAATTTCGCGCCGCAGTGATTGCAGTAACTCCGCCCAGGCGCGACGGCCCCGCCGCAGGATGAACAATACATTTTCCTTCACCTCCCCAACGCCATTACGACGCCGCAAGCTGCCAGGTTCGACGGCGACTTCCCCTGCGAGGGCGGAGCGCGAAAAGCCTGATTCAATCCGCGCCGAGGATAATGCATCGGGGATGAAGAAGCCAGAGAAAGAGCTTGCCAGCCTTCCGGCCGTCGCGCTCGAACCCCGCCCGCGCCCTCTCGGGCCTTCCACCTTTGGCGGTTTTACACTATTCTCTCTCGACTATGGATAAGTTCAGAATTACCGGCGGGCGGCCCCTACGCGGGCGGGTCAAGGTGAGCGGCGCGAAAAACTCCGCGCTCCCCTGCATGGCCGCCGCGCTCCTGACGCCCGAGACCGTCATGCTCCACAACCTGCCCTACGCGCGCGACATCATCACGCAGCGCCGCCTGCTCGAAGACATAGGCGCGACCGTGCTCACGCCCGAGCTGCGCACGCACAAGATCACGGCCGACCACATCGAGCTGTTCGAGGCCCCTTACGATTTGGTCAAGACGATGCGCGCGTCCGTGCTCGCGCTCGGGCCGCTCCTCGCGCGCTTCGGCAGGGCGCGCGTCTCGCTGCCGGGCGGCTGCGCCATCGGCACGCGGCCGATTGACCTGCACCTCGCGGGCTTCCAGCACCTCGGCGCGACCGTCAGCCTCGAAGCCGGCGACGTGGTGGCGCGCGCGCCCGAGCGGGGCCGCCTGCGCGGCTCGGAAGTCCACTTCGAGAAGGTGACGGTGACGGGCACGGAGAATCTGATGATGGCCGCGACGCTGGCCGAGGGCGAAACCATCTTGCACAACGCCGCGCGCGAGCCGGAGATTTCGGACCTCGCGGAGCTTCTGAACAAGATGGGCGCGCGCGTGCGCGGCGCGGGCAGCCCCACCATACGCATCGTCGGCGTCGAATCCCTCGGCGGCGCTGAGCACACCATCATCCCCGACCGCATAGAGACGGGCACCTTCATGGTCGCGGCCGCCATCACGGGCGGCGAGCTTGAGATCAAGGGCTGCCGGCCCGAGCACTCCGCGATTGTCATCAGTAAGCTGCGCGAGGTCGGCGTCGAGATAGAGGAGATGAACCAGAGCACGCTGCGCGTCCGCTGCTGCGAGCGCGGGCTCGCCGGCAGAGACGTGACGACCGAGCCGCACCCGCGCTTCCCCACAGACATGCAGGCGCAGTATATGGCCCTGATGACGCAGGCCGAGGGGCGCTCCGTCATCACCGAGACCATCTTCGAGAACCGCTTCATGCACGCCTCCGAGATGCAGCGCATGGGCGCGCGCATACACATCGAAGGCAGCACGGCCGCGGTCGAGGGCGTGACCAGATTAGCCGGCGCGCGCGTGCAGGCATCGGACTTGCGCGCCTCGGCCTCGCTCGTGCTGGCCGCGCTCGCCGCCGAGGGCGAAACGGTCATCGACCGCGTCTACCACATAGACCGCGGCTACGAGAAGATAGAGGACAAGCTCAACGCCGTCGGCGCGGACATAGAGCGCCTGCGCGAGTCCGTCACCGGGCCTTTGAGCAAAGCCGTGACAGGTGAAGAGTGACAAGCGGCGAGAAAAAGGCTATTGTTCCTTCGTTCTTGCTCGTCACTCGTCGCTCGTCGTTAGCCACTCGCTTATGGAATGTCTTTTCTGCCGCATCGCCGCGGGCGAGGTTCCCGCGGACATCGTCTACCAGGACGAGCGCTCGCTCGCCTTCCGCGACATTAACCCGCAGGCCCCCGTGCACGTGCTGGTCATCCCGCGCGACCACCTGGAGTCTCTGGACGAGGCCGCGCTCAACGACGAGGCGCTGCTCGGCCACCTCCTGAGAATCGCCGCGCGCGTCGCCAACGACCAGGGACTTTCCGAGAGCGGCTACCGCACCGTCATCAACACCGGCGCGGGCGCGGGCCAATCGGTCTTCCACCTCCACCTGCACGTCATCGGCGGGCGCGCGCTCGCCTGGCCTCCTGGCTGATGGGTTAGTGAACGGTAAATAGAAAATGGTGGATGGAAGAAAGCAGTTCTTCCATCCACCATTTTCTATTTACCGTTCACCTAGAGAGAGACTGAAGCGCCCACGGCGCGGGCGGCGGGCTCGGAGGATTCGGCGATCCTGCTTTCCACTTCGTCGGCGCGCCTCTTGGCTTCGAGCATCAATTCGAGCAGGCGGTAGCAGGTCTCGCGCGAGCCGGTGCAGACGGGCTCGTCCGCTTCGTTGTGGAGAACGTACACGCGTCCGTAGGCGTCCAGGGGAAACACCATCGGTTTTGTGCCCATCTTTCCCGCCTTTCCCGTATAAAAGCTCAAGGCAGTTGCTTCGCGCCTCCGCCGTGAGGAATAGTTTCACGCCGGAGGCGCGAAGGTCGAGCCGGTTGATCGCCTGTGTTCTGGAAAATAACTCTCAAGCCCGCGAGGCGTGATTTCCCTGACAATATTCCAGCGGCGGGCGGCGAGTCAATCTTTTTTAGTCGGCGACGCCGGCCGCGCGCCCGCGCTCCTCGGCGGCGGCCGTCTCCTGCTGCTGCGCGACCTCCTCCTTGAGCAGCGAAGTCTCGTAGCGCACGTCGCCGAACAGCGTGTCCGCCACCGCCTTGACGAAGCCCAGGATGGCCGGGCCGAGGACGACGCCCGCCACCCCGAAGACGTACACGCCCGCCACGAGCGCCACCAGCATCCAGTAAAAATTGAACCGCCGCGCGCCCTGGCTCGCGAGCTTCGGCCGCAGGAGCAGGGAGGAGCCGAGCGTCATGCTGATGCCGACGGCCAGATAAACGCCTGCGGCCACGGGGTCGTTGCGGAAGACGAAGAGGTAGACCGAGATGGGGACGTAAATGGCCCATTCCCCGAGGAGCGGGAAGAAGCCCATGAGGAAAGTCACGAGCCCCAGCACGACCGCGAGCGGCACGCCGAAGATGAAATTAAGCATGACGATGACGACCGCCTTGAGCGACTGGTCTATGAAGACCGCTCGAAGCGCGCCGCGGAGCGCGCCCCCTATGTTGGCCGTCAGCTTCTCGTAAAACGGCATGTACTCGCCGGGGACGCGCACCTTCAAGTAAGACGAGACGCGGACGCGGTGCGTGAGGACGTAGTAGACCGTGAAGAAGAAGAGCGTCAGCGAGGCGAGCAGGAGCGGGGCGCGGTCGCGCAGGTCTTTGATGACTTCGGCCGAGCGCGTGACGCCTTCCGTGAACGCGGCCTGGAGGCTCGCGCGCATGCCCTCGCGCTCAATCGGCAGGTGGCGCGAGAGCGAGTCGCTGATGGAGTTAATGATCTCGTCGCGCCGCTCGAAGACGCGGTTCGAGTAGGCGGACAGTTCGTTCCAGGCGAAGGCCGTGATGGCGACGAGCGGGACGACGATGAGCGCGATGGTGATGAGGGCGCTCCCGGCGCGGCGGCGCAGGTGGACTTCGAGCCACTCCTGGACGGGCAGCAGGTAGACGGCCGCGACGACGCCGAGCAGCAGCGCCACCAGCACCTTGCCTATCAGCATGAAGAAGAGAACGATGGCGAGCAGCAGCGCCGCGCCGTACACCAGTATGCGCTTCGCCTCGCCCAGCGTGAGGTCACTCAGCCGCCTTGAATCCCCGCTTGACATAGTGCGGCTACTATAACAGAAGGCGGCGGGCGGGCCGATTGCGGAAAGGGGGGCGGGTCGCGGCTTGAAACACCGACTCCTAATCCGCAATCTACACTCCGCAGTCGGCACGCCCGCTCGCAACGGGCGTTACCGACTCTCATGTCACGCCGCCTCGCTGTCCGAGATGGGCTCTTCCAGGTTCGAGACGCACGCCTCGTCGAGCAGGCTCAGGTAAAGCTGTTCGTAGATCCGTGCCGTCGCCTTGACCGGGTGCCCGGCGGCCCTCGCGCGGGCCGCCTGCGCGCGCCCGCGCGCCGCGTCGCCGAATAGCAAAGTCGCTCTGAGGGCCGCGGCCGCCCCTTCGGGGTCGTCGGGGCGGGCGAAGAGTGCGCTGCGTTCGTCGAGTATCTCCCTGTGCGCGGGGATGTCGGAGACGACCAGCGGGCAGCCGCAGGCCATGGCCTCCAGCACGACGTTGGGGCACCCCTCGAACTTGCTCAAGGAGACGAACGCGTCCGCGCGCTTCATCAGGCTCCAGAGGTAATCCACGTAGCCCGTGAAGACGACGCGGCGCGCGACGCCCAGTTCGCGGGCCATCCGTTCCACGTGCGGCCGGCGCGCGCCGTCACCGCAGATGACGGCGGTGAAAGGCACCTCGCCGGCGACGCGTGCCAGCGCGGCGATGACGCCCTCGACGTTCTTCCCGGAGTCTATCCGGCCCGCGTAGAGCACGACCTTCTCGTCCGGGCCGAACGCCAGGCCGCCCGCCCGCACGGGGTCCGCGTCGGCTATTTCGTCCAGGGGGACCGCGTTCGGGATCACGTGGAGCGGACGCCCGCCTCGCGCCGTGCGCCAGTAGTCGTACCCGCCCGCGGAGTTAGACACGGTGACATCCGACAGTCTGCCGAACGCATAGCGGAACCAGAACCTCCAGTCAGTGGCGTACAGGGAGGCGGAACTGCACTCCTTCAAGACCCAGCGCGTGCGCGTCAGGAGCGCCGCCGCCCCGCCCAGCATGTCCATCGGCGCGAGGATCGTCTGGACGAGGTCCGGCCTGAGCCTCCGCATCAGCCTGATCATCTCGAAGAAGATTACGAGCTTCCGAATCGGCGCGAAGAAGAACGCGCGGGATTGGTTGCCGGCCGCGCCCAGCGGGTGCCACGTCACCCCGGCCGACTTCAGCCTGTCCAGATTCGGGCCGCCGCGGCGCGAGGCGACGTGAACCTCGTGCCCCATGCGGGACAGCTCCGCGGCGAGGTAAGACAACTGCCTCTCGGCCCCGCCGTGTTCGAGGTCGGGGATGCAGTAGAGGAGCTTCATAGAACGCCTCGCACGGCGGCGGGACTGAGGAGCGCCCTCGCCCGTCCGCCGAATAAGAGGAGGGGGAAAAATTTGGCCGCGAACGAGCGGGCCGTCTCCGCGTCGAAGCGGCGGGCGCGGTCGAACGTCGCGAGCGCCTCACGCCTCGCGCCGCCCGCCAGCCGGCACGCGACCTGGCACAATTTACAGGCCAGGACCCTGAGCACCCCCCGTTCTGTCCGCACCCCAGGCCCGCGCCCGACGAACCTGCCGAAAATCTCGCAGGCCACGTCGGCAAGTTTGAGCAGCTCCGTCTCGGCCACGGCCGGCGGGTTGACGTGCATGCCGCTGACCAGGCGGGGCCATTCGTCGGGGACGTGCGCCAGTCCAAGGTGCCTGCTAAGGTTCGCCGCGACTACGGCGCGGCTCAGCCTCAGGTGATCTTCGCCGTAACGCGCGGCCGTGGAGCCAGCGCGCGTGCGGTAATCAACCAGGCTGCGCGCGAGATTGCGCACGGGGTAGCGCGCGGCCACGCGCGACCAGAGTTCGAAGTCCTGACCCGTCCTGAAGCCCGCGTCGTAACCGCCGAGCCGCCCCCAGACCAGCCCGCGGCGGAAGAGGACGGAGCTGTGGATGAAGGCGTTGTCGAGCATCAACTGGAACCGTATGGCCGCGTCGTCCACGGCCCTTTCCCACCCCGGCCGCCGCCGGACGCGGCCCCGCTCGTCTATGACTCTCGCCTGAGTCCCGACGAGCGCCACGTCCGGGTTGGAGCGCATGAACGCCACCTGCTCCGCGAGCCGGGTCGGGTGCGACAGGTCGTCCGCGTCCTGCCGCGCGACGAACTCGCCCCGAGCCAGCTCAAGCCCGCGGTTCAGCGACCTCGTCAGCCCGACGTTGGACGGGTTATCCACGAGACGAATCCTGGGGTCGAGGAAGGAGGCGACGAACTCCCGCGTGCGGTCCGTCGAGCCGTCGTTGATGATCAGGAACTCGAAGTCGGACCACGTCTGCCGCAGGACGGACACAATCGCCTGGCGGACGAACCGCTCGCCGTTGTAAACGGACATGAGCACGGTCACGGCGGGCGCGCTCCGCGAATCTCGCGCGCGCGAGAAGTCTCGACGGGCTGGTTGTGATTCAGGCTTCATAAGACCATTCACGCGGCGAAGAGTCTTGTCCTGCGCCGCGGCAGGTGTGAGCGAGCAACCCTTTACTCTCATGCCGCTACTCGACCTCGGCGACCACGACCGGCCCGCCGGCCATCTTGACGAGCAACGTTACTCTGGAGACGCCGCGCAGGTCCAGATTTTTCCACTCGGCGTAGTGCCCGTCGGCCGACTCCGCCTTGATGTCCCAAAAGGCGGCGCTCTCCTCCGGGCTGAAACGGATGTCAACCGTGCCGCCGTCGTTCAACTTATCTTCGCCGAGGACGTTCTCCTCCCAGCCCGCCGAATCGCTCGGCGAAATATAAAAGGCCCGGAGCGTGCTGCCCGTGAGGTTGTTGAGGCCGAAGCCCAGGTTGCCCGCGGGCGCGGGGGCCGTAGTCGCCGGGGCGGCCGCCTGCGCCCGCGGACCTTCGTCCGGCCCGCCGCGCGACGAGCAGGAGCACGCGGCAGCGAGCAGGCAGGCCAGCGCGACGCCGGTTGCCGTCCTTCTAATCAACTCTCTTCTCTTGGAACCCATTTCTCTGAATGACCTCCGGCGCGGCTTCGTATCAGCGCTCGTCGCCCGCCGAACGACGCGGAGACGATTTCAAAGCCCTTCGCGCCCAGGACGATTAACAGCGCCCAGAACGTGTAGCGGAACCTGTAGAGCGCGCCCACGTTGGGAACGACCAGCCCGAGCAGCGTCACCCCGAATACGCTGACGGACAACAGCAGCCACGCGGCGAGCCTGCGCGGCGGGCGGAAGACTGCCGCCAGCGCCAGCAACCCGACCACGTACATGGCGAGAGTCTCAGCGCCGGACAGCAACCTCCCGGCGCTGCCCACCTGCCTCCCTGGGGCGACCCAGGTCTCCGGGAACGGGGCGCAGCACCCTATCAGGAAGGCGCGCGGCAAGTAACGGAGCAGGCCCCCCAGGGTGTTGAGCTTGACGTCGGGGTCTATGTTCGAGCCGGATTCCGAGTAGAAGGCGGCGAACCTGAAACGGACGCTGCCGACCTTTTCCGCCATCCTGTTCGCCGCCGCGTGGACCCGCCCGGTGTAAGTCGTCGGCCCTGCCTCGGGGCGGGGCAGGTAGGAGACGGCCGTGGGCACCTGCACCCCGACGCCCGCGGCCGCCTTGGGCTGGCCCCCCTGGTCCGAGGGGAAGTGTTTGAACTTCTGGGCGGGGCGCGTCGTGTGAGAGGGCAGCAGCAGCAAGACGCCCGCCGCTAGAATCAGGATGGGGCAGACCATGTTCCAGTAGAGCGGCCGTCTTTCGACCAGTTGGCGGACGACGAGCAGGACGAACCCGAAGAGGACGAGCGCGAAGGAGAAGACGGTGAAGTCGGAGCGGATGAGCAGGAGCAGTGAGACGGCGGCGGCCGCGAGCGCCGCGGCGGCCGCCGCCCCGCGCGGGCCGTAGGTCCGCGTCAGCCAGGTGCTCACGCACAGCACGAGCGCGAGGGCCGCCGCGACGAAGAGCGGGTCCTTCAGCAGTTGCAGCGTGTGCAGGAGGAAGGTCGGCCACAGCGCGACGGCCCACCCGGCGAGCCGCCCCGCGCGCGCGCCGCCGACCTCACGCCCCAGGAAGAAGGTGAGGCCGACGACGGCGAGGTAGCAGAGGAGGTTGAGGGGCTCCGCGCTCAACGTGCCGTGGCCGAAGAGGGGGCCCAGGAGCGCGAACTGGATTGAGAGCAGTTTAACGTGCACGGGCCCGGCTTCGGCCGCCCACGCCGCGACGCCGCTCTCCTTCAAAACCCCCGCCAGCCGCGCGGCCCCTCGCTGGTACTCGTAGCTGTCGAACGCGAAGGAGCCCATGATTCCGTCGCGGTCAATCAGGCCCGGCGCGACCCCGGCCCGGCCCGCCCAGAACAGGCCGACCGCGAGCGCGACGTGCAGCAGCGCCGCGGCCGCGAGCAAGCGCCGCGCGTCCCCGGGGAGGGCGGAAAACCGCCTCCCGAAGAACGCCCGAATCTTAGTGACCACGCTGATAATCGCTCTGTCCCGCAAGCCTTCTGCGCCTTAACCGCGCCCGCCGTCAGTCATCCTGTGAAAAGGCGGACGACGCGCCGAAGCGCTTTCGATAATCACGTGAGGTGGTCGTATGAGTCGCGCCGTGTTCCTTCAACCGTGACCGGCGGAGCGGGCCTCGGCGCGCGCCCGTACGAAGTCCATGAAGCCCTCGACGATTGTGTCGGGGAGGCCGCCCGGCGCGGAGGCCAGCGTGCCCACCAGCCCGCGCCCTTCGGCGTGCACCTCCGTGAACACCACCACCGCCCCGCAACGCGCGGCCACCTGCATCAGCGCGGGGGCGATGATAACCCGTCCCGCGGCCGTGGCGAACTCAACCGTCCTGCCGCCGTGGTGCTCCCCCCTGTCCGGCATCGCGCAAATCAGCCCGCCGCGCCGCAGCCTGTTCCGAGTCTTGACGAGGAACGTGGGCGACGGCTGCACCGTCCGCGCCCTGACGGTCGTCCCGCCGACGCGCATCCGCGGGTCGGGGCTGACGACAACCGGGTCCAGGCCGCGGTCGTGAAAGAGGCGAATCATCAGCAGCGTGAGCGCCGCGTGCGGCCCGACCACCAGCACGCCTTGGCCGCTGGCGTACGCGCGCTCGAACTCCTCGTACCCTCTCACGGCGATGACGGGGTCGAACCGCGTCCCGTTCCTCGTCAGGGCGTTGAGGACGAAATGAAGCGCGATCTCGCGGGGGCTGTCGAACCCCATCATCTCCTGCTCGCGGTACGCTTCGGTCCTGCGGAACAGCGGCACGGCGGCGGACGCGACGAGCACGGCCGCGCGGAAGCGGTACTGGCGCGGCACGAGCCACATCGCCGCCGCGAAACAGAGCTCCGCCGCCTGAAAGAAATCCTCACGCAGGTTTGACCCGCCGCCCGCCTTTGTGCGCATCACTCCGTTAGTCTGCCTCAGATTCACCGAATAACTGGCCGCGCGCGCGTCGTTCATTGCCGTGGCGGCGTCGCGAGAATTCGATTCTATCACCGGAACGCCGCGGGGCTTTAAATTTCTGTCGGCCGGGGCGGCGAAACACTATGAGACGCGAGGCAAGGGTCGTTCTTGCCTCGCGTCTCATAGTGTCGCCTCGCGGCCCGCAGATTTTGATTACCGTATGCGCGCGGTGAAGCCGACGTTGCCGGTGTTGTCGGGCGCGGTCTGGCTGAGGCTGCCGCCGAAGCTCCAGCGGACGTGCGTGACGTTGCGGTCGTAGCCAACGGGCGCTCCGCCCGCGCCGCTCGCGGGGATGTAAACCCACGTCGCCCCGCCGTTGTTCGAGTAGGCGGCCGTGACGGTGAGGCCGGTCGTGCCGAGATTGCTCGTGACGGAGCCGACCTTGAAGTCAGTGTTCGCGGGGACCGGGTCCGTGATGACGAAGCTGGCGGCCGAGGAGCCTCCCGTGTTGGTGAACGTGATGACGTAGGCGAGGTCGCTGCCGGGCAGGCCGGTTATGGCCGGCGGCGGGCAGGGCTGCCCCGAGATGGTCTTGCAGAGCGAGACGCTCGGCGGCGAAGTCGAGAGGGAGGAACTGGCCTGGTCGTCCTCGGAGGCGACGCTGTTGTTCGGCGTCGAGTCCGGGTCGGGCTGGTCTGAGGCGGAGACCTGGGCGGTGTTGGTGAGCGCGCCGAGCGCGTCCACGCGCGCGACCAGTTGGAGCGTGGCCGACGCGCCGCTCGCCAGGTTGCCGATTGTCCAGACGCCCGTCCCGCTGTTGTAAGTCCCGACGCTCGGCGTCGAGGAGACGTAAGCCAGCCCCGCCGGGAGCTGGTCGCGGACGGCGACGCCCGTGGCATCGCTCGGCCCGTTATTCGTCACAGTGACGGTGAAGGTGGCGTTGGTGCCGAGGCCGGAGCCGGCGTTGCTGGTGACTTTGGTCAGGCTCAGGTCGGAGCTTGAGACGACGGCCGTCGGGTCGCTGGAGGTGTCGTTGGAGGTGACGGCCTGGCCGCCGCCCGAGACCGTGGCGGTGTTGGTCAGACTAGAAGCCGCGCTCTGCGCGACCGCGACGGTGACTGTGATGGCCGGGTAGCTCGCGCCGGCGTTGCGCACGTTCGAGTTGGTGCAGGTCACCACCTGCGCGGCGATGTTGCAAGACCAGCCGGAGCCGGGCGTGCTGGACCAGCCGGTCGGGACGAGCCCCGCGGGCAGCGTGTCCGTGACGGTGACCGCGCCCGAGGTTGCGCCCGCGCCGGAGTTCGTGGCGGTGATCGAGTAGGTGCCGGTCGAGCCGCGCGTGAAGTTGCCCGTGTGCGTCTTGGCAACGGTCATGTCCGCGACCTGGTTAATCGTGGTCGCGTCACTCGCGGAGTTGTTGCCGGTGTTCGTCTCGCCGCCGCCCGAGGTGGAGGCCGTGTTGGTGACGCTCGACGGCGCGGTCGCGGAGACGTTGGCCGTCACGGTGATCGCGGGAAAACTGTTGCCCGCGGCGACCACCGCGGCGCTGGTGCAGGTGACGGTCTGGCCTGAGACGCCGCAAGTCCAGTTCGTCCCGCTCGCGGAGATGTTGCTGAAGGCGGCGGGCAAGGTGTCCGTGACCGTCACGGTGCCGGCCGTCTGGCTGCCGCCGGAGTTGGTGACCGTGATGGTGTAGCTCGCGCCGGTCTGCCCCTGCGTGAAGTTCCCGGAGTGGCTCTTGGAGATCGTCAGGTCGGGGTAGCCCACGACCGCCGTGTTGACCGAGGCCGGCGAGTTGTCGCTCGTGCTCAAGGTCGAGTCTATTTGCGCGCTCCCGATGTGGCCCACGGCGCGGTTGGTGTAGGTGCCGGTCGTGCCGGGGAACGTGGCCTGGAAAGTCAGGTCGCGCGTCGTGCCGGCCGGCACGGTGAAAGTCCCGACCCACGTCAGCGTCGAGCCGGAGATAATGGGGTTGCCGATGGCCGCTCCGTTGTAGGTCGAAGAGTTGTTGACGTAGGTCGCGCTGCCCGGACTCGTGGGGAGCGTGTCGACGAGGTCGTCGAGGGTCACTTGGTAAGCGCCGCCCGTGTTGTTGAGGCGCAGGGTGTAGGTGACGGTCGAGCCGACGTAGACCTGCGACGCGCTGACGAGCTTGCTCATCGTGAGCCCGTTGACGGCCGCCGAGATGGACTGCGGGTCGCCCTCGGTGTGCTTGATCTGCGTCCCGCTGGCGATGAAGACCATCGGCGTGACCCGCTGCGGCGCGCTGCTCACGCCGGTGGCGCGGAAGCTGTAGGTCACCGTGTAGTTCGTGTCCGAGTCGCTGGCGAGGTCGTTGATGAAGAGCCGGTCCGTGTACGTCCGGTTGTTGCCGCCCGTGAAGACGATGGTCGTGGTGACGAGCTGGTAGTTGTTGGCGACCCAGTCCAGCTCGGACGCCGGGGTGAACGACAGAAGGTTCTGGCTGCCGATGGTGCCCGTGTGGCCCGTGACCTCGACAGTCACGAGGCCGCCGAGGCCCGGCGGGTTCGGCCCCGAGACGGTCGTCGTGATCTTGTTGGCGTTGGCCTGAATCGTGTCTTCGACGTCGGTGAAGGTGAAGACGCCGCTGTCAACCTGCGTCCCCGTCGGGGGCTTCCCGTTGTAGACGCGGATCGTGTGCGACTGGTCAACCGCGGTGTTCGCGGTGGTCCGCAGGTAGAAGTAGGCGGTCTTGGTCTGGCCCGCCGCCATCGCGCCGAGCTGGACGAGCCCGTCCTCGCCGTTCGCCAGCGAGACGACGCCGCCCGTGAAAGTGTCGGCCCCCACCCACACGTCCGCGTAATTGGTCCCGCTGTTGTTCGTGATCTGGTAGGACACGTACATGCCCTGAATGCCCTTGCCGATGTCCGTGTAGAATTTCGGCGACGAGGTGCGCGTGATGGTGAACGCCTGCGCCGTGGCGGAGCCGAGGCACAGGAGCGCCAGAAGGAGCAGCGGGAGCTTGATTGTGGACGCGGGTCTCAACGCTACTCCTCCTTCTTAGAGTCTTGTCCGTCGGGCGCGCCGGAGGTTTGCAGGCCCGCGCGGCTCGTGCCGAAGAGGTCGAAGAGGTTGGAGAGCTTGGACGAGAGCGTGAAGTAGAAGCCGCGCCGCGCAGGCAGGATGCTCGCGTCGCCGGGCTCGCCCGCCATAGTGAAGTTGTAGCCGAGGCCGATGCGCAAGTCGGGCACGGCCCAGAAGCCCAATTCTGTGCCATAAACCGAGCGGTAGGTCCGCGAGGAGGGCTGCATGAGGTAGCGCATCTCGCCGGCCCAGTCGAAGCGCTGGGTCAGTCGGTACTGGACGCGCCCCTGCGTGAGATAAGTCAGCGTCGAGACGAAGGGCAGTTCCGCCTGGCTGTTGGCGTTGAAGCGGAGCGCGAAGCGCCCGTAGACTTCGAGGTCGCGGTTCACCTGGTAGTAGCCGTCCGCCGCGAGCGAGTCCACGCGGTCCTCTACGGAGCCGATGCCGCTCAAGCCCTCTTGCGTGATCGAGCGGTGCGTGTAGCTGAAGAGCAGGCCGGCGCGGTCGGATTCGAGCGGGCGCAGGGCCAGGGCCGCCGTGCCTTCGAGCGCGGTGGTGTCGCGGCCCTCGAAGCTGGAGCGCGTGAACTGTAGGCGCGCGAGCGTGGTGATGCCGTCGCCGATGCGGCCGGCAGCGCCGACGCCGAAGAGCTGGCCCGCGCCGACGCGGTCGCGGAACTCGTAGCGCGCGTTGGCGCGGAAGTCCTCGGTCGGCTGCCAGCCGAAGCCGACGGTCGCGCTGTTGAAGCTCTGGCCCTCGCCCGCGAGGTGGAAGCCGCGCTCGAAGCCGAGTTCGAGCGAGAACTCGTTGTTGATGGGCAGGCGGTTCTGGAGGCCGATGACGGCGAAGCTGTCCGTGCCGTTGATGCCGTTCTCCAGTTGGTAGCGCCCCGTCAGGTTCGTGTACTTGCCGAAGCGCGACTCGACGCCGACGGCCGTCTCGCGGCGCGCGCCCGTAAACGCGAAGCCCGTCTGCGACACGTCGCCGATGGGGCGAATCGCGGCCGAGGCCAGGCGCTGCGTCAGGAAGAACTTGGTCGTGTTGTTGTACTGGTAGGTCGCGGCCAGCGTCGTCTGGTTCGGGTAGGTCGGGTCGGCCTCGCCCAGGTTCTGCTCGCGCTTGACGGAGATTTCGAGCTTGTCCGTGACCTTCACCTCCGCGCCCGCGGTCACGAGCTGCGAGTCGACGTTGCGCGCCGAGTCGGCGTCCGTGAAGCTGCGGCGGTCGTAGCCGAGGTGGAAGCGCAGGCGGTCATTGACGACCTGGTCCCAGCCGGCCGAGAAGGTGTTGCGCGAGTTGTCCACGTTCGCGGTCAGGTTGCGCTCGTTCATGAAGCCCAGCTTGAGGGTGGACTTCGCGAACGGCTTGAGCCGGACGTTCACCTCGCTGCGCCGCGAGCCGGGCGTGACGGTCGCGCCGAACGGGTTGAAGAAGCCGGGCGACGAGTAGGAGTGGCGCGCGGCGAGCGTCATCTCGTAAATGTTAATCGGCTGCGTCAGCTCGACCTGGTAGGCGTCGCCGTCGCGCCCGTCCGCGGCGAGCGAGAAGGCGCTTGAGCCCGCCCCGCCGTACTCGCCCATGCTGCGCGCGTAGGCGAAGGAGAGGGTGCCGCGGTTCGGCAGCTTCTTCTCGCCGTCGAGGCCCGCGAGCAGGAAGTCTCCGAAGTCCGCGTCGCGCTGCATGATGGCCGAGAGGCCGAGGCGCAGGCCGAGCCCTTCGAAGTTCTTCCGCGCGCGGCCCGTGTAGACGGAGGTCGCGAAGCCCTCCGCGCGGTGCTCGTAGGTGACGACTATCTGCACGAGGTTGAGCGAGTAGTCGAACGTCGAGATGTAGCGCATCAGGAACAACTCGCCGGTCGCGGGGTTGAGGTTGTAGTCGAGCGAGCGGACGAGCGTTTCGCGGCTGAGGATGATCTCTGGGTTGCGGCGGTCGCGCACTTCGAGCGTGACGGTCTCGGAGCCCGGCAGCAATTCGGCGTGGTTGAGGCGCAGGAGGCTCAGCGACCCGGCCGGGAACACGTCGCGCGCGTACGCGGTGTCGGGCCTTGCGCCGGTCAGGGTCAGGAAATCGCCGTCCGAGTTTTCGAGGTGGACTTTGACGCCCGTCAGTTTGCGCCCGTAGCCCGCGAGCGGCACGTCCGTCATGTCCGCGTCGTGGTCGCCGAACATCACGTAGTTGCGCCCGCGGTCGATCCGCGCGTAGAGCTTCGAGTTCGACTGAGCCGCCTCGTAGCGCGTCGAGGAATCGCCGAAGAGCGGGTAGACGCGGTCGAGCGGGTCCAACTGGAAGATGCGGTCGCGGCCCGCGGTGCGGTTAATCGGGCGCTGGCTGTCGTAGGCGAGCGTCAGCATGTTGTCGCCCCAGAGCCTCCCGTTGTAGAAGAAGCTCAGGCGGCTGCGAACGCTACCCTCTTCGCCGCGGAGCGAAACTTCCGGCACGGCCTTGCCGATGCTGACTTCCGCCAGGCCCACCATGATGGTCGGGCGAAGCTCGGGCGTGATGCGTACGGCCGAACGCGCCTCGGACTGGCCCGCGACGGCGTGAAGCTGCGCGTCGCCCGGAGCGCCAGAGCCGACGAGCTTCAGGACGGCCTCGCCGTTTGCGAGCTGGACGACCTGGCTCTGCGTCTGCGCGTTCTCCTGGGCCGCGGCGTCTCTCGACTGGTCGTCGCGCGGCTTGTCGCCCTTCGCCGGAGCTTCGAGCACGAGGTGGCCCGCGGAGGTTTCGATTGCCACCTGGTCGTCGAGCGCGGGGTTGTCCCACTGGTCGAGCGCGCGCACGCGGACCAGCACGGCCGCGCGGCCGCCCGCCTGTAGCTCTTTCGCCTCTGGCACAATTTCGAGCCGGCGGACGGGGCCGCGGCCCATGACCGTGATCTCTTCGGACTGGCGCTGGACGCCCTCGGGGCTGACGGCGACGGCGCGGACGCGGTTCGGGCCGGGCTTGAGGCTCAGGCCGACGAAGCTGAAGGTCGAGACGTTGTTCTTCTGATCCAGGCGGCTGACGCCTATGTTCTGCTCGGAGACCTGCGAGCCGTTGACTTCGAGCTTGGCCGTCCAGTTGAGCGCGACGCGCACGTCCACCTGCATCGCGGGCGACATGACGACCGCCTCGGGCTTCGGCGACAGGATACGCACCTCGCCCGGCGCGACCGGCTCAAGCGTCTCGGTCGTCGTCAACTCGTACTTGCCCGCGGCCGTCGGCTCCGCGGCTTCATTCGCGCCGCCAGCGGCGGGGGCTTTGGCGCTCTCGCCCGCGGGCGTTTCATATTTCGCCTTGACGTTGTCTTTCTCGCCGCCGCCCGCGGCCTCGATGGCTTTGCGCGCCTCCTCCTTGTCCGCTTCCTTCACGCGGGACGCGGCCGAGGGGCGGAGCGCGCCGTCGGTTCTAACGAGCGCGAAGTTCTGGCGGAGCATCGCGCCGCCGCCGAGCGGCGTGCGCAGTAATCTTGTCCAACTGCGGCCGGCGATTGTGCCGCCGTCGGTCAGGGCGTAACCGGTCGGGACGCTCACGGGGTCGAGCGAGACGACCTGCGGGCCGTCGCCGAGGGAGGGGAAGTTGTAGAGGCCCTGCGAGTCCGTGACGACGGACTGGCCCGAATTCAGGTAGAGGCGCACGCCCGCGAGCGGCTCGTCCTCATTGTCGAACTCGCCGTTGCGGTTCACGTCCTCGTAGACGCGGCCGAGAAGTATCTGGCGTGTGGAGAACGCGCCGCCGCCGACCTGGACCGCGGCCACGGCCGGCATGGTCTCCGTGCGCTCGCCCGAGGGGAATTGGCCCGAGCCGGTCGCGCGGTTCTCCTGGCGGCCGTCGTGCGCGTTCGCGCCGATGCGGACGCGGTAGAGGATGCGCGCGTTGGTGCCGGGCGCGAGTTCGCCCAGGCGGAAAATCAACTCGTTGCCGCGCACCTCGGGCTCGACGGGCACGGCCTGCGCGGACCCGAGAGTCAGGCGCGCCGTCCCCTCGGCGTAGTGGAAGGACTGCGGCAACTGGTCGCGGACGAGTACCTCGCGCACGGGCGAGGACGTGGGGTTGTTGACCTCGACGCGGTAGGTGAGCGCGTCGCCAATCTCGGCGCGCGGCTTGTCGACGTTCTTATTAATCTCAAGCCCGCGCTGCTCGAACATCGGGATGTTGAGCGCGACGGCCGCGATGTTGCTGATCAGCGTGTCTTCGTTGACGAGGTCGAACGCGCCGGGCCGCGCCAGGGGCTGGCCGTCGAGCGCGCGCACGGACATCGCGAAGAGGCCGGACTCCGTCGGGCGCATGGACAGCTCCAGCATGCGCGTGATGTAGCCGCGCGCCGTGATCTTCATGAAGTAGCGCGCGGGCGTCCCGAGCGTGCCGAGCTGGTCGGGCCGGAGCGCGAAGCTGAAGTGGCCCTGGCCGTCCGAGGGGTAGGGGTTGACGTTCTCGGTGTTCGGGGTGAAGCCGAGGCCGGCGGGAATCTGCAAGGGGTTCGCGCCGTCCTGGTCCAGAAGGATGGCGACGCTCGCGCCCGCGATGGGCGAGGCCGCGCCGCCGCGGCCCGAGAAGACCACGCCGAAGGGATCGACGACGACGACGGCCGTGGTGCTCTTGGTCGGCACGAGGTTCTGGCCCGAGACGACGGCCCCGTTGATGACGCCGACGCCCGCGGCCGCGTTGCCCGTCAGCCGGGCCTTGAACGAGACGCGCACGATCTGGTCCGGCGCGACCTCGCTCAGGCGAATCTCGATGCGGCGGTTGTCGTTGAGAAGCTGTCCTTCGTCCGCGTCCGCCGTGTCCGTCAGGGCGCGCTCTTCGATGCGCAGGGAGTCGGCGACGTAAGAGATTTCGGCGGGCAGGTCGTCGGAGACGAGCACGTCGCGCGCGGTCACGTCGCCGCTGTTGCGGAAGCGAATCGTGTAGGTGAACTGGTTGCCGGGGCTGACGACGGCCTGCGGGTTGTCGTTGACGAGCTTGGTCGGCGGCAGGCTCGAATCGTCGGGCGAGGTGACGCGCGGACCCTCGCCGACGGCGTTGATGATCGCGCCCTCGTCCTCGCCGCGGCCGTTGACCGCGCCGACGACGTTCGAGCGCGCGGCCAAACGGATGGTCAGGCTGCTGTGCGCCGGCGCGTCGTTGGTTTCGACGACGGCCAGGACGTTCAGGCAGGTGCCCGACTGGACGCGCGGCGAGAGCGACGTGCCGACGTTGATGACGGAGTCGGCCGCGGTGACGGTGCCGCTCGCGTCCACGTCGAAGTAGAGGCGCGCGATGCCGGCGGGCTCGCTGACTTCGGCGCGGGTGATCGTGTAGAGGTCGGGCGTGTTGCCGAGGTTGCAGACGCGGAAGACGCGCGTCACGGTCTCGCGCGGGCCGACGCTCGCCGAAGGCGCGGACTCGTCCGGCGTGACCCGGAGCGAGGAGACGGACTTGACCGTGACGAAGATGGTCGTCGAGACGGTCGAGAAGCTCGCGCCGTCTGAGTCGTCGTAAGTCGCCTCGGCGCGGTTGGAGATGACGGCCCCGGCGCTGCCCGCGCCGTCGCCCTCAAAGGCGCGCGCCGCCGCGCTTCCGGCCACCCACGCGAAGGCGAGTGCGGCGAGAATTGCGGCGGCGGCGATCCTGTGAAGGGAACGAGACATAACTTGGACTCTGGGTGCCGAGTTCGTTAGTCAGGAGGGGCGGCCGTGGGACAGGGTGCAGAATGAGGGGAGGTAAGCTCTCGATTATTCTGACCGCTGACTCACGGCTCCTGACTTTCGGTCTTTCGGTTCGCGGCCCGGTCGGGCTTCGACGTTGAGCGGGGCAAGTGCCCATCGTCGAAGCCCGACCGCGCCGCGCGCCGTCCGTTGAGGAGCGGTAGCTCGCGTCGGGTAACGCGGGCGGCCGCTAGTTAATCAGGCGCCTGAAGGTGAAGGTGCCTTGCTGCTGCGGGCCGAGCGGGCCGGCGATGGTGTCCTTCAGGAAGTTCGTGGCGGCCGTGACCGCGCCGTTCGTGCTTCCGTCCGTGATGTTGCCGCCGAGGGTGTCCGACGGGTTCCAGGCCGCGGGCGGCCCGAGCACCATCGTCGTGTACGTGGCCCAGTTGTTCGTGTTGCCGGGGGAGGGCGTCCCGTCCTCGCTGATGACGATGTTGCTCGCCGAGAGCGTGACGTTGCCGGCGCCGCCGGCCGGCTCGCTCGACACGTTCTTGTAAGTGATCGTGTAGATGATCTGCGCGCCCGGCACGGGGTCGGTCGCCGCGCCGACGCCCGTCGTGTTGCTGACGGTCGCCGTCTTGGTCAACTCGATGAAGCCCGTGTAGACGCGGTCAATCGTCTCGTTGTACTCGGTGTTGGTGTTGCCGGAAGTGGCCCGGAGCACCGTGTCGTACCCGGTCAGGACGGTCTTGCCCGCGGGCAGCGTGACCTCCACCTGGTAGTCGGCCGTCGCGCCGAAGTTGATCGGGATGGCCGGGATCGCGTTGCCGGTGGCGACGCCGTTGTTGACGACGGTCGTCTGGACGGCGTTCACCGTCACCTTGACGGTCGCGCCGGCCGGGAACGACTGCACGGAGAGCGTGTAGCTGTCGTTGGCGTTGCCGGAGTTCTGTATCGTGTTCGTGAAGTTGACGACGCCCTGCGCGGTGGTCGAGCCGCCGGGCCCGACGCCGGCGAGACCCGCCGAGACGCTCTTGTTGGTGAAGTCGTCGTTGGTGTTGCTGTTGGACGCGCCGGGCGCGCCCTGCGGGCCGTTGAGCACGAGGCCGATGATTTGGAGCAGCGTCGTGCGCAGCGGCGACGTGGCCGTGATCTCCGCGGTGACGGAGTTGTTCGCGTAGGCGGTGCCCTGCTCGGTGACGGGGTTGGTCGCGTCCGCGGTCGTGATGGTCACGAGCATGTTGAGGTTGGCGCTGCAATTCGGCGCGCCGGGGGCGAGCGTCGCGCCGACGTTGAAGGCGACGCGCGTCGTGTTGGGCGGGGCAACGGCAACCCACGTGGCGGTCGTGATGGGGTTGTCCGTGACGGGCGAGGCCGAGTAGAGCGTGCCCGCCGGGAAGACCTGCGGCGACTTGAGCGTCGTGCCGGTCGGGACGGGCGCGAAGACGAAGACGCCCGTCTGCGAGCCGGCCGGCGCGTTCGTCAGCGTCACCGCCGAAGCGTTGCGCGAGCCGGTGTTGCAGAGCTGCCAGACGTAAGTGATGTCGGAAGCGAGCGGCACGGGGCCGGCCGGAGCGGTCAGCGAGAGCGTGAGTTGGGCGTCGTTCTCGACCGTGGCGCTGCGGTCGCCGCGCGCCTCGCGCCGCCCGTTGACGGACGCGTTCGACTCGGTGCGGACCTCGTTGGCGACGGTGCCGTCCACGGGCTCGTTGTCGTAGGGCGCGGCGTCGTCGGCGTCGCCGAGGCGCACGTTGATGATGCTGCCCGCGGGGGCGGCCGCGTTGACGTTGACGAGGACGACGACGCTGCGCGACTGGCCCTGCGTGAAGTTGACGAGGTCGGCGACGCCGTCCGCGATGTCAACGTCCTGGCCGGCCTGGTAGCCCGCCACGTTGTTCATCTCGACGTAAGCCGAGGCCACGGTCGCCATGCCGCTCGCGATCTGGATGCTCGCGCCTCCGGCGAGGAAGCGCACCTGGTCGGTGAAGTTGCCGGTGTTGGTGACCGTGAAGGTGAAGGTCGCGCCCGCCTGGCCGGGGACGACCGTCGGGTCGCTCGACCCGTTGGTCACGTCGGGCGTGATCGTCAGGCCGGAGACCTTCGAGACGGTGACGGTGACTTTGTTAGAGGTGGCGGTGTAGGTGCCGCCGCTGCCGTCGCCGTAGGTCGCCGTGGCGGTGTTCTCGATGGGCGTGTCGGCCGGCGTCTGCGCCAGAGCCTGCGTGTAGACGGCGCAAGAGATCGCCAGGACGGCGATCAGGCGGGCCAGCGCGAAAAAGAGGGTCGCGCCTCGCGAGCGCGTCTTAGCTATCGTTTTCATCTCGTTCCTCATCATGAAAAAGGTAGGCAGGGGACAGGCAGGAGATTTGACGGGCGGCGGCTCCGTTCAGGCATGTCGGAAGAGCGCGCGCGTGAGTGTCCGGCCCGAAATAATCTTGGCGGGCGTGACTACTTGACGCGCACCTTGTAGGAAGCCTGTAGCTTGCCGCCGCCGCCGGCGAGCGGGTCCGACCACTCGTAGCGGAGCTGCGTGTACATGGAGACGGGCGCGGGCACCTGCTTGACGGAGCCGTCGGCCTGGCGCTCTTCGATGGTGGGCTCGGCCGAGAAGGTCTTCCCGTTGTCGATGCTGTAGGAGACGCTGGCCGAGCCGTCGGCGGACGTAGAGCCGGCGACGAGCACGGTGCCCTTCGGAATTTGGCCCACGGCCTTGTAGTTGTGCGCGGGCGCGCTGCCGTCGTTCTCCGAGGTGATGGTCCAGTCGAGGACTTCGCCGGGGTTGACGGTCTCGGCCTTCTCCAGGGGCAGGCGCTCGTCGCCGCGTGCGACCGCGCCGGAAAGGCTCACCTTGACCTCGGGGCGGCCGCGCTCGGCCGTGCGCAGTTGCCTTTGCGCGATGGCGGCCGCGCCGCCCAGGACGATCAGGCAGAGGGCGGCCAGGGGGAGCGCGCGAAGATTGTTCTTAAACTTTGTCATCGTCTTCTCCTTAAAAATTGTCCCCCGGTTGAGACGGGGCGAATGGGTGCCAGGTCGGGTGCGTGTCAGCGGGTAGTCGGGGCCGACTGCGTGCGGCGCAGGCCGCGCACTTCGAGGGCGCGGGCGACGGCGTACATGAAAGTCTCGACGGAGACGGGGCGCGGGAGGATGGCGGCGAGGCGCGAGTGCGCGGGCGTGCGCATGATCTCGGAGGGGCGCTTGTGCAGGCCGATGAGCGGCACGTGGGGCGCGAGTTCCTTGACGGCCTCCGTGGCGCGAGCGCCGCCGAAGCCTGGCATGTCCAGCCCGAAGACGACGAGGTCGAAGAGTCCCTCGGCGGCCTCGCGCAGCACGTCCATCGTGTGGCGACAGGTCGTGGCCTGGTGCCCTTCGGCGCGCAGGGCCGCGAGCAGTTCTTCGGCGAGGGCCTTGTCGTCATCACAAATCATCACGCGTGCCATCCGCTACCATCCTTATTCCCGGTAAACTTTTTGGGCCGGAAAAAGACCCGACCGCGCCCCACACAAAACAACCCGCGTGCCGCGGAGCGCCGCGCGGGGTTAAGTGCTGAAATGTTAGGGCTTGGCCGGAAGGGCGGGGCGGGGGCGGGAGGCGCTGCCCGCGCGCTCTGACACGACGGCCTGAAGTTTTGTCAGCGGGGCTGACGTTTTGTCATGCCTGGCCGGAACTCTTGAGGTGGGCCGCGCGCGGCGAAATCGCGCTGCCCGATGGCGGTTGGTTTACGGGTAGAGTTTGTTCGGCGCGCCTCACGACTCGGTGAAGAGGTAGCCATCTCTTGACAGCCGCACCTTCGAATGTTTCAATACATCGTCAAACAAGCGTGGTGAGTTAAGGCAACTTGCGGCCACGTAAAATAAACTGCTAAACAGCTCGGCGAGTCTTTCCCGCGGAAGACCAATCGAATAGGCTACAGGGAGGCCCCGCGTTGTTTCGGCGCGGGGCTTTCAGTTTGCCGCCCCGCCGCGAGAGAGACTCGGCCCAGTAAGGACGAACAAAATTTGATGAGCACATTCCTTGACGCTTTAAGAGAGCGCATCGTCGTCTTCGACGGCGCGATGGGCACGAACCTACAGGCGCAGAACCTGACCGAGGAGGACTACGGCGGGTTGCAGTTCGAGGGCTGCCCCGAGTACCTCCTGATCACCAAGCCCGAGGCGATTGAGAAAGTCCACACCGCCTTCTTCGACGTGGGCTGCGACGTGGTGGAGACCAACTCCTTCGGCGGGACTTCGGTCGTGCTGGCCGAGTACCAGATTCCGCACATGGCCTACGAGCTGAACTTCAAGGCCGCGGAACTCGCGCGCAAGATCGCCTCGGACTACTCCACGAAAGAGAAGCCGCGCTGGGTCGCGGGCTCTATGGGCCCCGGCACAAAACTGCCGACGCTCGGCCACATCACCTATAGAGACTGTAAGGCGGCTTACGCGGAACAGGTGCGCGGCCTCTACGACGGCGGCGTCGACCTCTTCATCGTCGAGACCTGCCAGGACCTGTTGCAGACGAAGGCCGCGCTCGCCGCCATCTTCGATCACTTCGCGCAGGTTAAAAAGAGACTGCCCGTCATCGCTCAGGTGACTATCGAAGTTTTCGGCACGATGCTCAACGGGACGGAGATCAGCGCCGCGCTGACCGCGCTCGAACCCTTCCCGATTGACGTCATCGGCATGAACTGCGGCACGGGACCGAAGCACATGACCGAGAGCATTCGCTACCTCTGCGAGAACGCGCCGCTGCCCGTCTCTGTGCTGCCGAACGCGGGGCTCCCGGAAGTCAAGGACGGCGCGCAGCACTACGGCGAGACGCCGGAAACTTTCACCGCGCAGATCACGCACTTCGCGCGGGACTTCGGCGTCAACGTCGTCGGCGGCTGCTGCGGCACGACGCCTGCTCACCTGAAATCGGTCGTCGAGGCGATGCAGAATGTGACGCCGAAGGCGCGCGACGCGAAACTGGTCCCGTCCGTCTCGTCCATCTACATGCAGCAGCCTTACGTGCAGGACGCCTCGTTCCTCATCGTCGGCGAGCGCGTCAACGCTTCGGGGTCGAAGAAGATGCGCGACCTTTTGAACGCGGAGGACTGGGACGGATTAGTGAGCCTCGCGCGCGAGCAGGAGCGCGAGGGCGCGCACGTCCTGGACGTGAACGTGGACTACGTCGGGCGCGACGGCGTCAAAGACATGCACGAGTTGGCCTCGCGGCTCGTGACGAACGTCAAGATTCCTCTGATGTTCGACTCGACCGAGTGGCAGAAGATGGAGGCGGGGCTCGAACACGCGGGCGGCAAGTCGATTCTGAACTCGACCAACTACGAGGACGGCGAGCCGCGCTTCGCGAAAGTCCTGGAGTTGTGCAGCCGCTACGGCGCGGCCGTCGTCGTCGGCACGATTGACGAGGAGGGCATGGCGCGCGGGGCCGACGGCAAGTTCGCAATCGCGAAGCGCGCCTACGAGCAGGCCACCGAGAAATACAACATCCCGGCGCACGACATTTTCTTCGACCCGCTGGCGCTCCCCATCTCGACGGGCATAGAGGAAGACCGCCGCAACGCGCTCGAAACCATAGAGTCCATACGGCGCATCAAGTCAGGGCTGAAGGACAGCCTGACCATCCTCGGCGTCTCGAACATCTCCTTCGGCCTGAGCCCCGCGGCGCGCGTCGTCCTGAACTCCGTCTTCCTGCACGACGCGGTGGAGGCGGGGTTGGATGCGGCGATTGTCAACGCGAGCAAGATTCTCCCGCTCAACCGGTTCGACGAGCGCGAGATCGAGGTCGCGCGCGACCTGATTTACGACAAGCGCAAGTTCGAGGGCGACATCTGCACTTACGACCCGCTGACCGAGTTCACGAAACTCTTCGAGGGTGCCAAGAGCAAGATCACGAAGAAGGACTTGTCGGAGCTCCCGGTCGAAGAGCGGCTCAAGCGCCACATCATCGACGGCGAGAAGATCGGCCTGGAAGACAACCTCAGGCTCGCGCTCGCCAGTTACCCCGCGCTCGACATCATCAACAACATCCTCCTGGACGGGATGAAAGTCGTCGGCGACCTCTTCGGCAGCGGCCAGATGCAACTCCCCTTCGTCCTGCAATCGGCCGAGGTGATGAAGGCGGCCGTGCGCTTCCTCGAACCACACATGGAGAAGAAGGGCGGGGCGACGGCGAAGGGCACGATGGTGCTCGCCACCGTCAAGGGCGACGTTCACGACATAGGCAAGAACCTCGTGGACATCATCCTGACCAACAACGGCTACAAGGTCGTCAACCTGGGCATCAAGCAGACCATCGAGGAAATCCTGCGCGCCGCAGAGGAGCACGAGGCGGACGCCGTGGGGATGAGCGGCCTGCTCGTCAAGTCAACGCTCATCATGCGCGACAATCTGGAGCTGATGAACGAGCGCGGCATTTCTGTGCCGGTCGTCCTCGGCGGCGCTGCGCTCACGCGCCGCTACGTCGAAGACGACTTGAAGACTCTTTACAACGGAGCGCTCTTCTACGCCCGCGACGCCTTCGACGGCCTGCACACGATGGACGAGTTGACGGGCGGCGTGGTTCGCCGAGAGGAAGGCGCGCGGCCTTCCGTCCCCGCAGCGCCGAGCGGCAACGGAAAGCCGGCCGCGGACGACGCGGAGGACCTGGTCGGCGAGGACGCCAAGCTCGGCATACGCAAGCAGGCGAGGCCGCGCGCCGTCGCGAAAGTCTCCGGCGACACGACGCACACGCGCCGCTCGGACGTGAGCCCGAGTGTGCCAATTCCGCGCGCGCCCTTCTACGGCTCGCGCGTCGTCGAAGACATCCCGCTCGACGACGTGTTCGCCTTCGTCAACGAGACGGCCCTCTTCAAAGGGCAGTGGCAGTTCAAGCAGGGTAAGAAGAGCGCCGAAGAGTACAAGCAGTTAGTCGCGGAACACGTCCGCCCGGCCTACGAGGCTTTAAAAGAGCGGTCGAAGCGCGAGCAGCTGCTCACGCCGCGCGTCGTCTACGGCTACTTCCCGGCGCAGTCCGAGGGCAACGACCTCGTCATCTACCACGACGACGAAAAGACGGAGCGCCTGCGCTTCACCTTCCCGCGCCAGCCCGAGGGCAAGCGTCTCTGCCTCGCGGACTATTTCGCCTCGAAGGAGTCCGGCCGGGTGGACGTGGCCCCGTTTCACCTCGTGACGATGGGGCGGCGGGCGAGCGAGTACGCGCGCGAGCTGTTCGCGTCGGACAACTACACGGACTACCTCTTCTTCCACGGCCTGAGCGTGGAGTCGGCCGAGGCGCTGGCGGAACTCTGGCACAAGCGCATCCGCGAGGAGTTGGGGATCGCGGGGCGCGACGCGGCCGAGTTGACGAAGCTCTTCCACCAGGGTTACCAGGGCTCGCGCTTCAGCTTCGGCTACCCGGCCTGCCCGAACCTGGAAGACCAGACGAAGCTGTTCGAACTCCTCGACCCGTCGCGCATCGACGTGGAGCTGACGGAAGAATTTCAGCTCGACCCCGAGCAGTCGACCTCCGCGATCATCGTGCACCACGGGGAAGCGAAGTATTTTTCGATAGACTGAAAACAGGTCCGAAGTCCGGGGTCTAAAGTCCGAAGTCGGAGCGCGGATTTTAGAGATCGGAGCTCGGACCTCGGACTTCGGACTTTGGACACTGAAAAGGCAGCAGACCCCACGCCGGAGGAACTCAGCGTCCTTTCGCGCATCGAGCGCTTCGCGTTCTTTCAGGCGCACGAGATGAACCAGGGGCGCTGGAAGAATTTCTGGACGTGGTGCCAGCGCCACGTAGGCTCGCGCTGGATTCAGGTGGCGACTTACAACCTGATGAACGTCTACGGCCTGGAACACGTCGAGGCGACGGACGCCTCTCGCCCGCTCCTGCTCGTCGCCAACCACCGCTCGTTCTTCGACATGTACGCCGTCTCCTCGGTCCTCTTCCGGCGGACGCGGCGGCCGATGAAGCTCTTCTTCCCCGTGCGCGCGCGCTTCTTCTACGAGTCGCTCGTGGGCGTCGCGATCAACTTCCTGGCGGGCTGGTGGTCCATGTACCCGCCCATCTTCGCGGAGGAAGCGCCGGAGAAGCGCGCCTTCGACAAGTTCTCGATCCGCCGCCTGACGGAGTTGTGCAGCCGCGGCCAAGCGCACGTCATAGGCTTTCACCCGGAGGGCACGCGCAACCTGAACTCGGATTCGTACTCGTACCTGCGCGCGCAGCCCGGCGTCGGCAAGCTGATCAAGGAGGCGCGGCCGCAGGTCGTCCCCGTCTTCATCGCCGGGCTCGGCAACAAGGCTTTGCGGCAGATCGCGGGCAACTGGCGGGGCGGCGAACCCATTCGCATACACTTCGGCCCGCAGATAGACCTGTCGGATTTCCTCGCGCGCCCCGACCGCGTCCGCACCTACAAAGAGATCGCCGACCACCTGATGAGCAAGGTCGCGGAGCTCGGCGAAAAGGACCGCGCAATGTTTGAAAAGAAGTGATGAGGACTGAGTGCTGAGTAAAAGAAAGAAAGTTCTTAACTCAACACTCAGCACTCAGCACTCAATCCTCAAGTACTGTTTTTTATGTCTCTTCCGCTCGTCATCGTCAACCCGGCTTCGGCCGGAAACTCCACGCGGGGCTCCTGGCCCGCGATTGCCGCCGACCTGGCGACGCACTTCGGTCCGTTTAATTGCGCGTTCACGGAGGGGCCGGGCGGCGGGCGCGTGTTGGCCGCGCGCGCGGCCCTGGAGGGGAGAAAGTTTGTCATCGCGTGCGGCGGCGATGGCACAATTTCGGAGGTCGCGAACGGGATTCTGGAGTCCGGCAGAGATGTCGAGCTGGGAATCCTGCCGAGCGGGACGGGCGGGGACTTTCGGCGCACGCTGGACATCCCGGCGCGCGCGGCCGACGCAGCGCGCGCGCTCAGGCGCGGCCGCGCGCGCCGCATAGACGTGGGCCGCGTCCGTTACCTCAACCACGCGGGCGAGGACGAGGCCAGATACCTCATCGGCGTCGCCTCAGTCGGCATGAGCACGGACATCATCAGTCGCGTCAAGGGAGAGAACGCGCGCCGGCCGGGCGTTGCGCGCTCGGGGCGGCTGAAAGGCAGGCTCACTTTCGCGGCGGCCGGCGCGCGGACGACCCTGTCGCTGCCGAAGACGAGCGTCGTCGTGCAGTTGGACGACGGGCCTTCGCGCCGCCTGACGGTCGCCAACTTCTGCGTCGCCAACGCGCGCTACTTCGGCGGCGGGATGAAGGTCGCGCCCGGAGCACTGCTCGACGACGGGGAGTTCGACGTCATCTCAATCGGCGGCCTCTCCGCGCTCAAGATTCTCACGCACGCGCACAAGCTCTACCGCGGCACGCACCTGGACATGGACGAAGTCGTCGCGGCGCGCGCGAAGGTCGTCACCGTGCGGGCCGAACGCAGGGGCGAAGAAGTGGCGCTTGAGATTGACGGGGAGTTGCCGGGACGGCTGCCCGCCGTGTTCGAGATTGTGCCAAAAGCGCTACGCGTGAGGGTCCCCTGACGAATGCGGCATTAATTCAGCGGCGGGTGTCCGAGTAAGCTCACGGACCTCAACCTTGATTCCGTGCTGTCGTTCTGCCCACGCCGCCATCGCAGCCGCTCCGGGTTGTGAGAGGCGTTTGAGAGCGCCCGGCTTGCTAATAAACAGTAAATGACGGACGGCCTTGTGGGACTCGTTCGCCATGATTGCCTTCAATATATCCCGCTCATACTCGCTCGTAGGATTCCGCAGACCGAGCGCGACTTCGACAATCGTTTCCTCGTCGGGAAAATAAAAATCAACGCAGAGCTTGTTCTCGCCGCAGATCTTTTTCTCCGAGTAGTCGGCACCGAAAGCTGAAGCCGCGAGGGCTCGCAGCTCCTTCATAAAAGCGGCCGTATCGCGATCGCCGACGCTCGGCCCCTTGATCTCAAAGAAGTTCGGCCGTGCGCCGGCCAGTGATTGAGCCAGGGAGTATAGGCGGTCGGCTTTCTTCATAGACTACTCGGGCTATAAACCGAATTGCTTAACCGAGCCTGTCCCCGAGGAAGTTCTCGCGCAGGTACTTGACCGTGTCGAGCAGCGTCTCGCCTGGGTCGCGCGGGGAGAAGCCGAGTTCGCGCTCGGCCTTCGAAGAGTCCACGTACCAGAAGTATTCGGCCATCTCGACGGCGGCGGGCTCGACCGGCGGGGCCTTGTCCCACTGTTTGTAGAAGGCGTGAATGATTTGCGAGCCGGCGACGGCGAGCTTCGAGGGGAGCGAGAGGCGCGGCGCGCGAATATTGGTCAGCCGTTCGAGGCGGCCGAAGAATTTCTCGAAAGTCCAGTTGGCCCCGCCCAGCAGGTAACGCCCGCCGTGCTTGCCGCTCTTCATGGCCGAGGGGAAGACCGCCGCCGCGTCGCGCGCGTCAACGAAGCTCAGGCCGCCCGTGGGCACGGCGCTGATTTTCCGGGCCAGGAAATCGAGCACCACTTTCGTAGAACTCAGGCGCTCGTCGCCCGGGCCGAGCAGCAGGCTCGGGTTGAGGATGACGAGGCGGCGGCCGTCCCCGTCGAAGCGCTCAAGCGCGGTGCGCTCCTGGTAGAGCTTGCTGGCGTAGTAGGGCCAGCGCCCTATGATGTCGAACGGCACGGAGCCGCGCTCGTCCGGCGTCTCCTCGCCCTTCTCGCGGACCGCAATCGTCCCGCTCGTGGAGGCCATCACAATGGTCTCGACGCCTTCGGCACTGGCCGCGTCGCAGAGGAGGCGCGTGCCGTCCACGTGGACCGAATACATCTCGCGCGCGTCCGAGTCGTCGCGCGAGACGCGCCCCGCCAGGTGATAAATCTCCTTCACGCCCTCGACCGCGCGCCGCACGTCGTCGGCGTTCGTGATGGAGCCCTCGATTGTCTCGACGTCCAGTTCCGCGAGCCACGCGGGCGCGCCCGTAGTCAGCACGCGCAGGTTCTTCGCGCCCGACCCGGCGAGCTGCCGCACGAGGTGCGAGCCCAGGAAGCCCGTCCCGCCCGTGACCAGAATCTTCGGCTGCGGCCGCCGCTCAAGGGCCGTGCTCTTTTTTGTGCCAGCTTTCGCCGCGGCCTTCGCCGGGGCCTTGCGCGCCGCGCGTTTTTTAGTTTTCGTCGTCGCCATAATGAAAAGTGATGAATGCGGAATAATGAATGAAAAGCAGTTTGTCTTTAATTCATCATTCATCATTCATCATTCATCACTGCTTTTAGTCGCCCGTGACCGTCAGATGCTCGGTGTGCTCGTCCGTCGTCGCGCCGCCGCCGCGGGCGGCGCGGCGCTCGTCGCGCCAGCGCTTGCGGAGGGCGCGCGCGTCGAAGGCGTGGCGCGTGCCGTCGCGCAAGTTCTCGACAGAGTGCTGCGTGAGCGCGGCGATGAGGCGGTAGGCTTCGGCGCGAGCCATGCCTTTCGTCAACTCTTCCAACTCCTCGTGCGAAAGATAGCGCCCGATGCGCGCGCCTATGTCGCGGCTGCGGATGAGGGTCGAGCCCTTGGGCATCGCCTCGTAGGTGCCGTGGACGTAGATGGGCAGGATGCCTACGCGGCAGGCGAGCGCGAGGTAGCCTATGACGGGCTTGAACTCGGCCATCTCGCCGGAGAGCGAGCGCGTGCCTTCGGGGAAGATGAGCGCGTTGTAGCCGCGCTCCAGGAACGAGCGCGCGTGCCGCAAGGACTGGCGCAGGCTCCCGCTGCGCTCAATCGGCACGAGGTTGGTGAAATTCTCCATGTAGGCGCGCTTGTACTTGTTGTCGAAGAAGTAGTCGGCGGCCGCGAGCGCGACCATGTCGCGGCCCGAGTCGCCGAGCGCCATCTTGACGAGGCCCATGTCTAGGTGCGACGTGTGATTGGGCGCGACGATGAAGTTCGTGTGGACGGGGATGTTCACTCGCCCCTCGTACTTCGTGTGCAGGAACTTGTCGTAGAAGACGCGCTGCAAGGCGTCCAGTCCTTTGTTCCCTATCTCGCGGACGAAGGCGGGGACGTGTATCTCGTCCGAGAGGTCGCGCTCCGGCTCGGCGCGCTCCGTCTCCTTGCGCGCCGCGGCGGGCGCGTTGCGCGTGACGACCTGTGCCAGTTCGCGCAGGTCGTGGACTTCCGTCAGCGTGTTCGGCGACTTGAGCGCGCCGCCCGCGTTCTCAATCGCGGTCGCGAGTTCGACGTACATCAGACTGTCGAAGCCGAGGTCCGAGAGGCGCGAGTCGAGCCTGATCTCGCTGCGCGGGCGGCTGGAGACGGCGGCGACGATGTTGATGAGCCAGGTGGCGTCGCCCTCCTTCTCGTCGCGCGAGGCGACGCGCGAGGTGGACTTCGCGCTCTTCTCCAGGACTTCGAGCGTGTCCAGCACCTCGTTGCGCTTGACCTTGCGCGTCGCCGTGCGCGGCAACTCCCCGTCCCAGAAATGAAAGACCTTGACCCGTTTGGCGAAGGGGAGCGTCGAAGACACGTCGCGGAAGTGCTCCTCGATGCGCTTGCGGACATCCTCGCGCGCGAGCGTCGCGTCGTGCTCGTAATTCGGCACAACCATGCACGCGACCTTCTCGCCGAGGCCGTCGGGGAGCCCGACGACGCTCAACTCCTTGATGAAGGGCGACGTGTCGTAAGCCTCCTCGACCTCGTCCGGGTAGACGTTCTTCCCGGAGGCGTCGAGGATGATGTCTTTCGAGCGGCCGACGAGGTAGAGGTTGCCGTCGTCGTCGAGCCTTCCTATGTCGCCCGTGTGCAGCCAGCGGTTGACGAGCGTGCGGCGGGTCGCGTCTTCATTTTCATAATATCCGACCATGACGTTCGGCCCGCGCGCGATGACTTCGCCGACGCCCGAAGAGTCCGCCTCAAGAATCTTGACTTCGACGCCGGGCAGGGGCTTGCCGACGGTGCCGGCCGAGAGCTTGTTCTGCGGGCGCGTCACCGTCAGCACGGGCGAGGCTTCCGTCAGCCCGTAGCCTTCCAGGATGGTGAAGCCGAGGCCGTGAAAATCCTTCTGCACGCCCTCGCTCAGGGCGGAGCCGCCGCTGATGAAGTAGCGTATGCGCCCGCCCATCCCTTCGTGAATCGGGTAGAAGATTAAATGGCCCAGATTGAGCGGCGTCGTGTCGCGGAGCCACGAGTTGACGCGCATCAAAAGGTCTGCGGCGCTGCCGATGAGCTTGCTCCGCTCGCTGAACTTGTTCTTGATGCGGCGGTGCAGCAACTCCCAGACGGCGGGCACGCCGACCATCCCCGTGACGTGGCCGTTCTTAATCGCGCTCGTCAGCGCCTCGCTCGACAACTCTTCGAGGTAAGTGATCTGCGCGCCGCGGCTCAAAGGGGCTAGGAAGCCGGCCGAAAATTCGAACGTGTGGTGGAGCGGCAGCACCGAGAGCACGCCGTCGCTCGTCGTCATGTCGATGATGGAGGTGAGCATGGAAGTCATGCTCGTCAGGTTCCTGTGCGAGAGCATGACCGCCTTGGGCTGGCCCGTCGTCCCCGAGGTGAAGATGAGCGAGGCGACCGTCTGCGCCTGCACGCGCGCGGGCAGCATCGCGACGCGCTCGTCTTCCGTACGCTCGTCCGGCATCGCGAAGACTTCCTCGAAGCGCCAGATGCGCGCCTCCGCGAGCCCCGCCTCTTTCAACTTCTCCGCCAGGTCGTCGTGCTTCTCGTACATCTCCGCGCTCACGACAATCCCCGCCGCGTCGCCGGCCTGCGCGAACTGCACGACCTTCTCCGTGGAGAGTTCGGGGTCGAGCGGGATGCAGCTCGCGCCGGCCTTGAGGATGCCGAAGTAGGTCATGCCCCACTCGGGCGCGTTGTAGCTGAGCAGCATGACGCGCGTGCCGGGCCGCACGCCCTCGCTCGCGAGGAAGGCCGCGGCGCGCGTCGCCAGCTCGCGCATGTCCGCGTAGGTGTACTGCTCCTTGCGACCGTCGCGTTCTATCCGCATGGCGACGCGCGTCGCGTGGCGCTTGGTCGTCGTCTCGAACAGCTCCAAAAGGTCGCGGTACGTGTAGACGCGTTTCGGCTGCGCGCGCATGTCCTCTTCGAGCGTCGGGAAGACCCACTTCTTGAGGCCGGGGAAGTGGACGTTCATCCAGTAGTCGTACCAGTCGAAGCGCTCCGGGTGCCAAGAGAGCAGGGGCTGCTCGTCCTTGCGTATGCGCTCCATCAGCGAGCGCACGTTGTCGGCGCGGAAGACGTAGGCGTTCTCGACCGTGAAGGGCCGGAACATGTCGAAGGCTTCCTCCGTCTCGTGCGTCAACTCCTCGAAGCGGTCCACTTTCTGCTTGACCTGGTCGATGACCTCCGAGACGCGGCCGCCGCCCCAGCGCGGGCGCACGCGGTCCAGGAGGTTCGAGACCTTCTTGGCCGCCGCGTTAATCATCGGCGTGGAGGTCCGCTCGAAGTGCGCGGGCGTGACTGGCTTCGTCTCCATGCGCGCCGCAATCTTGTTGACGAACTTGAAGCCCGTCTCCTTCTCCTCGAAATGTTTCCGCTTGTAAAGGCCGAGCAGGCCGACGATGCGGCGCATGTCGTTCGGGTTCGAGTCGCCGGTCGCGGCCTGATGGACCAGGCGCGGCTCTTCGACGCAAGCCTGAGCGGCGACGGCGAGCATGACGGCCGCGACCTGATCAACTGGCGTGATGTCGAGAATCAATTTCTCGTTGACGGGAATTAATGACTGGCCCTTGAGCGCGATGAAGATGAGGGGCGCGGTCGTGGTGAAACCCTCGTTCCAGCCGGGGAACGGGTAGGACATGGCGGACTCGACGATTGACGGGCGGACGATTGTCCTGACGATGCCGTCTTCGGCGGCGACGAGTTGCTCGCCCAGGCTCTTCGTGTACGTGTAAATGTTCGGCCAGCCCCACCACGCGGCGCGCTCGATGCCGAGGTCCGTCAGGCGCGTGCGCGTCCAGACTTTGCGCTCGCGCGCCACGGCCAACCCCATCGCGTCCAGGTCGTCCGGGTCGCGCCCTTCTTCGATCAGGCGCTTGCGCGCCTGCTCGCGGAAGCGGGCGGCCATCATCGCGTCGCGCGCCTCGTCGCGTACGCGGTCGGCCAATTTGGCACAGTCGCGTATCTCCTGCTCGACCGCGAACTCGACGCCCGCCATGTCCTCTTCCTCGCGGCGCGGGAAGTAGCCTATGACGGGGTCCGACTCCCAGACCGGGCCCGAGCGGTTGCCCGCGACGAAGCAGGTCGAGACGTGGACGAGCGCGGGCCGCTTCATCCTCTTGGCGAACTTGATGACGTTCTCGGTCCCGACGACGTTCGTGCGGAGCGCGCTCTCCAGCGTCGGGTTGAAGGTGACGTTGCCCGCGCTGTTGAGAACGACGTCCACGTCGTCCGCGATTCTTTGCGCCTCCTCCTCCGTGTAGCCGAGGTTGGTCTCGCCTATGTCGCCGCCGACGATTGCGACCTTGTCGCGTATGAAGCCCTCGAAGGCGTCGCCGTAGCGCTCGCGCAAGGGGTCGAACGGCGGGGCCGTGATGACGTTGTTCCAGAAGCGCGTCTCGGACTCTTCGGCCGAGCGCGCGCGCACCGTCACGTACACGCGCCCGATGTTCGGAAAGCGGTGCAGCAGCATCGAGAGCGTGACTTTGCCGAGGAAGCCCGTCGCCCCGATGATGAAAATCTTGCGGTCGTTGTAAATCTCAGTCGGAGATAGTTTCATCTCTCCACTACTCCATATCCGCGATCCCGATCATGGGCTGGTGCAGCATGGTGATTTCGGCGGAGCGGCCCATGTAGCTGCGGGCCATCGCAATCGCTTCGGTCAGGTTGTCGGCGCGGTCCCAGCCGAGCATGGCCGGGACGTGCGCGTTCTCCGCGCCCGCGGCGATGACCTTGCCGACGTGCTGGCGGCCGTTCTCGCCCCAGTACCACATGAAGAACGGGTGCGCGCCGTGGTAGGCGTTGCCGCGCCGGTACATCTCCACGTAAGAGGGGTTGTTGGCGAACTCGCGCTCGTACTTCTCGCGCAAGGTGAATGCGTCGCGCGTCTCCGGCAGCAGCCGGTTGAAAAACTCTATGTAGCTCGGGTGGAAATTGTGGTCGAACTCGTCGTAACAGGGGTGGTGCAGGATGAGCACGCCGCCTTTCTTCAGGAGCGGCTTGCCGCGATAAAAATTGAAGTGGTAGCCGAGCGCCATCACCTGCACGAGCAGCGGGTTCAGAATCGAGTAGACGTTGTAAGGCGAGATGTCCGGGATGCCCGTCACCAGGATGTCGCACTGCCCCTTAATCGGAATCGCGTACTGGTCGAAACCCTTCTCGATGATCTTCTCGTGGACGGGCTCCGTGCGGCCGGCGTGGCAGGCGATCATCTCGTACTGCGCGGGCATCGAATGCAGCATCTTGCGGCGCGCGGCGCGCGGCAGCTTGCTCATCGTCCGCCGGATGCCCTCGAACTTCAGGCGGTCGAACGCCGTGAAGTCGTCCTCGTTCTTGAAGAGGAAGTCGAGCGCGCCCGTGTACATGCGGTTGTTAATCGCCGTCTCGATGTGGAAGACGTTCATGTGCTCGTCAACCAGTTTGCCCAGACGCCCGACCTTGTGGTTCAGCTCCGAGCGCGCAGGGTCCATGTAGCTGTCCGAGTCGCGTATCGTCTGCGGCTCGTGGTGCGCGCGCAGGGATTCGTAGTCGCACAAGCCGACCGCGACGGACTTGTGCCCGCCGTCCATCGGGACGAGGTTGATGTTGACGTAGATGACGAGGTCGGACTCGGCGCAGCGGCGGTTGATGCGCAGCGGCTCCTTGTGCTTCGTGTGGCCGAGCGTAACCAAGCCTTCCGGCCACTCGGCGTCGTGGTTGTAGTAGCGGTCGGGGTAGAACTCGTCGAAAATCTTCGTCCCGACCATGCGCTTCATCTCCCACTCGGTCATCTTCCGGTGGAGCGAGTTGGCGACGATGATGTGGACGTCGTCGACGCCGTGGCCCGAGAGCATCTCGGCCAGAATCTCTATCACGCTCTGGCGTATGTCGGGCGTCGCCATCGGCGGCAGAGGCAGGCTGATGTCGTCGACCGCAATCGTGACCTTCATCCCCGGATAGAGCTGCGCGAAGAGCGGGTCGCAGTCGTGCGGGTGGTTGAGCGCGTAGCGAATCGCCGCCTCGCGGTTCGGCAGGCCCTTGATCGGCGGCTTCGGGTAAATCACGCGCGTGCCAATCGGCAGGTCTTCGAGGATGAAGTCCTCGCCCGACGGCATCACGCGCGGCGCGCTGTCGCGGTCAATGTAAACGACGGACTCGTGTGTCTTGCGTCTGAGTTGAAGGGACATAAGTTTTATTTCGAACTGGAAAGACAGTCGTAAGCCAGCAACCTCGCTTCGCCGCCCTCTATCATCCACAGGCTAACTTCGTAGCAGCTACGGCTCTTCCCTTTGACAAGATAAATGCTCTGAACATAACTGGTCCGGCCGGCCGGCGACTTCTGCGACGCAACGTTCGTAGCGTCGTCGGCTTTCTCTATCGACACGATCTCGCCGGTTCGCTGGCCGATCTCGCGCAGCTTGGCGACGAACTCTTCTTCCGTCTCGGACGACTGAAGCGTCGGCGAAGTCTGCCTGTAAATCTCCGCAAACTTCGACTGCCTGAGCTGCTCGTGCAAGTTACGCTCGGCACGCTCCACCTTAGCCGCATCTGATTCGGCGCAGCCCGAGGTCGCCGCCAGCAACATGGCCGCGAGAAGACGCGCGGGATGGAATCTAAGGCTGCGCATCATCGTGACTATTTCAAATTCAGTATCGGCCAATCGTGATGTAATGCTGTTTGCTTCAGGCGCATGTCTGGATTGACTGCCGCCGGGTGGCCCACCACCGAAAGCATCGGCAAGTCAGACATGCTGTCGGTGTAGGCGTAAGAGTCACTGAGGCTGATGCCTTCGCGCTCGGCGAAGGTGCGAATCCAGGACGCTTTGGTCGCGGCGGCGAGGACGGGCGGCAGCAGTCTGCCCGTGGCGACGCCGTTGACGAATTCCAGGCGGTTCGCCACGTAGTCGTCAATCCCCAGGTATTTCATCAAGGGCGTGACGGACAAATCGAGCGCGCCCGTGACGACGACTTGACGCAAACCGAGGCTCCTGGATTTCTCTATCAACTCGAACGTGCCGGGGTAGACCGCGGGCTTCAACACGTCCTCGAACAGCTCTTCGGCGAAGAAGCGCAGGCGGTCTTCGGACTCTCCCTTGTAGCGCTTGAAGAAGAGGTCGTTGAAAACTTTCCGGCTGTACTGGTCCGTGACGGCGAAGATGGGGATGCTGAGAAGCGTCGAGGCGCTCTTCTTGAACGTGCGGAAAAGCCCCTGCTGGTTCTTCGCGTAGAAGCCGAGCGTGTGGACAAGATTAGTGCTGACTAAAGTTCCTTCTAGGTCGTAGAATGCAGCCGCTGCCACATTGCCCTCCAGAAAGGCGCGTGCGCTTACGTTTCGACTGGCCCGCGCCGGGATTCGTCCGGGAATATGGAATTCAGAGGCAGGAATCTTACCCTAATTAGCGCGATTTGGGTAACGGGCGCGGCGAAAGAAAATTCGGCGGCGCGGGAACAGGCGGGTTTCTTCAACAAAAAGCATTGAGAACTAGAGACGGATGCGCGAGGCCCTCGGTTGCCGCCCTGCTCACCGCGGGCCTCTACGGCGGGGGGAATTTTTGGCCCACGCAATTCGGCGCGGCCCGCGCGTTCTTTCAGGCGGCTGTTTTCTTTGGAAGGAGAAGCTGACCGAGAGATGAGACGACTGACCCCGTTGCTGACCTTAGCGCTCGCCTTCGCCGTAGTCCAGGCCGGCGCGGCCCCGAGCGTTTCGACCAAAATCCCGACGGTCGAACTCTGCGAGCTGACGCATAACCCGAAGCAGTACGACGGAAAGACGGTGCGCCTGCGCGCCGCCTACTTCTTCGGCACGACGGCCACGGACGACCCCTTCTATTTTTTCTACCACTCGGCCTGCGAAGGGCGGGAGAGGCGCATCGCGCCGGAGTTCGAGACGATGGAGAAGGGGGCGCGGGCGCGCGCCTTCAGGCTGATAGAGAAGCACACGCGCAGGAACCAGGCCGGCACCGCCGGGCGCGTCGAAATCATCGTCGTCGGCCGGTTCCGCAGCTCGAAAGGCGGGTACGGTCATCTGGGCCAGCACCCGTTCGGCTTCGACGTGACGAGCGTCGAGCGCGTCCGTCCCGTAGACCCGGAAGCCGTCTGGCCCGACTAGTGTGGGCGATTACATGACCGAGCGAAGATGTTCCTGCGCGTCGTTCGAGAGGCTCGAAGGCGCGAGCGTGCCCGCCTACGTCGCGGCCTTCCTGGAACAGCAGGAGAAGAACCGCTACCGCTGCCGCGTCTGCGGCCGCGAGTGGGAGAAGCGCGAAAAGGAAGGCACGCGGCCAAGCCTGGTAAGACAGAAGTAAAAAGGTAAAAGGCAGTGCGCCCCTTTCAGGGTCTCCCCTTTTTCCTTCTGCCTTTTGTCTTCGTCAGAGTTCCAGTTCCAGGTAGTGAAAGGGGATGTGCTCTACGTCGCGGCCGGCGTCCGAGAGGGCGTCGAGCATGCGCTGCGCGCCGGCGTAGTTGAGCGAGTGTATGACGATGGTGGCGTCGCGCTGGCGGTTGGGGTGCGCGGCGAGCCAGGCGGCGACGGCGTAGCCCGTGCGCTCGTCGTCGGGCTCGTCCGAGAAGTAGTGCTCTTCGAGCAGGTCGTGGTCGAGCAGGATGGTGGCGTACTCGCGCTCTTTCATCCAGCGGACGGCCTGGCCCGCGTCGCACGTCACGTCCAGCACGTGCGGCGCGAACTTCCGCCGGAACCAGGCGCAGCGCGCCTCGTCGTCTTCGACCAGCAGGACGCGCCGGAGAGGATTCTTCATACGATTGCGGGTTGCGGATTGCGGGACGCGGATTGAAGAATGCGAACGATGGGCTTTTAATCCGCAATCCCCAATCCGAAATCCGCAATCTTTAAGGCTTGCCCCCGGCTCTCTTCAGCTCCTCAAGGTTGCGCTTGAGCGATTCCAATTTTTGGCCCGCCTCGGCGAACTTGCCCTCGGACATGAGGCGCTGGTAGTCGGATAGGTCCGCGGCCGCGCGGTCGATGAGTTGCTGCGTGCCGGCGGAAACGGGGCCGGTTGGCTGCTGGCCGGTCTGCTGGCCCTCGGGCGTCTTCGGCTGCTGCTGACCCGTCTGGTCCGGCGGCTTCTGCTGGTCGTCCGTCTTCGGCTGCTCGCCGAAGAGTTTCGTCATGGCCTCCTGGAAGTTCGCGCCGAAGACCAGGCGCTCCTGCGTGGCGAGCACGACGAGGCGCAACTCGGGCATGGGGCTCTGCGAGGCTTGCAGGTAGATGGGCTCGACGTAGAGGAGCGAGCGGCCCATCGGGATGACGAGCAGATTGCCGCGCCTGACGCGCGAGCCCTGCTGATTCCAGAGCGAGAATTGGCCCGAGAGCTGCGGATCCTGGTCGATGCGCGCCTCGATTTGCAGCGGCCCGTCGACGAGCCGCGAGCGCGGGAAGTTGTAGGCCAGCAGCCGCCCGTAAGCCTCGCCGTCCGAGCGGCCGGCCATCCAGCCGATCATGTTGTTGCGGTTGGCGGGCGTGAACGGCACTATCTCCACGAACTCGTTCTGCACGTCCTCGCCCGGCAGTTGCATCAGCACGAAGTAGGGTTCGAGCGCCTCGGGCTGCTGCTTGTCCTTGTTCGGGCTCGCCTGCCGCGCCATGCTCCACACGTCCTCGCGCTGGAAGAAGACGCTCGGGTTCGTCGTGTGGTAGAGGCCGAAGACTTCGCCCTGCGTCTGAATCAGCGTCTCGGGGTAGCGGACGTGCGCGCGCAGGTCCGCGGGCATCTGGCTCGCGTCCTTGAAGAGCGCGGGGAAGACCGCGCGGTAAGCGTTGATGATCGGGTCTTCCGGCTCGAAGACGTAGAAATCTACGCTGCCGTTGTAGGCGTCGACCGTCACCTTGACGCTGTTGCGTATGTAGTTGACGGTCTTGCTGCCGGCCGTGTAGTGGCGCGAGTAGGGGTAGGTGGTCGACTCCGTGAAGGCGTCTATCATCCAGAAGAGCCGGCCGTCGTCCGTGATGACGATGTAGGGGTCGCCGTCGTAGACGAGGAAGGGCGCGAGCGCGTTAACCCGGTCGTCGATTTTGCGGCGCATCAGCACACGGCTCTCCGGCGTGATGGCGTCGGAGAAGGGGAGCTTCGAGAGGTCGCCCAGCGCCCAGGCCAAAAGCGTGCGGCGGAAGAAGCCGCCCAAAGGGATGCCGCCCGTGCCCTCGTAAACGTTCGAGGTGCCCGACTCGCCCTGCGGGTAGTTGAACTCCTGCTGGCTCGTCTTGACGTAAACGTCCGTCTTGGTCTTCGTCCCGAAGTAGATTTCGGGGCGCGCGAGCTTGATCTCGCCGGGCGCGGAGGATTCGACCGGCATGTTCTTGAGGAGGAAATTCGGCAGCCCCTCGCGCGTGAACTCGTTGGCCGTGTTCATCGTCACGCCGTAGCCGTGCGTGTAGATCAGCTTCTCGTTGATCCAGGTCTTCGACTGGTCGGGGAGCTTGTCCACGTCCAGCTCGCGCGTGGCGAGCATCATCTGGCGGGTCTGCCCGCCGATTTTGTAACGGTCAACGTCAACGTCGTCGAAGGTGTAGTAAGTGCGAATCTCCTGAATCTGCTTGAGCGTGTCGAGCAGGGCGGTCCAGTCCCAGAGGCGTATGTTGTCGAGCGTGGTGCGGTTGTTCTCGATGTCCAGGCTCGCGACCGAAGGCTCCGCCTCGAAGTCGCGCATCTCTATGCGGTCGAGGCCGAATCCCTTGCGCGTCCAGTTGATGTTGTGCTCGATGTACGGCGACTCGCGGCCCAACTCGTTCGGCTTGACGACGAAGCTCTGCACGTAGGCGGGAATCAGCAAGCCCGCGACGACGAAGGCCAGGATGGGGAGCGCGATCGCGCCGACGATGAAGCGCAGCTTCCGCTTCGTCAGGGCGTTGGCGACGATGACGGCCGCCGCGACGACGAGCAGGATGGCGACGATGGTCAGGCCCGGCAGGAAGTAGTTGGCCTCCGTGTAGGTGACGCCCGAGAATGACTGGTGGTCTTCCCACAGGTACGGGTAGCGCGAGAGGTAGACGCGCCAGGCCAGGAGCACGAGGAAGCCCGCGAGCGCGAAGGAGACCGCGGCGTAAGCGGTCGCGCGCGCGGCGTCGGCGGCCGCCTTGGTCTTCTGCTTGTGCGTCGCGGAGAGGCCGGCGAAAAGCGCGGTCACGGCCAGGATGACGAGCGAGAGCATGATCAGCCAGCGGCTCATCATCTGGTGGACGGGCAGCGAGAAGAGGTAGAAGCTCAGCGGCTTCCCGAAAATCGGGTCGGGCGTCGGGACGTGCGGCTGGTTCAAATAAAGCGCGAACTCGCGCCAGCCGTCCTTCATCCCGAGGCCGATGACGAGCCCTATGACTATCGCCAGCGCCCACGCCGCGGGGCGGAAGAATTTCGACGGGTTGACCGTCACGCTCTGGTTGTTGACGGTGATGGTGCGGCGTTCGAGCGCGGTCGCGGCGAAGGTCCGTTCTATCAGCCAGAAGGCCGCGCGCAGGACGGCCGCGGTCACGACGGCGAAGACCAGGAACGTGAGCAGCTTCGTGCGAAAGACGTACCAGTAGACGCTGGAGTAGCCGAGCGAGTCGAACCAGAGCGCGGAGACGTAGACGGAGGCGGCGCGGAAGAGGAGGAAGATGAGCAGCAGTGCCGCCCCTATGAACCAGACCAGCTTGCGGCTGCGCTTGGGCTTGGCGGGCTCAATGTCTATGACCTTGCCGTCGTCCTCGTCGATGTCAAAGGGGCTGCTCATGGCGCACAGCATACGCCGAACAGCGTGTCACACTCAAGAGCGTTTGCTTTCCGCGCGGGAGGGAAGGCAGAATCAGGTCGCTTCAGATTGCCCTGCTTATGACGAGAAAATTCAGCACCGCACGGAACACGAACCGGATTCAAACGGGGACGGGCAGGTTAGACGGGATGAAAAGATTTCAGATTTCAGATTTGAGACTTCAAGGTTTATCCTGCCCCTCCTGCCCGTCCCCGTTAACTCTTCCTCGCGCCGGAAGGCGTGCGCGGGTTTCACCAACGCCGCGGCGAAGAGCGCTTTCTCCCGCCTACATTCTTTGTCTGCTGGTTATCGCCTGCGGCGCGATGTCATCCTGCACGCGCGCGCCCGAGCCGCCGAAGCCTTTCGCGAGCGTGCGCACGCTGGCGGGGGCGCGGCAGGACGGGGCGCGGTTCGGCGAGCCGTTCGGGGTCGCCGCGGCCGCGGACGGGAGCGTTTACGTCACGGACGGCGAGACGAATCGCGTCTGGCGAATCGCGCCGGACGGGGCGGCCGCGGCGGTCGCCGAAAATCTCAACACGCCTTCCGCAATCGCGCTCGCTCCCGACGGGACAATCGTCGTCGCCGACACCGGCTCGCACACCGTCAAGCGCGTGGACGCGCAGAGCGGGCAAGTCAAACTCGTCGCGGGCGCGGAAAACGTCGCGGGGTTCGCGGACGGGGCCGGCACCGAAGCGAGGTTCAACGGGCCAGTCGGCGTGGCCGTCGGCGCGGACGGGACCATTTTCGTCGCGGACACCTACAACGACCGCGTGCGCGCGATTGACGCGGAGGGGCGCGTGCGCACCGTTGCGGGCGCGGGCGAGCCCGGCTACAGGGACGCGGCCGCAGGCGCGGACGCGCGCTTCGACACGCCGTGCGGCGTCGCCGTGGACCTCGACGGCACGCTCGTCGTGGCCGACACGGGCAACCACCGCCTGCGCCGCGTGACAATCGAAGGCGCAGTGACGACCGTCGCGGGGACGGGCGAGCACGGGGCCGAGGACGGAAAGCCGGAAGCCGCCCTCTTCAACGAGCCGACGGGCGTCACGATTGACGCGGGCGGGACCGTTTACGTGGCGGACGCCGGCGGGGCCGCCGTGCGCATCTTCTACAGGGGCTTCTGGCCGGAAGTCCACACGCTCGCGGGCGCTCATTACCCTGGGCTTGAGGACGGGGCGCTCGAAGCCGCGCGCCTGAGTCGCCCGTCGGGCCTCGCCGTCACGCCAGACGGGACGCTCGTCGTCGCCGACTCCGGCAACAAACTGGTCCGCGCGGTCACGAGGGAGGGCGTCGAGCGTGGCACACTTTTGACGCGCGAAGACGTTAACGCCCTGCGCCCGAAGGCCGCGGAGTTTCGCGCGCAGGGTGAGCCGCGCTGGCCCTACGACCCGCCGGAGCGCACGCGCGAGATAGCCGCCACCTTCGGCGAAGTCCGCGGCGAGGTCGGCGACGGCGAAGACGCCTGGTTCCATAACGGGCTCGACATTCCGGGCGCGTACGGCGAGACGGCGCGGCTCGTGCGCGCGGAAAAGATGCTGCGCCCGCTCTCCGTCTGGGGCGTCGGCGGCCCGCGCGAGAGCATACGCTTCCCCGCGCTCGGCTACGTGCACCTGCGCGTCGGCCGCGAGAGCGATGACACCGCCTTCGACGACGAACGGTTCGTCGTGCGGCGCGACGACGAAGGGAAGGTCACGGGCGTGCGCGTCCGTCGCGGCTCGCGCTTTCAGGCGGGCGAAGCCGTCGGCACGCTCAACAATCAGAACCACGTCCACCTGATAGCCGGCCCGGTCGGCGGCGAGTTCAACGCGCTCGCCGCGCTCGAACTGCCCGGCGTCAAAGACACCGTCGAGCCCGTCATAGAGAAAGACGGCGTGCGCCTCTTCGACCGCGAGGGAAGAGAACTGAACGCGCCGGCCGGAAGTAAGAGGGAGGAACGCGCGACCGAGAAGCCGGTCGAGGTGCGCGGGGACGTGCGCGTGGTGGTGCGCGCCTACGACCAGATGGACGGCAACGCGGCCCGCCGCCGCCTGGGGCTCTACCGCCTGGGCTACCAGGTGCTCAAACGGGACGGCGGCCCCGCGTCGGGTTTCGACGAGCCGCGCCTGACCATCTCTTTCGAGAACCTGCCGGACGACGTGAGGGCCGCGCCGCTGGCCTACGCGAAGGGGAGCAAGTCCGGCGCGACGGGCGAGACCGTCTTCGCCTACGTCATCACCAACGCCGTGCGCGACCGCAAGGCTGATGAGGATTTCTGGCACACGGCGGAGCTGCCCCCGGGCGATTACACCCTGCGCGTCTTCGCCGAAGACTTCTTCGGCAACCGCGCGGCGCGCGACCTGCCCGTGCGCGTCAGGGAATAGGGCCGGAGTTCAACTCCTATTCGTGCCCGCGCGAGTTTTTCAAAACGCGCGAGAAGCGTTATATTAGTCAGCGCAAAACGTCCCGTTTAACCTACGTTCCCTACCGCAAAATTTAACTCGCTCTTCGAGGAGATTACGCACGTGAACAGCAACCGCACACGCCGCAAATTGACAGCCGCCTTCGCCATTCTTTCGCTCGTCGCCGCCGCGACGTTCACGTCCACGGCGACGCCCGACAACGAGAACGAGAAGGCGTCCACGGTGATCAGGGTCGCGCCGCCCGCGCCCGTCTTCGACCAGACGGCGCGCCTGAACGAACTGGCCTCGCGCCGCCAGCGCGTCGCGGAGAAAGTGGGCCAGGACGGCATCATCGTGCTCTTCAGCACGGAGCCGCGCGTCTACACGAACGACGTGGACTACCATTACAGGCAGGAGAACAACCTCTTCTACCTGACGAACCTGAACCAGAAGGGCGCGACGCTCGTCCTGATGCCCGGCAACCCGCAGTTGCGCGAGGTCCTCTTCCTGCCGCGCCGCGACCCCGCCGCCGAGACCTGGACGGGCCACATGTATTCCCCCGAAGAGGCGCGCACCCTTTCGGGCATCAGCGAGATTTGGGAGGCCAAAGAGTTCGAGCCGTTCATGCGCTCGCTCAGGCTGCGCCAGGCGTACCGGCCAAAGGAGGACGCGCTCCTGATGTCCGCCGCGGCGCAAACGGTCGTCCCGCCCGTCCCGCAGACTTCGCAGATGACCTCGGGCGGCGCGCCCGTGCAGCCAGCGGCCTCCGGCCAGGCACGCACGAACCTGACGACGACGAACACGCCCGCGGCGACGCAGCCCGTGGCCCAGCCCGTCTCCGCCACGGCGGGCGCGGCCGGCTCGGCCGCCGCGGCCGCCAGCCCGACCGGCTACGAGACGCTGTTCGCGGCGATGGGCAAGGACGAGGCTTCGCTCTTCCTCCTGCTCCCGCGCGAGGACGACAGCCGCGAGTTCAAGCCGGAGCAGAGTTTCGCGACGCAGTGGGCCAAATCCGCGAGCGGCCTGAACGTCCGCAACGCCGCGCCCATCTTCGCGCAGTTGCGGCTGCGGAAGTCGCCCATGGAGCTGAAGATTTTGCAGCACGCCATAGACATCACGATTGAAGCCCTCGGGCGCTCGATGGCCGTCGCCGGGCGCTCGCAGTGGGAGTACGAGGTGGAGGCCGAGGTGCTCTACACCTTCAAGCGCCGCAACGCGGACCACTGGGGCTACCCATCAATCGTCGGCTGCGGGCCGAACGCGACCACGCTCCACTACGTCGAGTCGCAGGGCAAGCTCAACGCGGGCGACCTGCTCCTGATGGACGTGGGCGCGGAGTACGGCCACTACACGGCGGACGTGACGCGCACCTTCCCCGTCGGCGGCAAGTTCACGAAAGAGCAGGCGGAGATTTACCAGATCGTCTACGACGCGCAGGAGGCCACGGCGCGCGCCACGCGCCCCGGCGCGATCTTCCCGAACGACGTGCACAACGCCTCGGTCGAGAAGATTAAGGACGGGCTCTTGAAGCTAGGGCTGATTACTGGCCGCGACGACACGTTCATCCTCAACAAGAATTTGCCGCCGCAGCCGCAGTACCGCCTCTGGTTCATGCACGGCACCTCGCACTGGCTGGGGATGAACGTGCACGACGTGGGCGGGCGCGGCGTCGCGCTGGAGCCGGGCATGACGTTCACGAACGAGCCGGGCATCTACATCCGCGAGGACGCGCTCGACGTGCTGCCGAAGACGCCCGAGAACGAGAAGATGATCGCGGCCATACGCACGGCCTTCGAGAAGTACAAGAACATAGGCGTCCGCATCGAAGACGACATGCTCGTCACGCAGTCGGGCGCGGAGTGGATGACGAAGGCGCTCCCGCGCTCCATCGCCGACGTTGAAGCCTTCATGGCCCGCGCCCCGAAAGACCTGCGCACGAGTGCCCTCGAACTGTTCCGCTGGCACGCACAGGCCGACCCGTTCCTGAGCCTTGCGATGAACGCCCCGAAGACCCGGTTCGTCGGGCGGCATACGCACTAGGGGCTATTTCTTCCAAGCCGGGGGGGCTTTTGAAGAGCCCCGTCAGGGCGAAAGAATTCTTTCGCCCTGACGGGGCTCTTTAATTATCGGGTTGCCTTACAGGCGACGGCCGCCGGGCGTAATGAATTCCGTCTTCCGGTTGCGTCTTAGCTCGACATGTATGAGAAGATGCCGACAAAAATCCCCAGAGTAACGGCCGCGAGCACGACTACTTCGGCCGTAATGGATGAAGGCACGCTGGGTCTCCTCACGTTTATCGGGGACGAGCAGACGTTGTGCCACGTCTGATTCTCCTGTTCCTCTACCGGCCCAATTCTCTGTCCCGCGTATTTAGCTCTCATAATGCGCTTGCTGATGTAACCGCCCCAGTAACCGAATCCAATGGACGTGAAGAGCGCGCCGAAGGCCAGGACGCTCATGTCCGCTCGTATCCTCCGTTCGTGAACGTCAGCGATTCCCTGTAACAGCGTCGGGAGGACGCCCGCGAAAATAAAGAAACAAATGACTCCCAGCCTGCCTCCCCACCCCTGTTTGGCGCCTTTCGCCTCCCGGATTGCGTATTCGCTGATGTCGTTTTCGATGTCCGGCCTCCATTCGTTGTATCTTTCGCAGATGCCCTCTCTGAGCAGGTTCATCGTGGTCTCTGAGAACGGCTCTTCGCGGTTAGCAATGCTCTGGAAATTATCGAGGACCTGGGCGCGGAGATTGAACGGAATCGAGCGCAGGTAGCTTGAGAGCCTTGCCGTGGACGCCGCCCCGGCATGCCCCTCGATCTCGAGCAAGTAGGCCTGAAGCAATAAAGAATCGGACCGGCCGGCCAGCGCCTCGGCCACATGCCGAGCCTCGCTCACGAACTGAAACTGAAGCAGCGTGTCGAGGAGGCCGAAGCAAGCGGCGGCTCTGCTCCAGCCGGCCGAATTCCTGCGCAGCGAATCTGAGAAAGCGCTATCGAGCGCGTCGTCGTCGGCCGGCAGCCCGCTTAAGACCCAGTCGAAGGTGTCGGGCGATTGGCGGTAACGCTGAGTGTCCAAAAGGCCGATCTGCTTTTTGTAGTAGTCTGCCGCCTCCGCCTGGCGGCCTTCCTTTTCCAGAGACCATGCCGCGCATATGTACGGCTCGATGTTGCTGGGGTCCTGCTTGATGGCCTCCTTCGAGAGCCGGACCGCCTCGGCGTACATCCCTGCGTCGTAGAGTTCGTGCGCCCGGTCGCTTTTCGACTGCGCCTGTAGCTGCCAGGCGCTCGAAATATTCCTCTTTTGTCGCTCGGCCGCCTCGTAGGCCGCCATTTCCATCTCCAGGGCCGCTTCCTGAACGGCGTCCTGAATCGCCTGCGACTCCTCCGCGCGCCGCCGGGCCTCTTCCGCGCTCATGCGCTCCATCTCCTCTGTGCGACGCCGGGTCTCTTCCGCGCTGATGCGCTCTATCTCCTCGGCGTGCTCCTTCAACATCTTCCTCTGCTCGCATATCGGGCAGGAGTAACCTTCGTAGGCCGTTCCGCATGTCCAGCATGTTGTCTTATTCATAGTGAGTGCTCCTGGCTTTAGGGACGTGAGAAGACGCCGGGCCACGACCGGGCGTAGTGCCGGCCGTGACGGGACGCGCCACAGTGGCCGCCGAACAACCGGGAACGCGAGACCTTAACAACAATGAGAAAGTCAGAAGAAGTACGGCCCGCGTGAGATCAGGTTAGAAGGCCGACGCGGGCGCGTAAGGGAGCGAGGTGAAAAACGGCTGCACGATATGCCGGCCGGTGTTGAGTGTCAAGCTGTTTTCGGCGGGCCGGCCGCGCGCGTCTGTTTTTATTCGTAGCCCAGCGCCTCGACCGCGTCCTGACGAGCGGCCCTGAGCGCGGGGTAGAGCGCGCCGATGGTTCCGCCTACTAAACCGACGGCGAAGGAGACGACGATCCACTGCGGCTCGATCTCGACGATGAGGGAGGTGGTGCGCATGACGGCGAAGCGCACGAGGAGCGTCAGGACGATGCCGGTGATGACGCCGAGCAGGCTGACGACAATCGCCTCCTTCTCTATCACCCAAGCGATTGTCCCCTTGGACATGCCGAGAGCCTTGAGGATGCCTATCTGGCGCGTGCGCTCTGTGACGGTCGTGTACATGGCGAGCAGGATGACGAGCATGCTGATGGCGGCGGCGATGGCGACGACCACCTTGATGAAGATGTTGAGCGCGGGGACGGCCGCGGCGTAAAGCTCAGGCAGGTCGCGCGTGAAGATGATCTGGTCTTCGGGGAAGCGCTCGCGTATGCGCGCGGCGAGCGCGTCCTGCTCGGCCGGGTTCTCGGCGGCGACGAGGATGGCCGTGGCGCTGCCCTCGGCCCCCAACTGCTCCTGCATCGTTTCGAGAGGAATCTTGATGCGCCCGCCGCCGGGCGGCTCGTAAACGCCGACGATGCGGAACGGGCGGTCGTACAACTCGACGGTCGAGCCCACGCCCGCGTTGCGGTCCTGCTGCCAGACGGTGTCGATGATGGCCTGGTCGCGGCACGAGGGCGGCGAGTTCTCCGGGCACGGCGTGAACCCCGTGCCCTCCTTGATGGTCAGGCCGGTCAGCGCCGAGTACTCCGCGAACGGGATGCCGTCGACGAGGCGGCCGCCGAAGCCTTTGTCGCTCTTGAGAATGTTCTGGCCCAGGGGGACCGCGGCGCGCACGCCCGGAATCCTGCTCAACTCCTCGGCGCGCGAGACGGGCAGGCGGAAGGGCTCCGTCCCGCTCATCGAGAATGTGCCGGAAGCGCGGACCATGATCTCGGCGTTGATGTTGCCCTCGCGGCGCGCTCGCTCGCGCAGGACGCCGTGCGCCAGCCCCACAGTGAAGACGATCAGGAGCACCCCGACGGCTATGCCGAGCACGCTGACGATGGTGCGCGCCGGCCTGTGCGACATGTTTGAGAGAACCAGGCTGTCCATAATCTTCCTAAAGCGCGGGCTGCGATCCATCAGGCGGCGCGTCGCGTTCGGCACGGCGCGCCAGGCCAGGACGAAGAGCCCGATCACGGTCCAGAAGAGCGTCCCGGCCTTGCGCACGAGCGCCAGCGTCACGCCGGTCGCGGCGGCAAACCCGAGCGTCTGCAAGATGATTTCGGTGCCGCCCTCGTAGACGCCGATGGTCGCCGGCACGAACCCGAACGCGAAGTTGATGACCTTCGTCAGTGACTCTATCACGTAGGCGGCGTGGACGGCCGGCGTGTAGCCGAGCATGCGCAGCGTAATGTAGACCTCAAGGACGCTCGACGCGTGCGCCAGCAGGTTCAGGCCGATCATCGCGAAGAACGAGCGCGGGCGGCGCGAGTAGAAGTCGTAGACGTGCGACTCCAAATCGGAAATGTGGTTGCGCCGCGAGGTCAGGGACCTCGGGTGGATGCCGAAGCGGCCCAGGAGGTCTATCGTCCACGTCAGCAGCATCACGCGGCGGCGAGCGGCCCAGACGGCGACGGCGATGCCGACGGTCGAGATGGCGGCGATGCTGTAGAGCACGCCCTGGACGACCGACGGCAGGTCGTAGGCGAGCAGCATGACGACCGCGCCGCTCAGGATGAAGAGCGCGACCGAGAGGTTGTAGAGGATGTTGTCCACGACCAAGGCGGAGAGGCCGTAGACGAGCGGGACGCGTTTTCTGAGGAGCGCGACTTTCGTCGCCTCGCCGAGCAGCGGGCCCGTGAAGGTCAGGAAGCTGATGGCCTCGCCGCCGAGTCGGACGGCGAAGGCGTGGCGGAAGCCGAAAGTGCGGTGCTCGGGCGCGACCGAGGTCCGCATGGCGAGCGTGCGCAGGGCGTGGCGCGCGCCGCTGATGGCGAGCAGGAAGATGAAGCCGAAGCCTATCTTGAGGAGCGCGTCGAAGATGGGCTGGACGCCGACGCGGTTGATGACGTAGACGAGGAGCGCCAGGCCCAGGAGGAAGGCGACGGCCTGGAGCCAGATGATGTTGCGGCGGAGGCTGCCGCGGGCCGCGTCTTCCGACCCGGCGACCTCCGCCAGCACTTCGTCTTCGTCAAGCCGTGCGACGCCGTTAAGCTGCTCGTCTACCGTCTTCAAGGCGCGGTCGCCACTCCTTCTGCGACGGGCTGAGCCTTGCGCTCACGCTCCGTCTCTCCCAAAACCTCTCTGATGACGCGGCCCGGAAAGCGGCGGAAGCCCCGGTCCCAGAGCACTGGGACGGGCCTCTGCCCCTCGTTCAACTGCCCGGTCAGCGCGAGCGCGGTCGGCATGAAGCTCAGGCTGTCGTAGGGCTCCTCCACGACCGCGCCGCGCGGAACACCCGTGCGCTCGCCGCCCCAGAACATGAGCGTCGAGTGCGTCGAGGTGCGGAAGAACGAGCCGTGGTTGCCGCCGGGGTTGAAGCCCCGCACGTCGAAGTTCCAGTGGTCGTTCGCCAGCACCAGGAGGTCCGCCTCGACCATCTCGCGCTGCTTGAGGCGGAAGCGGCGCAGCAGGCGCTCGTCCGCGGTCAGGCCGGGCGCGTCCGCGTCGAGCGCTTCGTTCCAGTGGCGCGCGAGCTGTTCGTGCAGTCCGATTAGCGCATTAGAGTATTCGGTTTTGTGGAGCGCGCGCAACCATTCGAGGTCCGTGTGCCACTCGCCGAGCCACGCGGAGCGCGCGCCCGCGGGCACGTCGAGGCGAGAGTCCTCCCAGATTTTGAGCGGCAACCCGGCGCGCCACTCCGCGCGCGTGAAGCGAATCTCGCCCGCGGCGTCCTCGGTCAAATTCGAGACGGGCAGATAGCGCAGGCTCAAGCGCCCCGCCTCGTCCGCGCGCGAGAGAATCAGCGCCTGGCTCTCCGGCCCGTCGTAAATCCAGACGACATCGCCGTTGGGCCGCAACTCGCTCGGGAGCGCGGCGGCGATTCGCTCGGCCGGCAGCCGCACGGCGACGAAATCCGCCGGGCGAGAGTCGAGGCCCGGCTGGACGTTGTTTCGCAACGCGACCTCGTGCAAGAGACGGAAGTAGTTGACGCGCGAGAAACTCTTCTCCGCGTCGAGCGAGCCGTCCTGTGCCAGGACGGGGCCACCGGGCGCGAGGCCGACGACGTAGTTCTGTAGGTCGCGCACGCTGTTGGGGTGGCCCATAGAGCCTTTCGCGATCACGTCTTCGGTCTTAATGACGCGCGGGTCGAACGTCTCGCGCCTGAGCGCGAGCAGGTTCGTGAGCGTGCGCGCGTACTCCCTATAGTCGCGCTCGTCGGCCTCGGCCGAGTCCAGCCGCGCGAAGGCCCGCAGCTTCTCCTCGCCGCGCGGCGTCTCGTCTTCCGCAACGGGCGCGGCCTCCTGCTTGCCCGTCTTCTTCTCCTTCTTCTCGCGCTTCTTCCTCTCCTCGTCCAGCCGCTTCCACTCTTCGAGAATCGCGCGCTGCTTCGCGTTGGCGCGGCCGAGCGCGCCCATCTCTTCGCTGATCTGCGAGAGCCGCTCCTGCCACTCCTCGCGCCTGCGGTCGAGCGTCTTGAAGAACGCGTCCGTCATCGCGCGCCGCTGCGCTTCGGGCAGGTCCTTGCGCTGGAGCTGCTGCAAGAGGATGTGCAGGACGTTGAGGTCGCTCGCGCGCAGGTGAATCGAGGCGCGCTCGTTGCCGTCGAAGTCCAGGAGCGCCGTCGGGTACTTGGTGCTCTGGCCCTTCAGGTAATAGGTGTCGTCCGTGGTCGTCGTAATCAAAGGGACGAGCGGGTAGAAGCCCTTGATGGAGTAGTCGAGCAGGAGCCGCCGCTTGGTGATGACGTGGTGGCCGCCGCCCGCGCGGCTGCCCAGGAGTTTGACCAGGTTGTAGCCCTGGCTGTAGACCCGCTCGTCCGTGTTGACGCCGTGGTCCGAGACCATGACGAGCGCGGTGTCGGCGGCCTCGGGCGTCTTCTGAATCGCGGACCAGACGCGCCCGACCACCGCGTCCAGCGATTGCAGCGCGTAGAGGTGCGACTCGCCGTCGCGGTTGTGGTGCGCCACGTGGTCGAAGTCCGAGAGGTACAAGTCAAGGTAGCGGAAGCGCGGGTTGCTCAGCCGCTCGATCAACTCGCGCTCCAACTGATCGAAGAACGTGCTGCGCGTCTCGAAGCCGGTCGTCCACTCGTCGAGGAGTTCGCGCGGGCTCTTCAGGAAGCGGTTCTGCAAGCCGCGCTGGATCGTGCTCCAGCGCATCCCGCGCTGGTAGAGCTGAAGGCTCATGAAACGCTCTTCCTGCCCGTAGGCGTCGACCAGGAGCGGAATCCCCGCCTCGTCCAGGGTCTCCGCGCCCGGCATGTCCACGCGGCGCTGCCCTATGTTGCTGATGTAGAAGGGGAGGAAATTCAGGTAGTCGTACGTGTGCAGCGTGAGGCGGTCATACTCGACGTTGCCCTTAATCTGCAAGTGCTGCCCCGTGTCAATCATCGACCACGACGGGCCGGACAGACTCATCCCGCGGACGTAAAAATTCTTGAGCCGCGTGCCCCGCTCGTAGAAGACGTGCTCGACCCACGGCAGCAGGCTCTTGCCCGTGACGGGGCTGCGCTCGCGCACGAAGCGGTCCATGATGTCCGGCTGCAACCCGTCAACCTTCAGCACCACCAACCGCTTCGCCTGCGCCTGCGCGCCGGCGTGCGCGAGAAGGACGATAAAAGTTAGCAGCAGGCAGTGGGCAGCCCGCAGTAAAAACTTGTTGCCTTTACTGCCCGCTGCCCACTGCCTGCTGCCTGCTGCTTTCTTACTGATTCTCATTGACCACGCTCAGGATTGCTTTGGCGTCAGCGGGGGCGATGCGCTGCTCTTCTTTGATGGCGAGGCGCAGGTACTCCGCGCTCTGCGTGCGCCAGCGCGCTTCGAGCTTCTGGTCGCGGTAGATGACGAGCAGCGCCTTCTTGGCCGTCTCGTTGTTGATGCGGTAGAGGCCGTTCAGGCAGAGGCTGCGCGTCTCCTCGTCCTGGGTCTGCGTGAAGATGCGCGCGGCGGCCGACGCGGCCTTTCCGCCCGCGAGGTCGCCGTGCTCTGCGACGAAGCGAAGCGAGCGGCGCACTTCCTCTATGTCCCAGACGACTTCGACCTGCGGGCTGGACTTCGCTACGCGCCGCAGGAAGCGCTCGTGGAAGGCGAGCTGGCGCTTGATGTCTAGCCGCGCCTGCATCTCGGGCGTGGCCTTCTCCCTGTGCGTGTAGAGCCCCAGGCTCAGGACGTTCGCGAGGCGGAAGAGGGTCTGCTCGACGCGCCCGTGCTTGAGGGGCATCATCTCCTGGCGGCGGTCGCGGTCGAGCCGCGCGGGCAGCCCGTCCGGGCGCTTGGCGTAAGCCAGAAGCGCACTGTACTGCTCGCGCGCGAGCCGCGCCTCCACTTCGAGATTGTTTTCGAGCGGGTTGAGCGAGACGCGCTCCAAACGCTTGCTGATCTCGTCGCGCAGCTCCGGGTCCAGCGACGCGCTCAGGGAGAGCAGGAGTTTCAGTTGCGAGTAAGTCCGCAGGCGCGTGGGCTGGTTCAAGTCCATGCCGCGCTTGCTGGTGACGAAGTCGTAGACGGTGCGGCCCACGAAGTAAGGGACGTTGGCGAAGCTCGACAGCGAGAGCACGTTGCGGGCCACGTCTTCGAGCACGCGGCGCGACATCTCGCGCTTCTTCGGGTTCGCGCCGTCGCGGAAGTCAACCAGGAGGACGGGGATTTTCGGAAAGTCCAGGCCGTAGAGCGCGAGCGGAATCATCTCGACGGCGCGCGCGCCTTCAGTGCCGGGCTTAACCACGCGGCTGTCCGCGTCGAAGTACCAGGTCTCCGTGTAGCCCTTCCAGTTTTGGAGCCGCCGGTCTGTCCACGGGTTGGCGACGTTGAGGAAGCGGCCGTCGAAGCGGCGCGCGCCGTTCGCCGCCAGGTCGGGCCGCGCGACCCAGAGCATCGCGTGCGTGGCGCTGCCGTCGGGCAACTCCAAGGGGTCGAAGTAGAGCGCCTCGGCCTCGGCGCGCTGGCGCAGGAGTTCCCAGTTGTGTCCGCGGAAGTCGCGCGTCGTCGTGTTCTGCTTCTCGTAGACGCGCTGCAAGTAGAGGTCGTCGACGATGCCGCCGAAGGTCTTCTCGGAGAGAATCAGTCGCGCCTGTATCTCCTGCAACTCCGCGGGCGTGAACGCGGGCCCGGCCCCCGTCTCCGACTCGTAGAGCGAGAGGATGGCTAGGGCGCGAATCAGGTGAGCCTTGCGGTAGTCGCTCAGGTTGCGCCGGAAGTTGCGCGTGGCGGCCTTCAAGGGCGTGCCGTAAGAGTCGAGGAGGATGCCTTGCAAAGCGGTCCAGAAAAATCTCTCCCAGACTTCGCGGTCGGCCGCGCCCAGGTCCATGATCGGCGGCGGCGCGCCCTTGCCCGCCTGCTTCTTGTTGCCGACCCGCGTGTAGAGGAAGGGGACCGCGGAGGCCAGGCGCTGCCCGAACGTGGGCTTCGTGTAGGTCAGCATCCAGACGTAGCGCAGGCGGTCGTTGTCGGGGTTCTCGTCGCCGAGCGTGTCGCGCACGACGCTGACGAGCGGGACTTCCGACGACTGGCCTTTCTCGCGGGCCAGCCCGCCCAACTCGCCGAAGATGGTCAGGAGTTCCGCGCCGCCCGCGACCGGCGTGCGCTCAAGACGGAAGACGGGCCGCGCCGGCTCGGACGGCACGGCGAGCGCCTGCGCCTGCGCCTGCGGCGCGGTCGTCTCCTGCGCCAGGGCGACGAGTTGCGCGGCGGGCGAGAAGGCCAGGAGGAGAATGAAAAAGACGCAGGCCGCTCGTTGTGCTCTCTTCAAAGAGTAAACGATTCTCATCTTTGTCGCGTTTCCAGACCCCTCACGAAAGTTCCACGTGGAGCAAATCGGCTGCGCCTCCCTGCCCGAAAAACGCAGCACTTCCCAGGACGTTTCAACTAAACCCCGCGTTAACCAGAAACGTTGGCAACCGTCATGCCGCGCGCCTTCGATTCTAGCATTTTCTTTCAGGCCCAGGCGTCGGAAGCAATTTAATACTACCTACACGCCCGCCGGCTACTGTCAATTTATGATACTTTCTTAACTGTCACAGTCCCGAATGACGTACCCGTCTCCGATGCAACTTAGACGACCAACAGTTGCCGTCCGCCCCTCTACTTCAGCGTTTCCGAGACGGCCGCCAGCGACTTTTCGTCCAGGACGAAGATTTTCACGGCGGGCACACGGCCGAGCGAGAGCGCGGCGACGGGCTCGCCCGCTTCTTCGAGACGGGCGACGTACAGTTCGTTGCTGAAGTAGCGGCGGCCGCGGGCCACTATGACCACGTCGCCCGTCGCGAACTGCCTCATCGCTTCCTTGTCTGTGAGCGAGACTGACACAAGGTCGTCGCGGCCCGCGAGCCGCGCGTAGTGCGTGACCAGCCCCGGCGTCTCGCTCGCCACGCGTGCGCCGGGCCTTGCGCGCGCGGCGATCTCGTAGGCCGCCTCGCGCAGCCGCGCGTCGTAGAACTCGTCGTGCGGGAAGTAGCTCCCGGCGCGGTCCCAGCCGCCGCCGAGCGCGTTCGTGTAGAGCCGGTAGTAGGGGGCCGAACTCGCGGCCGCGACGAGCGGGAAGGCCAGGACAATCGCGGCCACGCCCGCGCGGACGAACGCCTGCGCCTGGACATTCTCCGCGAAACGCGCGGCGCGGCGCGCGAGCCACTGTGCCACGAAGTGTATGCCGATGGCCGACGTGATGAGCACCACGGGCAGGGCCATCGTGAAGTAGCGCGTGAATTTTCCGCCGAGCACGGTGAAGGGCAGGAACCAGTACATCAGCCAGAAGAGGATGAAGAAGCGGCCGTCGCCCAAGCGCTTCGTGAAAAGAAGCGGCAGCCCTATGAGGAAGCCGATGACGACGGGCAGGGCCAGTTTCACGCCCATGAAGACGTAGTAGAAGTACCAGGGCGAGCCCTTGAGCCAGAGCGTCATCTGGTTGCGGTAGAGAGCGCCCATGAACTCGTAGGAGTCGTGGCCGATTCTCTTCTCGCCCGCGAAGACACGCATCTCGTGCCAGGTCCCCGGCAGCAAGATGGTCGGGTTGAAGATGACGAAGGCCACGCCCATCACCGCGAAGAAGATGAGCCACTTCTTCTTGCCCATGCGCCAGCGCGTCGCGGGGATGCCCTGGAAGATGTAGTAGTAGCTGACGCTGATGGCGAGGAAGTGCGGCAGGTACTTCGAGGCCATCATCGCGCCGAAGGCCGCGGCCGTGGCCCAATAATAACGCTCGGGCTTGCCTTTGCCGCTCTCGGCGACGCGCTGCCCGCGCAGCCAGAAGACGTTGGCGAGCAGGAAGAAGAAGAGGAAGAAGCTGTCCTCTTTGGCGATGCGGTTGAAGGCTATGCCAGCGGGGTCGAGCGCCCACAGCGCGGCCGCGATGAGCGCGACCTCTATCCCGAAGAGTTCCGAGACGACGAGGAAGATGAGAAGCGCCGTCAGCGCGCCGAGGATCGCGCCCGGCAGCCGCAAGGCCGCTTCGGTCGAGACGCGCAGGGAAGGATAGCTCTCGACAATCGGGGACGCGTTCCACTGCTCGGCGGCGACGACGCTCGCCGTCAGCAGCGCCTTCATCAACATCGGGTGCTCGCCGTTGGCCGCCGTCAGCCCGTTGGCGCGGTAGTCCTGGACGGCGTTCAGCTTGTTCAGCTCGTCCTCGCTCAAGCCTTCGGCTCCCAACTGGACGGCGCGGAAGCCGAAGCCGACGAGGATGATCAGCGCCAGGGCCGAGACGATGAGCGCGCGGCTCACGGAGCGCACGCCGCGGTCCACGAAAAGCTCAGGGTTGATTTTAGCCGTGACGACCGTTGCTGCCGATGCGGACACGAGTTTGATGACTGCTCCAGAAGATGAAAAGTAACGCGCGCGCCAGCGGCCGCGGGGCCGAAGCGTGCAACAAAAGGCGCAAGGTTATACTGACTGAAAGCGTTCTGTCAAAAACCGTGCGCGGTTGCGGCCGTAGGAGAGAAGAAAGAATCGGGCCGGGGATTTGGAGCGCCCTCAGCGTTCCGGGCGCGACGAGTTGGCGGGGGGCTGTCCTCCCGCGCGCGGCGCGGCGGCCGCAGCCTGGTTCGAATTCTCGCCCGCGTCCTGGTTCGCTTCCGCGGGGGGCACGGGCTCGACCCAGCCCCCGCGCTCCAGGAGCTTGAAGGCGTAGCGAATCGGCACGGCGAAGTTCGACGCCGTGTTCTCCGTGAAGATGGCGAAGTTGACGCCGATGACGCGGCCCGACTGCCCGAAGAGCGGCGCGCCCGAGCCGCCCTCGGCCGTGCGCGCGTCGTAGACCACGCGGTGCACGTCCAGGTCCGTGATGTTCCCCTGCGTCGTCAGGGGCTGTATGCGGTTCTTCTCCGACAGGCAGCCGAGGAGCGATTCGAGCGACGCGCCGCACCGCGCGCGTATCATGTAGGCTTCGGCGTCGTCGCGGAGCGCCAGAAGGCGGTCAGGCCCGTTCGGGTAGCCCATCAGTACGACCGTCTTGCCGACGGCCGCGGCCGCCGCGTCCCGGTCCAGCGGCAGCACGGGCAAATCCGTCGGCGCGTCCTGGGCGTCGAAGACGCAGACGGCCAGGTCCTCGCGCTGCGACGCCACCCTGAACTTGAGCGTGATGGGCTGCGTGTGGTCCGGGAAGTAGGCGACGAGCTTGCGCAGGCGCGGCTGCCCGCGCACGCTGCTGTTGAGAATCTGGGCGCGCTCGTCCGCCAGCCAGGGCTGCGCGACGTGGCGGTTGGTCAGGACGTAGCCGCCGCCGACGTGGAAGCCCGAGCCGACCGACTGGAACTCCGCTATCGTGCCCGCGCCCTCCGGCGTCAGTTGCGCCTGCTCCTCGCCGCCCTGTATGACTGTCCCGTCCTCGTTGGTCTGCACTTCGGGGTAGCGCAGCGGGCGGCCTGTGCCAGTTTCGACGAAGTCGTAGCTGCTCAGAATCATGCAGACGCCGCCGCCGTAGTCGCTCCTCAGCTTCGGCGCGAGCGAGAGGCTGTCGAGGATGTTCTGGTTCGACTCGTCCAGGTTCTTGATCTCGGAGTTGGTCTTGGAAATCTGGTCCTTCAACTGCCCGACCTGGCCGCGCAGGTCGTCGCTCACGCGGCGGCTCGTCTTCAACTCGTTGTAGAGGCCGAAGCCCAGGTAGAGGACGCCGCCGACGAGCGCCAGCGAGATGAGGAGCGTCAGGATTTTGGTCGTCGGCCGTATCTCGCGCACCAGCTCGCGCGTGAACTCGCGGAGGAAGATTTTGGCGTCGTCGCGGCGCGTGGTCGCGCGCGACTCGATGGCGGCGTTCTCGATGAAGGGGGCGACCTGCGTCTGCTGGCGGTGGACGACGACGGCCGGCAGGTCGCGCACGGGGAAGAAGGAGAGCGCCAGGCCCGCGGGCTCGTAGCGCACCTCGTCGCCGTCCTTAATCTTCGCGCCCGCCGAGAGCGGCTTGCCGTTGTGCGTGAGGTCGAGCGACTGGTCGAAGTCCTTGACGCGGTAGTGGCCGTTCGAGCGCGCGAGTTCCAGCACGAGGCGGGGCGCGTCGTCGCCCGCGGCCGGCCCGAACACCGAGGCCCGCAGGCGCAGGTCGCAGTCCTCGCCGGAGCCTATGCGGATGCGTTCTTGCGAAAGAACTTCGGTGTGCTTATCTTCGCCTGCCGCGATGTGAATTACTAGACTACTCGCCATACAGCGCGCCTTACAAAACTTCTTCTGGGCAACAATCAGGCGACCGCTCGACGACCACGTCTGACACTCGCGCGGTCCTCAGTCGAGCCGGTCGCCCCCTAACTCGCCATATTACAATAAGACTCGCGGCGCGGGCAAAGGAATTGGCACGGAGCGGCCGCGGATTGAAATTGCCGCAATTTCACAGGAAAACTGCGCCGTGTTAGCATGTGCGGAGTAATGAGTACGATTGCATTCAGCGAAGGTAAAGAGAAGGTCTGCGCGCTCGCGCCCGTGGCCTACGCGCCGATTCGTCACCACGTGTTCGTCTGTAACGGCACGTCCTGCTCGGCCGTGGGCAGCGCCGAAGTCAAGGCCGCGTTCGAGAAGGAACTGACGGAGCGCGGGCTGCTGTTCGGCAAGGAGAAGAAGGGGAAGAACCCCAGGGGCAGCATCATCCTGACGGATTGCAGCTCGGTGGGATTCTGCGCCGTCGGGGCCGCCGTCATAGTCTACCCGGACGGCATCTGGTACGCGCAGGTGCGGGCGGAGGACGTGCCCGAGATTATCGAAGAACATTTACTGAACGGGCGCGTCGTCGAGCGCCTCGCACTCCTGAAAGTCTCCGCCGAAGGAGGATGAAGGCGAAGGCGCTTTCATTCTTATCTCGTCTTCGCCGCCGCGATCAACTGCTCCGCGCGGCGTATCCGCTTCGCGGCGTTGCGCCAGTTGATGGAGACCGTGTAGTCCACCGCGTCGGGGTCCAGCCCAAGCGATTCCGCGTCGCCGTCACGCCCGCCGAACGAGTTGGCGTCTACGACCACCTGCCTGCGGCGGTAAGTCTTCCGCCACCAGAAGAGCCCGTCGCTGTAAAAATTCCGCGCGTGGTAGAGCGGGTAAAAGAGGGGCCCGCGCGGCAGCGATTGCAGAATCCTGTCAACCTCTCGAAGCGCCGAAGCGGCGTCTTCGGACAGTCGCTCGAAAGGGACTCTGGCGAGGGCGGCGCGGTGCTCCTGAAACTCCGCCAGCGACGAATAGACGTGCACCTCCTGGCCCAAAGCCTTGAGCGCCGCGACGGCTTTTTGTGCCAGTGCTAAGTCGTTGCGGCGCTCCGCGCGCATCTCTTCGAGGGCGGCGGACGTGGCGGCGTCCCCCGCCCCCTCGTGGGCCTTAATCAACGCCTCGGCCCAGTCCGTGTGCAGCCGGGCCTTGGCACGGAGGAATTTCGGCGGCGTGCGGCTTTCCTCTTCCGCGCAGACCCTGCCGTAAACGCTACGCAACTCGGCCGCGCAATCGACCGCGACGCCGCCCGCGCCCTCCGATTCCCGAAGCGCCTGCTCGTAAAGAAAGACGGCCGTCGTCAAGTCCGTCTTCAGGTCGCCGTCCCCGAGTTCGGAAACCTTGACGAACAGGCCCGGATACAACTTATTCGCCAGCGCCCTCTCGCCTTGAACATCCGTCGCGCTCAGGCGCTCAAGCCTGCGCAACTGCGCGACGATCCGCTCGCCCTTCCTGGCGTCCTTCTCACGCAACGCGGAATCGCCCGGCCCGCCGCCGTACACTTCAGAGCCGCCGGCCGCCAACGACGCGCAGACAAAAGCCACCAGGAGGAAAATCTTTGAAACGAATAGACGGCACGCCGCCGCTTTGGGGGAGTTCATAATCTCACGCCTTCCTCTTGTGTCAGAGGTATAGGCGTAATGGCCCGCACATTTCACCAATCGGCGAGGCGCTTCGTCCCAAAAAAACTACGCACCGGGCCGGGCCGCTTCCCGCGGCCGGACCTACGGCAGCGTTCGCCGCTCAGATTTCCACGCCCCACCATTGACACCGGCCGGGCGCTCGCATATCTTCCGGGCGCTCCAGAACGCTCTCTCTTAAAGGCGTCTGCCATGCCCAGGTACATTGCATTCCTGCGGGCCATCAACGTCGGCGGCCGCAACGTCAAGATGGATTTCTTGCGCGGCCTCTTCGAGTCGCTGGGCTTTTCGAACGTCGAGGCTTTCATCGCCAGCGGCAACATCGTGTTCGACACCGCATCGAAGAGCCCGCAGACTCTCGAACGGAAAATAGAGGACCGGCTGCGCGAAGCACTCGGCTATGAGGTGGCTACGTTCATCAGGACGGGCGCGGAGTTGGCGGCCGTCGCGGCTTACGAGCCGTTCAGCCAATCAGACCTGGACGCGGCGGCGGCACTCAACATCGCTTTCCTGGCCGCCGGGCCCGACGACGAGTCAGAACAAAAGCTGATGGCGCTGAGGACGAACGTCGATGATTTTCACGTCCACGGACGTGAGATTTACTGGCTCTGCCGCATGAAGCAGAGCGAGTCCCGCATCTCCAACGCCTTGATCGAGAGGACTCTCGGCCGCAAGACGACGCTGCGCGGGGCGAACACGGTCAGGAGAATGGCCGCGAAATACTCTTAACCCGCGCTTCGTTATCCGGGCTTCTACGATTTTTACCAGAAGTGGCAGAAGGTCGTGGACGACGCCGCGTAGTATTCTGATTTGTAACAGCGGCGACTCAGTCCTTAGGCCGCGCTCGCGGCCTGTTTGGGCTTCCAGCGGAGGACGGGTTTGCGCGCGGCCGCCGCTTCGTCGAGGCGGCCGATGCGCGTGGAGTGCGGAGCGCCGAGGACCGTTTCGGGGTCTTCCAATGCTTCGCGCGCAATCGAGCGCATGGCGGAGACGAATTGATCCAGCTCCTGGCGGCCGACCGATTCGGTCGGCTCGATGAGCATCGCGCCCTGGACGATGAGCGGGAAGTAGATCGTCATCGGGTGGAAGCCGTAATCGATCAGGCGCTTGGCGATGTCCAGGGTGTGCACGCCCTTGCGCGACTGCCGCTTGTCGGTGAAGACGACCTCGTGCATGGGCTGCGCGTCGAAAGGCTTGTCGAAGTCTGAGACCAGCCCCGCGGCGACGTAGCGCGCGTTGAGCACGGCCGCCTCGGTCGCCTCGCGCAACCCGTCCGGCCCGTGCGTCTGTATGTAGGCGAGCGCGCGCACCATCATCCCGAAATTCCCGAAGAAGGCTTTGACGCGGCCGATTGACTGCGGGCGGTCGAAGTCCAGGCGGTAAGCATCATTGTCGCGCACGACGCGCGGGACGGGGAGGAACGGCTCCAATTCTTTCGTGCAGCAGCAGGGGCCGCAGCCTGGGCCGCCGCCGCCGTGCGGGGTCGAGAAAGTCTTGTGCAGGTTCAGGTGAATCACGTCCACGCCCATGTCGCCTGGGCGCGCCACGCCGACGAGCGCGTTCATGTTCGCGCCGTCCATGTAAACGAGGCCGCCCGCCTCGTGGACGATCTGGCAAATCTCCTTGATGTTCTTCTCGAAGAGGCCGAGCGTGTTCGGGTTCGTCAGCATCAGGCCGGCCACGTCGCCGTGCGCGCACAACTCGCGCAGGTGTTCGAGGTCTGTGAAGCCTTCGACGGTCGAGCGGATGGTCCTGACGGTGAAGCCGGCGAGGTTCGCGGAGGCCGGGTTCGTCCCGTGCGCCGAGTCGGGGATGAGCATCACGCGGCGGTTGGCGGACGCGCCCTCGCCGTCGCGCGCGTCGATGAAGGCGCGGATGATCATGATGCCCGTCATCTCGCCGTGCGCGCCCGCGGCCGGTTGCAGTGACACGCCGGCCAGTCCCGTTATCTCCGACAGGGCCTGCTCTAACTCGTAAATCAACTGGAGCGCGCCCTGCGCGTCCTCTTCCGGCGCGAGCGGGTGAAGGTTCGCGAAGCCCGCGATGCGCGCCGCCTTCTCGTTCAGCCGCGAGTTGTACTTCATCGTGCAAGACCCCAGCGGGTACATGCCCAGGTCAATCGAGTAGTTCCACGTCGAGATGCGCGTGAAGTGGCGGACGACGTCCACCTCGCTCACCTCCGGGACGCCTTCCAGGTCGTCGTCGCGCCGGAGCGCGGCTGGCACAATTTCGTCGAGCGGCGTTTCCTCCACGTCGAGCGGCGGCAGGCGGTATCCTTTGCGCCCGGCCTGCGAGCGCTCGAAGATGAGAGCTTCGTTCTGCGTGACGTGCGGCGCGGCCTTGGTGATGTTGGTTGATTGAGTCATTTCGATAACTAAGCGGTCAAGTCCCTCAACCCTTCGACGAGCGCGTCAATCTCCGCGCGCGGGTTGGTCTCCGTCACGCAGACGAGGAAGTCGCCGGGCCGGTCGTCGTAGTAGCGAGAGAGCGCGAGCCCGCCCGTGATGTTCTTTTCGGAGCCGAGGCGCGCGAGCAGGTCTTTCGCCTCGACGGGCGCGCGGACGACGAACTCGTTGAAGCGCGGCGCGGCGTAGGGGAGCGAGAAGCCCGGGAGTTCAGAGATGCGGCGCGCGGCGTAGGCCGCCTTCTGCGCGCACTGCGCGGCGACCTCCTGAAGCCCGCTCCTGCCCATCGTCTCCATGTAGATGGTGGCGGCGAGCGCGATCAACCCCTCGTTCGTGCAGATGTTCGAGGTGGCCTTCTCGCGGCGTATGTGCTGCTCGCGCGTGGCGAGCGTCAGGACGAAGCCGCGGCGGCCCTGCTTGTCGTAAGCCTCGCCGACGAGCCGGCCCGGAATCTGCCGCGCGTACTTGTCGCGCGTGGCGAAGAGTCCGACCAGCGGGCCGCCGAACGAGAGCGGCACGCCGAAGGACTGGCCCTCTGCGACGACGATGTCCGCGCCGCACGCGCCCGGCGAGCGGAGGAAGCCGAACGAGATGGCTTCGGTGACTGCGACGATTAAGAGAGCGCCGACGGCGTGCGCGCGCTCGGCCAGCTTGCCGAGGTCTTCGACGCAGCCGAAGAAGTTCGGCGACTGGACGACGAGCGCGGCCGTCTGGTCGTCGAGCGCGTTCAAGCCCGCGGCCGAAATCAGCCCCGTCTGCTCGTCCGTCTCGACGCGGTGAAAATCAATCCCGTAGTGCTGGACGTAGGTGTCGACGACTTCCAGGTATTCCGGGTGGACGGCCGAAGAGGTGATGACCTTCTTGCGGCGCGTGACGCGCTCGGCCATCAGGACGGCCTCGGCCAGCGCGGTCGAGCCGTCGTACATCGAGGCGTTCGCCACGTCCATGCCGGTCAACTGGCAGACGAGCGTCTGGAACTCGAAGATGGCTTGCAGCGTCCCCTGAGAAATCTCGGGCTGGTAGGGCGTGTAGGCCGTGAAGAATTCCGAGCGCTGTATGAGATGGTCGACGACCGTGGGCGAGTAGTGCGAGTAAGCGCCCGCGCCTAAGAAACTGGGCCGGCGCGCGGCGCGGTTGCGCGCGGCCATCTCTTCGAAGCCCGACAGCAATTCCATCTCGGAGATGGCGGCGGGCGTCTCTAAGGGGCGGCGCAGGAGCAGGTCGGCCGGGATCGAGTCGAAAAGTTGTTCCGCCGAGTCGAGGCCGACCGTCTTGAGCATCTCGGCGCGCTCTTCCGGCGAGTTCGGGATGTAGCGCAACTTCTATTCTGCCTCGGCTTTCGTAAAGTCTTCGTACTCGGCGGCCGACAGCAAACTGTCCACCTCGCCGGGGTTCGTCAGGCGGACGCGAATCATCCAGCCCTCGCCGTAGGGGTCCGTGTTGACGCGCTCCGGCTCGTCCTGCAAAGCCTCGTTGACCTCCGTGACCTTGCCGCCGACGGGCGAGAAAATCTCCGAGACGGCCTTGACGGACTCGACCGAGCCGAAGGGCTCGTGGGCCGAAAAGGAGTCGCCCACCTTCGGCAGCTCGACGTAGACCACGTCGCCGAGCGAGTTCTGCGCGTGGTCCGTGATGCCGATGACGCCTATGTCGCCCTCGACCCTGACCCACTCGTGGTCCTTGCTGTAGTGCAAATCATCTGGAACATTCGCCATGAAAATCTCCTTTAGTAGTCAGTAATCAGTAGTCAGCAGTCAGCCAAAAACTGATTACTGATTAGTGACTACTGATTACTTCTTTTCTCGTTTGTAAAAAGGCGTCTTGACTATCTGGGCGGCGACGGCGCGGCCGCGAACGTCTATCTGAATCTGGCGGCCCTCGTCCGCGAATTCCGTCGGGACGTAGGCCAGGCCGATGTTCTTTTTCAGGTACGGCGCGGGGCTGCCGGAGGTGACGCGGCCCCTGCGCTCGCCGTCAATCAAGACTTCCTGGTCGTCGCGCGCGATCCCGCGCTCGGTCATCTCGAAGCCGACGAGGCGGCGACGGACACCCTCCTCTTTCTGTTTTGCCAGGGCCTCGCGCCCAGTGAAGTCGCCCTTGTTGAGTTTGCAAATCCAGCCGAGGTTCGCTTCGAGGAGCGTCGTCTCCTCCGTGATCTCGTGGCCGTAGAGCGCCATCGCGGCTTCGAGCCTGAGCGTGTTGCGCGCCGCGAGCCCGCACGGGAGCACCCCGTCGGGTTCTCCGTGTCTCCCCGCCTCCAAAATTTTGGCCCACAGTCGGTCGGCCCTGTCCGCGGCCGCGTAGACCTCGAAGCCGTCCTCGCCCGTGTAGCCCGTGCGCGAGATGATGGCCGGGACATCGTCAACCCGGCCCTCGCGGAAGTGGTAATACTTGACCTCTTCGAGCGGCGTGTCTGTGAGCGTCTGCAAGATGCTGACGGCGTCCGGGCCTTGCAGCGCGATCTGGCAGTAGTCCTGGCTGACGTTCTTCAGCTCGACCATCTCGTGGACGTGGTGCGACTTGATCCAGTCCCAGTCCTTCTCGGTCGTCGAGGCGTTGACGACGAGCAGGAGGTGGTCTTCACTGAAGCGGTAGACGAGCAGGTCGTCAATCACCGTGCCTTCGGGCGTGGTGAGCGCGGAGTACTGCGCCTGGCCGTCGACGAGTTTCGAGGCGTCGTTGGAGACGAGCCGGTTGACGAAGGGGATGGCCTCGGGGCCGCGCACCAGAATCTCGCCCATGTGCGAAACGTCGAAGAGGCCGGCGTGCGTGCGCGTGCGCAGGTGCTCCTCGACCGTGCCGGCGGGGTACTGGACGGGCATGTCCCACCCGCCGAAATCAACCATCCTTCCGCCCATCCGCCGGTGCGCGGCGTTCAGGGGCGTCTGTTTGAGGGCGGGCGCTGCGGACAAAGTCTGTCTCCTACACACCTCTCGGCCGAGAGTGGAACTCGCGAACTTCGGTACTAACGTGAATGAAACGGCAAACTAGCACGCCCGCGAGGGGAGCGTCAAGCAGGAGACAGTGGGCAGTGGGCAGTGGGCAGTGGGCAGTTCAGAGAAAGCAAAAAGCAGCCGAGTTAATCTCAACCGGCTGCCTCATTCTTTTGTCTTTAACTGCCCGCTGCCTGCTGCCCGCTGCCCACTGTTTTTAGAAGTTTTGTTCCGGGACGTCCACCTTTTGGACGACGAAGACGACGCGCATGGTCTCCGGGCGGCGGTCGTAGTAGGCCGGGACGAAGGCCGCGTTTTTGCGCAGGGCGTCCTTGAACTCGTCCAGCATCCGGCGGTCGCGCGGCGGGTGGACGACGTCTGCGAGCGAGGCGCGGCCGTTACTGAAAACGTCTGCGACGACGATCATGTCGTCCTCGCCCTCTTCGTGGCCGTGCGACTGCGAGCGCGTGAGCGCGGCGAGCGCCCCGCGCGGGTTGAGGCTCGGGGACTCGACGCCGACGGGCGCGCGCTGCGCGGCGAAGAGTTCGGGCGTGATGGGCTGAGAGATGTCCGGCCCGTCCGTGCCGATGTAGATGATTTTGTAAGAGACCATGTCGGCCTCGCGCGCGGCCAGTGAAGCCTCGGCCAGAGCCTTCATGTGTGGCCTGAGCGCGTTGAACATCACTGTGAAGAGCAGCACGGAGGCGAACGAGCCGACCGTGTAGGGCATCAGGCGCGGCCGCAGCCAGCGGACCAGTTTGACCGAAAGCGGGAGCACGGGCTGGCGGGCGCGCGCGGCCGCCTCTATCTGGAGCGCGTCGCTGATGGAAGAGGCCAGGTCCGCCGGGGGCACGGGGCGCGAGAGCGCGCCGAGCGCGCGGCTGACGGCGCGCATCCGCGCCAACTCGGCACGGCACAGCGGGCACTCGCCGAGGTGCTCGTCGCACGCCTCGCGCATGGGCTGCGCCAGTTCGTCGTCAACGTAAAGCGAGAGCGTTTGTTGTGTCTCCTGACAAGACATAAGCAGTAGTCAGTAATCAGTGGTCAGTAGTCAGTAAAAGCGAAAAGCTGATGACTGATTACTGACTACTGAATGCTGTAATCACGTCGGATGGCTGGCCGACCCCGGCTGCTCCCTTTGGAAAGGAAGCAACTGTTTCGGCCGCCGGGACGCTGCGCTGTGGCCGTCTCGGGCCGCCGCGCGAGAGTCGTGTTTCAAAACGGGTGTTGCTGGCCTCGTTTTCAATCAACGCTCACGCCGCGGACCGTAATGGCTCGTAGACCGCGCCCGAAGACCGTCTTCGTCACTTCGACCCTTTTGGCACCGAGTTGTTGTGAAGCCGGGGCGGGTCAGCCATCCGCTATAGCAGTTGGCAGTGGGCAGCGGGCAATTAAAAGCAAAACGCTTTTCGTTCTTACTGCCAACTGCCTGCTGCCTGCTGCCAACTAATTTACAAAGAGCTACCGATTTTGCGGCGCAGCTCCTGCCGGCCGCGCGAGAGTCTTGATTTCACCGTGCCGACGCTGATTTCCAGCGTCGTCGCGATCTCCTCGTAGGTCAGCCCCTCCACGTCGCGCAGGACGACGACCTCGCGGTAAGTGCGCCCCAGGGCCCGGAGCGCGCGCCGCAGGACCGCCTCGCGCTCGCGCATCAGGGTCTCCTGCTCGGGGCTCGCGCCCGCGGCGCGCAGGATCGCGTCCAGCGGCTGCGCGTCCGGGCCGTTGCCCGCGTCGAGCGAGACGGTCACGTCTCTGCGCCGTCGACGCCACCAGCGCCAGCGGTTGCGCGCCTGGTTGAGCGCGATGCGGTAAATCCAGGTTTTCAAGTCCGCGTCGCCGCGGAAGCGGTCTATGCTCTGGAAGACGCGCAGGAAAGTCTCCTGCGTCAGGTCGCGCGCCTCCTCCGGGTCTTCGGTCAGCCTGTAGAGCAGGGCGTAGACTTCGCCCGAGCGCTCCTGCACCAGCCGGTCGAAGGCGGCCGTCTCGCCCGCCCGGAGCCTTTCAATGAACTGCGTCTCGCCGCCCACGGCGCGCGCGTCAGCGGGGGTCGCCGCGGCAACCTGCTCCAACTCCTGCCCGCGGAGGGCTGCCATAGGCTCTCCGTAGCTCACGCGTGTCCTCCAGCGGCGGGAAGCGTCCCTGAAGAACACTGTCGCTTCCCGGACAGTCGCAACCTTAGACCCCGCCTGTTCGCCCTTTGTTCCACAATATTCCGGCCTGGTCAGTGCCGCCTGCCGCAGGCGGGCGGGTGCTCGAAGTTAAATGACTCGCACGCTTGCGGCAGGCGGCACTGACTCAAGTCAAATCCCTCGCGCCGCCCGACTCAGGGAGGGGGCGGCCGCGCCCGTTAGATGTAGGTGACTGGCGTTTTCGTTCGCGTAGGTGGTCGGCCCGTACCGGCCGGCGCGCACGTTGCGCGAAGCGTAACACGCGCCCAGTCACCCGTCAAACTGCTTTCAAGTGGCTTGCTTGACAAGCCCTCGCGGCGACCGCTAGAGTGTCCCATTCGGTTTAACCGCCAGAAAATGAACGCGTCTCACCGTGCGTTCTTGCGAGAGGAAAAGAAGTGGCAAAGTATAAGAAGAAGCGCGCCCGCGAGCTGAAGCACGACAAGTTTCGTGACACGACGATGGGCCTGGTTGACCGCGCCTCCCACCGGATGGAGGGCAGGGGCCGTAAGGTTCTTTACGCCCTGGCCGCGCTCGCCGTCATCGGTCTGGCCGTCTGGGGCTTCACCGCCTGGCGCGGGAGCAAGGCCGCCCAGGCCAGCCAGGCTTTGGGCCGGGCCATCAAGACCGCCGAGACGCCGGTCATCGCCGACCCCGTCCCGGGCTCGAACATGCCCTCGTTCCGCACCGAGAAGGAGCGCGCGCAGAAGGCCGTCCAGGAGTTTCAGCAGGTGGCACAGAATTACGGCGGCTCGACGGGCGAGTACGCGCGCTACTTCGCCGCCACGCAGCAGTTGATTCTCGACCGCGGCAAAGGCACGGGCGAACTCGAAGCGCTGACCAGGAGCGGCGAAGCGGAGGTCTCCGCGCTCGCCAAGTTCGCGCTGGCGCAGGTCAGGGAGGGCGACGGCAAGTACGAGGAGGCCGCGGCCCTCTACGGCGACCTGGCGAAACAGAACGACTCGATCATCACGCCCGACACGGCCAATCTGCGGCTGGCGCTCGCCTATTCGAAGCTCGGCAAGAAGCAGGAGGCCGTCGAGATTCTCTTCAAGATCGCCGAGGCGGCGCGGCAGGCCAAGGGCAAGGACGGCAAGCCCGCGCCCCAGTCGGCCGCCGCGCGCATGGCCGCGCAGGAGTTGGAGAAGCTGGACCCCGCGCGCCACGCCCAACTGACGCCGGCCCCGCCGGCGAATCTCGCGATGTAAAAGCAGAACACAGAAGTCGGGAGTCAGGAGCCAGGAGAAAAGAAAAGCCGTTCGAGCTTTCACTTCTGGCTCCTGACTTTATATTCCGACTCCCGACTCCCGACTCCCGGCCCCTGCTTTTCATGGATAACCTGACGCACTCGCTGGTCGGACTCGCCGCTGCCAAGGCCGGGCTTGAGCGTCTCTCGCCGGGGGCCACGGCCGTCTCCGTCCTGGCGGCCAACGGCCCGGACATAGACATCCTGGCGACGCTCGGCGGCAAGTGGTTCTACCTGCACCACCACCGGGGCATCACCCACTCCGTCGTCGGCACGCTCGCCCTCGCGCTCTTCATCCCCGCACTCTTCTACGCCGTTGACCTGCTCGTCGGCCGGATTCGCAAGCGCCCGCCGCGCGTGCGCTTTCTGGGCCTGCTCGTCGTCTCTCTAGTCGTGAGCGCGAGTCACCCTTTGATGGACTGGACGAACAACTACGGCGTGCGCCCGTTCCTGCCGTGGGACGGCCAGTGGTACTACGGCGACCTGGTCTTCATCGTCGACCCGTGGCTCTGGCTCGTGGTCGGCGGCGCGGCCTTCTTGCTGACCTCCGCCAGGCGCTGGCAGGTTATTTTCTGGGCCGCGCTCGCGCTCGTCCTGACGGGACTTTTTCTCTTCGCGCGACTCGAAAGCTGGGGGCTGCTTCATGCGAACATTTTCCGCGCGCTGTGGGTCGCGGGCGTCGTCGGGTTGGTCGTCCTCCGTCTGACGCGACTCGTCCAGCCCTGGGGAAGCAAAGTCGCGCTCGCCGCGTTAGCGTTCGTCGTGGTCTACTGGGGAGGCCTGGCAATCGCTCACCGCCGCGCGCTCTCCGAGGCGGAGTCCGTCTTGTCCGCGGCTTTGACGCAGCGGGGCGAAACGGCCGTCCGCGTGGCGGCGATGCCGACGCTGGCGGACCCCACGCGCTGGCTCTGCGTCGCGGAAACCGAGCGCGCGACCTACCGCTTCTTCGTCTCCATAGTTGACGGCGCGGACGGCGTCTCGGGCGAAATGGCACAGTTTGAAAAGCCGCGGGGGCGAGAAGCGGCCGCCGTCTCCCGCGCCTCCGAGGACGAGCGCGCTCAAATCTTCCTCGACTTCGCGCGCTTTCCGGCGACGCGCGTCGCCGGAGATTGTTTGAGCGATTTGCTCGTACAATTCGCCGACATACGCTACACTGAACCGGGCACGCCGCGCGGCGGAACTTTCTCACTGGAAGTGCCGGTGGCGTGCGACGCTTTGGTCGAGGACTAGCGAGTGAGCGAAACGACACCGACGGCAATTCCCGGCGCAGTGGCCGACGCCGCGCAAGAGCGCATCGCGGGCCGGCCCGCGCGCCGCGCCCGGCTCGCCAGCGTGCGCGTCTCGCCCGGAGGCTACCTCGCCGTCTCCTGCATCCTGACGTTCGTCGCCGTGCTGCTCCTGCGCACGCAGCAAGACCTGGCCGCGCTCACGGCCGGCGGGCTCGCCTGGGTCGTCACGCCGCTCCTCGCTTTCACGGACCGCATCAGCTTCGACGGCCACACGCTCGCGCGCCGCGGGCTCGTCCCGCTCTTCCTCAGGATAGTCGGGGGGCGCAAGATGCGCCTCGGCGTCGAAGAGATAGAGCGCGTCGAGACTTCCGCCGTCCGCACGCTCCGGCGCAGCGGGCGCGTGCGCTACCGCTACCGCAGCGAGGTCTTCGGCAAGGGCAACAGTTTCGTCTTCGCTTCCGGCGGGAATGCCTACAGGCAGATGGTGCGCACGCTCTTCCCGCTGCTCGGCTACGACAAGGTGGACGCGCGCTCTTCGGAGTTGCGCGACTACCTGACCGACGCGCAGACCCTGAGGATGAACGCGGAGCTGCTGCGCATCGCGCCGCCGGACGTGCTGGAGGCCGCGGCCGACGCGCGCGGGACGAAGAAGGAGATTCGCCACCAGCGCGTCGAGGGACAGCAGCCTTCTGCGATTGACGTTGAGCGCGGGCGGCTTCTGCGCCTCGCCGCGAACGAACTGCGCGCGGCCGGCCGGCTGAGAGAATCTGAGGAAGCCTTTCGGCGCGCGTTCCTGGTCATCCCGCACGACGGCTGGCTCGTCTACGAGTTCGCGCGCTTCCTGCGCTCGCAGGCCGGGGCGACGCGCGACGGCCGTCTCCTCCAGCGCGCGCGCGCCTGCCTGCGCCTGGGCCTGCGCCGCGCGGACGGGGACAGCGCGCTGCTCTCGCGCATCGGCGAGAGTTTCTACGAGTACGGCGAGTTGCCGCAGGCGACGCGCGCCTTCACGGCCGCGCTCGACGCGAACCCGCACGCCTTCCGCGCGGAGATGGGTCTGGCCGAAGTCGCCCTGCGCAACGGCAAGCTCGCGCACGTCATACACCACTACGACGCCGCGGCGCGCATCGCGCCCGACGAGTCTCTCGCGCGCCGCGCGCGCCGCGAGGCGGACTACTACAGCCGGCTCAACAGCGACGACGATTACCTGGCGACAGAGCTGCGGCGCATAGGCTGGCTGCAACAGTTGCAGCGCGCGCGCCGCCTGGCCGCGCGGATGACGCTCGCCAGCCTGCTCCTGGCGCTCCTCGGCCCCTCCTTCGACGAGTCAATCGAAAGCGTCGGCTGGTCGCTAGCCTCCTCCTCGCTCCTCGCCTGGCTCCTCGTCGCGCTGGCCTCGCACTACCTCGCCGCGAGAAGAAAACCGGAGTAAGGGACGTGGACGGCACCGCCGTCACATGTGCGGCTGTGCGCTGTTGCAGTGGATGCACATCGCCGTGATGCCTTCGTTGGTAGACAGCACCACCGCGTAATGAATGGCCGCGCCCGTGGCCTTCTCGTAGAAATTCTGCACCACCACCCTCTGGTTCGGCTTGACGGCGATCCCGGCCTGTTCGATGAAGCTTCTAGCGTTGCCCGCCAGTTGCTGCTGCTGCGCCGAGTCCAGCTCGATGAAGTGAATCTCGTGTTTGACGTTCGCCAGTTGAGGTATCTGTTTGTCCAGAGAAATTTTCTTTGGCATTGATTTGCTCCTTTGTCGGTCCGTAGAGAAGTGAGGCTGACAAGAAAGGCTCTCGCCAGCGGGAAAATGCCTGAGAGGCGGGAGCACATTATTCTCTCCCGGCGGTGATGTCAACGCCAGTTTTGCGGGCGGCGACAAACGCGAAGCCGGGGACGAAAGAAAGTCTTTCGTCCCCGGCTTCGCCATTTTAATCCGCCATTAACCCTGCTCTTCGTTTTTCTTCACGCGTGGCGTCGCGGCTTTCTTGGCTGCGGCCTTCGCGGGCGCGGCCTCGCCGTTCTCTTTCTTCGCGCGCTTGGCCGCTTTCGGCTTGGGCGAGACGACCTCCGCGACCAGCTCGGAGACGGCGGCGGCCGCGTCCGTGACCACGTCGCTGACGCCGGAGACGATCTCGCGAACGGGCTCGGGGAGGATGCTGTCGGAGGATGCACCGGCGGCGGCCGCGGCGGCGCGCGCAGGTTCGTTGGACGGCGCGGGGTTCAGGAGCGCGTCCCAGCGGTAGTGCGGCTCCGAGCGCGGCTCTTCCAGCCGCCTGAAGACCAGGTCCGTGACGGCCCTCGTCACCCAGTTGTGATAGAACTCGCCGACCGAGACCAGCTCCGCGTCCGGCGCGGGGTTCATGAAGTCAATCGCGTAGGGCACCCCGTCCTTGATCGCGAACTCGACCGTGTTGATGTCGTAGCCGAGCGCGCGGCAGAGCGTCCGCACGTCGTTCACGATGCGCTCGGCCAACTCCGCCGTCAGGTAGTTCGGGTCGTTGATGTACTGCTCGCCCGACAGGTACGGCTTCGTCGGGTCGTAGGGCATGATCATCACTTCCTCCTGCCCTATGCAGTAGCAGCGGACGAACTGGTCGAAGTGTATGAACTCCTGGAGCGTCATGCAGAGCGTGCCCGTCTGGTCGTACTCGGCCCAGAGTTCTTCGAGCGTGTTGACGCGCGAGACGTTCTTCCAGCCGCCGCCGTCGAAGGGCTTGAGAATCGCGGGCAGCCCCGTGTACTCGACGATGCCTTCCCAGTCGAGCGGGAAGTTCAGGTTGCGCAGGCTCTCGTTCGTGATGCCGGGAATGTAATCCTTCTGCGGCAGGAGCACGGTCTTCGGTATGGCGACGCCGAGCTTGCGGGCCAGCGAGAAGTTAAAGAACTTGTCGTCGGCCGACCACCAGAAGGGGTTGTTGATGACGTAGGTGCCTTCGAGCGCGGCCCGCTTGAGCGTGGCGCGGTAGAAGGGGACTTCGTGCGAGATGCGGTCAACGATGACGTCGTACCCGAGCCCCTGGTCGTAGCGCACGCCGTCGAGCTTGATGTACTCGGCCATGACCTCGCCCTGGCCGCGCTCGTTGATGCTGCGAATCAGGGCGTCGGGGAAAGTCACCTCGCGGCCGACCAGGATTCCAACTTTTTTCATATCAGAGATGCGTCCTTTCGAATTACGAGCGCGGGCCTGGTCGGGCGGAAAAAGGGGATGAATTTATGACCGACCGCCACTGTCCACTTCCTCGCTCATCTGGAAAACCGTGAACTCTACAAGCCCGCGCCCGCCCTTGTCAATCCGCCGCGGGTGTGGCGCTGGTGTGAGTGCGCGCCTTGAATGAACGGATGGTTGTCTAAAAATGTGTTAAGGCTATAAGCAAAATCTTCGAATCTGCTAATATAAGTCCGCTGCTTGATCCCGCTCGCCCGCGCACGTCAAGTTATTAGAATTTAAAAGCACTCTCCATCCTTGCCTATGCCCGGCGGGCATCTGCACGCGCCGCGGCGCGCATCCCAAGCATTCGCCCGGCGGACTGCGGCCGCCCGCGGCGTACTTTTAATAAAGCCTGTGTTAGAATCGGCTCAACCGGATGGCCTAGTTTCCCCGATAGCCGTTCCAGGATTCCCGATTAATTCCGAAGGAGAACTAATTCTCAGTGTTGCGACGCACCACGAACCTTGCCCTCATCCCGGCGCTCTTAGTCTTCATACTGGCGGCGCGCCCCGCCGCGGCCCAGAAGGACGTGACCGCGGAACAGGTCGTCGAGACCAGCATAGGCATCTACGGCACGCGCGGCGGCCTCGAACAGGTCAGGCGCAACGGCTGGGAGCGCGGCCGCCTGACGAGCATCGCCGAGGACGGGCGCACCGAGGACGGCACCTACGAGCGCCGCTTCATACGCGGCGAGAACCTGGAGAAAGACAGGGTGCGGCTCGACCAGAAGATGCCGAACCTGGAGTACTCACTCGTCTACGGCGAGGGGAAGACCTGGGGCTACCTGAACGGCGCGACGTTCACGCCCCGCCAGGAGGCCGCCGACAACTTCCTCGCGCAGATGTGGCACGGGCTGGACGCGCTCCTGCGCTACAAGGAGAACGGCTCGACCCTCACGCTCGTCGGCAAGGACAAGCAGCAGAACGTAGACCTCTACGTGATCGACATCGCCGACAAGCAGAATCGCAAGACGCGCTACTACATCAGCCAGAGGTTCTTCCGCGTGCTCTATCTCGAATACGAAGCGCCGGCGAGCGACGGCAGCGGCAAGACCTCGAAGTTCATGAGAAAGTTTTACGACTACCAGTACATACAGGGCACGCTGGTGCCGAAGCGCACGGTCTTCTACGAGAACGGCAAGCAGAAGCAGGAGGTCCGCGTGTCGAGCGTCACCTACGGGATCAAGATGGACGACACGCTGTTTAAGAACCCCGAGTCCCAAGCCTCGTCGGCCACGCCGTAAGATTTAAATATTGAGTAAGAACGCAGGCCAGTACCGCCTGCGGCAGCGGGCGGGTCCGCAACGTCGTGATACCCGCCCGCCGCCGCAGGCGGTACTGATTTTTACTTCCCTTTGAAGCGGAAGGTCAGGCCGGCGGTCACGGCGAAGGGGTAGCCGGGGGTGGCGTGTATGCGTGAGACGGCGGGAAGTCCGGGCCGCAGGCGCGACTCGAAGTAGTTCTGCGTCTCGTAGTAGCGCTTGTTCATCAAGTTGTCCACAGACAGGTTGAAGTCCAGCCAGCGCCTGACGCGCTTCGTCAGGCTGAGGTCGAGCACGTCCAGGCCGGCGGCGCGGACGGACGCGTCCTCGCCGTCCAGGCGGTAGTTGCTCGCGTGACGGTAGCGCAGTGAGCCGGAGAAGCCGCGCCAGCCCGAGAGCGTCAGGGCGGCGTCCGCGACGGTGTGCGGCGCGCTGTCGACGTAAATTCTGGGCCGCGTGCCGCGGTAAAAAGCGTTCAATACCTGCGTCAGTCCGCCCTCGGCCGAGAGGAAGCGCGTCAACTGTACGGACGCCTTCACCTCGTACCCGTACGAGCGGCTAGGGCCCGCGAACTCGATGCTCCCGTCGTCGGGGATGTAGACCTGCTCGTTCGAGCGGTCAATCAAAAACGCGCCGGCGCTCAGGGAAAATCGCCTGAGCCTGTGCGAAGTGCCGAACTGGTAGAAGTCCGTGGTCGCGATTTTTGGCCCACGGGGGTCGCGCACGACGCCGCGCGCGTCCTGGCTTGAGATGCCGCGCCCGTAGTTGAAGTGGAAGGTGGCGGGCAGGCGGTCCGAAGGTGTGTAGGCGACGCCTAACTTCGGCTGGAAGCGCGCGGCCGATTGAGTGCCGGAGAGACCCGGCTCGACGCGGTCGTCCACCGTGAAGCGAAAGTAGTCGTAGCGCAGCCCCGCCTCGACGTTCAGATGGCCGTCGAGGAAGGAGACGGCCTGCTGCACGTAGCCGGCGGCGTTAGTCAGGCCGACTCTTGCGCTCGACTCAGTCGCGAAGGGGACGCGCCCCTCGGAGCGGTAGAGGCCGACGTTGATCTGGCTGGCGTGGAAGTTCGCGCCGGCGGTCAGGAGCGCCTGGCCGCCGAAGAGTTTATAAGGGCGCAGGTATTGGGCGTTCACGCCCTCCTGCAAGCGCGAGTCGTGCTGCTGTATCTCGTCGCCGCGCGTCTCGTCGTTCAAAAAGAAGGTGAAGTTGGAGAAGAGGTCGAAGAGCGAGCGCGAGAGGAAGCCGTCCACTTTGAAGACGCTCGCGTCCGTAAGCTCCCGGCGGAAGTAGACCGCGAGCGTCCCCGTCTTGACGCGGCCGCCGTTGTCAGGGTCTAAGAAGCCGAAGCGGTCCAGGCGGCCCGCGGCCACCTCGTCGAGCGGGATTTGTCCAGAGGAGTAGAAGTCGTTGCGCCCCGCGTTGAGCTTGAAGCCGAGCGCGCGGCCCGCGCCGAAGTGGCGCGTGTAGTTCGCCGTCAGGTTGTCCCTTTTATAACGCAGCGGGCTCAGGAAGGGGCCGTCCGTGCGCGAGCCTTCGTAGGCGACGAACGAGTCCGCGTCCTTCAGCTCCGGGCTGTAGGCTACGAAGGTGCGGAAGGTGTCGAACGAGCCGGCCTGTAGGCGCAGCGTGAATTGGTCCGGCAACTGTTCCTTGAGCCGTATGTGCACGACGCCCAAGCCGGAGAAGTCGCCGTACTGCGCGCTGAACGGGCCGTTGAGGATGTCTACCCCGGCGACCAGCTCGGGCGTCAGGCTCTTGAGTTGGCCCAGATACCCTTGCCCGTGCCCCTGCGTGCCCTGGTTCTGCTGCACGTCGTCCACGAGCACTTTCAAACCGCCGCCCGTCCCGCCGTGGTCCAGGTTGAAGCCGAAGCGGCGAATCTCAAGAGACTTGCCGCCGCCCTCGTGCTGCCCCGCGTTGATGCCCGCGTTGAGCGTGTGAAAGACCTGGTCGTCGCGCGAGAAGAGCGTGGCCCTGTAGACCTCTTCGCTGCGCCGCTCGATGCCTGGGTCTAACGAAGAGGCCGTGATGACCACGCTCTCGTGAACGACGGGGACGAGCAACTCGACTTCCACGACGAGGTCTTCGGTCTGCTCCTCCGGGGCTATGGTCTTCGTCCGCGGGGCGATGCCTTTGCCCTCCAACTTCAGCACGAGCGCCCCGGCCGGGACCGCGAGGCTGAATCTCCCCTCTCCGTCGCTGACGGCCAGGAGTTCCTGTCCGCCCGCGTTTGATGTGACCCGAATCTCCACGCCCGGCAGCGCCTCATTCTGCTGCGTGATGACTGTGCCGCTCAGCGTGCGCGTCTGCGCCGCGCGGGCCGGCGCGAAGATGAAGAGCAGAGGGAAGATTAATGACAGTAGCAGCCGCATATTAAAAGGGAGCCGACAAAAGGGACGCGAGCGAGGTGTTCGTCAAAAGATTGCCTTGAAACCGGGGGCGACCCTAACCGCGAAATCACGCGAAGAAACGCTGAATTGCTGGCGTTTTCGTGTCGTTTCGTGTGATTCCGTTCCCGGCCATCGCCTTCTTTTAGTCGCAACGGAGTGACAGTTCATCTACGGCGCGAGGAGAGGAATCAGATTGCCGGACCGGGCGAGTCCCGGCTGTGCCATTTTCGGGAACTCCGCCCGGGTCTGCGCGTGTAGGTCAGGTGCGGGCGGTCCGGGCTCTTCGGGTGTATAATTTCCGGCCGGAGAGGCCGACCCGGCGCGGGAGGTTTTGCCCCTCCGGCCGCGCCGCCCCGGAGATTTACCGAAACAGTGAACGCCGAGAGCTTTCCTATTCTAATGAGCACGCTGACTTCAGTGGATGAGCTGCGTTTCGGCACGCCTGTGCCGCAGACGGTCGTGGCCGAAGAATCGCTCACAGATCACGCTCTTTTAGAGGCCACGCGCGCCGGCGACGAGACGGCGTTCGCTCAACTGGTCGGCCGCTACCGCAATCAGATTACAAGCTACATCTACCGCATGACAAACGACTACGACGGGGCGGTGGACATGGCACAGGAGACTTTCGTCCGCGTCTACCAGGCGGCCGAGCGCTACCAGACGAACTACGCCTTCTCGACCTACATCTACCGCATCGCGACCAACCTCGCCATCAGCGAGTTGCGCAAGCGCAAGCGGCGGCGGCTGGTTTCGCTGACGGGATTTTTTCAGGAGAGGGAAGGGCAGGAGGCGCGCGAGTTCAACCCGCCGGACGGCGGGCCTTTGCAGGACGCCGTGCTGGTCGACACGGAGCGTCGCGCGGCCGTCTCGCGCGCCATCTCGACGCTGCCGGAAAAGTACCGCGCGCCGCTCGTGCTGCGCGACGTGGAGGGCAAGTCTTACGACGAGATCGCGCGCATCCTGGAGACGAGCGAGGGGACCGTCAAGTCGCGCATCAGCCGCGCGCGCGGATTCCTCAGGGACAAGCTGAGAGCTTATTTGTGAGTCGGGGGTTTTAAGTCACCATGAACTGTCAAACGTGTCGGGCCGAGATTGAAGAGTTGGACGTGGGCGCGCGCTTGAGCGAGCGCGCGGGCGCGCACCTGCGCGTCTGCCCGGAGTGCGGGGCATTCCACGAGGAGCGTCAGGCGCTCAGACGCTTGGTCGGGAGCCTGGGGCCTGTGCACGCGCCGCCAGACTTCGACTTCCGCCTGCGCGCGCGCCTCGCCGCGGCCAAATCGAACGCGGGCCAGCGCCCCATGTGGCTCTCTTTCCTGGCGAGCGCGCCGGCCATAGGTATCGCCGCGGCCTTCGCGCTGCTCATCGCGGGCTTCGTCATTTACCGCCAGATGAAATCTGTGCCAAAACCGGGAGAACTCGCCAGCGACACGGCCGTCCAACGGCCCGAGCAGGGAAACTCCGTTCAGGGCGCGACACAGCCGAAGATTGAAGCCGCGGGCGGGAGCACTTCAGAGAACGTCGCGAAGAATGAGGATCAGCCCGTCGTCGTCGAGAAGCCTCAGCGCGGGGGCGGCAGGATTAACCCGCGCCGGAACGTCGCGCCGCAGACGGTGGCGAAGGCTCCGCAGATTGTTTCGAACGACTCTGCCGTTCTCGGCGCGGGGGCAATCACGCCCGAGCGGCGTCAGCCTTTCAACGCCGCGGCGACGAACGAGGTCGTGCGGCTGCCCGTCCGCTCTGCGGCCCAGCCCGTGCGAGTCGCGCTCGACGGCCGCGACGGCGCGCGGCGCACGGTCACGCTGGAGCCGGTCGTCTTCGGCTCGCAGGACTTGGCGGGCCGCAGCTTCTCGCGCGGGGGCGCGCCGCAGGACATCTGGTAACATCAGCGGAGAGGAGTCGAGGTCATCTTGCTTTACGGAAGTATCAAAAAATTAAGCCTTGCGCTCCTGGTGGTCGCCGCCGCCGCGGCCGGCGCGCGCGCGCAGGTCGCGCAGACGCCGCCCCCGCAGCAGGACGCGCCCGACAAGCTCAAGGTCGAATCGTCGCTCCGCCAGGCCCCGCAGGTCTTGACCATCATCCACAGGCTCGACGGGCTGAAGGCGCTCGCGCTGCTGCGCGTCAACGGCGAGACGGTCGCGACCGTCGACGACGAATTGCTGACGGCCGCGGACGCCGTGACGAGCATCACCGCGGGCTTCGCTCTCGGCGACGGCGAGAACGTCGTCGCGCGCCTCCCGCAGGCCGAAGCCCTGGCGGTCTTCCAGCCGTTCGGCATGTCCTGGTCCTTCGTCACGCCGCCCGCGGGCACGCACCCCGGCGCACAGCCTCTGCCGCAGGTAGCGCCGCCCGCGCCCCGAAGGGCGGAGCTGGTCGTCGTGCAGGGCAACGGACGCCAGTTCACAGCGAACTACGTCGGCCTGGACAGCGGGAGCGGCCTCTCGCTCCTCAGGATCGACGGGCTGAAGATGAGCCCGCCCGCTCGCGACGCCGCTGAAGAGAAGTTGGCGGCCGGGCAAATGGTCCGACTTTTCGCGCCCGTGCGCGCGGGCGTGACGACGGCCGAGACCCTCTCGCTGCGCGTCGGCGAGATCGAAGGGCGCATCGCGGAAGTCACGCGGACCTCTACGGGCAAGGTCGTGCGCCTGACGGTCAGCGCGCAGGACCTTTCGCCGGCGATTGTCGGCGGCGTCGCTCTCAACGAGGCGGGCGAGACCGTGGGGATTGTCGAGGCGAGCGAGGGCGGGAAGGCGCAGTTGATTCCGGCGGCGGCCGTGCGCCGCGCGGCCCAGCGCGTGCTGTCGCGGCGCGCGAGCGTGCCGCGCCCGTGGCTGGGCGTGCGCGGCGAACCCGTCGCGGCCATCCCGCTCGAAAAATTTCACTCAATCGGGTGGGCGGAAGTCGACGCCGCGTGGCTCAAGGCGGCGCAGAAGGGGATCGTGCTGACGACGGTCGCGCCAGGAACGCCGGCCGCGCGGGCGGACCTGCGCCCCGGCGACGTGATCCTGCGCGTCAACGATTTCGAAGTCACGACGCCCGAGGACTTCTCCTTCCTCCTGAACGAAGCCGGCAGCGGCGCGAACGTCAACTTCACCTTCCTGCGCGGCCCGGACCCCGCGTCCGCGCCTGCGCCCGCGCAGCTGCCCGAGCACCCCGAGCAACCGGCGCAGCCGCCGCATCCGGCGCAAGCGCCGCCGCCGCCGTCACACCGCACCTTCGAGCTGAAACCTCTGGAGGTCTCCATCAAGTTGGGCGAGGCCATGAACCCGGCCAGGGCCATGAGAATGGCCGAGGCGAGGAGGTTGGCGGAGATAGACGCGGCGACTGGCCGGCGCACGAACGCGCCGCCCGCGTACGTCCTGGGCGTCGAGATCGCCACGCTCTCCCCCAAGGCCGCCGCGCACATGGGGGCGCGTGGCGGTGCGCTCATCGTTTACGTGGAGCCAGAGAGCGCCGCCGCCCGCGCCGGCCTGCGCGTCTTCGACGTTATCGAACTGATCAACGGCAAGCCGTTCAGCAGTACGAACCGGCCCTCCACCGCCCTCGCCGCCGGCGCGCAGCAGGTCAAGCTCGGCATCGTCCGCGACCGTCGGAAAGTCGAAATCACCGTTCGGCGGAAAGACTAGGTCGGTCGCGGAAGCGCGGATTTCGGGATGCGCGTCGAAAGGCGTGTGAGCGCCTTTACGAACCGGGCGCTGGCATCCGGGGTAAATAAGCAGACTTTTTCAGCCCGCCCTGCGGTAATTAAAACCTGGCGTTCTGGTCGCCGGCAACGATCAGTTTTGTCTGCTCCACATAAGTGTTCGGAGTAAACTCCACTCCGTCCGGCACTTCGACCGTTTTCTTACATATCTTGAGCGGGTTGGTCAGCGTCGGGCACGGGTAGGGCACTTTTATCTTCTTGTATTTAATCCTGGTCGTGGGCGGGTAAATCGGAAGGTAGAAGGGGATGGTGGCTGCGTATGCGTTCTTCGCCGCGTCCCTGGCTTTTTGACCGGCAAGCCAGTTGTGAACGAAGAACGTCGTCATCGGTTCGGGCATCATGTCCAACTGGTGCGAGCCGACGGAGACTTTGGCTCCAATCGCCAGCCAGTCGTCGTTCACTGTTGACCCGAAGCAATTACACATGTAAACCATCCTTAACTTCAGGCTATTGACTCCACGCGTCCCGGCGTCCGTCAGCAGGCTCCTGATGTTTCCGCTAGCGCCGCCCCTCAGATGGGGATTCACCTTGAGATTAAGTTTCTCCGGCGAGCCGTGACCCAGAACGATCAAGTCCGTGGTCCGCCCCGCACTCGTCTCTGCCACGAGCGCATCCAACAGTTTCGCGCGCGAGCAGGAGTTGTCTGTCAGAAGGTGGACGACATCATACCTCCCGGCAGCTTGTAAGGTTGTCTTCAAATCCTCGAACATCTCGGAGAGTCCGTCAATAACGAGTGAGATTTGTTGCCTGAGTGCCGCCGGGACACTTGAGTCAAGCGGGACCCGACCGCTGTTTTCTTGCAGCACGATGAGTGATTTGTTCGTCGGCATAGCGATTCTCCTTCCAGTCTTGAGTGAGGTACTTCTCATAAGAGTATGACGAAGCGTGCCGAATTGTTTCTCGGCGTCTCGAAACTCAGGAACAGGAGCCTTGAGTGTCCCCTGACGCCACTTGCGCGCGAAGGTATTTGCGAGGTCAGTCCTGTTAATTTCGCGCCGCACGAAACGCCGAACGCCCGCCGGCGGTCTTAGTCGCGGCGCGCTAATGTGTGCTACTCTAGGCGCTCTCGAAAGCTCGTTGATTTTGGTCTCCCTGTGGGGGGAGGATTGCGCCCGAAATTATGCTGCACGATGCCGTCTCTCATTACCATGAGCTGCTGACGAAAGAGGATTTGGCCGAAGCCTCGCGCGGGATGCTGGACGAGGGGCTGGAGAAGGCGCGGCTCATCTTCGGCGGCCGGAGGCTTTCGCCTTACCTGCGCCCGCACTTCGTCACCGAGACGGACTGGGCGCGCGTCACGCGCGTCTGCGAGACCATCTGGAGCGCCATCCAGAAAGTCAAAGACGCGGCGGTCGAGGACGACGCGCTCATAGAAGAGTTGGGGCTGACGGAGAAGGAGAAGGAACTGGTCGCGATTGACCCGGGCTACCGCGAGGTCTCGCCGACGGCGCGGCTGGACTCCTTCCTGACGGACAAGGCTTACAGCTTCGTCGAGCTGAACGGCGAGAGCCCGGCCGGCATCGCCTACGCCGACGCGGCCTACGACATCTTCTCCCGGCTCCCCGTCATGCGCCGCTTCAGTGAGACCTACGACGTGCGCCCGCTCTACGGCCGGCGCATGATGCTGGACGTGCTCCTGCGCGCGCACGCCGAGTACCTCGGCAGGAAGCCGGACGCCGCGCCGCGCATAGCCATCGTCGACCTCAAGGACCGGCCGACGCAGAAGGAGTTCGAACTCTTCAAAGACTTCTTCGAGGCGGAAGGCTACCCCGCAATCATCTGCTCGCCCGAGGAGTTGGAGTTCAAGGACAACCGCCTGCGCGCGGGCGAGTTCGAGATCGACATCGTCTACAAGCGGCTCCTGGTCAACGAGTACATCCCCGTCATCGAGGAAGCGCCCGCGCTCCTGGACGCCTACCGCGCGGGCGCGGTCTGCCTGGTCAACAGCTTCCGCTCCAAGCTGGTTCACAAGAAGGCGCTCTTCGCCGTCCTGACCGACGAGCGTTACAGCCGCCTCTTCACGGCGGAAGAGCGCGAGGCCATCGGCGCGCACGTCCCCTGGACGCGGCGCGTGCGCGCGGGGAAGAGCCAGTACAGGGGCCAGGAGATAGACCTGCTCGAATTCGTGCAGAAGACGAGCGAGCGGCTCGTCTTGAAGCCGAACGACGACTACGGCGGGCACGGGATTTACATCGGCTGGAACACGGACCAGATCGGCTGGGAGGAGGCGCTGCGCGGCGCGCTCGCCGACGGCGACTACCTCGTGCAGGAGCGCGTGCCGACGGCGCGCGAAGTCTTCCCCGCGCTCAAGGACGACGGCTCCGTGGAATTCGCCGAACAACTCGTCGACCTCGACCCGCTGCTCTTCTACGGCAAGGTCGGCTCGGCCTTCACGCGGCTCTCGTTCACAGAACTCGCCAACGTCTCCTCCGGCGGCGGCATGGTCCCGACTTTCATCATCGAAAAGAAGGGATGAGGGGTGAGGGATGAGGGATGAGGGAAGGAAAGAGTTTTTATTTCACCCCTCATCCCTCACCCCTCATCCCTGCTACAATGTCTCCTGATAGGACAGCTCTGACGAGACGCTAGGAGTCACGCTGTGGTTGACGAATTTGACGGCGGAGAGAGGTCGGCGCAGGACGAGCGGCGGCTACACGACCGCGCGCGCCTGATCGTTGACGTTCATTTCAACGGCGAGGACGCGACCGGCGTGGCGAGCACCAAAGACATCAGCCTCGGCGGCCTCTACATGAACACGCAGGCGAGCCTCCCCGAAGGCGCGCTGCTGACGCTGCGCATCCCCCTGGGCGGCGAGCGGCAGATAGTGGTTAGCGGCGAAGTCATGTACAGCAACCCTGGGCGCGGCGTCGGCGTGCGCTTCCGCGAATTGTCGGACGAGGACCGCCGGCTCATGGAGAGCGAGCTGCCGAAGCTATGAGCGCGCAGGCCGCCAACGACGAGGGGCTCGCCGCCCTGCGTTGGGGCGTGCTCCCCGAAAGGACGCGTTGCGCGCTCCACCGCCGCCTGGAAGGCTTGTACGGCGGGGCGCGCGACGCCGAGGTCTTCGACTCACTGCCGCTGGACAAGCAGCAGGCGCTCCTGATTCTGGCCCGGCGGCTGTTGGAGTTGAACTTGTGGGACGCCGTGCGGCGCGTCCAGAACCTGTACGGCGAGGGCGGCGTCGGGATGCACTTCGTGGCCTGGCCCTTTCTGAAGTCGGCGCTCGGCAGGCGCAGTAACTTCTCGACCTGGTTCGCCACGCACAAGAACACCACGCTCGGCTTCATCGAGCGCGGGAAGCGCCTCGGCTCGCTGCACATCCTTTACTGCGACGGCAGCGCGGGCACGGGGTGGGAGGCGCACTTCGATCTTTACAACCCCTGGGCCTCGCCCGCGAACGCCTGGCGTCACCTGCTGCACGAGAAGATGCGCCGGGAGGTGCCCGACTGGCGCGTCATAGGGGCCGCGCTCGGTTACCTGGAAGGGGTGGCGTCGCCCGCCGGCAGGTAGCCGCTCATTCTTAGTTGGTTTAATTCAACCTCGCCAGGAGACAGGCAGTTATGTTCGATCAATTCACGCTCGGCATAGAGGAAGAGTTTCAGATCGTCGACCCGCATACGCGCGAGCTGCGCTCGCACGTCACGGAGTTTCTGGACGAGGGCAAGATGCTCCTCGGCGAGCAGATCAAGCCCGAGATGATTCAGTCGATGATCGAGGTCGGCACGGGCATCTGCCGCGACATCCAGGAGGCGCGCGAAGACATCTCGCGCCTGCGCGGCGTCATCTCCAAGCTCGCGCGCAACAAGGGGCTGGAGATCGTCGCCGCCTCCACGCACCCCATCTCGCGCTGGCAGGACCAGCAGATTTTCGACGACAAGCACTACAACGTGCTGGTCGAAGAGCTCCAGATGGTCGCGCGCTCGCTGCTCATCTTCGGCCTCCACGTCCACGTCGGCATCCCCGACCGCGAGCGCCAGATACACATCATGAACGCGGCGCGCTACTTCATGCCGCACGTCCTCGCGCTCACGACCTCGTCGCCCTTCTGGATGGGCATCAACACGGGCCTCAAGTCTTACCGCTCGGAGGTCTTCAAGAAGTTCCCGCGCACGGACATCCCGGACCACTTCGACTCTTACCAGTCGTTCCAGCGCTACGTCAACCTGCTGCTGGAGACCAAGTGCATCCAGAACCCGAAAAAAATCTGGTGGGACATCCGCCCGCACCCGAACTTCCCGACGCTGGAGTTCCGCATCTGCGACATCCCGACGCGCGTGGACGACACCATCGCGATTGCCGCGCTCTTCCAGGCCATCGTCTGCAAGCTCAGCCGGCTGATCGACAAAAACCTGGGCTTCCGCCTCTACCGCCGGATGCTGATTCAGGAGAACAAGTGGCGAGCCGTGCGCTACGGGCTCGAAGGCAAGCTGATAGACTTCGGGAAGCAGAAGGAAGTGCCCGTGCGCGACCTGATTCTTGAGCTGCTGGAATTCGTCGACGACGTGCTCGACGACCTCGGCTCGCGCAAGGAGGTCGAGCACATCCACACGATCCTTGAGCTCGGCACCTCGGCCGACGAGCAGTTGAAGGTCTTCCGCGAGACCGACGACCTCAAGGCGGTGGTCGACGTGCTCATCGCCAGGACGATGGAGAACGTCCCGCGCGACGTTGACGTCAGCGTGCCGATGCCCGCCGTCGAGCGCACCGTCTCGAAGTAAGGCGAAAGGGCAGACCCCTCCGGGGTCTGCCCTTTCCCTTTTATCTCTCGCTTAGCTTCAGCGCTTCGAGCAGGAAGTTCTCGAAGAGGATGCGGCCGTCGCGCGACTCGTTCTGGTGCTCCCAGCGCGTGGCGCGGCGGCGGTCGTAGTCCTCGAAGGACTTTTCCAGGTGGAACTGGACGGTGTAAATCAACTGCCCGTCAGCGCGCTTGACCATCATCTGGTTGCGGCAGAGGTACGCGGTCGCCAGCAGCTTGAAGCCCTCGGGGACGCGGTCGAGTTGCAGCCCGTGGTTCTGCCAGACGCGCAAGATACTGGCCTCGGTCGTGTAGTCCTGCCAGACGCCCGTCTCCTCGTCCTCAATCCCATTAAAGATGGGGTCGTCCAAGTCCGTGATGCGGATGAAGCGGTACTGGTACTCGAAGGGCCGCCCCTCGCGCCGCTCGTGCTGCTCCATGTGGTCGAGGGTGACGACCTTTGCGCCGAAGCTCATCCCGACCATCTGGTGGCCGCCGCAGATGCCCAGGACTGGCGTCTTCGTGGAGCGTATGAACTCGCCGAACTTTTCCAGGTGGCGCAGGTTGTAGTAGTCGAAGTCCCTCAGCGTGCCGCTCAGGACGATGGCGTCCGGCTTCGAATCCCGCTCGGCCTCGGCCACGTCCGTGAAGTGCGTCAGGCAAATCTGCGGGCTGCGCACCAACCTGGCGATGTTGTTCTGGATGTTGTCGAGCGCCATCCCGGCGATCTCGCGCTCGCGCTTGAGCTGCGTCTTGACAGTCTTGCCCCACTCCCTGACGGCCAGCTCCGAGAGGTCGCCCTCGTCGCGCAGGAGGTCATCGACCACCAGGACGCGCGCCTCCTCTATCCGCTTCTCGATGGGCTCGTAGCGGCAGAAAGTGCGCTGGTTGAAGGGGAATGGGAGCGGCTCCGGCTTGTCTATAGGGATGTTTTCGTTAATCAATATCTCTTCCGCCATGTTCTAAAAAGAGTCGGCCCTACTTGCTCCGGGCGGGCCGCTGTCTGGTTTCCTGGTTAAACTGCGGGCGTGCGGTCCCGGCCCCTGCCTCCCCGACCTCGCGCCTCACTTCCTCTATCAGGAGGTTGCGCAGCCGGGAGCGCGTCGCGGCGCTGCGGCCCTCGGCCGCGTGCTCGACCAATAATAGCATGCGATGCCACGCCGATTCGAGTTCGTCCGCGAGGCCGGAAATCCGGCTGATGTCGTAGGGCACGGCCACGTCCGGGCAGTTGGCGCGCGCGAAGACGGCCAGGTAGCGCGCCGTCGCCAAGTCCGGGCAACTCATCCGGCGGCGGCCGACCTTCAGCTCGACGCCGAGCAGCGTGTGCTGTATCTCCACGTCGGCCGGGCGCTTCGCGTACAGGCTCAGGTGGTGCGAGCGCGTGCGCATGGGCAGGATGCGCTCGCGGTAGATTCCGGGCAGCCACGCCTCGCCCAGCTGCTCTTTAATCTCTTCGGCCGTCCTGGCTAGAGCGCCGGGCGGGCGCGGCTGACTGCCGGGCGGCCCCGCGGGTGAAGCCGCGCCCTCGCCGTTCTTCTTCTTGGCGGCGGCGGTCATCTGGGGAAGACTCTCAGCGCGCCGCCTGTTGCGCCGCGGGCGCGGGCTTGCGCTGGAAGGCGTCGAGCACCTTGTTGGGGAAGAGGCCGAGGTAGAAGACGCCCGCGATGGTGATGACGATGGCGAGCGCGAGGCTCGCCGGAACTTTCGGCGCGCTCCACTCGACGGTGCGCTCGCGGAAGAACATCACGATGATGAGCCGCAGGTAGTAGTAGGCCGAGACGGCCGTGTTGAGCACGGCGATGACGACGAGCGTGTAAAAGCCGGCCTTGACCGCGGCGTTGAAGACCATCACCTTGCCTATGAAGCCTGCCGTCAGCGGGAGCCCGAGCAGGCTCAAAAGGAAGACCGAGAGCGTGAAGGCGAGCGCCGGAGCGCGGAAGCCTATGCCGCTGTAGTCCTCCACCTCCGTCCGCCGGTCGTTGCTGCGCGCGATCAATGTCACGACGGCGAACGCGCCCAGGTTCATCACCGCGTAAGTCAGCATGTAGAAGGCGACCGAGGCGACGGCCGCGTCCCTGTCGGCCCCGGCGGTCACGCCCGCGGCGACGAAGCCCACGAGCGCGTAGCCTGCGTGCGCGATTGACGAGTAGGCGAGCATGCGCTTGACGTTGTTCTGGACGATGGCGACGACGTTGCCGACCGTCATCGTGATGATCGCCATCAGGGCGAGCGCGTTGACCCAGGCGAAGTTGGCCTGCACCGAAGTGGTCTGCCCGGCCGCGGCCGCGACGAACGGGAAGCCGAAGATGAAGACGCGCAGGAAGGAGGCGAAGCCCGCGGCCTTCGGCCCGGCGGCCATGAAGGCCGTGACGGGCGTGGGCGCGCCCTCGTAAACGTCCGGCGTCCAGATGTGGAACGGCGCGGTCGCGACCTTGAAGCCGAAGCCGACGAGCATCATCGCCGCGCCCGCGAAGACCAGCGGCGGGTAGCGCGCGTTGTCCAAAGTCATCGCGAGTTGCGTGACGTTGGTCGTGCCCGAGCCGCCGTAGACGAGCGCGATGCCGTAGAGCAGGAACGCGGAGGAGAACGAGCCGAGGATGAAATATTTGAGAGACGACTCGTTCGAGCGCAGGTCCGTGCGCCGGAAGCCCGCCATCACGTAAGTCGCGATGGAGAGGATTTCGAGGCCCAGGAAGATGACCACGAGGTCGTTGCCCGAGGCCATCAGCAGCATCCCCGCGGTGGCGAACAGGAGCAGCGAGTGGAACTCGCCCGCCGGCAGCCGCTCGCCCTCCACCCAGACCATCGAAATCAATACCGTCAGCGCCGAGACAAAAAGGAAGATGAGCGTGAAGCTCAGGCGCAGCTCGTCGAGCACGATCATGCCGTTGAAGCTGCCCGCGCCGACCGCGCCCGGATTCATCCAGAGCCAGACGGTGGCGGCCGCGGCCGCCACGAGCCCCGCGAGCGCGAACCCGCCCGTCGTCCAGCGCTGCCGCGGCCGCGCGAAGGCGTCTATCAGCATGACCAGGACGGCCGCGCCGCAGACGATCAGCTCCGGCAGGATGAGCCGGAAGTTCACGTCCGGGCCGGGGATCTGTAGGGCGAGTAAGGTTGCAATCGTCACAAAGTTTTTCCCTGCTAGAAATTTTAGCCGCCCACGCGGCGCGGCCGAGTCGCGGCCTCCTCGGTCAGCAGCTTGTCCAGGCGCGCTCGCATCTTCGCCATGTAGACGGGCGCGTCCGCCATCCCGACGTGGTTAGGCAGCGAGAGCTTCCCCTCGCGGTCGAAGAAGAGCACCGTCGGCATCCGCAGCCGCGGCGAGTAGCGCGAGAAGACCGCCTTGTCCGGGTCGCGCAGGACCGGGAACGAGAGCTTGAGCCCCTTGGCGTAGTTGCGGAGATCGCCGTCGGACACGTCCTCCTCGCTCTCGATGCTGATCCAAATGAACTTGACGGGCTTGTCCTTGTACTCCTTCTTCAACTGTTCGAGCGCCTTCAGTTCCTCCTTGCACGGCAGGCACCACGTCGCGCCGAAGGAGACGAGCACGACCTGCCCGCGCATGCTGCCCACGTCGTAAGTCTTCCCGTCCGCGCCCCTCAGCTTGAGGTCGGACGAGTCCGGCGGCGGGACCAACTGGCCGGCCGCCTGGCCCTGCGCGCGGGCGGAAGCGGCAGCGAACAAAAGCGCAGCGCAAAGAAACGTCAGCAAGAAAAATCTTTTCATAGGCTCGTTAACGGTGAATGGCGAATGGTAAATGGCGAATGGGAAGAGCGTCCGTTCGCTAACTATTTACCATTAACCACTCGCTATTTACCAACCCCCGCGATGGTCCCGCCGCGCTGCGGCTGGACGACGCGGTTGCGGACTTCGACGACCGCGGGCCGCGAGCGCTCCAGGAACGGGCGCGGGTAGACGCCCATCAGGAGCATCAGGATGAGCAGCGGCACGAGCAGCCCGACCTCGCGCGCGTTCAGGTCTTTGAGCCGGGCGTTCTCCGGGTTCCTGATGCGGCCGAAGACGACGCGCTGCAACATCCAGAGCATGTAGACGGCCGCCCAGATGACGCCGGTGGCCGCCAGCATCGTCACCACCCACGCGTACGAGACGGCGCTCGACATCCAGGTGCCCAGAAGGATTAAGAACTCGCCGACGAACCCGTTCAGAAGCGGCAGCCCCACGGACGAGAGCGAGGCGATGACGAAGAGCGCCGAGAACCACGGCATGGAGTGTGCCAACCCGCCGAAGTCCGAAATCATGCGCGTGTGCCGCCGCTCGTAAATCATCCCGACGAAGAGGAAGAGTGCCCCCGTCGAGACGCCGTGGTTGAGCATCTGGTAGAGCGCGCCCTGCATGCCCTGCTCCGTGAAGGAGAAGAGGCCGAGGACGACGAAGCCCATGTGGCTGACCGACGAGTAGGCGACGAGGCGCTTCACGTCCGGCTGCACCATCGCGACGAGCGCGCCGTAGATGATACCTATGACGGCGAGCGTGATGATGTACGGGGCGAAGGCTTTCGACGCGTCGGGGAAGAACGCGAGGTTGAAGCGCAGGAGCCCGTAAGTCCCCATCTTCAGGAGCACGCCCGCGAGAATCACGCTTCCGGCGGTCGGCGCTTCCGTGTGCGCGTCCGGCAGCCAGGTGTGGAAGGGGAAGAGCGGCACCTTGATGCAGAAGGCGAAGGCGAAGGCCAGGAAGAGCAGCGCCTCGGTCTGGCTCCCCGCGAACTGCGGGAAATTCGGCAGCCCGTCCCTGAGCGCGTTCAGGACCGTGACGTAGTCGAAGGAGCCGACCATGAAGTAGAGCACGATGATGCCCGCCAGCATCAGGAGGCTGCCGATGGCCGTGTAGATGAAAAACTTGGTCGCCGCGTAGATGCGCTCCTTGCCGCCCCAGACGCCGATCAGGAAGAACATCGGCACGAGCGACGCCTCGAAGAAGAGGTAGAAGACGAGCAGGTCGAGCGAGACGAAGACCCCTATCATCGCGCTCTCCAGGATGAGCAGGAAGACGTAGTAGGAGAGCTGCCGCTTCGTCACCGAAGTCCAACTCGACAGGATGGAGATCGGGACTAAGAGCGTCGTCAGCAGCACGAGCCAGAGGCTGATGCCGTCAACGCCGACGTGGTAGCGCGAGTTGATGGAGGTGATCCAGGACGTGTTCTGGACGAACTGGAAGCCGGCTTCGGTGCGCCCGCCGCTGCCCAAAAGCAGGAGCGAGAGCGCGAAGGTGGCGGCGGAAAAGAGCAGCGCGATCCAGCGGTAGTGCGACTCGCGCTTGTAGACGAGGCCGTGGCCGACGAGCGCGACCGCGCCGACGGTCGGGAGCAGAATCAGTATGGTGAGCAGGTATGATTGCATCGCTTCTACGGCCCTAGCGTAAGAAAATCCTGTAAGTGAAATAGCCTATGACGGCGAGCGCGCCGAGCAGGATGATGGCCGCGTAAGAGCGCACGAAGCCGACCTGAAGGTAGCGCACCACGCGCCCCAACTCGCGCACGGCGCGGCCCAGCCCGTTGACGATGCCGTCGATCACGCCCACGTCGAAGAGTTTCCACAGCCCCTCGCGCGAGCCGGCCTTGATGGGGTTAATCAGCGCCGCGTCGTAGACCTCGTCCACGTAGTACTTGTTCTCCAGGAGGCGCGGCATCTGGCGCAGCGGGCGGCTCCTGAACGCGAACCAGCCCATGAGGATGCCCGCCACGGCGATCATCACGGAGATGATCGTGAACGTTATCTCCTGGCTCACCTCCTCGGCCGAGTGCGCGCGCTCCTCGGCGGGCTCGTGCGCCGAGCCCTCGCCGACGGACTCCGGCGAAGCCCCGCCCTCGCCGTGCGGCGCGGCCTCCGCGCCCCTTGCAGGAGCGCCCGCGGGAGCCGCTGCTTCCGCGCCGTGCGCGGCCCCGGCCGCCTCCTTCGGGTGCAGGATGACGGGCTCAAGCAGGTGCTCGAATTTATTCACGTCCCCCAGGCCGACCACGGAACTCAAGGCGTAGGGCACGCCGACCAGCCCGCCGAAGGTCGAGAGAATCGCCAGAACTATCAGCGGGAGCGTCATCGCCCAGGGCGACTCGTGCGGCTTGAACGGGCCGTGGTGGTGCGCGTCGTGCGCGCCGGCGGTCGCGGGGTGAAGGGCGTGCTCTTCGTCGTGCTCGTCCGTCGAGTCGTCCACCTTCTCGCCGGGCTCGTGGTGCGGGCGGTCGCCGGCCGAAGCGAGCGCGGCGTCATGCGGCTTCTCCTCCTCGTCGTAGGCGTGCGCGTGCGCCTCGTCGGCCTGCCCGCCCGCGTGCGCCTCCTCAAACCGCTCCTTGCCCCAGAAGGTCATCACCATCAGGCGCGTCATGTAGACGGCCGTCAGCAGAGCAGTCACCGCGCCGACGGCCCAGAGGAATTTGCCCGCGCCGGGGAACAACTCCGTGCTCCACGTCTTCCACAAAATCTCGTCCTTCGAGAAGAAGCCCGCGAAGATGGGGATGCCGCTGATGGCGAGCCACCCGGCCATCATCGTCAGGAACGTGATCGGCATGTACTTCTTCAGCCCGCCCATCCGCCGCATGTCCTGCTCGTGGTGCATCCCGTGAATCACGGAGCCAGAGCCGAGGAAGAGCAGCGCCTTGAAGAAGGCGTGCGTCATCACGTGGAAGATGGCGGCGACGAACGCGCCGACGCCGCACGCCAGAAACATGTAGCCCAACTGCGAGACGGTCGAGTAGGCGAGGACTTTCTTGATGTCGTTCTGCGCGATGCCGATGGTCGCGGCGAAGATGGCCGTGGCCGCGCCGACGATGGCGATGATGAACATGGCCGTCGGCGCGTGCGTGTAGATGGCGTTGCAGCGCACGACCATGTAGACGCCCGCGGTCACCATCGTCGCCGCGTGAATCAGCGCCGAGACGGGCGTCGGCCCGGCCATCGCGTCCGGCAGCCAGACGAACAGCGGAATCTGAGCAGACTTGCCGGTCGCGCCGATGAAGAGGAGTATCGCCGCAGACGTGACGCCCCCGGCGAAGAGCGTGCCCCAGCCGAAGCCCTCTACGGGCAGGGCCGCGATCTGCGTCATGGCGCTCGTCACGCCGAGGTCAGGCTTGTCGAAGAAGCTGATGGAGCCGACGAGGAAGAAGACGAGCATGATGCCGAGCACCACGCCCCAGTCGCCTATGCGGTTGGCGACGAAAGCCTTCTTCGCCGCGTCGCCCGCCTCCTTGCGGTCAACGTAGTAGCCTATGAGCAGGTAGGAGCACAGGCCCACCCCCTCCCACCCGACGAACATCAGGAGCAGGTTGTCGGCCAGGACCAGCGTCAGCATCGAGAACATGAAGAGGTTCAGGTACGCGAAGAAGCGGTAGAACCCCGGGTCGCCGTGCATGTAGCCGGTGGCGAAGACGTGAATCAGCAAGCCTATGAAGGTGACGAAGAGGGCGTAGATGCCGCTCAGGCGGTCCATCGCGAACGCGAAGTCGGCGCGGAAGCCGCCCACGTCGAGCCACGTCCAGAGGTGGTCGCGGACGGGCGCGAAGCCGGGCGTCGCCGCCGTGTTCATGTCGAGCGCGCCGCCGGACTTGAAGGCCAGGTAGAAGGCGATGACGGTCGAGACGCCGACCGCGAGGCAGGCGACGCCGCCGATAAACCTCTCGTTGCGGACGCGGCGGCCGACGAACCAGTTGACCGCGGCCCCCAGGAGCGGCGCGAAGACGATGAGACTCAGTAGGTTGTTTTCCTGCATGTCCGAACTCTCAGAGCCGCGGCTACAGCTTCAGGATGTTCGCGTCGTCCACGTCGAGCGACTCGCGGTTGCGGAAGATGGCGAGGATGATGCCCAAGCCCACCGCCGCCTCCGCGGCCGCGACCGTCATGACGATGAAGACGAAGAGCTGACCCGTCACGTCGCGGAAGTAGCTGGAGAAGGCGACGAACGTCAGGTTCACGGCGTTGAGCATCAGCTCGATGCACATGAACATCGAAATCACGTTGCGCTTGATGATGACCCCGACCACGCCGATAGTGAACAGCACGGCCGAGAGCGCCAGATACCAGGAAAGTTGCGGCACAGCGTCCATGACGTTTAAGGGATGAGGGCGGAGGGATGAGGGGTGAAGAAAAACGTCCCCGTTTCATCCCCCATCCCTCATCCCTCATCCCTCCGTAAAAGTTCTTCCGACTCCGCGGTCGTGCGGGCGACGACCGGTGTGGCGTCGCCGACGGCGTCCGGGTCGACGATACTTTTGGTCAGCACCGCCGAGCCCGGCACGGCGAGCGCGTCCGGCGGGAGCGTCGCGCGCCGCGCCAGCGTCATCGCCCCGACGATAGCCATCAACAGCAGCACGGACGTGATCTCGAACGGCAGCAGGTACTGCGTGAACAGCCCCGTGCCGATGGAAGCGGTCAGCCCGACCTCGGACGTGCTCGGGTCCTGCGGCGGCGGCGTGGGCAGCGTCGTCCCCACGAAGTAGATGACGAACGCGGCCTGCGCGATGAGCACCGCGGCGAGCAGGATCGCCGACGGGATCAGGAAGCGCAGGCGCAAGCGCCGCCGCGCCTCCTCCTCGACGTTCAGGAGCATGATGACGAAGACGACCAGCACCATGATCGCGCCCGCGTAGACGATGACCTGCACGGCGGCGATGAAGGGCGCGGCCAGCATCACGTAGAGCGACGCGAGCGAGATGAAGACGCCGATCAGCGAGATGGCGCTGTAGAGCGGGTTGCGCTGCGCCACCATCGCGACGGCGCAGCCCACCGCGAGCCCCGCAAACAGAATGAAAAGAATCGCAGTCATCAGTCGAAGTTGCGCGCGGGCCGGGGACCGATCGCGCCCCGCCGCGCGTTCCTCATTTGTCTCACCAGAAGTACGCCCACGTCGCCGTGATGATGATGTTCAGGATGGCGACGGGCAGCAAAAACTTCCAGCCGAAGTTCATCAACTGGTCGAAGCGGAAGCGCGGCAGCGTCCCGCGCAGCCAGATGTACAGAAAGAGGAAGAAGATCAGTTTCAGCAGGAACCCGACGACGCTGACCAGCGCGAAGAGGAAAGTGCCCTGGCCGAAAATGTCGGCCGCGAAGGGCACGTTCCACCCGCCGAGGAAGAGCGTCGTCGCCAGCATCGAGACCGTCAGCATGTTGACGTACTCGGCCATGAAGAAGAGCGCGAACTTCATCGCGGAGTACTCCGTGTGGAAGCCCGCGACCAGCTCCGTCTCGGCCTCGGGCAAATCGAACGGCACGCGGTTGGTCTCGGCGATGGCCGAAATCAGGTAGATGATGAAGCCGATGATTTGCGGCCCCTCGGGGCGGATGATGTTCCAGCGCATCCCGTGCCAGCCGGACTGCTGCTCGACGATGTTGTAGAGGTCGAGCGTCCCGCTCAGCAGGATGACGCCGACGAGCGAGAGCCCCAGGCTCAGCTCGTACGAGATGAGCTGCGCCGAAGCGCGCAGGCCGCCCATCAGACTGTACTTGTTGTTGGAAGACCAGCCGGCGAGCGCGATGCCGTAGACGCCGATTGAGGTGATGCCGAGGACGTAGAGCAGCGCCACGTCGAAGCGGGCGATGACGAGTTGCGTGTCCCCGAACCAGGGCAGCGTGACGTTCGGCCCGAACGGGTAGACGATCATCGTCATCAGCGCCGTCATGATCGCGACCACGGGCGCGAGGAAGTAGACGAAGCGCGTTGACTTGTCCGGGACGATGTCCTCTTTGAGGATGAACTTCAGGAGGTCCGCGAAGGGCTGGAGCAGCCCGCCCGGCCCGACGCGGTTCGGCCCGAGCCTCCCCTGTATGAACGCCAGCACGCGCCGCTCCGCCAGCACAGTGTACGCGACGATCATCAGGACGCCCGTGAAGGCAATCGTAATCGCCAACAGCCTCAGCGCGATGTCGCCTATAACATTCCAGTCCATAGGATTAAATGATGAACTTTGCGGGGTGAGTGATGAATTAAAAAACCAGCCGTCTTTTATTCATCACTCATCATCCCTAATTCCGCATTGCTTTTCAGTCTCCGACGCTCGCCTCCTGGCGCAGGCTGGCGTCAACGGTGATCTGGTAAAGGGGCGAAATCAGCACGGAGGGCGGCTCGGGGTTGCCGGCGGCGAGCAGGTGGAACTGCGGGACCTTGCCCGTCAGCGTCCCCGGCTTGAAAAGCTCGTGGCCGACGGGCGGCGTGCCCGTCAACTTTTCCGCCTCCTCGCCCATCCCTTCGACGCCGAGGCGCAAGCCTTCCGCCTCCTTCAGGAGGTCCTTGCGCTCGGCCGCCTCGTGCTTCACCTGCACAGGCTGAGATTCGTCCTTCAGGAGCGGGTAGCGCAGGCCCTCGTATGCGGGGACCTTCGCCGCTATCTCCCGGAACACGTTGCTCGCTGACATCTGGAAACCGAAGTCCACCTGGAGCGCGCGAGCGAGCTGCGCCGTGATGACCCAGTCCTGCCTGGACTGGTGCACGGGCGGGATCGATTGGCGCACGCGCTGGACGAGCCCGCCGTTGTTCGTGAAAGTCCCGTCCGTCTCGGCGAAGGACGCGGCGGGGAAGACCACGTCCGCGTGGCGCGTCGTCTCCGTCTCGAAGAGTTCCTGGACGACCAGGAAGTCGAGTTTCGAGAGCGCCTCTTCGCGCGCCGTCAGGTGCTCGGGGAGAAAACTGCCGGCGATGTAGAGCGCGCGGACCTCCGCGCCCGCCGCGTCGAGAATCTGCCCGGCGTTGCGGCCCCCGCGCGTCAGGCCCACGTCGTGCGCGCCGACGCTGTTGTTGTAGAGCGGCAGCGGGTGCAGGAGCACGCGCCGCGCGTCGGTCGAGAACGCGTAAGGAAGCTGTGCCAGAATCGCCTGCCCGGCCTGGCTCAACTCGCCGCCGAACATGACGACCACGTCGCCCTCCGTGTCGCTCAGGGTCTGGCGCAGGGTCTCAAGCTCTTTGACCTCCACGCCCATCTTGCGCGCGGCCAGACTGTTCTGCGCCGGGTCGGCCAGGGCCAACACGGCCGCGTCCTCCGCGCCCGGCCGGATGTGTATGAACTGCGCGGCGCGCTCCCTGAGGCGGATTTCGCGGCTGTTGACGATGATTAATTTCGCGCCGCCGTTGCGCACGGCCTGGCGGATTTGACGGCCCGTCAGGGGCTGCAACTCCTCGGGCTCGCCGCCGACGAGCAGGATGGTCTTGGCGTGGCGTATGTCTTTGTGCGTGGCGAGCGCGCCGCCCAGGTTGTCGAAGAAGGGAACCAGGCTGAAGGCGTCCGTCGCCGCGTAGTTCTCCGTGCCGACTACTTCGGTGGCGAACTTGTAGAGCGCGTAGTTGGCCTCGTTCGTGATGCGCGCGCTGCCGACGACGGCGATTGAAGACGCGCCGTGCTCGTTGGCGACCTCTTCGAGTCTTTTGGCCGTGTAGGCAATGGCCTCGTCCCAGGTGGCGGGGATGAGCTTGCCGCCCTTGCGGTAGCGAATCATGGGCGTCCGCAGACGCTCCTCGTGGTTGACGAACGGGTGGCCGAAGCGCCCCTTGATGCAGAGGAACTCGCCGTTGTGCCCGTTCACGTAGCGGTCGCGCGCCACCGAGCGCATCAGGACCCCGGCGCGCGAGCCCAGGGACATCTCGCAGCCGTCCGAGCAGAACGTGCAGGTCGAGACCGTCTGCTCCAACTCCCACGGCCGCGCCTGGTGGCGGTAGGTCGCGTCGAGCAAAGTCCCTGTCGGGCAGACCTCTATGCAGTTGCCGCACTGCGAGCAGTTGAGCCATCCGCCGTAGGTGCCTATGACGGTGTGCGCGCCGCGCCCGCCCGCCTCGATGGCGTCCTCGCCCATCCACTCGTCGCAGACGCGCGTGCAGCGCTTGCAGAGGATGCAGCGCTGCGGGTCGTTGGCGACAATCGGCGAGAGGTACTTCTCCGGCATCGCGTTCTTCGGCTCGGTGAAGCGCTCTTCGAGGTTGCCCCAGTCGAACGCCATCTCCTGCAACTCGCACTCGCCGCCGCGGTCGCAGACGGGGCAGTCCAAGGGGTGATTGGCGAGCAGGAACTCGACCATCGCGCGCTGCGCCTTCTCGATCTCGTCGCTCTGGGTGGTGACGACCATCCCGTCCGTGCAGGTGATCGTGCACGACGTTTGCAGCTTCGGCATCTTCTCGATCCGCACCAGGCACATGCGGCACGACGCCTGGAGCGCGAGGTCCGCGTAGTAGCAGAACGACGGGATCGAAAAACCCTTCTCGCGGCACACGTCTATGAGCCGCGCGCCCTTCGCGACCTGAAAATCCTGTCCGTTGATGGTGACTTTGATTAACTCTGCTGACATTTATTTACTCGTTCAGTCCGCCGCGACGCCAGCCTCTTCGGCCTGCGCGGCCATCGGCACGAGGTGCCGTTTGAAATCTTCGGGGAACTTCTTGATCGCCGACTGAATCGGCCACGCGGCGGCGTCGCCCAAGGGGCAGAAGGATTTCCCCTCTATGTTGTCGCACAAGTCGAGAATCAACTGCGCGTCCTCGGGGCGGCCTTCGCCTTTCGCGATGCGCTTGAAGATTTTCACCAACCAGTCCGTGCCCTCGCGGCACGGCGTACACCAGCCGCACGACTCGTGCTTGTAGAACTCGATCAAATTCTTCGTGGACTCGAACACGTCCACAGTCTCGTCCATCACGATGAAGCCGCCGGAGCCGACCATCGAGCCGCCCGCGACCAGCCCCTCGTAATCCAGGCGCACGTCTTTCCCGATGATGTCCTCGGCCGGCATGATGTAGACGCTTGAGCCGCCGGGGATGACGGCTTTCAACTTCTTGCCGCCCCGGATGCCGCCGCAGTCCTCCATGATGAACTTCTCCATGTCGTCGTAGCCCATAGGCAGTTCATACACGCCCGGCAAGTTGACGTGGCCGGAAACGGACCAGAGCTTCGTGCCGCCGCTCTTCTCCGTGCCCAGAGCTTTGTAAGCCTCGCCGCCCATCGTGATGATCGGCGGGACGGCCGAAAGCGTCTCGACGTTGTTGACGACCGTCGGCGACTGGTAGAGCCCCGCGACCGCGGGGAAAGGCGGCTTCATGCGCGGGTGGCCGCGCAAGCCTTCGAGCGAGTTCAGGAGCGCCGTCTCCTCGCCGCAGATGTACGCGCCCGCGCCCGTGTGCGTGTAGACCTCGCACGAGAAATCCGAGCCCAGAATGTTCTTCCCGACGAAACCGGCCTCGCGCGCCTCTTCAATCGCGCGGTCCATGATGTCTATCAGGTAACGATACTCGCCGCGCGTGTAGATGTAAGTCACTTTCGAGCCGAGCGCGTAGGCCGCGATCAACATGCCCTCGATGAGCATGTGCGGGTCGCGCTCCATCAGGTAGCGGTCCTTGAACGTCCCCGGCTCGGACTCGTCCGCGTTGCAGACGACGTACTTCGGCTTCGGCGAGTCCTTCGGCACGAAGCTCCACTTCATGCCCGTCGGGAACCCCGCGCCGCCGCGGCCGCGCAGCGCAGACTTCTTCACCTCGTCGATGACCTGTTCGGGCGTCATCGAGTCGAGCACCTTCTTGAGCGCGTCGTAAGCGCCGTAGGTGCGCGCCACTTCGAGCGTGTGCGAGTTCTCGGATTTGAAGCGGGCCAGCAACAGCGGCTCGCATCCTATAGCTTCTATCCGCATAAATGGCTTCACTGGGGCGTCAAAGAATACCTGACCCTCAAATACAAAGTGTTCTGCACGACCGGCTCCAGGCCCGTCGGGTTGATGACCGCGTCGAAATTGCTTCTGTCCAGCGGCTCCAGATACGACGTGCTGCTCTTGCGCTCGCGCACGACGCGCATACGGGAATCGTAGCTCTGCTCGACCGTGCCCGCCTCGAAGGCCGTGTAAGTCTGGTAAAGCTCCGCCGGGTAGAACGTGTCGTATGTCTCCTGGAAGATGGCCTGGCGCTTGACTCTCAGGTCGAGCGCGCGCGCGTAGCTCTCTTCCTTCTGCTTGATGATGCGGCTCGCCTCTTCAAACAGGCGGCTGCGAATCCGGCCCATGTCGTTGATGACGTAGTCGACCTTGATGAGGTCGAAAATCGAAGCCTGGGCGGCCGCCGCCGCGAGCTTTTCGAGCACGGCGCGGTCCGCGTAGCGGACGGCGACGGTCTTCTTCGTCTCGAACCCTTCCAGGTGCTCGCGAATCGTGCCGTCGTTGGCCGGGGTGAAATTGTAGACGCGGTTCTGCGTGATGAAGTCAACGTAAGTGTCGCCGCGCTTGACGCCCAACTGGGCGGCGGCCGTCAGGAAGCGCTCGATTTGCGCGTTGACTTTCTGGTTGCTCTCGGCGGCCGTCGGCGCTGTCTGCGACGCGCCGAAGACGGCGACGAACTCGTCGGGCGCGGCGTTCAGGAGGACGTAAGCCTCTATGAACTGCACGGGCACGAGGTCTTTGCTCTCCGTCGCGGAGATGACGCCGTTGCTCGGAGACGTCCTCTGCGTCTGGCGGCCGTAGACGCCGCGGTTGCCGCTCTCCTGGCCGAAGGCGGCCAGCGCGGACAACATCAGGAGGAAAAAGATGGGGCAGACTTTTCTCATCCGGCTTTTCAAGGCAGCGCGTCCAGAATCTCGTCCACCTTCGCGGTCGTCAAATTCTCGTGGTAGTCAAACCCTATCTGGAACATGGGGGCCGTGCCGCAGGAGCCGAGGCATTCGACCAGCGAGACCGTGAAGCGCCCGTCCGGCGTGGTCTCGCCGGGGCGTATGCCCAAGCGGCTGCAAACGTGCTCGGTGATTTCCGGCTCGCCCATGATCTTGCACGAAAGCGTCTTGCAAATCTGTATGTGGTAGCGGCCGACCGGCTCGGTGTTAATCATCGAGTAGAAGGTCGCCACCTCCCAGATGTCCGTAATCCTCACGCCGAGCCGGTCCGCGAGGTACGCCACGCCCGGCGGGTCGAGCCAGCCGCCGCGCTCGCGCATCACGATGAACATCAGAGGCAGAATCGCCGAGCGCTTCACGGGGTACTTCGCCAGGTGCCAATCAATCTCCGCCTCGACCTCCGGCGAAAAGACGGCCATCTCCTCCGGGACTTTCGCCTCCTGCGGCAGAGGGTTATTCGGTGTGAATTGCTGGCTCATAAGTAATAAGTAATCAGTAATCAGTAAATCAGTTTTTAGCTGACTACTGATTACTGACTACTACCTGTCAATTTCTCCGAGCACGATGTCGAGCGAGCCGATGATGGCGACGATGTCTGCGATCATTTCCCCCTCGGCCATGTGTGGGAGCGCCGAGAGGTTGACGAAGCTCGGGCCGCGGAAGTGCACGCGCGCCGGCTTCGGGCCGCCGTTGGATTTCATGTAGACGCCCAACTCGCCCTTCGACGCCTCGATGGCGTGGTAGACCTCGCCCTCTGGGACGTTGAAGCCTTCCGCGACGATCAGGAAGTGGTGAATCAGCGCGTCCATGTGCCGCTTCATGGCCTCGCGCTCGGGCAGCACGACCTTCGGCGCGTCCGCCTTAATCGGCCCCGGCTTGAGGCGCGCGAGCGCCTGGACCGCGATCTTGTGCGACTCCTTCATCTCGCGCATGCGGACCATGTAGCGCGCCCACACGTCGCCGTCCTGCTCGACGGGCACCTCGAAGTCGTAGCTCTCGTAACCCGTGTAAGGGTTGGAGCGGCGAATGTCCAGGTTGACGCCGCTCCCGCGCAGGCACGGGCCCGAGAGCCCCCAGTCAATCGCGTCCTCGGCCGAGATGTAGCCCACGCCCTGCGTGCGCCTCTGGAAAATCTTGTTGCCCGTCAGCAGCGTGTGCCACTCGTCGACCGCCTCGGGGAAGCTGTCCAGGAACTGCTTGGTGCGACGCTCGAAGCCCGCGGGCAGGTCCATCATCAGCCCGCCGATGCGGAAGTAGGAGGGCGTCAGACGGCCGCCCGACGCGGCTTCGATCAGGTTCAGAATCTTCTCGCGCTCGCGGAAGCAGTAGAAGAAGACGGTCATCGCGCCGATGTCGAGCGCGTGCGTCCCCAACCAGACCAGGTGCGAGGCGATGCGCTGCAACTCGCACATCAGAACCCGTATGACTTGCGCGCGCTCGGGAATCTCAAGCCCCAGCAATTTCTCGGCGGCCATCACGTAGGCCAGGTTGTTGCCGAGCGGGTTCAGATAGTCCATCCGGTCCGTGATGACGATGCCCTGCTGGTACTTCTTGTACTCGAAGAGCTTCTCCATCCCCGTGTGCAGGTAGCCTATGTCGGGCGTGGCCTTGACGATCATCTCGCCGTCGAGCACCAGCTCCAGGCGCAGCACGCCGTGCGTCGAAGGGTGCTGCGGCCCCATGCTGATCGTCATCTGCGTGTCCAGCGGGCGATCAACTATCTCGAATTGCGGCGGAAGAGTGGTGCTCATAAACGAAGTACTGAGTGCTGAGTACCGAGTGCTGAGTAAGAGCGTTTTCTTTTCACTCAGTACTCAGCACTCAGCACTCATTACTTTTAAGTTAAGCTGTACGGCTCGTAGCCGCGCAGCGGGAAATCCTTGCGCAGCGCGTGGCCCTCCCAGTCGTCGGGCAGCAGTATGCGGCGCAGGTCCGGGTGGCCGTCGAAGACCACGCCGAAAAGGTCGTAGGTCTCGCGCTCGTGCCAGTTGGCCGTGCGCCAGACGCCCGTCACGCTCGGGACGTGCGTGTCGTCGTCCGTCAGGACAACTTTCAGGCGCAGGCGGTGGTAATGCTTCGTCGAGAAGAGGTGGTAGTTGACCTCGAAGCGCGGCTCCTCTTCGGGGCCGCGGTCAGCGCCGCAGATGTCCGACAGGAAGTTGAACTCCAGCCCCGGCGCGGTCTTCAGGAACGAGCAAATCTCCACGATACGCTCGCGCGGGACGATGACCGTCACCTCGCCGAAAGCCTCGCGGACTTCACCGACCCACTCGGGGTTCGCATGCTGCAACGCCGTCACCAGCGGCGACGGCGTTACGCTGTTCGACGGCGTGCCCTCGGCCGCCGCGCCCGCGTTCCCCTGCTCGATTTCTTTAGACATATTCAAGTAGTCAGTAATCAGTTATCAGTAGTCAGTAGTCAGTTGTTCGGCTGATAACTGCTTACTGACTACTGGTTACTTTAATTCGACCTACGCCGCTCGTGCCGCGACGGGATCGTGTAGGGGCGCGAGCGCTCGGGCTCGCTCATCGCGGCGGCCTCGTTGGTCGCAGAGACGCCCGACGCGGGCAAAGTGCCCGGCGGGACGGCCTCGCGGGCCTCTTCGACAAGCACGTCCCTGCGGTCGCGCACGGACTCTTTCATGACCTTATCCTGGAGCATCATCACGGCGTGAATCAGCATCTCGGGCCGAGGGGGGCAGCCCGGAATGTACACGTCCACGGGGACGACCTTGTCCACGCCCTGCACGATGGCGTAGTTGTCGAAAACGCCGCCCGAGGTCGCGCACGCGCCCATCGAGATGACCCACTTCGGCTCCGGCATCTGGTCGTAGATGCGGCGGAGCACGGGGGCCATCTTGCGCGAGACGCGGCCCGAGACGATCATCACGTCCGCCTGCCGCGGGCTCGCGCGGAAGACCTCCGAGCCGAACCGGGCCAAATCGTTCCGCGACGAGGTCGCGTTCATCATCTCGATGGCGCAGCAGGCCAGCCCGAAAGTCGCGGGCCAGAGGGACGATTTGCGCGCCCAGTTAATCAACGAATCCAGGCGCGTCGTCAGCACTTCCGGCAACGCCTCGGCTATCTTTTGTTCGAGTCCCATATCGAAAAATCCTTTCGACTCGCTTCTTCAGGCGGCGCGCTTCGCGCCCGCCGCCGCTTCACGTTTCTGCACCACGCGCAGGGCGCGCGCCTCCGCCTCCGCCTCGCGCCGCGCGCGCTCGCCCCAGTCGAAAGCGCCCTTCTTGACGACGTAGATGTAGCCGACCAGGAGCAGCAGGACGAAGAGCATCATCTCGACGTAGATGAGGGTCTTCGCCCAGGGCGCGAAGGCCGCGAACGGCCTGAAGACCACGGCCCAGGGGATCAGGAAGATGACCTCTATGTCGAAGAGGATGAAGATCATCGCGATCAGGTAGAACTTGACCGAGAAGCGCTCGCGGGCGGAGCCGACGGGGTCCTTGCCGCACTCGTAGGGCATCAGCTTCGTGCGCGTCTGCTTGCGCTGGCCGACGAGCTGCGAGAGCAGGACGTTGCCCACGGCGAAGCCCGCGGCGACGACGAACATCAGCAGGATCGGCAGGTAGTCTTTCAGGTTGAACTTCATCGGCACCCTCGCCTTCGAAAGTCTACACCACACGCCGCGCGACGCGCTTTTAAGGACAAGCGCGCGCGGGCCTGTCGCCCGGACGGAGATTGAGAATCATGGTACAAAGTGCATCGTAGTTCATGGGCGGGTGCGTGTCAAGCATGTTACGGGAGACAAAAAGGCGCGGAGAACAAGGTGATTGACCGCCCGAAAAATCCTGTGCTACTGTCATCTTTGCCGCCCCATCAAAGCCGAATTTCGATGGCTTTCGGTCTCCAAAAATCGCGGGCATCAGACGACAGTGATTACGGGCTTCAATACCGACGTTGAGCACGACGGCGTGGTCTATCATGTCCAGACAGAGGACAAGGGGTTAAAGTCACCCCTGATTCTCTCGCTCGTCTACGTCGGCGGGACGATTCTCGCGAGCCGCCGCACGCCCTACGAAGACTTGGTCAAGTCGGGCTACGACGAGAAGGTGCTGGCCGAGCGCCTCAACCGCCAGCACAAGCTGATCTGCGCCGCCATACACGCCGGCCGCATAGAAGACCTCAAGCGCCAGACCGAGCGCGACGCGGGCGCGCGCGGCGCGGGCCGCACGGCCGAGCAGCCCCAGGCGCAGCCGCCGCAAACTGAGCCGGGACAAACTGGGCCAATACAAACTGGGCCGATTCAGCCCGAGCCCGTGCAGGAGACCGCGCCGCCAGAGCCCCCGCCCGCGGCGCACGAGCCCGCGCCTGTGACGCACGAGCCGCCGCCCCCGGCGCAGGTGCAGCAGCCGCCACCACCGACGCCGCCCCCGGCCGCCCCTCCCGACATGATTCTGGTCAGCAACGCGGAGGACGAGCCGGCCCCGGTCTTCAGGCCGGAGCCGCCGACGCCGCCCCCCACTTTCGAACCGGCCGCGCCCCCGCCGCCCACAGTCACCGAGCACGTAGACTACAGCCGCGTGGTGGATTACTACGGCTCCATCAGCGAGGTCGAGGAGCTACAGCTCAGCTTCGTGGACGAGAAGAAGTTCGTCGCCGGCGAGTTCGTCAAGATACACGTGCACGTCGGGCGGGGCGACGAGCGCGCCGTGGGCGTCGCGGGCGCGGCCGTCACTCTCAAAGTCCTGGGCTCCAGCTTCCGCCCGCTGATTTTCAACGAGAATACAGGGGCGGACGGCGTCGCCACCTTCTACACGATGCTGCCCTACTTCACCTCGGGCCGCGCGGCCATCCTCGTCAGCGCCACGGCCGAAGGCCACCGCGCAGAGCTGCGCCGCGTCATCCACCAGGCTTGAAGATTTTCCAACGGGGGAGAGACACCTTTGCTGATACAGGTCAACGGCGAGCAGCGCGACGTGCCAGACTCCGTCACCCTCGCGGGGCTCGTCCGACACCTCTCGCTCGCCCCCGAACGCCTAGCCATCGAACTCAACCAGCGTGTCGTCCGCCGCCCCGACTGGCCCGAAACGACCCTCAAAGAAGGCGACCGCGTCGAGATCGTCCACTTCGTCGGCGGAGGAATCTAAAAGCAGTGGCGGGTGACGGGTGACGGGTTAAGGCATCTTCTTGCTCGTCACTCGTCACCCGTCACTGCTTTATTGTACAGTTAGCGCGTGGAGTTTAGTCGAAAGGTTGCGTGTCGGTCATGTCCACGGCAGTCGGGTCGCAGAAGGAAAAGTTCAGCATCGCGGGGCGCGAGTTTCATTCGCGCCTGATTATTGGCACAGGGAAGTATCGCTCGTTCGACGAGATGAAGGCGGCGCACAAGGCTTCGGGCGCGGAGATGGTGACGGTCGCCGTCAGGCGCGTGCCCCTGGACCGCAGCTCCGAATCTTTCCTCGATCACCTCGACCCGCAGCTCGCCGTCCTGCCGAACACCGCCGGCTGCTACACGGCCGACGAGGCCGTCCGCACCGCGCGGCTCGCGCGCGAAGCCCTCTCGACGGACCTCATCAAGCTCGAAGTCATAGGCGACCAGACCACTCTCTTCCCCGACAACGAGCAGACGCTCGAAGCCGCGCGCGTGCTCGTCTCCGAAGGCTTCGTCGTCCTGCCTTACTTCACGGACGACCTCATCATGGCGAAGAAACTCCTGGACGCAGGCTGCGCGGCCGTGATGCCCCTGGCCGCGCCCATAGGCTCGGGGTTAGGAGTGCAGAACCCCGCCAACCTGGCGATAATGCGCGAGCAACTCCCGGACGCCACCATCATCGTCGACGCTGGCGTCGGCACGGCCTCGGACGCGGCAATCGCGATGGAACTCGGCGCGGACGCCGTCCTGATGAACACCGCCATCGCCGAGGCCCGGAACCCCGCACAGATGGCAACCGCCATGCGCCTCGCCATCGAAGCCGGACGCCTCGCCTACCTCGCCGGCCGCATGCCCAAACGCCTCTACGCCAGCGCGTCGAGCCCGCTCACAGGAGTCGTCCGCTAGGGCTGTACAATCCGCTCGGTCTTTGCCGGCACCCCCTCGTCTGACAAGCCGGCATTGACGTTTTTCACAATTGGCCCGAATCTATCCTTCGCAGGAGGCCGCGTCGTTGCCCGACTTCACCTACGACGTTTTCATCAGCTACAGCCACTCGGACGTTGGCTGGGTGCGCGGCTGGCTGCTCCCGCGCCTCGAATCCGCCGGCCTGCGCGTCTGCATCGATCACCGTGATTTCAAGATCGGCGTGCCCAGTCTCGTCAACATGGAAAAGGCGGTCGAGCAGAGCAGCAAGACGCTGCTCATCATGACTCCCAACTGGGTCAAGAGCGAGTGGACAAACTTTGAATCCCTCTTAATCCAGACCGAAGACCCGGGCGGAGTCCGCCAGCGCACCTTGCCGCTCCTGCTTGAAAAATGCCAGCCCCCCAGACGTCTGGGCATCCTCACCTACGCAGACTTTATTGATCCGGCAAATCGGGACAACGAACTCAAGCGCGTTATCGCCGCCATCGCCGGCACGCCAACTCCGCAGACCTCAACGCACCTCGCCCCGAACCTCGTCCACCCATACCCGTTGCAAGCCAATTTCACAGGGCGCGTGAGCGAGCGCAAAGAATTAACCGCGTGGCTCGCCGACGACGCGCGCCCCGTCTGCGCGCTCATCGCGATGGGCGGCATGGGCAAGTCCGCGCTCGCCTGGTACTGGGTGACGAAGGACGTGCTGCCCGATCCGGCCGCTTCCAAAGTCGAGGGCGTGATGTGGTGGTCGTTCTACGAAGGCGAATCCTCGTTCGCCAAATTCGTTGATGAGGCGCTCAGGTACGTAAGTCAGCAGCCGATTGACGCGGCGCGCCTGCCCACGGCCTACGACCGCGCGCAGGAATTACGCAGGCAGTTGCAGGGCAAGCGCGTGCTCTTCGTGCTCGACGGATTCGAGCGGCAGTTGCGCGCGTATGCGAGTCTTGACGCGGCGTATCAACAGGATGAGTCCGCCGACGCGTCGCGTGAAGCGCGTGCCTGCGTTGATCCGACAGCGGCGCGGTGGCTGAAAAACATTGCCGCGAGTGCGACACGCGCCAAGGTGATGCTCACCACACGGCTGATGGTGCGCGACCTTGAGGACGCCGCGGGCGACCCGCTGGCCGGCGCTCTGCGGCGGGACTTGAAAGAGCTGCCCCGCGATGATGCCGTGGACTTCATGCGGGCGCAGGGCGTGACAAAAGGCGTGCCCGCCGAGATTGCAGAGGTGTGCGCGGCGTACGGCAATCACCCTTTGAGTCTGCGTTTGCTTTCGGGCTTTATTAAACGTGACCGGCGCGCGCCCGGTGACATCGCTGCCGCGCCCCGCGTCGCCGCCCGCGCCGATTTCCTGGTGGCGCAGCATCACATCCTCGAACAATCCTACAACGTGTTGCCTGAGGTCGGGCGGACGCTCCTCTCGCGCATCGCCGCCTTCCGCAGTCCGATGACTTATGACGCCCTCGCCGTCATTAACGACTTTGGCGATGCGGCGAGGTTCGACGGCGCGCTGGACGAACTACAGGAGCGCGGGCTGGTTCAGCATGACGCCGCGCATAATCGTTACGACCTGCACCCCATCGTCAGGCATTACGCCTACGACCGCTTGATAGACAAGACGAGCGTGCACGCTCGCCTGCGCGGTTATTTCGCGAAAATCCCGGCGCCCCATGAGGACAAGGTGAAAAGCCTCGAAGACCTTGCTCCCGTCATCGAACTCTATCATCACACCGTTCACGCCGGACGTTATGACCAGGCCTACGCCATGTACGACGCTCGGTTGCGGAGACCTCTGTACTACCGGCTGGGGGCGTATGAATTGGACTTGAACCTCTTGCTGGCAATACCGCGTCTGGGTAACGGGTTGCCGCAGTTATCAGCTCCGTCGCACCAAACGTGGAATTTGCTCTATGCGGCGATGTGTTTCGAAAAGACAGGCCGACCGCAAGCCGGATTGAGCCTTCTTGAGCGGGCCATTGAGTTGAACCGAGCGACTGGTGATAAATTCAACCTGGCTTCAACGCAAGTGCCCTTCGCCATGCTGTGCTGCGATGTGGGCAATCTGGAGGCGGCATACACCTCGATCAACGAATCGGTCGGCATCCTTGATGTCGTCGGGGATTCGAACTGGCAGGGAATAAGTCATCGTTGCCGGGGGCGGGCCTTGATGCTCTGCGGGAATTTCGCGGGAGCGCTGGAAGACTTGGAACTTGCCGAAACGGTCTACACCCCGCCGCGCAGATTTGAGCACGGGCTCAGCGTCCTTAATGCTATCAAAGCTCAAATACACCTGCTCCAGAAGATGCCTGAGAAGGCGCTCGAATATGTCCGGCTGGCCGGCCATTTCAGTTGCCAGGGTTCTTACATACGTGAAAGCATCTCCGCCGATTTGCTGATGGGAATGTCGCTTATCGAGACAATAGCCCGTGAATCAATCGGCTTGGATGAGCTGACTTTCCGCTTCGATTCCGATCAGCAGGCTGAGATCGAGCGGCATCTGGGCGAGGCGCTCACGCGCTGCCGCCGGATCAATTTGATGGAGATAGAAGCGGACATTTTGCTCGCCTGGGCGCGCTGGTATCGTGTGAGCGACAACTTGCAGGAAGCCCACACGCACGCGGAAGAGGCACTCGGTATCGCCGACCGTTGTGAGTACCGTTTGAAGCAGGCGGATATTCACAACTTTTTAGCGCGCCTCGCGCTGGATGTAGGTGATCGTCAGGGGGCGCGGGAGCAGGCGGAGATTGCCAGGGAGCGGGCGTGGTGTGATGGGCCGCCGCATTGCTACAGGCCGGCGTTGGATGAGGCGGAGGGGGTGTTGAGGGAGCTGGGGGCGAAGGAGTAGGGGCAGGGGATTATTGTCAGAAATTACCAGCGCCCGCCGCGGCTTCGAGATGAAGTGCGGCGGGCGCTGGCGTTTCCCTCCGACTTCTAAGGACAGGGCGCGGCCGGCGTGGACTTGTTGCGCGCGGTGGGCGCGGTCGTGGGGTTGCTGAAGTCGGACGCGTTGTCGTTCGTGTCCGTGCAACTCGATGTCCTGATGGTGGAGCGGGCGTCGGGGTCAAGGCCCCCGGCCGTGCTGAGGGAAAAAGGCGCGAAGCCCGACCCTTCGTAACAGTTAGGCGCGTTTACGCCTGTGCCGCTTCCGTAGCCGACGAAATCCACGATGGTTGCGTTGTTGGGATTAAAGGGCGCTGTGCCGTCGTCTCCCGGACAAGAACTGACAGGAAGCGCCGTCGTGCCAAGCACGAGTGCGACCTTGCCAGCCGCGGCCGACATCGCAATGCTACCCATCAAGTCCGGCGTCGGCAGCGCGACACCGTTAGCGCCGCCGGCTCCCTGTATTAAGAAGTATTGGCCGGGGGCGATTGTGCCAGTAATGATGTTGGTCTTGTTGGCGGCGGCCGTCGAGCCGAAATTAGCCGCCGCGCCGGCGTACTGGACCGAATAGTTCGTGACCGAGAAGTCTATGGTCGTCGTGCCCTGGTTGAAGATTTCGATGAAGTCGTTGGTGTAGGTCGCGCCGGCGTTGCCGCCGCCGGGGTATATCTGGCTGATGACGAGGTCGGCCGCGTCGTCGTTCTGGATCGTGCCGACGCCCTGGCCGTCCGAGACGGTCGCGCCGGAGACGTTAGTCACGTTGACGAAGAAGGTCTCATCGGGCTCGACGATTGTGTCGCCGCTGACGGTGACGGTGAAGAGGTAGTCCTGAGTGCTCTCGGGAATCGTTTGCGCGGTCAGGCTCTTGCCGACGTAGTCGTTGTCGCTGATGGTGGCGGGGTTGCCGTCGTCAACGACCGCCGTGTTGTTCTGCGTCGCGATGTCGAAGGTGACGCCGCCCGCGGGCGCTGGCTGCGAGAGGTGCACGGTGAAGGTGTAGGTCTTCGTGCCCGAGTTGCCTTCGGTCGTGGACGCGTCGCTGATTGTGAGCACGGGGCTGTCGTCGTTCTGGATCGTGCCGACGCCCTGGCCGTCGGAGACGGTCGCGCCGGTGACGCCGGTGACGTTGACGAAGAAGTTTTCGTCCGTCTCTATGTTCAGGTCGCCGTTGACCGTGACGTTGAACTGGTAGCTCGTCTCGGTGGCTGGAATCGTCGCCGCGGTCGCGGAGTTCGGCTCGTAGTCGTTGTCGGCGTCGGTGGCCGTGTCGTCCGCGGTACTGATGTCGAAGGTGACGCCGCCCGCGGGGGCAGGGCCGTCCAGTTGGACCGTGAAGGTGTAGGTCTTCGTGCCGGCGTCGCCCTCCGTCATGGAGACGTTGTTGATGGAGAGCGACGGCGGCGGCGCGTTGACCGTGAGCGCGGCCGTGCCACTTTGCGCACCGGCGAAGGCCGTGATGGTGGAGCTGCCGGAGGCGTGGGCTGTCGCCTCGGTCGTCTGCCCGGTCAGGGGCGCGACGGTCGCCACGGGCGTGTTACTCGAAGTCCAGAAGAAGGAGACGTTGGGCACTTCGACTTCGGGGCCGCCCGCGTTGCTGAAGGCTTTGCCCGTGAAGGTCTGCTTGTCGCCGATGTCAATCGCGGGTGAGGCGGGCGTCACCTCAATGCGCGTGATGGCTGGCGAGCCGAAGGGCGTGCCGTCGGCGCGCGTGCCGGGCGAGAAGACGCGGTTGTGTGCGTTGGTCGCCGTGTTGTGTGCGACGAAGCTGCCGCCCGTCGTGCCGACTTCGGCGTCGGGCGAACGGGTCAGCGACTGGTCGCTCGGCGCGGGCGCGGGGTTCGCGCCGCCGTAGGCGACCTGCGCGATCTGCACGTCCGTGCCGCCGACGTTGAGCTTGACGGTCACTGTGTCGCCCGTGTCGTTCAGGCCGAGCGAGGTGGTCGTGAAGATCAACGCGCCGCCGAACGCGGGGTCGCTCGTGGGCGGCGTGCCTCCGCCGAAGATAATGACAGCACGCCCGGCCGCGAGGGTCGTCCCCGCCGGGAAGGTGAAGCGGTTGCTGGTCGAGTCGGAGATGACCACGCCTGAGAGGTCTACGGGCGCGTTAGAGTTGTTCAAGAGCTCCACGAACTCGTCGTCGTCCGCGCTGCGCACGCCGTCGCGGTTCGAGTCGCCTTCGACGATGTCGGTCGTCCCCACGACGTCGGGCGGCACGTCCGCGAGAATCTCGTTGAGGACGAGGGGAACCTGAACCGTGAGCGTGGCCGTGCCGGAAGCGGTCCCGCCCTGGCCGTCGGAAGTCTCCGCGGTGATGGTCGTTGTGCCAATTCCGACGCCGGTCGCGAGGCCGTTTGAATCAATCGTCGCGACGTTCGTGTTGCTCGAAGTCCAGGTGAAGGTCGCGCCCGGAATGGGCTGGTTGCCGCCGTCGAAGGCGGTCGCGGTGAACTGCTGCGTCTGCCCGCGGTTGATGGTCGCGGTCGCGGGCGAGACTTCGACGTGATCCACCTGCGGCGGGGCGGCGTTGACGGTCAGCGCGGAAGTGTCTTCGAGCGTCACGCCGTCGTTGGGCCGCGTGTAGTTGACCACGACCGTCACTGTGCCAGCGTTGTCGCCGCGGACGGTGACCGTGTCGGCGGTCGTGTCCGTGATGGTCGCGGCGTTCGACGGCGAGGCGTCGCGCAGCGAGAAGGCGAAGGTCAGGCCCGTGATGACGTTCCCGCCGGAGTCGCGCGCGGTCGCCGTGAAGACTTGAGAGTTGCCCTCCGTGACCGAAGCGGTCGCGGGCGCGAGTTCGATGGAGGCGACGACGGCGTTGACCGTGAGCGCGGCCGTGCCGGATTGTCCCCCGGCGAGCGCGCTGATGGTAGACGTGCCGGGGGCGATAGCGGTCGCGGTCGTCCCTTGCCCAATCGTCGGCGAAACGGTCGCCACAGCCGGGCTGCTGGAGGTCCAGAAGAACGAAACGTTCTGAACTTCGACTTCGGGGCCGCCCGCGTTGCTGAAGGCTTTGGCCGTGAACGCCTGCGTGTCGCCCGGATAAACGGAGGCGGACGCGGGCGTCACTTCGATGCGCGTGATCGGGGGCGAGCCGAAGGGCGTGCCGTCGAGGCGCGTGCCGGGCGAGAAGACGCGGCCGTTGGAGTTCGTCGCGGTCGTGTGATGCTCGAACGCGCCGGTCAAGTCTGGCGAGCGCGTCAGCGACTGGTCGTTGCCGCCGTTGGCCCCGTAGGTCTCTGTCGCGATCACCACGTCAGTGCCGCCGACCGCCAGTTTGACGGTGACGGTGTCGCCTGCGTTGTTGAGGCCGAGCGTCGTGGACGAGGTGGCGGAGTCTGCCACGGTCAGGATGAGCGCGCCGCCGAAGTTGGGGTCGGAGGTGGGCGGCGTGCCGCCGCCGAAGATGACCACGGCGCGGTTGGCAGCCAGAATTGTGCCCGCGGGGAAGGTGAACCGCGTCGCGGTGGAGTCCGTCAGGACGACGCCCGAGAGGTCTACGGGCGCGTTAGAGTTGTTGACCAACTCTACGAACTCGTCGTCGTCCGTGCTCGTCACGCCGTCGCGGTTGGCGTCGCCCGTGGCTCCCGCGGGCGGGTCCGCGAGAATCTCGTTGATGACGAGCGGCACCTGTACGTTGAGCGTGGCGGTGTCGGAGACGGTGCCGCCGAGGCCGTCGGGCGCGGTGACGGTGATGGTCGTTGTGCCAATTCCTACGCCCGTGGCGAGGCCGTTCTGGTCTACGGTCGCCACGCTCGCGTCGCTCGAAGTCCAGGTGTAGGTCACGCCGGAGACGGGCGTGCTGCCGTTAAAGGCCGTGACCGTGAATTGCTGCGTCTGCCCGCGGTTGATGGCGGCGCTGGAGGGCGAGACTTCGACGCTCGTCACGCGCGGCGGCGGCGCGGTGATGGTCAGCGCGGAAGTGTCTTCGAGCGTCACGCCGTCGTTGGGCCGCGTGTAGCTGGCGACGACCGTTACAGACCCCTCGTTGTCGCCGCGCACGGTGACGGTGTTGGCGGTCGTCCCGACGATTGTCGCGGCGTTGGCGGGCGAGGCGTCGCGCAGCGAGAAGGTGAACGTGATGCCGTTGATGACGTTGCCGCCCGAGTCGCGCGCCGTCGCGGTGAAGGTGCGCGTGCTGGTGGCGGGCGCGCTGGCGCTCGCGGGGTCAAGCTCTACGGAGGCGACGACCGGGTTGACCGTCAGCGAGGAAGTGTCGGCCTGGCCGCCCGCGCGCGCGCGAATCGTCGCCGCGCCGGGGGCGATTGCGCTCGCGGTCGTCCCTTGCCCGGTCTCGGGCGAGACGGTCGCGACACTCGCGTCGCTCGAATCCCAGAAGAACGAAACGTTCTGAACTTCGACCTCGGGGCCGCCCGCGTTGCTGAAGGCTTTGGCCGTGAACGCCTGCGTGTCGCCCGGATAAACGGAGGCGGACGCGGGCGTCACTTCGATGCGCGTGATCGGGGGCGAGCCGAAGGGCGTGCCGTCGA
>Ga0196962_10000037_pt1 | contig 146894 bp, 125 predicted proteins | sample S3v_20metaG_FD_183186 | JGI IMG/M metagenome (GOLD analysis project Ga0196962, IMG submission 183186) | Soil microbial communities from Anza Borrego desert, Southern California, United States - S3+v_20 | ecosystem: Environmental > Terrestrial > Soil > Desert | place: USA: California...
AGAGCAAAGTGCTGAACCAGGGAGCGCAATTTAGGCTCCGAAATTCTCGAACGCCGGTAATAGCGGTTTAGCCTTTGCACGTCTGAAGTTTAGCACTCATTAAAGTGTGCTTAACTTCATCAGACCCTGATTTAATTAAATCGCAGGCGTGTTGAGCAGTAGCAGGTCCTGGGAAGATCAACTGCAATGCGTCTAAATTTACAGCGGCATCCTTCAAAACCTTTTCCAATTCGTCAACATCCACAGTTCCCTGGATAGTGATAGACTGCCATGTAGGCGTTGCAGCCTTAGCTAACACCTGGGCGAACACACAAGCAATCTGGCCTTGCTGATACCACTGAAATAATATTTGTCCCAGAAGTTCTGGCTTGCGTGTGACCAGATCGTGAGTAGACTTCACGGTCCCATCTGCAATTAAGATACGTAGGTAGTCTTCAAAAGACGAAAAGGCGCGAGTCTTATTCGCGCCTATCTCTCTCAACACACTTTTTGAGACAGTTCCCATTTATGATCTCCACGGTGGGGGTAGAGATATCAACTATCCGAGCCAAGTATCGTATTCGCTAGAGGCACCCTCAGGAATCTCAGGATACTCATACTCTTCTACCTCCTGCTCTCCGAACTTGTCGCTTAGCTTCGCACTCCCAATGACCATTGACATGCTACCAGCCTTAATCTCTTTTACCTCGCCCTCTGAAGTGAAGATAGAGTGAGCGTTCTCGACTTTGTCTTTGTCCATAGCGTTACTCCTTCGTGAAACAGCGGAGAAATTAGTCACACATTTAAGAGGCTCTTTCCGAGGGAAATGTCCTCGACATGAATTGAACTTCGTCATCGAAAATGACATTGCCGAGCCATTCTCTTTTAGAAGTCAATTGCCGAACCTTCAAAGAACGGCGTCCAGATTCTCCTTGAATTAGTTGATTTGCCGACCTAACTCGTTGCCATGGAATATTCTTATGAGAACGAAGAAGTCTAGGAAAGGAGCGACAAAATGAGGTGGGAACCCCCGCAAGTTCGGCAAGGCGCGCATACGAAATAATATGATTTGAGGGGATCATCCGAACAATATTGAGCACGCGGTCCCTCCAATCATCAGGAAATGAGGGGAAAACACTCTTTATAACTTTAACCTCATCACCAGGCCGAACGACCCCACTTCGTACTACTCTTGCCAGATATCCCCGCTTCCCCTTTATATCCCTACTTAGCCCGTCACGAATACGATTGAGCCGCCCGCACGGTTCACATTCAAAGGTAATTCGGAGCGCGGCATCTGGTCCAACCAGAAGTAAGGAGCCGGATGAAAGGCTCAACCTATCTACGCGAATTAGTATATTCTCACGCAGACTGTTTGGGGCCAAACCGAGTTGATAATAACTGCCTGTTGCGGCCAACAAGACTTGTCTGGGGGATATTGGACTGGCGTGGCAATCTCCATCAATTCCCACACCAGCGCGGAGGAACACCCCCTCAGTCTCAACTGGATTTACATTAAACTGGGGTCGTCGAAAAGTTGAAGCTATAACAGCTTCAACTTCTTGATCTCGCGTCGCAAAGCTCTTCTGATTATTCAAGCGTTTACGGGAAAAGCCTATTAACCTTATATACCGCAGGCAGGTTAAACCCGTTTTAAAGGTTAACACGCTTCCGGCGCGTAGAGCAATATTTCACTGCGGATAGAGCTTATTACATTTAGACCTACTTACTGTCAAGAAAATTCTGCTTAAAGAAAACTACTTTTGAAACAAAATAGTTGTCTGTTTCATAAGTCGCGTAACTTTTGCAGTTTTGAAACAAAGCCGCAAGCAACCCACTTTATGCCCGAATTCTTCCCACTTTATGCCCGACAAATCTCACTTTATGCCCGAACCTACAATGATCTCACAGCCGCGAGTAAGTCAGGCCGGTCTGGCCCTGGTACTTGCCGCCGCGGTCTTCGTAGGAGGTGTCGCAGTCTTCGTCGGACTCGAAGAAGAGGACCTGGCCGATGCCTTCGTTGACGTAGACGCGGAGGGGGAGGTCTGCGAGGTTGCCGAGTTCGATGACGAGGCGGCCCGTCCAGCCGGCTTCGAGCGGCGTGGTGTTGACCATCAGGCCGGCGCGCGCGTAGGTCGACTTCCCCATGCAGATGGCCGTGACGTTGCGCGGCATGCGGAAGGTCTCGACCGTGACGCCGAGGGCGTAGGAGTGCGGCGGCATGAGGTAGTAGAGCGAGCCGTCGTCGGCCGTGCGCAGCGGGGGCTCGGCGAGCGAGCTGTCGTCGAAGCGCTTGGGGTCGATCTCGCGGCCGTGAATCGGCGAGAAGACGCGGAAGCCGTCGTCGGCCAGGCGCATGTCGTAGCCGTAGGAAGAGGCCCCGGCGGAGATGATGCGGCGGCCTTCGACTTGGCGCACGAGCTGCGCGTTGAAAGGTTGGATGAGCCCGGCCTCTTCGGCCATGCGGCGAATCCAGCGGTCTGATTTAATCATCGATCACCGTGTGCATATAGATTCGGATAAGAGAGCGCCGCCAGAATAATAAGAATAGTGACGAGTGACAAGTGACGAGTGGCGAGTCAAAAGAAAGCGTTTCAAGTTTGAGTTAAATCAGCTTCCATAGCTCGACGCCTGAAACCCGCAACTCATCTTCCTACTCGTCACCTGTCACTCGTCACCGCTTTTCCGATTCTCAGCGTGCCGTCGGTGACGCGGAAGGAGAGGGAGGCCCCGCCGGAGCCGGCGCGCGCGCGGATGGAGCGCGGCGTGAAGGTCGTGCGCTCCTGCGGGACGAGGTCCGAATAGCTGTTCTCGATCTGGCCCGTGCGGAGCACGTCGGCGCTGACCTCCGCGTTGAAGCCTGCGGGCAGCTCGACCGAGAGGTCGCCGTGGGCCAGTTCGATCTGCGCGCCCGTGCCGCGCCAACTGCGCGCGGCCACGCTGACGCGGACCGTGCCCGCGCCGATGACGGCCCGCACCACGCCGCCCGTGAGCGTCAGCGTGGCGTCCGATTCGAGCGCCTTGAGGCTGATGGAGCCTTCCACGCCCGAGAGGCTGACGGGGCCGCGGCCCGCGTCCACCTCAAGGTCGCAGACGGCGGGGACGCGTATGCGGTAGTCAATCTTCCAGGGCAGGCCGAGGAGGTGTTTGGGGAACTTCTTCGCGACGCGCTTCATGTAGGCCCGGTCGTGCGTGCCTGTGGTGAGGATGCGCAGGTGGTTGATGTCTTCGTCGACCGTGAAGGTGTTGACGGCGGCGAGGAGCGCCAGCTCTTCTTCGGTGTTCGCGTAAAGCTCAAGCTCGGCCGTGATGTCGACTTCGTTTTTGGGCCAGGATTCGATGGTGATGGAGCCGGCGGGCGCGCCGACGAGCGTCAGGGTGCTGCCGTAGTTGAAGCGCCGCGTCTCGTGCCTGCTCGTCGCGCGCTTGAGCGCGGGCGCGCCCTGCTGACCGCGCTGCTGCGCGGTGACGCTCAGCGTGGGGTTAATCATTAGTGCGAGCGCGCCGAAGAGCAAGAGCAGGGAGAAGGCGCGCGCGCGGGGCGATTTTTTGAAGTCGTGCATCGGGGCTCTCAAAAGAGTAATGCGGACGGCCCGGGCGATAAGTAAATCGCGGGCGGCGTCCGCATGCGTCGACGGCAGCGCGTGCCAATCCCCTCGGGAGGTCAGCGCGCGATGAAGGAGATTCTGCCGCGCTGGTTGAAGACCGTGAGCGTCGCGCGCGGGCCGTCGCCGACGTTGCCGTAAACTTTGCGCCCGCCGCCGACGTTGCTCAGCCCGCGCGTGTCGAACGTGTTGAGATCAATCGACTGCGGCTGGCCGCTCGCGACCAGGCTGAAAGAAGAGTTGCGCGGGATGCTGATGTTGATGTCGCCCGAGAGCGACTTGAAGGTGTAGGAGCCGCCGGCCAGGAGTTCGCCGTCGAAGAGCATGTGCCCGACGCCGTTCTCGGCGATCACCTCGGAGGACTGGATGCCCGTCAGGTCTATGTCGCCGCTCGTGGAGACGCGCGCGCGCACCATCCCGCCGCGCACGTTGTTGATGCTGATGTTGCCGCGCTTGGTCTCTATGTCGACGGTCGAGTTGACCGGGACCTTGACGATGAAGTTGATGTCGCCGACCATGCGCCCGCGGTTGTCGCGGACGATGTCGATGCCGACGCAGCTCTCCGTCTGCTCGGGCGTGAACTTGGCGTCGGGCGAGTAGAGCTTGGCGGTGACGAGAATCTCGTTCTTCTCCCAGGTCTCGACCGTGATCGTGCCGGAGATGTTGCGGACTTCGAAGCGGACGTTTTTCGAGGCCGGGTACTTGCGCGTGATGCTGCGCTGCGCGAAGGCCGCGGGGGAGACCGCGTGGGCGATGAGGGCCAGTGCGGCCATGGTCAGGACGGCGCGCGCCGCTGAACTCCGGCGGCGCGCGTCGAGGTTAAGAATGTTCATCTCTCTACTGTTCACCAACTCCTCGTTCGAATTCCTCTATCAGTCGGGAGAGGTCTCGCGCGGCAGGCCTCACAGGTCTGAAAATTCTTTGAGGAGTTGCATCTTGTCACTGAGCGCGGCGTTGAGCATCTCCTCGGTCACCTCGTCGTGAGGCTGCTCCGAGAGCTTCTTCAGGGACTCCTCGACGGTCTCGTCCAAAAGCTTGAGGTTGTGCTCGAAGTCCTGGCGGACCTGCTGACTCCAGTGGCCCTTGCGCTCCTCGACGACCTGCGACCAGTACTTGATCTGCTGCTGCTGCCAGTGGCGGTTGTTGGCGTCGGCGTTGTTGGGGCCGGCGACGGCCAGAGTGCCCGCCGCGCCCCGCCCGTTCATGTCCTTGGAAGCCACGATGCCCTCGCCCGTGCTCACCTTCTGCAAGCCGCGCAGGCCGAAGATCGTGGCGAGCGAGGCGACGACGATGATGGCGACCACGGCCATCGCCACCTGCGGGAGCGACAGTTCCCAGCTACGCCCCATCATGCGCGACCACCAGCCTTCACGCCCCTCAGCGGGGAGTGAGCTGCGCGCGGCGGCCGCCTGCGTCTCGGCCTCGACCGTGTTGCGAATCCGCAGCCAGAGGGCGCGCTCGTTGGGGGGCGCGACGTACTCGCCGCGGTTCTCGCGGCAGAAGCTGACGATTGCGTTCAACTCGTCGTGCGCGCTGAAGCAATGGAAGCACTCCTCAAGGTGGGCGCTGAAAGCCGCGTGGTCTTCGCGCCCGAGCGCCCCGTCAAGGTAGTCGCTGAGTATGTCCTGGCACTTCTCGCAGTTCATGGTCTTTCTAACCTCTCACGCGACCGCCGACGCCGGCGGTGCGGCTAATACAGAAGAACTCGAAACGCTGGGGGCGTCGTGGCCGGCCCCGCTTCGCGGGTACTCGGCCTGAGCAATCTTGGGGAGACTGCACGAGCCTGTGGCTTTCGCCTGGAGCCGCTCTCGGGGAGTTGTCCCGCCGGCGGAGGTCGGTCGTCGAAGCCGACGGGACGCTCTTTGAAGCTATTGCGCCGCATTCTGTTGCCTCAACAGGTTGCGTAATTTCATGCGCGCCTTGTGCAACTGCGACTTGGAAGTCCCGACCGAGCAGCCCAGCATCCGGGCTATCTCCTCGTGCTCGTGCCCTTCCACGTCGTGCAGCACGAAGACCGTGCGGTAGCCGGGCGGCAGTTGCGCAATCGCCTTGTCGAGCGCGATGCGGTCGACGACCGGCATGGCGTTGGGGTTCTCGGTCCCCACGACGATCTGCACCGGGGTCTCGCCCTCTTCGGTCGTCTGCTCCAGCTTGACGCTGCGCTTGCGGAAGTGCATCAAGACCTGGTTGACCGTCAGGCGGTGGAGCCACGTCGTGAAGGCCGACTCGCCGCGAAAGCTTCCTATTTTGCGAAAGAGCTGGATGAAGACCTCCTGGGCGAGGTCTTCGGCCTCCGAGACGTTCTGCGTCATGCGGAGGCAGAGTGAGTAAACGCGGCGGTTGTGGCGCTGGTAAAGCTCCTCGAAGGCTGGCATGTCGCCCCCGGCCGCCTTCTGCGCCAGCGCGTAGTCCGTCGTCTGCGTTGTCTCGGTTTCGGCTGCGGTCACTTGTCCCTTGTTCTTGAAGGCCGCCGGGAGAGTTGCCCCACATCCCCAGGCCGCCGCTTCGGAACCGGCAGGCGACGAGCGCCGATTGTCAAAGGAGGGCTGTCAATGCCTTCCGCCGACTTGTGATGCGGCGCTTTCGGCGCGTCGTTGCCTTGTCCGGCCAAAAGATAATCTTTTTCGTGTGCCGAAACCAACGCTATGGTGTACCGCCCGCAGATTTCAAGTCCGGCCGGCGAACGATAAACGGCCGCCCGCTCGCGCGTGGGAGTGCTTCGGCTGACCTTTAAGATACGGGCAACGGCGCGCGCTGACAAGCCCGGATGCGCCGCCGTGCGCGCGCCCGTCAAGAAAAAGCTTGCGGCGAAATCCCGCGCAGCTATTGCTAATCCGGGCGCTTGAATTTATCCTCATCTCACCCCCTGACTCGTACAGACCGACATCTCCCTACACCCGACGACCGGGCGACTCAAGGAAAGCGCCCGGACGGACGTTCGCCCTGCAAGGAGGGAAGACAAATGACCTCGCACACGCACGAGAATCGGGGCCGCGCGGCGGCCGCACTGTGGCTGCTGTTGCTGACTTCAACCGCGCCGTCGGCGCTCGCGCAAGACGGCGCTCAGGGGAGCGGGCCGCGACAGCGCGAGCTTCCGAATTTTCACCAGGTCAACGGGAGACTGTACCGCGGCGGGCAGCCGCGCGAAGGGGGCTTCACCGAGCTGGCCGCGCGCGGCGTCAACACCGTCATCAACCTGCGCGACGACGACGAGCGCGAGGCCGCCGAAGAGGGCGAGGCGCGCGCCGCCGGCCTGCGCTACTTCAACGTCCCGTTCGGGCGGCTGGGCCGCCCCGAGGACGAACAAATCGAGCGCGTGCTGGCGCTCATCGACGCGCCCGAGAACGGCGTCGTCTTCGTGCACTGCGCGAAGGGCCGCGACCGCACGGGCACGGTCGTCGCCGTCTACCGCATCACGCGCGACCGCTGGACGGGCGAGCGCGCGAAGGAGGAGGCGGAGCATTACGGGATGAAGTTCTGGCAGCTCGGGATGAAGGACTACATCGAGGACTACTACCGCAAGCAGGCGGACGCGGGCGCGAACTAGCCCGGCCTTAGAAACTTCGCGTGATTAGTTTGGCCCGATGTGTGGTAAATACTTCTTATGACAAAAGAGAGTAACCCGGACGCCGTAGGGGGCGTCCCGAAGGTTCGCCGCCGCTCGTGGTTGAGGCCGCGGCTCGACTGGCTGCTCGTGTTCGTGCCGATAGCCATCGCCCTCAGATTCGTGCCGGCGCTGGAGAACCCGACGGCGCTCTTCATCGTCGCGTGCCTCGCCATCATCCCGCTCGCCGGCTGGATGGGCCGCGCGACCGAGCACCTGGCGGAGCACCTGGGCCAGGGCATCGGCGGGCTCTTGAACGCCACCTTCGGCAACGCCGCCGAGCTGATCATCGCGCTCTTCGCGCTCTCGAAGGGGCTGACGGGCGTCGTCAAGGCTTCCATCACGGGCTCCATCATCGGCAACATCCTGCTGGTGCTCGGCCTCTCGTTCTTCGCGGGCGGGATGAAGGTCCGCAAGCAGGAGTTCAACCGCACGGCGGCCGGGGTGTCCGCGACGGCGCTCACGCTCGCCGCCATCGCGCTCGTCATCCCGACCATCTTTCACCACGCGGCCGCGGCCGTGCCGGTCGAGCAGGGCGGCTGGACGCCGGAGAAGGAGCAGGGGCTCTCGCTCGCCATCGCCATCGTGCTCTTCGTGACCTACGCGCTGACGCTCCTCTTCTCGCTCGTGACGCACAGGGAGCTGTTCGGCGGAGGCTCCGACGTGGCGCGCGAGGCGGGACACGAGCTGACGCTCATGGAGGCCGAGGAGCGCGGGCACTCTTCGTGGTCCGTGGGCAAGTCCGTCATGGTGCTCCTCATCGCCACGGCCTTCGTGGCGCTCATCTCGGAATTTTTGGTCGGGGCCGTCGAGAGTGCGCGCGGGGCGCTCGGCCTGACCGAGGTCTTCGTCGGCGTGATCGTCGTCGCCATCATCGGCAACGCCGCGGAGCACTCGTCCGCCATCCTGATGGCGCTGCGCAACAAGATGGACCTCAGCATCGGGATCGCCGTCGGGTCGAGCTTACAGATAGCCCTCTTCGTCGCGCCGCTGCTGGTCTTCGCCTCCTACCTCTTCGGCGCGCCGATGAACCTTGAGTTCACGGTGCCCGAGGTCATCGCCGTCATCGCCTCGATCATCATCGTCGAGCAGATCAGCAGCGACGGCGAGAGCAACTGGCTCGAAGGCGTGCAACTGCTCTCGGTCTACGCGGTCCTGGCGATACTCTTCTTCTTCCTGCCGGACGTGCACACGCCCGCGCCGATAGCCGCGCCCGCCGCGCACTGAAAGCCCGTCGCGCTCGTGTCAGCGCCCGGCTTCCAGGCCGAAGTAGACGAGGACCAGTTCCGAGGTTCCAGTGTTGATGATTTCGTGCTCCTCGCCGGGGCCGACCGTGACGCACGCGCCGGCCTCAAGGCGAGCCTCCGCGCCGCCTGCGCGGATTGTGCCCGCGCCCGCCTCAACGAAAAAGACCTCGAAGATGTCCGCGTGAGAGTGCGCGGCCGCGGCCTGGCCCGGCTTGAGGACCGCCCGCGAGAAGCTGATCAGGCGCGGCAGCTCGCCCCGCCTGATCAGCACGCGCTTCCTGATCTCAGGGTTGTGGGAGACGCCCTCTTCGGGCACGTCTGCGAGTGAGACTATCTTCATCAGCGTAGTGTTGGCCGGTGCGCCCCGCGAATGAAATGAGTTTGGTTACTTCACACCCTTCTCGACCGACGCGCGCACCTCTTTATAGACTCTCGCCAAATCATCCAGCCTGTAATGCGCGTTCAACCCGCTCGGGTTCGGGAGCACCCAGACCTGTGCCCCTCCTAATCTTTCCTCCTGCCTGCCGACCAACGCGTCTTTCTTCCCGAACGCCGCGCGGTACGCGCCGACGCCCAGCACGGCGACGACCTTCGGATTGTACCGCCGCACTTTAGCTTCGAGCCTTCTGCCGCCCTCCACATATTCGTCCGGCGACAACTCGGCCGCGGAAGCCGTCGCGCGCTCCACGACGTTCGTGATGCCGTAGCCGCGGTCCAGAAGCTGTGAGTCCTCGAAGGCGGAGAACAGCCTGTCTGTGAACCCGGCCGCGTAGAGCGCCGGCCAGAACCTGTTTCCGGGCCGGGCGAAGTGATGCCCGACGGCCGCCGAGTACAGGCTCGGGTTGATTCCGCAGAAGAGAACCTTCAACCCGGGGCCGATCACGTCCGTCATCTTTCTCCCGAAGGCGGCCTGGATTTGCTCCCTGCTCGGTTTCCACCTGCGCTCCGACATCTTTATTGGCCCTGCCTGCCGGCCCTCGCCTCGATGCGTGTGATCTCCGCCAGGGCGAGCGGGTATTCGACGAAGTTCCGGTTGCCGTTCTCCCTGACCCATTTGAGGTGCGTCAGCGCCGCCTCGTCGCGGCCCTCCAGCGCGAGGTCCAGCCCCACGTAGGCGTGGGCCTCGGTCAGCTTGTCGTTGTCGGTCGCCTGCTCCAACAGCTTCTCGGCGGTGACGGCGCGGCGCAGGTACTGGATGACGGGGTACGGCCACTCCGCGGCGTCCAGCTTCGCCGCCGCGTCTTCAAGGACTTTGGCTGCGTAAGGATTGTCGCGGCGCTGCTGCCTGAAGCCGAAGTGGGCCGCCAGCGCCATGTACGCCGAGCGGTCGTCCGCCCAGCCCTGCCGCTTGATGTAGTTGAGCGCGTCGGTGGCCGCGAGGACGCCGCGCGCGAGGCGCAGGTAAACGTAGCTGCGTGTCCTGTAGGTGTAGGCGTTCTTCGGGTCGAAGCGCACGCTCTGTTTGAACGCTTCGATAGCCTCTTCGTCCCTCCCCATGCTGAGGTGTGCGTGGCCCAGTTCACTGAAGGCGCGCGCCGCGTCCGGCTTCAGCTTGACGGCCTGCTCGTAGGCTTTGACGGCCTCCTCGTTCTGCCCGCCGAGGCGCAGGACGACGCCCCTGTAGAAATGGCTCAGGTAATTTCCGGGGTCGCTCTCGACGGCGGCCCGCATCAGCTTCTCCGCTTCCGACTGTTTCTGCTGTTGCAGCCGCAGGACGCCCAGCGAGATGTAAGCCGGCGCGAGCTTCGGGTCCAGCTCGATGGCCTTCTGGAGCCGCTCCTCGGCCTCCTCCAGCCGGCGGTGGCGCAGCAGCAGGTCGCCGAGGTAATACTCGGTCTGCGCCTCGGACATCCGGGCGCTTTGCATCTCCTTCGCGAAGTCGAGTTGCTTGGCGAAGGTGACGTTCAGCACGGGGAACAGGAACTTGCCGACGTAGGCGCGCAACTCGGCCTCGACCGTTTTGTAGTCGGCCTGGAACGACTGGCGGAAGTTCTCTTCGAGCGCCACGCCGTCGCTCAGCCCGCGTATGAACTGGGCCAATTGCGGCTGGCGCTTGCCGCCGTCGCTCAGCATCAGGTAGTGGATGAGCGCCCACGACTCGGCGTAGAAGATGCCGGCCTTCCTGCTCTCGTTGTAGTGCGGCGATTTGCGGTCAACCTCCAACAGCGTCTTGAGGGGAAGCAGGGGGCTTTGCCTCAGGGCGAGGATGTGCCGAGGGATGGGCATCCCGAGTGCCGCCTTCTGGTCGTCGTCTTCGGTCGTGAAAGTGCTGTAGAACTCGGCCAGCCCCTCGTTGAGCCACACGGGGGCGTTCGGCAGGTTGGCGCGCATGATGAAGTGCTCGTACTCGTGGAAGATGACCTCGTAAGGGGTCGCGCCGCGGTCCTCCGAGGTGAGCGCGATGTAGTTCACGTCGGGGGTGGGCAGGAAATACCCTGCGACGTTGTCCCGCGGCTTGCCGTTGTAGAGCGGCTTGAAGGGCTTGAACGAGTCGTGGCTTTTAAAGAGGACGACCGTCGTCGGCACGGGCGTCTCGATCTGCGCCCTGGGGAAGAGCAGCGAGAGCACGTGGCGGAACCGTTCGAGGCGGGTCGCCAGCTTGCGTATGTCGCCCTCAGCGGCGTTGCCGATGACCGTAAAATTCTTCGTCTGCACACTGGCCCAGGTCTCTTTCGCGTGGGAAGAGGCGGGGAGCAGTAGGAGCAGGGAGAGCGTGAGCAGGCGGGCGGCGTTGATTCTTCTCATAAGCCTTCGAGTGGTGTCGTGAACTTCGGCCGAAATTTAAAGCGGGGGAAAGGCGGCGGCTTCCCAAGTCCGTCCGCGCTCGCACGCGGCGGACGGGAACAATAGGTCACAGGCGGGCGCGGAGTCAATTAATGCGCGCCTTCAAGTCCAGTAGGTGCGGTCGAGCGAGCGGTAGCTGACGGCCTCCGCGACGTGCGTCGCGTCTATCCCGCTTTTGTCTTCGAGGTCTGCGATGGTGCGGCTGACTTTGAGGATGCGGTCGTAGGCGCGCGCGGACAATCCCTGGCGCGTCATGGCGGCTTCGAGCATTCGCTCGCTCTCCGCGTCAATCCGGCAGTAGCGGCGAATCAGTCGCGGCGGCATCTGCGCGTTCGAGAAAATCCCCTCCCGCTCGAAACGCTCGCGCTGCCGCAGCCGGGCGCGCACGACGCGCTCGCGTATGCTCGCGGAAGCCTCTGGCTCTGGGCCGACGCCCGCGCGCCCGGTCAACTCCTTGAAGCGCACGGCCGGCACGTCGACGTGTATGTCTATGCGGTCGAGCAGCGGCCCCGAGACGCGCCCGACGTAGCGCTGTATCTGCGGCGGCGTGCAGCGGCACTCGCGCGTCGGGTCGTTCCAATAGCCGCAGGGACAGGGATTCATCGCGCAGACGAGCATGAACGAGGCCGGGAACGTCAGGGACATCGCGGCGCGGCTGATCGTGACCATGCGGTCTTCGAGCGGCTGGCGCAGGACTTCCAGCACGCTGCGGTCAAACTCCGGCAGCTCGTCCAGGAACAGAACCCCGTGGTGGGCCAAACTGACTTCGCCGGGGCGCGGGACGGTCCCGCCGCCGATGAGCCCCGCGTCGGAGATGGTGTGGTGCGGCGCGCGGAAAGGCTTTTCGGTCACGAGCCCCGCGCGGCTCGTCAGCCCCGCGACCGAATGAATCTTCGTCAGCTCAAGCGCGGCCTCGAATTCGAGCGGCGGCAGGATGGTCGGCAGCCGCTTGGCGAGCATCGTCTTGCCCGAGCCCGGCGGCCCTACGAGTAAAATGTTATGGCTCCCCGCGCTCGCGACTTCCAGCGCGCGCTTGGCCGCGAACTGCCCGCGCACCTCGCGGAAGTCAACGCTGTAGTGGTCCGCAGTCTTCAGCACTTCGGAGGGGTCAACGCGCAGGGGGGCGGGCGGGTCGCCGGAGCGCAGGCGCGCGATGAGTTCGACCGCGGCGCGTAAGGAGGAGACGCCGTAAACGTCGACGCCCGAGACGACCGCGGCCTCGCGCGCGTTCTCTTCGGGCAGGATGAGGTGTTTGATTGAAGACTCGCGAGCGCGCAGCGCGATGGGCAGCGCGCCGCGCACGGCGCGGACGCGGCCGTCCAAAGACAACTCGCCGACGGAGAGCGTGTCGGTCAGCCCTTCGGCGTCTCCGAGGTCGCCGTTCGCCCCGAGGATGCCGAGCGCGATGGGGAGGTCGAAGCTCGCGCCCTCCTTGCGCACGTCGGCGGGCGCGAGGTTGATCGTCGTCTTGTGGAACGGGAAGAAGAAGCCGCAGTTGGTGACGGCCGCGCGGATGCGCTCGCGCGATTCCCTCACGGCCGCGTCCGGCAGGCCGACGATGGTCACGCTTGCTGGCGCGTCCGCCTCATTGCGCGCGGGCGTCAGATCGACTTCGATGTCAACGAGGTCTGCGTCAATGCCGTAGACGGCGGCCGACTGTGTGCGGAAGAGCATGGTGAGACATGCTCCTCTGCGAAGGGTGTAGAGCAGCGGCGAGTGCCGCAAAGGAGAAGTGTGCCGACGTGATGAAAAGTAGAGAGCGCGCCTCAGTCGAACGTTCGACTGAGGCGCGCTCCTTCAGGGTTTATCAAGCATCCAGAACCGGGTGGGTCGAGAACGCTTCTAACGCTTCAACGGGTTTAGCGGCCGCTGCGGCGGCGCGAGGAGGCGGGCGCGGCTTTCGGAATTCTGACTTCCTTGCCTGCCTCGAACTCCGAATTGACGCCGACGCCGTTCATCTTGGCGATCTCTTCGGCCGAGACGTTGTGAATCGTCGCGAGGCGGGCCGGCGTGTCGCCCGAGCGCGCCTTGACCTTCATCATGCCCGGCGCGGCCGGCGTCGTCTCCGCGGACGTGGTCGCGCGCTTGTAGCTCGCCAGTTGCACGTTGTTGCTGCCCGGCGCGACATCGCGCCGCTCGACCGGGATGCCCTTCAGCGCGGCGACGAACTGGTCCGCGCGCCCCGCCGGGATGCGCACCCTGTAGGACTCGCCGCGCGGCGTCACGTCGCGCCTCAACTCGGGGTTGAGCATGCGCACGTAGTCGAGACTGGTGTTGGTCGTCTGCGCGATGAGTTGCAGGCTGGTCGCCGTCGGCACCTCGACCACGTCGTAAGCGAGCGGCGGGTCCGGCCGGACGCCCTTGAAGCCGTACTTCTCGGGGTTCTTCGCGATCAGCATCGTCGCCAGGATGGCCGGCACGTAGTTGCGCGTCTCCTGCGCGATGTACGGGAAAATCTTCCAGTAGCTGCGCGAGCCGGCGCGCGAGATGGCGCGGTCGATGTTGCCCTGGCCCGTGTTGTAGGCGGCCATCGCGAGCTGCCAGTCGCCGAAGTGGTTGTAAAGGTCTTTCAGGTATTTGGCCGAGGCGCGCGTCGCCTTCTCGAAGCCGTTGCGCTCGTCAATCCAGGCGGTCTGGCGCAGGCCGTAGGTGCGGCCAGTGCCGGGGATGAACTGCCAGAGGCCGGAGGCCGCGGCCCACGACTGGGCCTTCGGTCGCCACCCGCTCTCGACCTGGCCGAGCCAGGTGATGTCCTCGGGCACGCCCTCCTCGCGGAAAATCTTCCGCGCCATCTGCATGAACTGCCCCGAGCGGCGGATGCCGACTTCCATCGTCGAGCGCCCGCGCCCCTGGAAGAAGTTGATGAACTGCTGGATGAGCGGGTTCGTCTCAATCGGGAAGTCCAGGGTGCTCTTCGAGTACTCGATGGTCGCGAGGTCGTCCGGGCCGACGTCCTCGGTCTCGCTCGGCGTCAGGATGAGCTTGGCGTATTCGTCGAGCGGCGAGGGCTCGAACTTCTGGTGCTTGAAGCCGGGCTCCTGCTGCTCCTGGTCTTCCTGCTGGGACTGGCCGCTGTAGTTGACCGGCTTTATCTGTGCCAGTTCCGCGCGCGGCGTCACGGGCTGCTGCTGCGGGACTTCGAGGCGGAAGACGCGCTCGACCAGCTCCAGGTAGTAGGTCTGCAACTTCTGGCTGGCGCGGACGTCGAGGCCGGACTCCAGGATGGTGTCCACGGCGCGGTCGAACTTCTCGCGCGCCTGGAGGCGCTCGCCCGCCTTGAGGTGCACTTCGCCCTCCTTGAAGCGGGCCTCGGCCTGCGTGATGACCTGGGCGACGCGCACGTCCATCTTCTCGATCTCGGTCGGGATGGAGCGCGCAGACGAGCCCATCTGTTGTGCGAAAACGTTAGCGGCGGGCAGCGCGAGCGCAGCGAAAAGGGCGGCGCGAATGATTACGCGGGGGAAGCTCGTTGTCATCAATCGTCTCTTCTCCTTACTACGAGGCTTAGGGCGAATCCACGACGGCGACTCGTCCCCGAAGAGAGTCGCGCGCGAGCGGCATCCACAAAAATCTAACGCGAGGGGCTGGTAAAAGTTCCTGTATTGACTCAGCCCGCAGGGCAGGGCCAACGTTGCGGGCCGACGGTTAGCGGAGGTTATCACACGATTTTCCGCAGTGTCAAACAATTCGCCACTTAAAGTAGAAGGCGAAGCGGTTAAATTTTCCACTTAAAACCGCATCGCCCGTGCCTATAAAGATGCGTCTACACGCCCGCAGGTTGCGCCCCGCAGGGAGAATTTTTTGCAGAGTTAATTGTTGAAATAGTTAGGGAAAACCCTTCGGCCAAGCTTGAAATTCGGGCCGCGCGAGCGCCTGCGGGATGAGGCCGCGGGAAACGGAAGCCTGACGGCCCGGCCCGCCTGAAATTCGGCATTGACGCCCACCCGATTCAGCCTCGCCACCCCCCGGCCGGGACGTTGTAGCGCCCGGCGAGCCTGGCCGGTGTGTCGCCCGGCCAGGCTTTGATTACCATCAGGCGCGGCCCTTTCTCGGGCACACGGTCACGCTTCCCTTTAGGAATGTCCTTGAGGAGGCGTATGAACTGCTCGGCGCGCCCCGCCGGGACGCGCATCCTGTAGGACTGGCCGCGCGGCGTCACGTCGCGCATGAGTTCGGGGTTGAGCGTTCGAATCTCGTCAACGCTCGCCTCCGTAGCCCGCGCCACGAGGTAGAGGCTGGTCGCCGCCGGCACCTCGACCACGTCGTAAGCGAGCGGCGGGTCAGGGCGGACAGCGCCGAAGCCGTATTTTTCGGGGTTCTTCGCGATCAGGATTGTAGCGAGGACGGCCGGCACGTAGTTGCGCGCCTCCCGCACCAGGTAGGGACGAATCTTCCAGTAATTTGTTGAGTTCGCGCGTGCGACGGCACGAACAATATCTTTCTGGCTAGTGTGGTAAGCGGCCAGGGCAAGTTCCCAACTGCCGAAATGGTTGTAGAGGTCTTTGAGGTAGCGTGCGGCGGCGCGCGTGGCCTTCTCGAACCCCCTGCGCTCGTCAATCCACGGAGTTACCCTCAACCCATATCTCTTTGCCTTGCTCGCAGGGAACTGCCAGAGGCCGGTGGCCGCGGCCCACGACATGGCCCTCGTGCTCCACCCGCTCTCGACCTGCGCGAGCCAGATGATGTCCTCGGGCACGCCCTCCTCGCGGAAGATGCGTCGGGCCATCTGCACGAACCGGCCCGAGCGGCGGATGCCGACTTCCATCGTCGAGCGCCCGCGGCCCTGGTAATAATTGATGTACTGCTGTACGAGATCGTTCGTCTCGGCCTGCCAATCGGGCGAGTTCCTGATGAGTTCGATGTCAACGAGGTCTTCAGGCTCAACCCGCTGCTCGCCGGGCGTCAGGACGAGTTTGGTGTGAAAGTCGCCATCGGCCGGCGGGCGCGCGGGAGTTTGCGCGTGAAGTTTAAGGGGGACGGCGAACGCGGCTAAGAGGGCGGCGCACGCAATCAGACGGGGAGGGCGGGTCTTCAAAGTCGTCCTCCTACTCTATTGAGGATTACAGCGAAGCCGCGACGGCGACCTCTCCCCGCAGCGAGTCGCACGCACGCCGAGTCGACAGCTTTTCAGAAGCCGTGCTCTTTAAAGTCTCTGCCGCGCGCTTCTGGGGACGGCCGCCTGCGGCAGACGCGCGGGGCGCGCAGGGCTGCTCGCCGCGGGCGGCACGATCCTGTCCTTGAGCGCCTCGCGGAAGACCTGGCGGACGTTGTCGGCGAAGACGAAGCGTATGTCGCCGAAAAGCTCTTTCGGCACCTCGTCCATGTCGCGGCGGTTCAGTTGCGGCAGGATGATGGTCGAGACACGCGCGCGGCGCGCGGCCAGCACCTTCTCCTTGACCCCGCCGACGGGCAGCACGTTGCCGCGCAAAGTTATCTCGCCCGTCATCGCCACGTCCTTGCGGATGGGGCGCTGCGAGAGCACCGAGACCATCGCCGTCGCCAAAGTGATGCCCGCGCTCGGGCCGTCCTTCGGGATAGCGCCCTCGGGGATGTGTATGTGCAGGTCGTAGTTGTCGAAATCCTCTTCGGCAATCTCTAATTCGCGGGCGCGCGACTTGGCGTAGGAGTAGGCCGCCTGCGCCGACTCGCGCATGACCTCGCCGAGCTGGCCCGTCAGGACGAGGTTCCCCTTGCCCTTCATCCTCAGCGCCTCTATGAACAGCACGTCGCCGCCGACGGCCGTCCACGCGAGGCCCGTGGCGACCCCGACCTGATCCTTCTTCAGGACCTCGTCCGGCATCACTTTGGGCGCGCCGAGGAACTCGTGCAGGTTCTTCAGCGAGACGCGCACGGTCCCCGTGTGCCCCTCGGCGATGCGGCGGGCGACCTTGCGGCAGATTGTGCCAATCTCGCGCTCCAACTGCCGGAGGCCAGCCTCCTGCGTGTACTGCTGGATGATGGCCGCGAGCGCCGTCTTCGAGATGTGCAGGTCGCGGGCGGTGATGCCGTTCTCTTCGAGCTGCTTCGGCAGGAGGTGCCGGCGCGCTATCTCGCGCTTCTCTTCCTCAGTGTAGCCGGCGAGCCGTATGACCTCCATGCGGTCGCGCAGCGCCGGCTGGATGGTGTCGAGCACGTTGGCCGTCGTCATGAACATCACGTTCGACAAATCGAAGGTGACGCCGAGGTAGTTGTCGCGGAAGTTGTTGTTCTGTTCCGGGTCTAAAACTTCCAGCAGGGCGGACGACGGGTCGCCGCGAAAATCCGCTCCGACCTTGTCGATCTCGTCGAGCATGATGAGCGGGTTGTTCGTCCCGGCCTGCTGTATGGCCTGGATGAGGCGGCCCGGCATCGCGCCGACGTAGGTTCGGCGGTGGCCGCGAATCTCCGCCTCGTCGTGGACGCCGCCCAGAGACAGGCGCATGAACTTCCGGTCCAGTGCGCGCGCGATGGACTTGCCCAGAGAAGTCTTGCCGACGCCCGGCGGGCCGACCAGGCAGAGGATGGAGCCCTTCGGCTTCTCTTTTAATTTACGGACGGCGAGCGCCTCGACGATGCGCTCCTTGACCTTCTCCAGCCCGTAGTGGTCTTCGTCCAGGATGCGCTGGGCCTTGATTAAGTCCAGGTTGTCCGCCGAAGCCTTCGACCACGGGAGGTCGGTCATAATCTCCATCCAGTTCCTGAGCGTCGCCGTCTCGGCCGCGTCCGGGTGCATGCGCTCCAGCTTCTTCAACTGGCGCACCGCCTCCTCCTCCGCCGGCTTCGGCATCTTCGCCGCCTCAATCTTCTCGCGCAACTGCGCTATCTCTTCCGCCAGCTCGTTGCCCTCGCCCAACTCCGACTGGATGGCCTTCAACTGCTGGCGCAAGTAGAACTCGCGCTGCGAGCGGTCGATGTCGGCGCGGGCCTGCGTGTTGATCTCCTGCTGGACGGTGAGGACTTCGATCTCCTTGTTCAAAAGCTCGTTGACGCGCCTGAGGCGCGCGGTCGTGTCCGCGATGTCGAGGACGCTCTGCGCGTCCTCGACTTTGAGTTCGAGGTTCGAGGCGGACAGGTCCGCGAGGCGGCCGGCGTCGTCCAGGTTCGCGATGATCGCCATCACCTCGGGCGAGATGTTCTTGCCGAGGTTGGCGGCCTTCTCCATCGAGGCGCGCACGTTGCGAATCAGGGCTTCGACTTCGAGCGAGCGCTCCGGGGTGGTCGTCTCCTGCACGACCTGTAGGCGCGCGCGCAGGTACTCGCCCGAAACTTCGACCGACTCGATGCGCGCGCGGGCGAGCCCCTGGACGAGGATGCGTATGCGCCCGTCGGGCAGCTTGAGCATCCGCATGATGACGGCGACTGTGCCAATCTGGTAGAGGTCTTCGCCGGCCGGCTCCTCCTTGTCCAGGTCCTTCTGCGAGGCGAGCAGAATCATGCGGTTCTCGCCCAGAGCCTCGTCGACCGCGCGGATTGACTTGTCGCGCGAGACGAAGAGCGGGACGATCATGAAGGGGTAGATGACGATGTCGCGCAAGGGGAGCACGGGCAGCTCGTTAGGAATCTGCAACTGCTGCTCGCCGCCCTCGGCTATCTCCAGGCCATCTGGAATGTCTACGCTGTGTGATGACATATCAAATATACGAATCAATATGAATGACGGATGAAGCGCGCTTCGGTTACACGGGAAATTCAGCCTTCCGCTTCTTTAATCGGAACCCTGAATTCCGCGCCGCGCCTCTCTTTGCGCTTCGGCAGCCGCACGGTCAGCACGCCGTCGCGCAACTCGGCCGTCGCCTCCGCGACGTTGACCGTCCACCTGAGCGGCACGACGCGGCTGAAATGGCCGTAACTGCGCTCTGAGCATAGATGCGAGATGACACGATTTTGTGGCGCGCGTTTCTTCTTCTCGCCACAGACGCGCAGGTGCGTGCTCGTCAGCCCGACCTTGATGTGCGACGCGGCCACCCCCGGCAGCTCCACCCGCACCGTGACCTCGTCCTTCGTCTCGCACAAATCGACGGGCGGGGCCCACGACGCGCCCGCCACGGGCACTTCGGCCTCGGTCGCCTCCTGCAACGCCGCGTACAGACGCCCCACGCCGTCGCGCAGCCGCTCCAACTCGATTCTCTTCAGCCCGACGTGGGCAGCTTTTATCATAAAAAAGTGACGAGTGATCAGTAAACCCGCCTGCCTTTACTGGTCACTTACTTACTTATCACGGTTTCTGAGCTCTTTTCGCCGCCGCTCCGCTGCCAGCGCGGGCGCGAGGGTCTTCAATTCGTGCATGAATTCGGAAACGTCTTCGAATTCGAGGTAGACGGAGGCGAAGCGGACGTAGGCGACCTTGTCCAGCTCCTTGAGGCGGCGCATGATCATCTCGCCGACCTTGCTGGTGGGGCGCTCGCGCTCGGGCGACTCCTGCACGTACTTCTCGATGGAGTTGACGATGCTGTCGAGTTTCGAGGAGGGCACGGGCCGCTTCTCGCAGGCGCGCAGCAAGCCGGCCATCACCTTGTTGCGGTCGAACGGCTCGCGCCGGCCGTCCTTCTTGATGACCATGTAGGGTATCTCGTCAATCCGCTCGTAAGACGTGAAGCGGCGCTCGCAGCGCAGACACTCGCGCCGCCGCCGAATCGAGTCGCCCTCGCGCGACTCGCGCGAGTCAACCACCTTGTCTTCGATGAACCCGCAGAAAGGACACTTCATAAAAGCTCCTTGAAAAGCCGTGAATCGTAAACCCCGAACGGATGAAAAACGTCTTTCTTTTACGATTCACGATTTACGTTTCTTCTTCCGGCTTCAGCCGGAGGGCCGCGGGCGTCCCCGTGAACTCCCCGGTTAAGACCTCAACGTCGTCGCCTTTGGTGCAGCGCACGCTCGCGCGTATGCGCCTCCCCTCCTGAAGTTTTTCGACCACTTCGACCACGCAGGTGACGGTCTCGCCGACGAAGACCGGCTGGTGGTAGCGGAAGTGCATCTCGGAGGCCAGGAAGGCGAGCATCCCGCCGACGTGCGTCGCGAGGCTCGCCGTCAAAAGACCGGGAACGATGCGGCGGCCGAACTTGGTCTGCGCGGCGAACTGGTCGTCTATGTGGAAAGGGTTGAAGTCGCCGGTCGCCCCTATGAAGAGCGCCACGTCGCCGTCGGTCAGCGTGCGGCTCCAGCGGTAACGCATCCCGACCTCGATCCCAGCGAACGTCTTCTCCACCTGTGCGCGCAAGTCAGACATCACTGCCACCTCCCGCCGTAAACACTCCTCATTCGCTCACGCCGACCGTCTTCAACTCGTTCGAGACCTCTTGTTTACCGTCCCCGGCCTCGTCCCTCTCAATCGAGTGCTCTATCTCTTCGGAGGACGTGAGCTGTTGCAGGCGCTTGAAGCTCACGTTGCCGTGCAGGAAGTAGTAGAGCCCCCAGACCATAGCGGGCGCGAAGGCCACGAGGTGGAGCATGATGGAGACGGCCGCGGCCTCGTTCTGCGGCCGGCCCAGGAAAATCAGCCCGGCGGCCGTCGCCGCGTGGAACGCACCCGCAGCGCCGCCCGGCGTCGGCACGAGCGACCCCACGAGCGACCAGCCCATCACGAAAATCGTCTCCTTAAACCCGAATTGCAGGCCGAAGGCGCGAATCACCAGCCAGTTCGACAGGATGTTGAGGACCCAGATGATGGCCGTCCAGCCGACCGTCACGGCCAACTCCCTCGGGTCCGCCAGAATCCTCAGCGCCGCCGCTAGCTGTTCGAGCAGGTGCGTCAGCGCGCGCGCCACGCGCGGCGGGACGAAGCGCCAGCGCTTGAACCTCGCGTCGAGCCAGCGGATCGCGCCCTGCGAGCGGCGCTCGAACCAGATCAGGAAGCCCAGGCCACTGACGGCGATTATCAGCAGAATCAGCCCGGCGATGCGGACGGTCGCCAGTTGCGACTCCTGGCCTTCGGGCGCGGGGAACCAGAGTAGATTCAGCGCGAAGAGGACGACGACGGCCGTGATGTCGCAGAGCCGTTCGAGCATGATGGTGACGAACGAGCCCGCGGGCCGGACGCGCTTGTCGTAGAGCGGCAGCACCACGGGCCGCACGACTTCGCCCGCGCGCCCGAAGAGGAAGACCGCGCCGAAGCCCACGGTCGTCGCCGCGAACAGCGGCCGGAGGCCCGCCTTGGCGAGCGGAGAGAGCAGCGTGCGCCAGCGGTAGGCGCGCAGCAAATAGGTCACGGAGACGGTGGCGACGCCCGCGGCGAGCAGCTTCCAGTCGGCCGCCTTCAGGCTCCGGCCCACCTCCGCCCAGTCCAGTTTCCGCCCGAACCACCATAAAATCAGGACGGCCAGCAAGAGCAGGAGGAGAAATTTGAGGTGCTTCAGCAAATGTTTTCGACTTTGAGCGCGCTTGAAAGTTGACCCTGCTGGATAGGCGACCACAATATATTGGGTGGCGTCGGAAGGCTACAACAGTTCCGTTCGGCGGCGCAACCGCGCGTGGGCCCAATTCGGGCGGCAAAGCGGCCGCGCCTGGGGTATAATTGCGGGACGGGTCGCCCCGCCACTCAATTTAAGGGACGTTTCGGGGGGAACTTTCAGTCTCCGCCGCTCGTAATCTGCGCTTGACAGGGAGTTTTCCACCCTGCGCGAGGCGCTTTCGGGCCGCAAGAGAGGGACGACCGGGAATCGGAGAGGCAAGAGGTGGGAGCTGCAAAGGTTTTGGCTACGGCGGGCGAAGGAGCCGAGTTAGTCAGGAGGTGTCGCGCCGGCGACGGCGCGGCGTGGGAAGAGATTGTCCAGACCTACTCCCGACGCATCTACAATCTGGCCTACCGCTTCACCTCCCGTGCCGACTCGGCAGAAGATTTGACGCAGGAAGTTTTCATACGCGTCTACCGCTCTTTGGATCAATACGACCCCAGGCAGGGTGACCTTCAGAACTGGCTGATGCGGCTGGCGCGCAATCTAATCATTGACGACTACCGCCGCCGCCAGCGCACGCCGCACGACACGCAGGCGGACGACCTCGAAGATCACACCTACCACCTGCGCTCGGCCAGCAACTCTGTGCAGCGCGAGATGGAGCGCCGCGAGCTGGGCGAGCAGGTGCAGGCCGGGATTGACAAGCTCTCGCCGGATTTACGCACCTGCGTCATCCTGCGCGACATAGAGGAGCTGAGTTACCAGGAGATCGTCGACCTCCTGGAAATACCCGAGGGGACCGTGAAGTCGCGCATCAACCGGGGCCGGATCGAGCTGGCGAAAATCCTGCGCCGGATGCGCGTGGTGGCGATGAGCAACGTTTAGACAAATAAGGAGACGCCCGGGCGTCATGAGAATTTAGAAAGGCGATAAGGTAAAAGGCAAAGTGAAGGGATTGGAAGTTTAATATAGTTGCCATCTGACTTTTACCTTTTTACTTTTACCTTTGCCATACATTCTGGGGGACAGAAACGAGAAGCTGATGATGCTGTGCGCGGAATTTGAGAACAAACTGACAGACTACCTGGACGGCTCGCTCGAAGCCGAAACGAACCGCGCGTTCGCCGAGCACGCTTTGCGCTGCCCTGTCTGTCACGAACTTTTAGGCGAAGTCAAGAACACCTTGCAGGCGTGCCGCACGGCCGAGATGCCCGTGCCCAGCGCCGAACTCGAAGCGCGCATTCTCTTGCAGACCGTGCCGGAGATGGCGATGACGTGCGACGAGTTCGAAGAGCACCTGACCGACTACCTCGACGGGTTCTTACCCGCCTCCCTTTACCACCGCTGGGAACGCCACGCGGCGCTTTGCGAGCGCTGCACCGAGCTGCCGGGCCAGGTGGTCCGCGCCATAGGCGCTTGCTACACGTACATCAACGAGGAGCGGCCCGTCCCCGTCGGGCTGCACGAAAAAATCTTACAGGCCACATTGGGCACGACGGACGCCGAAGAGGTGCGCGCCCCCCTGGCCGCGCGCATCGCCGCGCGCCTGCGCCTCTGGCTCGACCCGATTGTCTCGCCGCAGCTCGCGACCGTCGCGACCATGCTGCTCGTCTGCGTCATGGTGCTCACGAGCACCGTCTCGGCCGACGGCTCCATCAGCGGCCTCTACCGCGCCGGGATCAAACTGGCCGGCCGCGCTTACTCGGGCGTCGAGGAAGGCCCGAGGCCGGCGGCAGACTCGGGCAGGTTCAACAGCATCGCCGAGGGCGTGACGACGAATTTGTCCGTCCGCCCCAGCCCGAAGAAGCCCGACACGCGGCAGGGCGGCGCTGAGCAGAAGCAGGAGCAGAAGTAGACGGGCGAGAGTTTGAGAGAAAGGGACCGGGCGGCGGGCTTTAACTTAATGTATTGCGCTTACCACTCAAAAAATCCGGCGGCCGTTGAATGTCACCGCTGCGCGCGCGCGCTCTGCTCGGCGTGCGACCATCGCATACGCGGCTTCCCCTACTGCCAGGACTGCATCGTCGCCGGCGTTGACCTCTTGCAGGTGCAGACTCGCTCGAACGTCCTGCCGACCCTGCGCCGCAACAACTCGCCGCTCGTCGCGACGCTCCTTTCGTTCGTGCCCGGCCTGGGCGCGGCCTACAACGGGCAAACCTCGAAGGCCATCGTCCACTTCGCCGTCTTCGCCAGCTTCTTCCAACTGGCGATTGTGACCGAGAGCGTGGACTTCGGGCTCCCGCTCTTCGTCGCGGGCTTCTTCGGCACCTGGCTCTTTTCAGCGGTCGACGCCTACCGCACGGCGCAACTGCTGCGCGCCGGGCTCACGCCCGACACCGAGCAGGACGTGATCGCGCGCCGCCTCTACGGCAGCCCCCTGGCCTGGAGCATCACGCTCATGCTCCTCGGCGCGATTTTCCTGGTTCACTCCATCATCGGCATACGCCTCCCCGTCCGGCAGGTGCTCCCCGTCCTGCTGCTTCTCCTGGGCGCGTACATGCTCGGCGACTACCTGCTCCGCCAGCGCAGGCACAGGAATTACCTGCTGAACTTCGACTCGAACCCGCAGATGCCGGCGGTCGTCCCGGCCAATTCGGGAAGGTTCCAGACGGGCGAGTTAATCTCCCAAGTCTCCGCCACGCGCTCGGTCGCGCCCCTCCCCTTCGAGCAGAGACCTTGAAAAGCAGTCAACGGCGAGTGGTAAATGGTGAATGGAGAAAAGCAGTTCTCCCTATTCACTATTTACCATTCACTGTTCACCTTGTTATAGTGTCCGCGAGAGGTAACAGAAATCATGTCAGCTTTTCTTAAAGTGGCGGGTCGGTGGGGCGGCATCCTGACGGTCATCGTGCTCTTAATCACGCTCCTGCGCCAGCTCATCTCGCTCGTCAGCTTTCTCTTCGTCGCCATCAAGGCCCTGATCGTCATCGCCTTCATCGGCCTCGTGCTGGTGATGATTTATCTCGTGATGCGCGGGCGCTCCGAGCGGCGGCGGGAGGCCGAAGACATCTAGCGGCCGCGCCCCGGGTCGCTTCCGACAGGCAAATTTTCGACTCAGCTCGTGCGACGAATATCGCACGGGCTGCCTTATTTTTCGTTCACCCTCCATACAAAAGTGCTCCTGAGCGGTTGCAATCTGCCGCCCCGTGTGATAGTTTCCGCCACCTCGCAGCGAATATCGGACGGGTTGGTAAGTTTTAACGCCTCGTGCCCTGTCCCTTCGCTGCAAGCCTACGAGTTAGGTTCAAACAAAAAATAGTCCCCAGAGTTTTTGGTTAGCATCAGTCGCCCTCGTCCGGCAGACTGTGCTTTTCACGGGCGGCCCACGCGCGGCTCTCCTGATTTTTTTTCGCACCGCGCAAGGGCGAGCTACAAGGAGCACATTTAATGGTTAGAGACGACCGTCTTTACGCATTCATCATCGCACACACCTCGCGTTCCCGTTCCCAAATCCGCCGCATCTGCGTTCACAAACGCTGGCTCAAGCTCTCGGCCTTCGGCGCAGTCATACTCTTTTTCGCCGCCGCCTACGGCATCTACGGGCTGACCCAGCACCTGCGCCACCAGAACGTGGAGCAGGAGAACGCGCGGCTGCGCGCGGAGAATGAAAGACAGAAGCAGCAGCTCAACAACCTGAACAACCGCGTCGAGCGCGTCGAGGACGCCTCGCGCAAGCTGGCCGAGATGTCCGGCGTCAGCCACGACGAAGGCCAGGAACAGCCCGCCGTCACCAACGGCGCGGGCGGCCCGTTCGTCCCCGTCGACGACGCGGCCGTGGTCGAATACAAGACCGACCACCTGGAGCAGGAGCTGCGCCTCTTCGAGGCCGCCCTGCGCGAGCGCGCCGCCGTCCCCTCGCTCTGGCCCGTCGCCGGGACTCTTGAGAGCGGCTACGGCGTGCGCCGCAACCCCTTCGGCGGCTACTCCTACGAATCGCACGAGGGCCAGGACATAGAGGCCGAGATGGGCACGCCCGTTGACGCCACCGCCAGCGGCACCGTCACCGTCGCCTGCGTCCAGAACGGCTACGGCAACGTCGTCTACATAGACCACGGCAACGGCCTCTCGACCCGCTACGGCCACCTCTCGCGGATAGACGTTGCGGTCGGCCAGCAGGTCAAGCGCGGCGAGCGCCTCGGCCTCGTAGGTTCGACGGGGCGCTCCACAGGCCCGCACCTGCACTACGAAGTCCGCATCAACAACCAGCCCGTCAACCCCAGACCCTACCTCCCCGGCGCGGGAGAGGAAGAGCAGTAGGCAGCAGGCAGCAGGCAGTGGGCAGTTAACAACAAGGCAGCCGGGCGTGATTGACCCGGCTGCCTCTTTTCTTTTGTCCTTGTCTTAACTGCCCACTGCCAAGCGCCAACTTTTTCTGCTACTATTCGGGCAAGCCTAAACCGGTTTACATCACTACAAAAGGGAGAACATTATGCCCTCCAGACTCTCGCGTGTGGCGGCTCTCGCGCTCGCCGCGCTGATGCTCTTTACGCTCGTCCCCTTCCGCGCCGCCGCGGACGAGGGCATGTTCCTGCCGGACGCCATCGCCTCGCTCCCCTTCGACAAGTTCGCCAAGCGCGGGCTCAAGCTCAAGCCCGCAGACCTCTACGACCCGAACGGCGTGAGCATCAAGGACGCGGTCGTCATCGTCGGCGGCGGCACGGGCGAGTTCGTCTCGCCCGAAGGGTTGCTCCTGACGAACCACCACGTCGCCTTCGACGCGCTCGTCGCGGCTTCGACTCCCGCGAGCGATTACGGCACGGTCGGCTTCACGGCGAAGACGCGCGAGGAGGAGTTGCCGGCGCAAGGGTACACCGTGACGATCACGCAGGCCCTGAGCGACGTGACGAATGAAGTCACGGCCGGCATCCCCGAAACGGCGACGCCGCAGGAGCGCAGCCGCGCCATCACGGCCAAGATCGAGACAATCGAAACGACTGGCGCGAGCGCCGACGACGGCGTCTCGATTCGCGTGATGCCGATGAACGAAGGGCTCTCTTACTACAAGTTCACTTACCTCACGCTGCGCGACGTGCGTATCGTTTACGCGCCTCCCAAGAGCATAGGCTTTTACGGCGGCGACCCGGACAACTTCGAGTGGCCGCGCCACTGCGGCGACTTCACCTTCATGCGCGCCTACGTCGGGGCGGACGGCAAGCCCGCCGACTACGCGAAGACGAACGTGCCCTACAAGCCGAAGAAGTTCCTGTCGCTCTCGATGGGCGGCGTCAAGGAGGGCGACTTCCTGATGGTCATGGGCTACCCAGGCTCCACGCGCCGCTACCGCGAGAGCTACTCCGTCGCCTACAACCAGGACATCTTCATGCCCTTCCTCGTGGACCTCTACAACTACCGCATAGAGACCTTGCGCAACCAGGGCAAGAACGACCCGGCGCTGCGCGTCAAGTTGCAGAGCGACATCTTCGGGCTGAGCAACGACCTGAAGAACTACGAGGGCTCCGTCATCGCCATGCGCCGCGCAGGCATCGTCGAGAAGAAGCGCGCCGAGGAGGCGGCCTTCACGCAGTGGGTCAACGCGGACGCGACGCGCAAGGCCAGGTACGGCGAGGCGCTGCCGTCTCTCGAAAAGTCTTACCAGGAGTTGACGGCCACGGCCATGCGCGACCAGTTGATTCAGCAAATCTTCACGGCCACGGACCTGCTCGGCATAGCCTTCTTCGCGCAGCGCGCGGCCGCGGACAAGGAGAAGCCTGAGGGCGAGCGCAACCCCGCGCTCGGTGCGCAGGGCGTCGCGCGCGTCCGCGCGCAACTCGGCGGCGCGCTCGCCAACCGCAACCCGACCTCCGAGCGCCTGTTCCTCGAATACCTCCTGGCGAAGGCCGCGGAGCTTCCCGCCGGGCAGAAGATAGAGTTCCTGGAGAAGCGCTTCGGGAGTCTTCAGGGCGACGCGCGCCGCCGCGCCGAGGAGGACTTCGCGCGCGCCATCGTCGACGTCAAACGCTTCTCGACCGAGCAGGGAGTCTCCGGCCTCTTCGACCTGACGACGGCGCAGTTGCGCGAGCTCCACGAGCCGCTCCTGGAATTCGCAGGGGAGTTGGGCGAGGAGTTCCAGCGCATCCAGGCGCGCACGCAGACCTTCAACGCGGCGGTCGCCCGCTGGCGGCCGCTGCTCGTGCGCGGCATGGCCGAGATGAAAGGCACTAAGCCTTACCCGGACGCCAACCGCACGCTGCGCTTCTCTTACGGCGAAGTGAAGGGCTACGTGCCGCGCGACGCCGCCGTCTACCTCCCGTTCACGAGCCTCTCGGGCGTCGTCGAGAAGGACACCGGGCGCGAGCCGTTCGACGCTCCCGCGCGCCTCAAGCAGCTTTACAGCGCCAAAGATTTTGGCCCATACGCGACGCCCGACGGCAGGGACGTGCCCGTCGACTTCATCTCGACGAACGACATCATCGGTGGCAACTCCGGCAGCCCCATCCTCAACGGGCGCGGCGAGCAGGTCGGCATCGTCTTCGACGGCAACTACGAGGGGCTCGGCAACGACTTCTTCTACAACGACGAGAAGGGCCGGACCATCTCCGTCGACATACGCTACGTGCTCTTCATCACAGACAAGTTCGGCGGCGCGGGCTACATCCTCAAGGAGCTCGACATCAGGAAGTAAGGGATTAACGGCTTCACTCGCCGCCTGACATCGGGGGCGCGCGGGGTGCGAGGGTCCCCGCGCGCCCCCGTCCGTCCGCGCGGATTCCGGCGTCTCCCCTCAACCACGCTCACGCCGAATTGTGCCTGTAAAATTTACCGCCTTGCCTCGCCGCGCCCGCGGGCCGGAAGCGCTGAAAATTTAGTTGACAGGCGCGAGCCATTAGTTCTACGCTCTGCACGTTTCTCTTTAGGGCCGGGGTTTTTCTCGCAGGTTATCTTCGTTGACCTCACGTCAACAGATAGTAAACAAGATAGTTTTTTCCCAAAAATTCTTTCCCGGCAATCCTAAAGGGATATTGTTCGAACTTTTGATTTTTGTCTTATCAGCCGTGCGGCTCCGACTTCGGGCCGACCGCGTAGCCCAATAGCCTATCAGCAGCACCACCGCGAGTCGGCCTGGCGCTTGACCAGCCGCGGACTCTGTCCCAGAGGTGTTGAATGAAGACCGATAGCTTTTTAAGACGCGCGCTGGAAGGGGAGGCCCTCAAACTCTACCAGGAGAGCATCGTCAGCCGCTGCCTCGGCCGCGTCTACGACGACAAGGTGAAAGCCCTGCAAGGCAGGCCGCTGGGCATGTTCTTCTACAACCTGAGGGCCATCTCCCTCGGGTGCGGCCTGATCTATCTCGTCATCCTCTGGACATTTTTACTTCTCCTGCCGAGCGACGCACAGATGATGCAGACGGGGTTGGTGCTCACGGGCTTCTGGCTGCTCGACGCGGTCGTGACCGCCGCCTTCCATAAATCGTTTATCAAGAAGCTGGGCGCGTTAGCCAAGTCGCCGCTCCCTCCCAACGAGTTTCCCCCGCTGTTCGACCGCTATTTCCTCCTCGACGCCCTGATGGTCTGCGCGCTGATCGTAGCCAGTAGAATACTGGGCATTAACCTTGAGGCGTTCGCCTCGCTGTGGTTCGCCAACATGGTGGTCTACAGCGCATACGTCCCCGGCGCGCGCAAGGTCAACCCGCTGATCATCACCGCCAGTTTTTTGGCCGCGGTCGCAGTCATCGCTGTGCTGCTCCTCATTTTCGGGGCGCGGATCAAAATCAGCGGGCCGTACTGGTTCAGAATTCTGCTCTACGCGGGCCCGCTTCTCGCAACGTCTTTGCTGACCGTCCTGTCGGTCTCGATGATTTCCTGGCTGCGAACCATCGAGCACGAAGTCACCCTCGACCGCCTCAAACTCCTGGGCGAGTTTGAGACGATCTTATCCGAACCTATCACCAAACCGCCGTCGGGCAGAATAGATTTGAACAGGGGCCGACTCATCGAGCAACAATTCAGCAAGCAGGCCGAGAAAGTGCTGAAACGACTCTGCTCACTCGGCCGTCCCTTCTGGTATCGCTCCGGCTGTCTCTGGTTTCTGGAGAATCACCGGGACCGCGGCGATGTGCTTATTCCGGGGGCTTACGTTAACTTCCCCGAGGCCAAGCTGTGCCGGGACGGGATCGAGCCCACCGGGTTACTGAGCCCCGAAGAATTGACCCTGCTGCATTCGATCAAGTACCAGCGGGGCGAACATCGAGCCGCGGAGACTGATTTCCGCAACGACCTGGACGCGCCCGCGGCCTTCATCCCGCTGCGCCGGGACGATAAGCAGATCGGAGTGCTGGCGCTGTACGGCGACGAGGGCGGGCCGCCGCTCCAGCGCCAGGAAGAGGAGTTTTTGAGATCGCTCGGCTCGATCATCTCCAACACGATGGAGCAGTGGGAGGGGCGCTACCGGGCTTTCCCTCAGCGCGAGATGGACGAGCTCTTCAAGTGCGAGACCTTGAACGAGGTCTTCAACAAGACGGCGAAAATCATGCAGGAGTATCTGGTGGCCGCCGGCTGCATGGTGATCTTCAGGTCGGAGCCGGACGACACCAAGATGGAGATCGTCGCCAAGGTGGGCTTCACCGACGCCATTAATAAAGTGAACCAGTACGAAGTCGGGAAGGGGCAAACCGGCGGCTGCGCCGCGACGGGCAAGGCCGTGCGCTGGGACGACGTGCCCCGGCACAGGGGCGAGTTCGACCCCAACCTGCTCCACGGGTTGGAGACGGCTCACAAGAAGCCGATTGTCTCCTGGATGGCGATTCCCATCGGCTCGCGCAAGCGAAACTACGGCGTCATCAAGGTGGTCAACCGTACTTCGCGGTGCTCCTGGTTCAGAGACGAGGACGAACAGTTGGGCGTCTCGCTCGCCCTGCGCCTGCAAGTCATCATAGAGAAATTTCAGTTCATCACGGAGACGGTCAAGGCGAAACAGGACGCGGAGGCGGGCAGGGCCGAGGCGCAACGCCAGTCCGAAAAAGCCAGCGCCGAGCAGAAGAAGGCCGTGGAGACCGCCACGCAGCGCCAGGAAGACCTGATGGTCATCACACACCAGTTGCAGGGGCCTTTGTTCTCGCTCATCGGGACCATCTCCTACCTGCAAACGAAGCCGGGCCTGAAGAATCTCAAGGAGCTCGAAATGTTAGAGGCCCTGGTCGAGGACGGCATCGCGCTCTGCTACGGGACGTGCACGACCTTCGCCATGGGGGCCGAGCAGAAGACCTCTTTCGACGCCGACTTTATAGACGCCCCGGAGGAGATGGAGAGGCTCTGCGCGCGGTTACAAAAAACGAACAGCCGGCCCGACCTGACCTTCACCCACAAAAGGGCGGAGGGCTTCCCCAAGATTTACATGGACCGGGACGTCTTCACCAGCGTGCTCTACAGCCTGATTCACAACGCCATGAAGTACGCGGACAAGCACACGGAGGTCGAGTTGGAGTGCAGCTTCGAGCGCCGGACCGGGGAGGCCGCGCTGAAAGTGAAAAGCAAAGGCGAGCCGATCCTCATGTCCGAAGTCGACGGCATATTCGAGAAGTTCGGGCGGGGACAGGTTCACCAAAAGACAGGGAGGCATCACAGCGGCGTCGGCCTGGGCCTCTGGGTGGCGAGACAGTTGATGAGGGCCGTGGGCGGGCAGTTGACGGTCGAGTTGTCGCCCGAGCATCGGCGACTCTCCGTCTTCGTCATGCACATCCCGAGTTCCAACGGCCCGCGCTGACCTGCCGAGACGTGGCCCGGCAACCGCGCCGCTGTCTCCGCCGCAGGCAGGCCCGGCCGGGCCGATGAAACCATCGCAGAGCGACCAAAGATATGGCGAAGCAAATAATCTGGTTCGACAACGACCCCGCGTACATCAACCCTTACGTCAACGCGCTGGCGGAGGAGGGCTACGGGGTCTACGTGGCCGAAACCGTCACGGAAGCGGAGGAGGCGCTCACGGCCAACCGTTACGATCTCTTGATTCTAGACGCGATGATCCCGACGAAGAACGAAGAGGAAGAGGAGAAGTTCCCGCCCGAAGAGACGGACCGCGGCCTGAAGATGGGGCTAATCTTCTACAAGCACTGGAAGGAGGCTTTAGACCGGGCCGGGACCAGGGTGCTTGCCATTACCGTCAGGATAGACGAGACCATTCAAAACGAGTTCATGAAGTTAGGTCTGCCCCCGGAGGGCTTCGCCAGGAAGACCAAGATCAAGCGGGTTCAGGACGTGATGCAAAGAGTCAAGGCGCTCATCGGCGACGCGCAGAGCGGCTAGGCGGAGTTTCGGGCGCGGCCCTCGGCTATCGGCTGCCCGAAGTATCGGCGGGTCATTTTAATCGGAGGAAGTTGTGATGGACGCTATGGAGAAGCAAGCGGGCGGTCCCGTGCTCAGCGGCGACGAAGAACTACACAGGCTGATTCTAAACTGGATAGGCTGGAAGGTCCTTCTTCCGCTGCTCCTGCTCATCCTCGTCTGGCCCATGTACGGGCTGGTACTCCGCCTTGAGCATCCCTTCGTGCGGGCCTTCGCGCACGGCGACCTCTTGATCTTCTCGTCGCTGATCCTGTTAGAGGCCGCGATTGAAGGCGAGAACGCTCCGCACCAGGGCTTCTGGGCTCTCTGCTCGCGGATGGTCGCGAAAATATCGGCCATCCTTCTGATAGCCGTCTACGTCGCCATCAAATACAGCGCCATACTCAACGAACAATCGTTGCAGGATTCCATCGTGAAGGTGAAGGATGACCCGTCGGCCGTGACCGCCCTGCACAATTTGACGATGAATGGTATGCTGCCGTACTCCTACTTCAGTTGTGCGGTCGCCGTCGTTTCCGTCATATTCAGCATCTTCGCCTTCTGGAACAACCTCCACCTCCAGCAGATGATGACGTATAAGCGCCTCGCACAGGAGACGAGCTAATTTCGGCGTGAGGTAGCAGGGTCATGATAAATTTGATGTACGTGGCGACGGCGCTGATCATCTGCCTCGGCATTTTCCTTATCTATTTAATCTTCCGCGAGCGGCGGAAGGTGCGGGAGCAGCAGCAGGAGATCGCCTCGATTTACGAAGAGCTGGCGCGGGCGGTAGAGCTTCTCGATTCGCCCACTGAGAGCGAAGTGATCGTCGGCTTGCAGATTCTCTCGACGATGAACGCTCCCGCCATCCGGCTGAAGGCCCTGCCTAAGGTGACGGAGTTGACTCACGATAATAATCCGCGCATAGCCGAGCAGGCCCAACTCGCCATCGAAAAACTCTCGCTGTCGAGGCGCGAGGCGTGAGCCGTTTCGGGTGCGCCGGGGGCCCTTACCGTGTTTAATTTTCCGCTTGACAGGCTTTGCGGCTTTCGCTTAGTATGCGCCGTCGTTTCGAAGGCAGGGCTTTTCCCGTAAACCCGCCCACGCTCGTTCGAATTGCAAGCGTTACAGTATGAAGTATCGTCTTTCCCTGTTGGTCTGTGTGTGATGAGTGCGGTGTTTTGCTGCCGCGTTCTACATCACGTGCAGGCTTTTTTTGTGTTGTTTGTTTCCGTATTGCGCCCCAACAAAAGAAAGCGCGTCCGGCTCACAAGCATTAACCTCAAGTCGGCGCAGAAACTCTCGGTCAAGAGCTTTTCTCGCCTTTGCTTTTCCGAATCGTTAGGAGGATTCGTTTGCTATGTCTAGAATAACCGGTAAGGTCAAGTGGTTTAACAACTCCAAGGGCTACGGCTTCATTGAGCAGCCCGGCTCTTCGGACATCTTCGTCCACTACAGCGCCATCCAGGGCGACGGCTTCAAGACCCTCGAAGAGGGCCAGGAAGTCGAGTTCGAGGTCACGCAGGGTCCGAAGGGGCCGCAGGCCGAGAAAGTGACCAAGATGTAAGCACGCTCCCCGGCTTTCGCGTAAAGCCACTGGCCGCTTCCGGTCATTTGAGTCCGCGAAGCGCAAGTCAAAAAGAGGACGACAGCTTGAACGGCTGTCGCCCTCTTTTCTCTTTCGACTTATTTGTTTCACTCACCTTTAGCTTTGAAGCTGACGCGACCGCCCTCCACGTCTATGGAGAAGCGTACGCGGTCGCAGCCCGTGCGCTCTTTCAGCGTGTCCGTCTTGGTGGCGATCAGGTGGTGGAAGCGCGGGAACGAGAGGTCGTCGGTCGGCTCGCCGCAACGCATCTTCGCCTCGATGAGCGCGTCGTAAAGCTGCTTGACGGTCGGCACGTCCCTGTGCGCGTCGTCGCAGATGAAGGTCTGAGCCCCTTCGCGTTGGAGCGCCTCGTCGCGCGCGTTCGCACGCGCGGCCTGCACCGGGTCGCGCCCCTCCTCGCGCCCCTGCATCGTCCGCCGCCACAGTTCGCGGAAAGAGGTGTAGCGCGCCGTCAGCGCGTTGAAGAGGTAGCGCTGCGCGAAACTGAGCGTGCGGTCATCGCCTAACCGCTTGAGCATCGTCTCGACGCGGCTCTTCGTGTCGTAGGGCGGCCGCTTGGCCGCGCCGTTGAAGTAGACGTCGAACTCGATCTTGAGCCGCCGTATGTCCTCTTCGAGACGCTTGAGCTGCTCGTCGACGGTCGGCTGGTTGTCGACCGCCCCCGCGCCGCGCTTAGACTTCTGCAAAGCCTTGCGCTGCTCGGCCTGGCGCGCGAACTTGTTCTCACGAATCGGCACTGCTAATAAGTCTCCTCACCGCCGGCCCGTAGGTCGGCACAATCGAGTCTAGGCGTTTTGAAAGCGGCGCGTCAACAACAATATTTTTTAGCGCGGGGCGCGCCGAGCTTCGCCTCTCGTCTCCCGCCGGTTCGATTAACGGGGGCGTAGTGTGATACGTTTGCGCGCTGAAGAACGCCTATGTCGAAGCAGGAGACATCGAGATCGAGTCGGCTGCGCGCGCTCCCTTCCGTTGACGCGCTGCTGCGCACGGAGCCCGCGCGCTCTCTGCGCGAGGCGGTCGGCGCGCGGCAGTTGACGCGGCTCGCGCGCGCCGTCACCGAAGAGCTTCGCGAGAGCCTGCTGGCTGGAGCGTCTGTTGAAGACGCCGGCAACGGCGCGTCCTCGCGCGAGGCGTTGCTGGCGGAAGCCGCGCGCAGACTTGAGCGCGCCGCGCGGCGCGAGACCGCGCGCGGCCTGCGCCGCGTCATTAACGCCACGGGCGTCGTGCTTCACACCAACCTCGGGCGCGCGCCCCTTTCCGAGAGCGCGCGCCGCGCAGTCTATGACGAGGCCGCGCGGTACTGCGCGCTCGAATACGACGTGGAGACGGGCGCGCGCGGGCGGCGCGGGGGACGCGCCGAGCAACTGCTCGCGGAGCTGACGGGCGCGGAGGCCGCGCTCGTCGTCAACAACTGCGCGGCGGCCGCTTTGCTCGTCCTCACGGTGCTCGCGCAGGGCGGCGAAACGATAGTGTCGCGCGGCGAGCTGGTGGAGATAGGCGGCGACTTCCGCGTGCCTGACGTGATGGCCCAGTCCGGCACGCGCATGGTGGAAGTCGGCACGACCAACCGTACGCGCCTCGCGGACTACCGGCGCGCGCTGACTGAAGAGACGCGGCTCGTCATGCGCGTGCACCCGTCCAACTACCGCATCGTCGGCTTCACTTCTGTGCCAACTCTCTTCGAGCTTGCCGCCCTCGCGCGCGAGGCGGGGCTGCCGCTCTACGAAGACGCTGGGTCCGGCGCGTTGATCGACCTCAGCCCTCACGGACTCGCGGGCGAACCCGTCATCTCGGACTCCGTCCGGGGCGGGGCCGAGGTGGTCTCTTTCAGCGGCGACAAACTGCTCGGCGCGGCGCAGGCCGGCCTCGTCGTCGGCCGCCGCGACATCATAGAGCGCCTACGCAAACACCCGCTCTACCGCGCGCTGCGCGCAGACAAGCTCGCGCTCGCCGCGCTCGAAGCCACGCTCGAAGCCTACGGGCGCGGCGTCGCCGTGAATGAAATTCCGGCGCTGCGGATGCTCGCGCTCTCGTCGGACGAGATAAGGAAACGCGCACGCTCCCTCGTCTCGAAACTGCGAAAGCACGGCGGCGCGCTCCGGGCCGAAATCGTGGAGGGCGAGTCGGCCGTCGGCGGCGGCTCAGCGCCCACGACGCACCCGCCCACGGCGCTCCTCGCCCTGAATCACGAGACCCTGCGGGCCGAAGCCCTGGACGAAGCCCTGCGGCTCTCGTGTCCGCCCGTCATCGCCCGGATAGCCGACGGCCGCGTCCTCCTGGACCTCAGAACCGTCGCCGAAGACGAAGAGCACGAACTCCTCGCGGCCCTCAAAACCCTCCCCGCCTGAAATCTCCCCCTCAATTTTCCTCAATTTCTTCTAAAAAATGACTCTTTATTAAACAATGGCTTTCATTGTATAATCTGCGGCGGACGCTTCCGTCGGTCCGTTCAAAGCGCATAACTACAATCATCGACTTGCCAATCCTTCCGGCCTCTATCAGCTTGAAAAACAGAACCTCTTTACGCACCTTAATCGTCTCACTGGCACTGGCGCTCACAGCCTCCGCGGCCGTCTCGCTCCTCTGGTGGGCGGGCGTGCTCGCCTCGCTGGAGGCCGCGTTCCTGCTCCGGGGCGCGTCGGAAGCGAATCTGCCGGCCGCGCCGGACGTGTGGCTGGGCGTCGTGATGATTCTGGCCGCGGGCCTGAGCGCGGGCTTCGCCGTTGAGCGCGGGGGGGCCGGGCGTGTCCTGCCGTACCTGGGCGGCGGCCTGCTGGTCCTGGCCGGCGCGAGCCTCTTAGCCTCCAGGTTCCTGCACATCGACGTGGCGTTCGCGCCGATGGCCCTCTCGGCCCTGCTTTCCGCATCGGCCGTCCAACTCAGACGCCTCTGGGCGATTGACTCGACGCTCACGCGCAACCTCAAGACCGCCACCTCGCGCGCCGACCGGCTCGAAGGCGGCTCGTCCGACGAGCGTTTGATGAGCGGGCTGAGACTCCTTGAGACTGTGCTGCCGCTGGACGAGGCGGTGATCTTCCAGCCGGACGAGAACAACCACCTGGCCCCGGCCGCGCGCCTGCGCTCCGCTTCTTCGAGCAGCGGCCCCGAAGCCGGGCGCAACTCGGCGTGGCGCGAGGGCGTCAGCCTGTGCGAGCGCGCCATAGAGTTCGGGCAGATGGTGGCGACCACGAGCGAGGACGAGAACGCGCCGGCGAGCGTCGCGCTGCCGCTCAAGCACGAGGGCCGCGCGCTCGGCGCGCTGCTCGTGCGCCTGCGCGAGAGTTTCGACAAGAGCGACTGCCCGCTGCTCTTGGCCGTCGGCGAACAGCTCGCGCGAAACTTCCAGCGCGACGAGGCGCGCAAGCTCTCGGTGCCGCGAGATTTTCTGACGCTTGTTTCCGCGCGCGCCGCCGAGAGCCGCCTGGAATCTTTCGGCGTGGCTTCGGGGCTTTTGACCGAGCAGAGGTTCGGGGCCGAAGTCCTCTCCGAAGCTTCGGACGGTCACGCCGCCGCATACCTGGACGGCACGCTCGCCTACGTCAACCCGCCGCTCATGAAGGCGGCGCGGCTCACTGAAACTGAGGCGCGCGCGCTCAACCTCTTCGGCCTTCTGGACCGTTTCCGCGCGGGCGTCTTCGACGAGCCTTCAATCGCCGTGCGCCGCGTGCTGCAAACGGGCGACGCCTACGAGCGCGAGTTGCACTTCGCCGAGCGCAACCAGACGCTTGAGCTGCGCATCGCGCTCGTCACGCGGCGCTCCGAGGAGAAGGACACGAAGCCGCACCCGCTCTGCCTCGCCGTCACCGTGCGCGACGTGACGCGCATCAAGGAGTACGAGAAATTAAAAAGCGACATGATCTCGCTCATGTCGCACGAGCTGCGCACGCCCATCACCTCCATCAACGGCTTCGCGGAACTCCTGATGAACGACGAGACCGTCCCCGCGGAGTCGCGCGAGTTCCTCTCGATCATCAACAACGAGTCGCAGCGCCTCTCGCGCATGATCAACACCTTCCTCGCCGTCACGCAGCTCGAAGCCGCCGACAAGCAGGAGGTCTTGAAGATTCCGCTCCGCCTCGACGACGTGGTTAAAGAGACGCTCGCGAGCCTTCTGCCCGTGGCGAAGAGAAAGCGCATACGGCTGGTGGAGCAGCCCTCGCAGCGGCTCCCGCCCGTCGCCGCCGACCGCAGCCTCATCACGCAGGTGGTGACGAACCTGGTGGGCAACGCCATCAAGTACAGCCCCGAGAAGACGGTCGTCACCGTCTCGACCGCGCTCGAAGCCGACACCGTGCGGCTCTCGGTCGAAGACCGCGGCTACGGCATCCCGCCCGAGGCCGTCGACCGCGTCTGGGAGAAGTTCTACCGCGTCGCGCGCGACGGCCAGGAGAAGGACGAAGAGTCCACCGGATTGGGCCTCTCCTTCGTCCGCGAAGTGGTCGAGCAGCACGGCGGCACCGTCGCCCTCGAATCCGAAGTCGGCCGCGGCTCCAAGTTCAGCTTCACCCTCCCCAGACTGTAAACGCCCGCAGCCGCGCCCTTAATCTCACGGCGAAGGAGACCGACCCGCATGTCCCCGCGCAATTCTTTTCCCGCAACGCTACTCTGCGCGCTCGCGGTCGTGTGCCTGTTCGCGAGCGCGTGCAAGACCAAAGAGCCCGGCGTCCTCACGCAGCCGCAGGTCGCGGAACTCCTGCAAAAGTGGGACGCGGCACAGATGAACGAGGACATCGACGGCGTCACCGCCTGCCTCTCCAAGAAACTCCGGTACAAGATAACGTTCAAACGGTTCGGGCCGACGGATAGCGATACGGGCGACTACCGTGAATACGTCGAGGCGACGAAGAGGGGCTTCGGCGCGGGGGATTCGATCAGCGCTAACCGGACGATGGGCGGCATTGGCATCTACGCGGACGGCCAGAGCGCGTCCGTGATGGGAGAGGTCCACTACTCCATGACCGTCGCGGGCAGACTTTACCGCACGGTGTCAACGGGCACCATGACCGTCGGGCTGGAAGACGGCCGCGCCGTCTTCACGAACATTGACCAGATCGTGGAGCCCGACTACGAAGGTCGCCCGATGTTCGACACTTCGAGGAACTAGGCCGCCGGCCGTCGCGCCTTCGACTCACTCTATTTAAATATGCGGTTGATGGTTCCGCGGCAGGTCTTCGCGCCGCAGGAGCAGCGCTTGGTGTCGGGGTGGAGTGTCAAAATGTAGTCCACGGTGATCTCTTCGCCGGGGCGTATGTCGCGCAGGGCGTAGAACTGTACGTGGCCGTAGTGGATTTTCATGTAGGCGTTGGGCTCGCACGAGTGGTTGATGTAGTGCGTGCCGTTGCCGCCGCGGCTGCCGTCCAGGCTCCACTCCTCGTCAATCGCGCAGATGCGCAGGACGCGGCGGCTGGCGCGGCGGTTCGCCTCCGCGTCCGGGATGCGCTCGCCCGTGTAGTCAGCGATCTTCCTGCCGCGCGCGAAGCGGACGGTCGCGAAGCACCCGCGGCCGTTGATGCGTGACTTTTTGATGGCGAGGCCGGGCGCGAGTTGCTGTCTCATTTTGAGATGAAACTTATTTGAGCCGGAAGCTGCGGGCGATGCCGTCCGTCTGGTTGCGTATCTGTAGGAGCTTGTCGCGCAGGCCCGTGAAGCGCAGCACGTAGACGGTGCGGTTGTCCGCCTGAAGGTAGTAGATCCGCCCCGTCATCGTCTTGCCGCCGGCCGTGTACTCGTAGCCGAAGGTCACGCCGTTCATGCGCCCGGCGAACTTCTCCTCCTTGCCCTCGACGAAGCCGGTCTGGAAGCGCAGCTTCTGCTCCTGGTCGCGGCGCGCGATGTCGGCGGCGGTCGTGCCGGCCTCGACGACTTCCTTGCGGATTTTGAGATAGCCGTCGTTGCGGTCGCCGTAGATGAACTCGGCGTGCTCGTGCAGGCTGTCCGGCTCCTGCGTCACTTTCCAGCGGGCCGAAGGCAGTTCCAGCGTGTAGTCGGCGTTGGCGCTCGAAAAAGTCTCCTGGGCCTGGGCGGCCGCGGCGAGCGCGAAGATTGCGGCGAGGGCGAAAAAGATGGTCAGGCGTCGCATTGGTTGAGCAAACTCCTCCGAGAATGATTGCGGGTCAATGATACCGTTTCCGAGGTTCCGAACGGAAGCCGAAAGGCCGGGAGAGCCGAACTTTCAGATGCGCACGGTCTCAAGCGCAGTTGTCCGCTTTCACTTCGCGTTCTGTGCCAGCGCGGCGCGCTGGGCCTGTACGAGTTGGCCGATGCCGCGGCGCGCGAGTTCGAGGAGGCTGTCCATCTCCTCGCGCGTGAAGGGCGCGCCCTCGGCCGTGCCCTGCACCTCTATGAAGCGGCCGTCGCCCGTGCAGACGACGTTCATGTCAACCTCTGCCTTCGAGTCCTCGTCGTACTTCAAATCGAGCAGGGGCGTGCCCCCGACTATGCCGACGCTGACGGCGGCGACCTCGCCCGTCAGGGGGTTGACGCCGACCTTATTCGACTGCATGAGCCGGCGGCAGGCGAGCGCGCAGGCGACGTAAGCGCCCGTGATGCTCGCCGTGCGCGTGCCGCCGTCGGCCTGTAGCACGTCGCAGTCGAGCGTGATGGTCCGCTCGCCCAAAAGAGACGTGTTGACGACGGCGCGCAGAGAGCGCCCGATGAGCCTTTGAATCTCGTGCGTGCGGCCCGAGGGCCCGCCGCGCCCCGTCTCGCGCGAGGTGCGCTGCAAGGTCGAGCGCGGGAGCATGGAGTACTCGGCCGTCACCCAGCCCTGGCCGCGGTTGCGCAGGAAGGGCGGCACGCGCTCCTCGATTGACGCCGAGCAGATGACGCGCGTGTCGCCCATCTCGATCAGGGCCGAGCCCTCCGCGTAAGGGAGAAACCCGGGAGTGATGCGGACCTGGCGCAGTTGGTCCGCGAGGCGTCCGTCAGTGCGTGCGAAGCTCATCGTGTCCCCAAACCTCAACCGCCTCCAGCACGGAAGGCGCGCTCCCCAAAAATCTTTCCGCGACGCGGCTGAAACGTTCGGCCGCGTCCGTCACGTAAAAATGGTCCAGGTCGTCGCACAGGTGGCGCTCGCGCGCGCCGTCTTCCCCTCTCGGGTCGCGCGCCAGCCCACGTCTTCGGAGCAACCTTTCGACCTCCGCGGCCGCCGCCTCGCCCGAGTCAATTAAACCAACCCTGTCCCCGACCGTCTCCTGAATCACGCGCCGCAGAATCGGGTAGTGCGTGCAGCCGAGGACGAGCGTCCCCACGTCGCCCCGCCTTATCTCGCGCAGGTAGTCGGCGGCGACGGCGCGCGCCACGTCCGACTCGGCCCAGCCCTCTTCGGCGAGCGCGACGAAGAGCGGGCAGGCGCGCTCCACGACCTCGATTGCATCGTCCAGCTCGGCAATCGCGCGGCTGTACGCGCCGCTCTGGACGGTCGCCTCGGTCGCGATGACGCCGACGCTTTTGGCCGCGATGTTCTTCCGTGAAGACTCGACTGCCGCCGCCGCGCCCGGCTCTATCACGCCGACCACGTCCACGGAGACCGCGCGGCGCACGGCCGGCAGCGCGAGCGCCGACGCCGTGTTGCAGGCGACGACCAGCAGCTTGATGCCGCGCGCTTCGAGGAAGCACGAGTTCTCAATCGCGTAGCGCTCGACCGTCTGCAACGACTTCGTCCCGTAGGGCACGCGCGCCGTGTCGCCTAAATAGACGAAACGCTCGTCCGGCAGGCGCTCGTGCAGCGCGCGGTAGACCGTGAGGCCGCCGACGCCGCTGTCAAAAATTCCGATTGGAAGGTCGCGCTTCAACAAGTCCCCTTATCATTCCGTAAATGAAAATGGCGGCCCGGCTTGGTGGATGGTATCACACCGTATGCCGACTGGCCGCCCCGTCTAGGATTGCTGTTCGAAAGAAATTTGGTGGAGGCGCAGGGAATTGAACCCTGATCCAAAGGCCGCCGCCGCAGGAATCTACATGCTTAGCCGCTTCTCTTCAAAGTTTCGCCCCCGGCAGAGTAAGTGAAGCGACGAAGACCTCTGCTGGCGGCTAGTCCGACTTTATCTCGCCCGCCCCCACGGACCGAAGGGGCAGGCCAGCTCAACTGAGTGACATCTCATTCCGCGCGCTTGAGCAACTTGCGGCGAGACGCTCGGTGCTTAATTAGGCAGCGAGAGCCAATTCATTGTTATTGGCAGTTGTTTTTCCCAAATGCTTTTTAACGAGCTGCAAAAGGGTAAGCCCGGCATGCATCCTGTCAACGATCATGGCCCCTGTCGAAGCCTGTCGCCCCCACGAGCGATGTGCGTATTATAGCAAACCTGGGCTATAATCCCCAGGCAAAGCGAACCCGCTCTCCCCGTCGCTGACAAGAGAGATTAGACCCGGAAGAGGCCGCCGCCCGCGGCCCCTGTTTTGAAAAGGACTGACCCCTATGTCTTCCAGGAACGCGAGCACACTGGGACTGCGAGAGCGCCCACGCAGTAATAGCAGCAGCAGCACCGGCACCAGCACCAGCAGCACAGCGCCCCCCGCGCGCCGCCGCCACATCCTACGCCGCTTCTGGCTCCCGGCCGTCCTGCTCCTGGCGCTCGCCGCCGGCGGCCTGACCGGCATCATCGCCGCTTACCAAATCAACTACTCGCGCGCGGCGCAGGAAGTCGCGAGTCTTGCGACCTACCGCCCGAGCGTGGTGACGCGCGTTTACGCGGACGACGGCGAGACCATCATCGGCGAGTTCGCGCTCGAAAAGCGCATCCCGCTCAAGTTCGAGGAGATTCCGCCGCTGGTCAAGAACGCCATCCTCGCCATAGAGGACGCGCGCTTCTACGACCACATTGGCATCGACCCCATACGCATCATCGGCGCGACGTGGAAGAACATCACGACGGGCAGCCGCGAGGGCGGCTCCACCCTGACGCAGCAGCTCGCCAAGAACCTCTTCCTCTCCAAAGAGCAGACGGTCGAGCGCAAGGTCAACGAGTGGCTCATCTCCCTCCAGATCGAACGCTTCTACACGAAGAACCAGATCATGGAGATGTACACCAACCACGTCTTCCTGGGGGCCAACTCCTACGGCTTCGAGGCCGCTTCCGAGACCTACTTCGGCAAGCAGGCTAAGGAACTGTCGCTCGAAGAGGCCGCGCTCCTGGCGGGCATCCCGAAAGCGCCGAGCGAGTATTCGCCGACCGTCAACCCGAAGGCCGCGCGCGAGCGGCGCAACCTCGTGCTCGACCAGATGGCGAAGAACGGCTTCGCCACGCAGGCGGAGGTCGACGCGGCGAAAGCCAAGCCCATCAAGCTCGCCGACACGGCCTACTACCAGACGCAGGACCGCTCCTCCCCCTTCGCCTACCCGGTCGAGAAAATCCGCCAGGACCTCGAAGAGAAGTACACGACGCGCGTCGCGCAGGGCGGCCTGAAGGTCTACACGACCATCAACGTCGAGGCGCAGAAGAAGGCCGTCGAGGTCGTGCGCAAGGGGCTGCGCCAGTACGACCAGTCGCACAGCGGCTGGCGCTCGGCCTACCTCAACATCGCCGGCGACAACGGCGCGGACGTCACGCAGCAGCAGCTAGACGCCTACAAGCACCCGGACTGGTACGGCAACCAGTACGCGGAGGGCCAGTTCATCATGGGCCTCGTGATGAAGGTCGACCGCGCGAAGAACGAGGCCACCGTGCGCTTCGGCAACTACACGGCGACCGTGTCGGCCAAAGAGATGGGCAAGTCCGGCCGCCAGCCGAGGGACGAATTCAAGCCCGGCTTTCTGGCACAGTTCGAGGTCAAGCAGGTTGACGACAAGGAGCGCCGCTTGCAAGTCGAGCTGACGCAGATACCGGACGTGCAGGCCGCGCTGATGACGCTGAACGCGAAGACGGGCGAGATCGTCGCGATGGTCGGCGGCTACGACTTCTACACTAACAAGTTCAACAACGCCATGCAGGCTTACCGCCAGACGGGCTCGGCCTTCAAGCCCTTCATCTACACGGCGGCGGTCGAGTGGGGCATGACGCCCGACTCCGCCGTGAGCGGCGCGCCGATTAAGATCGGCGACTGGACCCCGCACAACTACGACGGCTCGACCAGCCACGGCAACGTGCCCATGAAAGTGGCGCTCGCCAAGTCCCTGAACATCGCGGCCGTCCACCTGCTGCAAACCGTCGGCATCCAGACCGGCTCGCAGATGGTGCGCCGCTTCGGCATCAAGGTGCCGATGGCCCCGTACCTGCCCTCGGCGCTCGGCGCGACCGAAGTCCCGCTCGACCAGATGGTCTCGGCCTACTCCGCCTTCCCGAACAAGGGCGTCAGAGTCGAGCCGCACCTGATTCGGAAAGTCCTGGACCGCGACGGCAACGTGCTTGAGGAGTGGGAGAAGACGACCTACAAGGTGATGAACGAGTACGTCGCGCTGACGATGGTCTCGATGATGCGCGGGGTGACTGCGGGCGGGGGCACGGCCTCGGCCGCCTCGTCAATCGGCCACCCGGTCGCCGGCAAAACTGGCACAGTCAACGACCACACGGACGTCTGGTTCATAGGCTACACGCCGACTTACGTGACGGGCGTGTGGATGGGCTATCCGGGCCGCAAGAAGAACCTCGGCAACGACATGACGGGCGGGCGCGGCGCGCTGCCCATGTTCGTAGACTTCATGAAGGACTTTTTGAAGGACAAGCCGAAGGAGGATTTCCCGAAGGCTCCCACGATGCCGGAGGACATGAAGGAACTACAGAAGCAGCGGCAGCGCGAGATGATGGAAGGACGCCTCGACATCCTGGCCGCGAGGCGAGCCGCCAGGAGCAGTGACGACGATGAAGAGCCGGCGGTCATTACAGCGCCCAAGATGGAGCAGGTGACGCTCCCGCCCGCGCCGAAGACGGACGACCTGCCTCCGCCGCCCGTGATGCCGCCCCCGAGCGCCGCCCCGGCGAAGACCGAACCCGCGGCCGCCCCGCCCCAAACGGACACGCGGCCGCGCCAGGTCGAGCAGCCCAAGAAGAAGGGCAAGAAGGGGACGGACGAACCGTAAGGGAATGATGAGCGCGGAATGCGGGGTGATGAATTAAAAGGCGGCCGCCTTTTAATTCATCACCCCGCATTCATCATTTTAGAGAAGCTTGTCGAGCCAGTAGGGCAGCATCTTGCGCCACCAGGGCCAGTCGTGGTCAACGTCGTGGCCCCAGAGGTCTAGCGTGTGTGGGATCCCCTTCGAGTGTAGAATCCCGGAGAGCTGGCGGCTGCGCTCGGGCGCTTCGTAGGCCCCCTGCCCCGAGAGGATGACGATTGCGTCGGCCCGCCGGAGGATGGGCAGGTGGTAGTCGTCGTTCAGGTTCGACAGGTACTGCGCGGGGTTGTTGAAGTAGACGTTGTCGTCGTGGTAGCCGTGCAGGTACGAGCGTATGTCGTAGCTCCCGCTCATCGCGATGGTGCCGCGCAGGAGGTCCGGGTGGCGGAAGTAGGCGTTGGCCGCGAGGAACGCGCCGAGGCTCGCGCCCGTCGTCAGGGGCCGCTGGCCGCCGGAGTCGTTGCGTATGAGCGGCAACACTTCGTCCGTGATGTAGCGGTCGTAGCGCGAGAGCAGCTCCGCCTTCCACTGCGGCGACGCCTGGTCGTTGAGCAGGCTGTAGCGGTTGACGCTGTTGATCGAGTAGGCGCGCAGCCTCCCGGACTCTATGAGCGGGCTGATCGAGCCGATCAGGTGAAACCGCTCGTACTCCAGAAAGTCAGCGGCCGCCGTCGGGAACATCAGCAGCGGGTAGCCGGCGTGGCCGTAAGCCACCAGCGGCATTTCCATCCCCAGGTTATGGCTGTACCAGCCGGTCGTGCGGCGCTCCATGCGAACACTCTCCTACGGCCGCTTTCGCGGCTCAGCGAAGATGTAAGAACTTCAGACTGTGTCCGGGTAATTCTGCGGTCTGAGATATTCTCGCACTTTAGCCCCGCGCGCAAGTGTAGAGGCGAAGGACGAGGGACGAAAGTTAAGGATTTTCTTCACTTCATCGCCCGCCCCTCCCCCCTCATCCCTCGTTTCGCCCGCGCTTGACGCCCCATTCTCCGTCTGCTATAAAAATCACCCTGCGCGCCACGCACAAGCCTTTCAGGCCCTGCGTGGCGCGCATATTCCGCAGTAGCTCAATGGCAGAGCATTCGGCTGTTAACCGAAGGGTTGTAGGTTCGAGTCCTACCTGCGGAGCCAACTTCTTCAGAAAGATACGGGCGGCCCGTCGGCCGCCCGTTCTTATTTCCCGTTTCGCTTCATTCACTGTCTCACCGACAATACCAAGCAGACGCCTGACTCGGCTTTGTGTTCCAGGGAATGCACCTCCATGTCGCCCTGTTTGCTGGCGGCTTCGCGCGGCTCCTTAGGGAAGCGGAACCCGAAACTTACCGGCCGCGGAAGAGAACTCGTCCCACTTGTCTGGGAAATAATCTTTCGCAGGGGGCGGGGGCGGATCCTGCTGCGCCCGCCGGCGGCATTGGCTCGCCTTTGCCGGCGGTGATTATCCAGGCCCAGGCGGTCAGCGCCAGCGCCGCGGCGACAAAGGCGACGGCGGGCAGACGAAATCGCGCTTTGCGGACACGGCTGAAGGCGGCTCGTGTGACGGGCTGTTTTGACATGGAAGCTGCCTTTACAGGTGTGCGCAGTTTTTCGGCGAGCATGCTTCGGGCCGGACAGACGGCGTGCCTGCCGGGCGAGAAGGTCTGACAGCGTGGGAGAGCTGCATCGGCCTCGGCATCAGGTTAAGGAACGCAAGTTGGCGCGGGCGACGAGGTGTAATTACGCGCCGGTGAATCAACCGGGAAGCGCCGGCAGAATAATCCGCCGCAAGATACCTGTCAAAGGAAATGTTCCGGCGCGCTCTTCGAGGGCGATGTGCTGAAGATACGGCTTCACTTTTTCCGGGCTGACCTTGTGGTACGCCCGGTTGGTCGAAATTATTTCTTTTTCTTTTTCTTGTCCCTGGAGGACGGTTGCGCCTGGTAGACGCGGAGTGGGACCGGTGTGATAGCTTCGAGGGCCGCGCTCGTCGCCGCGGCCTGGCCGGCTTTCGAGTCCGCCATCTCGACCAGCACTGCGTCGACGATGTCTTTGTACGACTTGCCGCCCGAGATGACCAGGCTGACCACCGCCGCTTCGAGTGGCGACATGCTCGGGTTGAACGCGGCGTCCTCCGCGACCGAGCCGGTGTAGATGCCGCCGTCCCTCGTCTTCAGGGCCACGCCTGAGTAGTCGAACGTGTAGGGCGCGTACGAGGCGTTCGCAGCCTTGAGCGCCGCCTGCACGGCCGGGTCGTCGGCCCCGGACGACAGCGTCATGCCGTGCGACTGCGGCGACATCAGCGCCGCCGTGACCTTCAGGTCGCCGGGTCCGAAGGCGTCGGGGATGAGAGAGGTCAGGAGCGTCGGCGGCGTCTTCGGCAGGAGGATCAACAGCGTCGAAGCCGTAGTCAGCTCGTACAGAAACTGGCGGCAGTAGCCGCACGGCGCGGCGGAAACGGCGAGCATCTGCATGCCGATTTCGCCGCGGGAGATCGCGTGCGCCGTCGCGGCCTGCTCGCCGTGCACGGTGAAGCTGAGCGCCTGTCCGACGAACTCGAAGTTCGCTCCGAAGTAGAGGCTGCCGCTCGTCCCGAGGGCGACCGCGCCGACGAAGAAGTTGGAGATCGGCGGGAGCGCGAACTTCTGCGCTTCGGGGATGAGGGCGAGCATCAGTTCGTCGATGGTCATGCCCGACGAGCGTAGGAACTGCGCGACCTCCGCCGCGGGGATCGCGCCGCCCGTGACCGGCGGGAGTTTTGTTTTGCTCATCCGACGAACGCTTCCTTTCGGAGGAAGCCGGCGAACCGCTTGAGCACCGACGTGGTCATGTACGGATGCATGGTCGAGCCGGGGACGGCCTGCACGAACAGGTCGCCGTGCACCTTGAGGAAGTCCTGGTAAACGGGCTCCTTGGTGTGCGCGACGAACGCGTCGTGGTCCTTCCACGCCGAGTTGTACGTCACCGCGTCGAGCTGCATCGGGGGGATGGCCGCCGAGTCCGCCGACGGGTCGGCGAAGCTCACCGTGTACATGTATGTCCCCGGCTCGTTGTCCTTGACCGCCTTGACGTAGTCGACCAGCGCCTCCTTTACCTTCTCCCGGTTGCCCGGCTTCATCACCCAGCGCGCCTCGACCTGGAACACGTTGGGGTCCACCTCCTCCGGGCGGATGAATCCGACCGCCAGTTCGAGCGTTTGCAGGATCACGAACGGCGAGGTCGGCCCGTACATGTTGAGAAAGAGCGAGCCGTATTTGGCGATGAACTTCGCCAGGTTCGGGCCGTGGTGATGCTTGAGGAACGCGTGGCGGTCCTTGTAGCCCTCGACGAAGGCCACCTGCTGCGGAGACGGCGGCGGATAGATGTTGATGCCGGGGTCGAAGTTCGGGGTGTGGATCAGGTAGAGCCAGGTGTCCGGCTCGGTGGCCTTGACCTGCGCCGCCAGCGCGCCGAGGGCCGCGTACGCCTGGGCCTCGTTGCCGGGGACGATGGAAAAGAACGCGTTGTTGATGTACATGAAATCCCTCCTCAGGAACCGAGCGCGGCGAGGATGCTCTTCGCCGATTTGAACGCCAGCCCCATCAGAGTCAGCGTCGGGTTTGCGGTGCAGACGGTCGGGAAGCTGCCGCTGCCGACGATCCACATGTTCTGCACATCATGCGAGCGCTGGCTCGCGTCGACGACCGAGGTGCACGAATCGTCGCCCATCCTGTGCGTTCCCACTACGTGGCCCGCGCCGTAGTAGTGATAGTTCTCTCCCTTGTACGTGAAGTCGCCGGTGCCGCCGACGCCGTTCGTGGTGAACTCCGTCGCCCCCATCCGCTCGTAGACCTTCGAGCAGACGTAGGCGGCCATGCGGAAGCCTTCCATCGTGTACGGGTCGAGGCCGTACTCGACCTTCGGCCGCGGGAGGCCGAGGCCGTCTACGTGGTTCGGCTTGCCGGTCTCCTTGTCAACGTCGAGCGTGACGCGGTTCTCCGCGAGCGGCGACTGATCGAACATGCAGCCGATGCGGAACTGGCGTGTGAAGATGTTGTTGAGCTGCTCGACCAGCTTCAGGCCGCCGAGGCGAACCGGCTGGCCGCTCCCCCCAGGCGGAGGATTGACGTTCGAGTTGTTCGTCCCCTGGATGAAGTCCATCGTCGTCGTGTAGGGGTCGCCTTTCGAGAAGTTCCATCCCTCGTTGCCGATCTCCATGCGGAACGACGACCGGTACTTGCGGAACTCGCCGTCGCGCAGCGACTCGATGCCCGAGGTTGCCAGCGGGCCGCGATAGCCGAAGATCGGCTGCGGCGCGAGCGCCCAGGTCAGATAGAGCGGGTGGTCCATCAGGTTGCGGCCGACTTGGTCACTGCTGTTGGCGATGCCGTTCCAATTGTTGGACAGCAGGAGGAGCTTCGCGTTTTCGATGGCGTGGCACGCCAGGACGTAGACCTTCGAGCTGACCGACTTCTTCTTCTTCGTCAGTTTCCCGCTGGCGGCGCGCGACCAGACGTAGTAGTCGATCTGCGTAACGTTTTTGCCCGTGGCGTCGACCGCCACGTTGTAAGCGACCGACTGATAGCTCACCTTGACGTTGCCCGTGTCGAGCGCCTTGCCGAGCGTGACGGTTGGGTCCCATTTCGCCTGGATGGGGCAGATGGGGATGCAGTTGGTGTTGCCGGCGCAGACGCGGCGGTCGTCGTAAGGCTCTGAGTTGCGCCCCGCCGGAGTGGGCGTGACGAAGACGTCGTACAGCGTGTCGTCTTGTCCGTCGAGCATGCCCGGCACCTGTAGGCCGGCCACGGCGCTGCTGACGGCCTGGTCAACCAGGCTCATCGGGATCGCCTGCATGGGGTACTGATAGCCCGGCGGATACTTCAGGCCGACGACTTCGAGCGGCTCCTGCTGGGCCACGCTGGCCGAAACGCCGATCTCTTGCTCGGCCAGCGCCCACAGCTCCTGCAACTCGCTGTAGGTGAGCGGCCAGTCTTCGCCGTGGCCGTACGTCGTCTTGAGACGGATGTCGTTTTCCAGCTCGCGCAGCGACGTGCCGAGCCAGTGCCACGACGTGCCGCCGCCGTTGCGCTCGAAGGTGCTTGAGAACTGAAGGCCGCGCACCTGGCCGGTTTCCGGGTCTGTCGGCGGATTCTGCGGATTGGGATCGTTCGGATTGAGTTCGACGAACGGCTCCTGCTGCACGAGGTAGCTGACATCGGGGGACTTGCCGAGCGACAGCACCGTCGCGCGCGGCGTGGGAAGCTTTGCCGGGTCGGGCAGCTCGCCGACGGGGTTGAACTTCGAGCCCTGGCGTCCGGCGAGCGCCGGGTACGGCGCTTCGGGCGTCTTCGCAAGCGCGAGGTAGAAGTTCTCCATGTACTCCTCGCGGCTGTCGGGAACGGGCAGTCCGGCTTCGAGAATCAACACTTTCTTGCCGGCCAGGCCGAGTTCCTTGGCGATGAGATTACCGGACACGCCGGCCCCGACGATGACGACATCGTATTGCGGAATGCTTGCGCTCATTGTCCACCTCCGTTGCCGGTGTTCACGCCGAAACTGGACAGCGATCCGGGCACCTGGCTCCAGTAGCCGAAAGTGAAGGGGCTGTAGCCCATCGGGTGCGACTGCATGACGCGCCAGACCAATCCGTTGGTGTAAGCCTGCGAGGAGATGACTTGCAGCGGCGGCGGCGAGAAGCCTCCCCCGCCCAACACGCCCGGCACGTACCACGAGCCGAGGTACCACATGGCAATGATGCTCTGGGCGAGTTGCGCCTGCGGCGACGGCGTGGTGCCGCTCGTCTCCAGCAGCGTGTCGGCGATCTGCTGTGCCGGCTGCGTCTTGATGGCGCGGTAGGCGTCGAGCAGCGTCGTCATCGCCGGCTGCCCCACTTGCCCGACGGCGAAGACGTAATACTCGCGCGCCAGGCCGACCGGGTCGAGCGCCGGCTTGAGGACGCTCGATTGGAAGCCGGTCAGCGCCGCTGACATGTCTGCGAAGTCCTGAATCTCGGAGTCGGGGATCGGCGGTGTGGACGGAGGGATTGTTCGGGTCATGGTCTCAGCCTTTCTCTATTGCGCTCGCTGCAAGACGTAGGTGAAGTCGCTGGGCACAGGCACGGTCATGGTGGCGTTGTTGTGACACTCGATGCAGTTGGACGAGACGTTCGGCACCGTCCCCTGGATGTAGGTCTCAAGGGTGGTGTTGGCGAGGAACGTCGGGGCCGGCGCGCCGAACGGCTGCTTCGGGTCGGTGGGCCACATGGTGCTGATGAGTTGATAGTTGGCCCACACCGACTTCGGGTTGACGCCGCGCAGCAGCTTCTGCGCGTCGGCGTTGCGCGCGGCGGCGCTGGCCGCGTAGATCGGCAGGTTGAACTGGTCCATCCTCACGATCTGGCTGTGGAAGGCGCTGACCCTCGTCGGGTTCCACGGCCGCGGCGGGATCTGATTCACTTTGCAGGCCCTGCACCTGGGGTTGTAGTAGCTGTACTGCGCCTTGAGCTTCCCGCTCTTGACTTCGGCCTCGGTCGGCACGTTGTCCACGTGCTCGAAGGTAGACCAGAGCCACTGCGGCGCGGACTGCGTCTTGTGGCCGATGTGCATGCCGACCAGCCCCACGGTCTTCATCGTGCACCGCGCCGGGTACCTGGGATTCCGCGACGCCGGCGAGTAGACCAGCACGTCCTCGGAATGGAAGCGCGCCTTGTCGGCGGGAGCGATCACCCTCCACGCGGTCTTGACCATGATGGCCCCTTCGACCAGCGTCTTCCCGTTGTTGTCGATTGAGCCTGACGTGAAGTTGACCGGCGGCGTGAACGCCTTCTGCCCGGCCTTCGAGTAGAGCGAGTTGGACAGGATGTAGTCGAACATCGTCTTGTTGACGACGATCTGGAAGCGCGTGTAGACGCCCTTCTGATCGATGATCGGGCCGGTGTTGAACGGCTGGCTCATCGCCGAGAGGACCGTGGGCGTCAGCAGGTTCTTGCCGATCATCGTGACCACTTCCAGGTTGCCTTTTTTGAGCGACCTGCACGCGGGGGGGATGGGCACCGCACCGTTCCAGGTCGGCCTCGCGCCGCCGGGAAGGAAGATGTCGCTCACGTCGCGGTAGTGCTCCCACACGGTGTCGTTGTCGCCGTTCTGGCCGATCTTCTGGCTCGGGTCGGCGTTGCCGTCCGGGCCGGGCGGCCAGTTCAGCGCGATGAAGGTGTTCCAGGAGTAGACGTCGAAGTCGGGCTGGAACGTGTCGATGCTGACCGTGGTGGCGGTGACGTTGACGTCGCCGGGGATCACCGGGCTCAGGACGATTGGCGGCGGCGACTGCGGTTCGGCGGTTACCAGCACCGACGCCGCGAGGCCGGCGGTTGCCAGCAGCGCCACCGCGAGGGTGGTGATCAGTCTTCTCATGGGTTCTCCGTGTCGACTCAGTCGATGGACGTGTGGAACAGTGGCGCGAAATCGCCGGGCGTCGGCTCGAACGGCGAGCCGATTGCCTGCTGGAAGTTGAAGTGGCCCTTGGGGTCCCATTCCTTTTTGATCCTGACCAGCTCGTCGTAATTGCCGCCGTAGTACTCCTGCTTCCAGTTGGTGAGCAGCGGGTCGATGTAGTTGCAGTAAGCGCCGATGTCGTGCGGCCGCATGCTCTCGCCGAGCTGGTAGGCCCACTCGACGTTCTGCTGCATCTCGTCATCCTGTGTGTAGATGGCCTTCACTTCCCACAGGAAGCGCGCGTCGCGATGCCAGTACGAGGTCGCATCCTGCGCCACCGTAGACACCTTGCCGCCGGTGTGCGTCCACACCAGAAGGCTGTCCGGCGACGGCGCGCTGCCCATGGCGCTGGTCAGGGTCTCTATGGCCGAGGGGGTGAACGACCTCGGCGGCATGTAACCGGAACGGATGTAGCCCTGCTTGCCGGCGACGACGGTCAGCAGCCCGTTGTAGATTTCGAAGTCCGGCAGGGACATGTTGTAGAGATTGATGACGATGGTGTTGAACTTCAGGATCGGCGCGATCAGGTTCATCCCCTCCCACGCGTCGCCGTTGAAGATCGGCGTGAGGCCGACGGTGTGGACCTTGATGTTCGGGTGCGCCGGCAGCGAGACAGGCCCCATGAAGCCGTAGACGGCCAGCTCGTCGGGCACGGTCTCAATCCACTCGTTGTAAAAGCCTAGAACGTCCTGCGCCGCCTCGGCCGGGTAGCGGATCTGGCCCACCAGCATGGTCGGCGTGTTCGGCTTGTGCACGCGCAGCTCGAAAGCCACGGCGATCCCGAAGTTCCCGCCGCCGCCGCCGCGACACGCCCACCAGAGGTCTTGCTCTTCCTTCGACTCGGAATCGGCAGAAATCGTGCGCAGCTTGCCGTCCGAGGTGACGATGTCGATTGAGACGAGGTTGTCTACGCTCAGGCCGTAGGAGCGGGAGACGAAACTGAGCCCGCCCCCGAGGATGAACCCGGGGATGCCGACCGTCGGGCAGCCGCCGCCGATGGGGAGGTACCCCGTGTTGGTGCTTTGCAAAAAGATATAGAGGTCGTGCCAGCGGTTGCCGGCCTGGGCCCAGCAGACCTGGCGGTCGGCGTCGAGGCGCTTGGCGGTCATGTTGGTGAGATCGATGACCATCCCGCCCTGGTTCAGGCAGTAGCCGGCCGCGCTGTGCCCGCCCCCGCGCACGGTGAAATACAGCTCGTGCTCGACGGCGAACTTGTAGGCGGTGACGACGTCCTGCGCGTTCACACACATCGCCACCACGCCCGGACGAAGATCGATGCGCCCGTTGTCGATGACCAGCGACTGGTCGTAACCGGGATCGCCCGCCTCAAGCAGCCTGCCGGCCAGCTCGCTCCGAAGCTTCTGAATATACTTTCTGGGAATCATTTTTTCTCCACGTTGCGAGGCGGGAAGCAGAGTATTAGGTTGAAGTGCTGGGAGCATACAGGCTTGCAAGGAATCTTGCAATAGATATTTGGACCCTGTTGCAAGAAATGATTACTCATCTATAATCGCGCTTCTCCGTTCATCTTTATTAATTCGGGCTCTCCCCCGTGAAGCACAATTCGACCTCCATCCTGAGCCATTGATGGACCTGAGAGCCGTCGCGCCGAGGGGAATTACGTCGTCTTACACTGCCTTCAGCAGTGGCCGGGCGATAGCGATTGGGCAGGGATTGATATTTTCCGATTAGATGATGACGGCGGGATTCTGGAACATTGGGACGTGCTACAACGCTTGCCGGAGAGTTCGGCCAATGAGAATACGATGTTCTAACGGCTGCTGATTTCCAATCAGGACACTACGCGGGGGCCGGATTTCTTTAAGCGATGATTCTCAATCTTTGAGTCATCATGCTCGTAAATCTCTCTAAACCGGGCGGGCCACGATGTCGAAGGTGAACTTCAGCTTTTTTCTGACGCGAATCGTCCCCTTCAGGGCCGACGTGGCTTTGACGTCGTAGTCGCCGCGGTTGATCGTAAACTCGCCGCGCGCACGCAGGCCGCCTCCGTCGAGCGTCACCTGAGCAGGGATGACAATACGGCGCGTGACGCCGTGCAGCGTGAGGTCGCCGCCGATTTTCGCCTCGAACTGCATGCCGTCGAGTCGGCCCGTTACGTCCGTGCTCTTGAAAGTAATCTCAGGGTACTTGCCGGTCTCAAGGACTATCTCGCGCAGCTCACGGTTGATGATCGCTTTCTGCTGCGGCGTGAACACGTCGCGGGTCTCTTCCAGCGAGTCGGCGCGCACCCGCAGTTCGAGCGAGGCCGGGGCGTTTGCGCCGGGAGTGAGCTGAACCTCGCCCGAGAAATCGCCGACCCTGATGAAGTGGTCGTGCCCCTTGAACCAGAGCAGCCCGCCGGAGTAGGTCCGCACCATGAACCGGCTCTGGCCGGCGTCAATGCGGTAGCGCGCGGGGGCTAAGGTCTCGCTGCCCCCGTTCTCCGCCCCGCTCGCTCTTGTGACCGCCTGATGAACAAGTCCCCCGACGGTCAACGCGAAAAATAAAGTGAGCGCCGGCAACCGTGACCACTTCATACTTAACACCTCCCTTCACCTCACCAGCCCGACGAGAACTGGAAGCGGAAGGTCGCGAGTGATGTCGAAGGCGAGTGCGGCCTCTTGTGCTACGGCTCAGCCGAATCAGTAAAACAGCCCGTCTCAATTACTGGCTGACTTTTCTTCGACCGCCTTGAAGCCTGTGCCGTTAATCACCTCGCGCAGCTTCGCCTCCGTGACTTTCTGGTCGTCGTACTGTACGACCGCCACGCCCTTTTCGTGACTCACTTCCACCTTCTCGACGCCTTCGGTGGCCTCGAGGGCCTTGGCGACCGAAGACGAGCACATCTTGCAGGTCATACCCTCCACGCGGATCGTCGCGGTCTTGGTCGCGGCCGAGACGCTCAGCGAGACGAGTGACAGAACCAGAACCAGCCCTAAGAGGGCTGCAACTCTATTTTTTCGCATTCTCTAAATCTCCTCAGTTCGGGGTTGATGAAAACCGGATCAGGACTGCTGTGACGCACATTCTACATCCGTGGACTACTTGAGCAAAGGTTTTATCTTCTGCTCGAACTCTTGCGGCAGGAGGATGCCCTCGATCAGCTCCCTGAAATTCCCTTCCCGGTCAATGACGACCGTGACGGGCAGCGTCTCATTCTGGTCGAAAAGGTCTTTGGTCTCCTTCGTGCCGAGGGCCACGGGGTAGTTGACTTTAAGCTTCCTGATGAATCGGCGCACTTCTGCGGCCGTCTGCGGCGGGTAGGTGACGCCCAGGACCTGTAGGCCGCGCCCCGCGTACTCCCGCTGCATCTCGACCAGGTCGGGCATCTCGGCGCGGCACGGCGGGCACCACGTCGCCCAGAAGTTAAGGAGAACGACTTTGCCTTTGTAGTCGCTCAGGCGGAGCGTGCGCCCACGCAGGTCTTTGAGCACCAAAGGCGGCGCTTTCTGCCCCGTCTGGCCGAGACACACGGAAGGCAGGGCGGCGAGCAGCACTGCGAGAACAATTCTTCTCATCACTCTTTCTCCCGCTCTCAAATCCACCTGCGGACGCGCCGCCTGTATTCCGCGTACTCCCCGCCGTGCGCCCCGGCGAGGAACTCCTCTTCGAGCCGCACCTGAATCTGTATCAGGACGACGCCCGTCGCGAACGTGAGCAACGTCAGGGCGTTCGGGATGACCAGAAACAGGCCCGCGAGCGTGAGCATCATCCCGAGGAAGATCGGATTTCTGGAGAGGCCGAAGACCCCCTTTCGCACCAACGGCGTCCTGTGCTCCAAGTCGATGCCGATGCGCCACGACTCGCCCATCTGGGACTGCGCGATGACGGTCCACGCGAGCGACGTGAGCAGTAAGATAACGCCGGCGAGCTGAAGCCATCGGTGCTCAAGCCACGCGAGCGGGGCGAGGTATTGGTAATAATGTTCCGACGCGCAATAAACGGCCACGGCGGCCACGATCAGGGCGAACAGGAGCTTGAAGACGCGCCCGATGTAGTCGTGCGCGCTGTCGGTCCCTTTGAAGACGAGTGGGATAACGCCGGTCCTCTTCCAGACCACGAAGGAGCGCCAGAAGAAGGCCGCGAAGAAGTACGCGGCCAGGTAAATGGGGAGGAAAAGTTTCAATGGCATGTGTCGCTACAGCACGTCTCCTCGCGCAGGACTCCGACCCCGAAGAAGAAGTCCCCGAACAGGCGCTCGACCACCTTGTCCCCCACCGCTATGCCCTGTCGTTCGAGTTCCCCGACGAACTCGTCCCGGCTGAAACGGTTCTCCACCGGGTACTCGAAAAGCGCACGGTAGGCGCGCCGGTTGAGCGCCCGACTCGACACCTCTTCGAAGAAGAATCTGCCGCCCGGCCTGAGCACGCGCCCGATCTCCGCGACGCCTTCCTGCCAGCGCGGCACATGGTGGAGGATGCCGAAATCCACGACGGCGTCGAAGGAGCGGTCGTCGGCGTCAATCTTCGTGACGTCACCCACCGAAATCCTCAGCCTTTCGGGGCCGTAAGATGAGAGTCTGCGTTTCGCCCGGTCGATCATGTCGGGGTCCAGGTCGAAGGCGTAGACTTCGCGCGCGCCGAACCTCTCGAAGATGATCCCGGTCCCCACCCCGCGGCCGCAGCCCACTTCCAGAACCCGCATCCCCTGTGTGCGCCCGCCCAGTCGCTCCAGCAGCCGCGACTCGTAGTGCCTCTGGATGAAGGCGCGCACGGGGTTGTTCATCAGCGCCTTCTCGGCGCGGTTCAGCTTCATAGCGTCTCTTCGATGTGCCCGAACCCGTCCTCCAGGAGGCGCGCGATGTGGTCGTCGTCGAGCCGGTAGTAGGCGACCTTGCCCTCCCTGCGGAACGCCACGAGTTTCATCTGCCTGAGCGCCCTCAGCGAGTGCGAGACGGCCGACTGCGACGCCCCGACCAGGTGGGCCAGGTCGCAGACGCACAACTCCTCGCGCGAAAGGGCGTATGCGATCTTGACCCGCGTCGGGTCGCCGAGGAGCTTGAAGGTCTCGGCCAGCGCCGCGACCGCCTCCGGGGACTTCATCACCTTCCGAACGCGCCTGACCTTGCGCTCGTCCACAAACTCAATCTCGCAGGCGTCCGCCACTTCTGCGCCTCGCTTGGGCATGGAATCTCCCGTGAACATATGAATAGGCGTTCATATAACAGGGAGAGACTATACCTTCCTCTTTGAACAGTCAAGCTAGCGGGGCCGGGTTATCGGGCGAAAGTGAGGTCGCCCGACGGGTCTAAGCGGCGAGTGGTGAGGCGTGCTGCATTTTCAGCAGGGCGCGCAGCCTCAGCCGCGCCTTGTGGAGTTGCGATTTAGACGTCCCGACGGCGACGCCCAACATCCGCGCGACCTCCTCGTGCTCGTGCCCCTCGATGTCGTGGAGCACGAAGACGGAGCGGTAGCCCGGGGGTAGTTGCGCTATCGCCTTGTCGAGCGCGATGCGGTCAATTACGGGCATCGCGTTCGGGTTCTCCGTGCCGTGAACAACTTGCACGGGGGTCTCGCCCTCCTCTGTGGTCTTCTCCAGCTTGACGCTCCGCTTGCGGAAGTGCATCAGCACCTGGTTGACCGTCATCCGGTGTAGCCAGGTGGTGAAGGCCGAGTCCCCGCGGAAACTCCCCACTTTGCGGAAGAGGTTGATGAAGACCTCCTGCGCGAGGTCTTCGGCCTCAGACTGGTTCTGCGTCATGCGCAGACATAAAGCATAGACACGCCGATTATGACGCCGGTAGAGCTCCTCGAAGGCGGCCATGTCGCCGCCGGCCGCGTTCTTAGCCAACTGCTGATCCGATTCAGGCTGCGCGCCGGCTTCAACCACCGCTTTCCCCCCGGCGATTGACCACGGGAGCTGTAACGCGTGAGTGTTCATCTACTACTTCCTCTCCAAGAATGCGGACGGAAAAACCAAAGGGCGACCTCCTTATATTTTCCAGGCAATACATTCAACACCTGCCGGCCACCCGATTTGCGGATAATTGCTTCATAGACCTGTAAATTAAAACGTCTCCCGGGCCAAAGAAGTTACACCTCCGAAGAAAGCATTTACCGGCCCCTCCCGCCCTGTACACGGAGAGCGCCCCCGTGCGGGCCAATTCGCCGACGAGGCGGCCGACAGCCCGAGCAGGGAGAACATAAATTTTGATTTTTCCGGCCGGAGGATGAAGGTTAGGCGGTCGAGCATTGGGGCGTGCTCCGGCGTGTGCAGGACTGGGGAAAAGTGCGGCCAAGAAGAACACAACGCTCTAACGGCCGCCAATTTCAGCTTGAGACACCACACACGAGAGAAATGCCGCGACGATAAATCGCGGCATTTCTCCCGTCGGAGGGTTTCTTTTACGGGCCCAGTTCCCTCAAGGTCTGCCGAAGATTCCGCCGAGAACGCGTCCGAAGCCTCCCGTGTCGCGCCTCCGGTAGCCGCCGTTGCCGTAGCCTGAGTACTGGCGATACCCTTCGTCGTAGCCGCGCACGAAGCCCTGTCGAAAGGCCTGCGTCGAGGCGTTCTTGTAGTGACGCGACCTCTGCGGGCTATAACTCTGCCCGCGCTCGCCGTCGCTCGAGCCGGTCTCCAGGCCCTGCTGATAACCCCGGTTCAGTTCATACTGGTTCCCGTTATTGTAGCCGCCGTACCTGCCGTTATTGCCGTAGCCGCCGTAGCTTCTATTGCTGTAGCCGCCGTAGCTTCTGTTGCGGCCGTAAGTGTCGTAAGTGCCGTAGCCGTTGTTACGCCTGTAGCGGTCGTCGCGGCGGGCGCTGTCGCGGTTCCAGTCCCAGTTGCGCTCCCGCTGACGGCGGCGCCACTCCCGTCTCCGCTCTCCGTCGTTACGATTGCGGTCGCGCCGCCGGTACTGGTAATCGCCGTCGTTCCGGTATTGCGCCTGGGCCGTGGTGCTCGTCGCCGCGGCGATGCCGAAAATAAAAGCGAACGTCAGGATTGCCCCGCCGAGCGCCTTGCTCAGATTCTTCATGTTTGCAGACTCCTCCCTTTGCGCGGGAGGCGGCAACTTTGAGGCCACCTGTTTGACAGCGTGACGCGCGCCGATTTTCGTTGGGTTAAGTTCTCGGCCGGATCAGACGCTCTCCCCCATATCGTGTATAGAGATGACGCAGATCGTTTGTTCCATGCACACAGGCCGACGGAATCACCCTGCCGCCTCACCGACCTTTGAGTGCGACAGCGCCCGCAGGCGCTAGCGAAGGTGCGGAGCGATGACCGACTTCCATAAGCGGTAGCCCTCCTTGTTCATGTGTAATTCGTCCGGGCCGAACAACTCTGGCCGAGGGCTCCCGTCCGCGCCCAGCATCGGGGTGAAGACATCAATATAAATCAGCCTCTTGTCGCGGGAGGCGTGTGCTTTAATCAGCCCGTTGGCCTCTTTCTGGCTTCGCAATAAAGAGGCTCGCGCCGGGCTGGGCTTGATCGCGATGAAGGCGATTCTGGCCGCGGGGAGTTTCCGTTGAACGCGGCCGACGAACTCCTTGTAATCTTCGAAGACCTGCTGCGGCGTTTTACCGTTAGCCAGGTCATTATCGCCCGCGTAAAGGACTACTATTCTAGGCCGGTACGGAGTCACGATTCGCTCGACATAAAAAATAGAGTCGGCAATCTCCGAGCCCCCGAACCCGCGATTGATGACCCCTGTCCCCGGAAAGTCTTCCGCCAGACTCTCCCACAATCTGATGGAGGAACTGCCTATGAACAAAACGGAGCCACTGGCGGGCGGGCTCTGCCGGTCGGACTCTTCAAACTTCTGAATCTCTGCCTCCCACCTGTTCGCGGCGGACTGCTGCGCCCGACTGAGCGCGGAACAGAGCACGGCCAGGCAAATCACCGCCACCCAATGTCTACTCTTATTCATTCGTCACCTCCCGGAGTCTGTGCCGTTGGAAATTTTTGCAACACTACCCAAAGCGCCACGTATTGGAAAGGAGATTTGGATTGTTTCAAGGGTATGATCCCCGCCGAGTGATAAACGAGCCGGGATGCGGATCATATCTCAGACGCGTTTCCCGCGACAGAACCAATAAAGCCATGTACATCAGACCGTGTCTCGCAACGCTCGTCATAGTGCTGGTTTCGCTATCGCCCCTGCGCGCCGGAATTCCCGCCCGGCAAGCCGAGGCGTTTCCCTGGCAACACTACTGGCAGGAGGCGGTGGCGGCTTACCAGAAAAAAGATTTCGCCGCCTTCCTCGAAAATTCGAAGCGGGCCGCCGCGCTGGCCCCCGGCCGTCACCCCCTGTTGTTGCTTAACCTGGCCCGCGCACACAGCCTCACCGGCGATAAGGTCGAAGCGGTGAAGCTCCTCGAAGAGGTGCTCGACATGGGGTTCGGAGCGACGGCCATCACGGGCAAGGACTTCGACCCGCTGCGCGACTCCGACGCGTTCAGGAAGCTCGCCCGAAAGATAGAGGCCGTGCGCGCGCCCGTCGCCAACAGCGCGGTGGCGTTCACCATCCCCGAAAAAGATTTAATCCCGGAGGGCATCGCCTACGACCCGGTGGGCGGCAGGTTTTACGTCGGCAGCCTGCACAAGGCGAAAATCGTGAGCCTCGACCCCGACGGGCGCAGCCGCGACTTCAAGCGCGAGCGGGAGGACGGACTGTCCGGCGTGCTCGGCATGAGGGTGGACGCGCGGCGCAGAATCCTCTGGGTCAACAGCGCCGTCCTGCCCGAGCTGAAAGGCTTCCGCAAGGAGGAGGAGGGCACCTCCGCCCTGCACAAGTACGACCTGAGGACCGGCAGGCTGCTCAGGAAATACGTCCTCGCCAACAAGCCGTCGCCGCACCTGCTGAACGACATCGCCATCAACGCGGCCGGCGAGCTGTTCATCACGGACAGCCTCGCCTCGGTCGTCTACCGCCTGCGGGACGGAGGGGACGAGCTCGAAGAGTTCGTCAGGCTCAAGCCTTACTCCTACCCGAACGGCATCACCCTGAGCGACGACGGCAGGCGACTGTTCGTGGCCCACGGCGAGGGCATTTCGCTGATAGACGTTTCGACGGGAAAAGCATCGGCCCTCGCCACCGCGCCCGGAATCTCTCTGTTCGGCATAGACGGGTTGTACTACTACCGGAACAGCCTGATCGGCGTGCAGAATTTCAGCGGCGACCCGCTCCGCGTCGTGCGCTTTCACCTCGACCGAGGCGGCCGACGGGTGGAGAGGGCGCGGATCCTGGAAGCGAACAACGCGATCTTCAACATCCCGACCACGGGTGCCGTCGCCGGCTCCTCTTTCTACTTTATCGCCAACAGCCAGTTGAGGAGCTTCGACCCGCAGGGCAACATCCTTCCGCCCGAAAAACTGAGCGACATAGTCATCCTCAGGACAAAACTTTTGGAGGGGAAGCGGTAGGGCCGTGCTCTTTACTGCGTCTTTGTTCCGTGAGACGTGATTTTGTTGATGGCTCCCGCCACGGCGAGCCTCACGACCGTCGCCTGGTCGTTCCGCAATTCGTTCAGGGCAGGTAGGGCCGCCGCCGCGTCACGGCCCAGCTTTCCTAAAGCCGTGGCGGCGCTCGCGCGGGCCAGAGGCTCTTCGTCCTTCAACAACTCGATCAGGGCGGGGACCGACGCCCCGGCCTCGCCCTCGATATTCCCTAGCGCCTTCGCGGCGCTCAGCCTGACAAACCTGTCACGATCCTTCAACGCCTCAAGCAGCGCCGGTGCCGCCGCCTTCGCCGCGGGGCCGAGTTCGGCCAGCGCCTCGGCCGCATACCTGCGCATGTGCTCGCTCGCGTCCCCCAGCGCCCCCACCCACACGGGGACGGCTCGCTCCGGCTCCAACCCTATACGCCCGAGCGCCTGGGCCGCGTTCATCCGCACGACGAACTCCCCGTCCTTCATCGACTCGGTCAGGGCCGGCACCGCCCCCCTGGCCCCAGGCCCGACTCTGCCCAGCGCCTCTGCCGCGGCGTTGCGCGCGGACGCGCTCGCGTCCTTCAACAACAGAATTAACGCAGGCACTGCCGCCTTTGCGTCGACGCCGAATCGGCCCAGCGCCTCGGCCGCGTCCCTGCGTACGCCTTCGTTCTGATCTTTCAGCAACTCTATTAAGACCGGGGCAGAGGCTTTCGCCTTACCACCGATTCTCCCCAGCGCGTGGGCCGCCCCGGCCCGCGCCCAGGGGCTTTCGTCTTTCAGTAGCTCGGTCAGCGCCGGAACGGCTGATTCGGCCCCCGCGCCGACCTGGCCCAACGCGAAGGCGGCGTTGCTTCGTACTGAGCCGTTACTGTCTCCGAGGGCTATGGTGAGGGCGGGCGCGGCGGGACCGGCCTCCGGCCCCATCCTGCCGAGGGCCTCGGCCGCGAGTTTGCGTATTTCGTAGTCCGGGTCGTTGAGCGCCGCCGCCAGCGCGGGCACCGCGGCTTTCGCCGCCGCCCCACGCCCCTTTATCTCTTCGAGGGCGGCTCGGCGGGCCTGCCTGTCCCCTTCTTGCAGCCGCCGGACGAGGGCCTGCGTCTGCGCCTCGGCCCCCTCCTGCGCCGGTGCGATGGCGAAACAGAAGGCGGTCAGGAGACTCACGACGACTAGTCGTAATGCCGTGCGTAGTGACATAGGCGAAGAACCTTTGCACGTCGAAATGTTCGTCGTCAACCTAATCAAGGTATAAGACAGGCAGTATTTATCACACGCGCCAGAGCGCCCTCAATCCCGCAACCTTCAATGTATTTAATGGCGCGTCGCGCGCACTGTGTCAGACGGAGTTCCGTCTGCGTGTTCCTGACAAACGCACCCGTTCTGACCCGCCGGAAGGCGCGTCTTTTACTCCCCGTTTTAATCTTAAAACTCAGGAAGGTGAATAAATGAAGAAGAGCAACTCTATTCTAACCGCCGCAGTGCTAACCCTCATTCTCACCATCGGCCCCGCGTCCGCGATGGGAGCGATGACTCTCTCCTACCAAAAGACCTGGGGAGGCTTCAACGTCGAGAACGCCGAAGGCGTCGCGGTCGCACCCGACGGGAGCGTCTACGTGGTGGGGGGCACGAACAGTTTCGGCACGGGCACGGCGGAGGGCGATTCCGACGCCTTTTTGTTGAAGTATGCCCCGGACGGGACTCTGCTCTGGCAGCGGACCTACGGGGTGGGGCGGAGCGAGCCGTTCCTCGCCGCCTCCGAGGTCGCCACCGATGTCGCGGTCGGGGAGGGCGGCGCGGCCGTCTACGTGTCCGGGTTTACGGCCGCCGGACATGCGTTTCTGGCAAAGTTCGACTCCTTCGGTAATCTCGTCTGGCAGACAGGCTGGGGCGGCAGCGGTTTCGAGTTGCCGGAAGCCGTGGCCGTCGCCCCCGACGGCAGCATCTACATCACAGGGTTCACGAACAGCTTCGGCGCGGGCCAGCAGGACGCCTTCCTCGTGAAATTCACGCCCGCGGGCACTGTCATCTGGGACAGGACGTGGGGCGGGGCGGGGTTAGACGCCGCCAGGGATGTCGCCGTGGCGGCCGACGGCAGCGTCTACGTGGCCGGGGACACGAACAGCTTCTTCGCTAATGACGCCTTCCTCCTGAAGTACGCACCGAACGGAAATATCATCTGGGAGAGGGACTGGAGGGAAGGGACGATTGAAGACATCAGCGGGGCGCTCGGCGTCGCGACCGGCCCCGACGGGAGCGTCTACGTCACAGGGTTGGCGAGCATCAACCAGGTCGGGCAGAACATTTTCCTCCTCAAGTTCACTTCGGCAGGCGGCCTGGTGTGGGAGAAAACATGGGGCGCGAGACTCGACGCCGCGCTGGGCGTGGCGGTCGGTCCCGACGGCAACATCTACGTCACGGGCAACACGGGCTACGGTGAGGGCAACGGCGACGCGTTCGTCGTGAAGTTCCTCCCGAACGGTAAGGCCAGGCACGCGTCAACCTGGGGCGGGGCGGAGAACGAGAGCGGGCAGGCAATCGCCGTCGGCGCGGACGGGGCCGTCTACGTCGCGGGCGTGGCTTCCGCACCGCCTTACGTGTTCGACCGTGCCCCCACGAAGACCAAGACGCCAGACGCGTTCCTCGGCACGCCCGCTGGCACCGTCACCGCCCCGGCGGCAAGTCAAACGGGCCTGGCCGGAATCGTGCTGACGCCGGACGGCAGCCAAACCTTTGCCGGCAACACCGACGCATTCCTGCTCAAAATCCTCCCGTAATCCACTGTGCCATGCAGGCGGGCGCGGCCCTCACCCCGCGCCCGCCTTCGCCTTCGGCCATCCGTTCAAGGAAGTTACGTTCCTGACCGTGAACTCAATAAGGTAGCGTTTGCAAAATCAGGACGCCCCGGCCGCGTGTTAATGGATTGCTTTTTGGTCCGTTTCTCATGTCGAGAGGCGAAGATGACAAACTACCTGATTGAGACACGCCGGTTGACGCGCCGCTTCGGGGCGAAACTCGCGGTGGATGACTTGGACTTGAAGGCCCCGGAGGCCGGCGTCTACGGGTTCCTGGGGCCGAACGGCGCGGGCAAGACCACAGCCATCCGCATGCTGCTCGGCCTCATCCGGGCCGACGCCGGAGAAGTCTACCTGTTCGGCGAGTCGTTGGCGGTGAACCGTCGGCGGCTCATGCGGCGCGTGGGCGCGCTGGTCGAAGCCCCCTCCCTTTATCCACACCTGACGGGCCGCGAGAACCTGGAGGTCACGCGCCGTATGCTCGGCGCGCAAAGAACGCTGATTGACCGCGCGCTCGACATCGTCAGGCTGGCCGGGGACGCCCACCGCCGCGTGCGCGAGTACTCGCTGGGGATGCGCCAGCGCCTGGGTCTGGCCCTGGCGCTCTTGAATGAGCCCCGGCTGTTAATCCTGGACGAGCCGACTAACGGCCTGGACCCCGCGGGCATTCACGAGATGCGCGACCTGCTCCGCCGCCTGCCCTCGGAGTTCGGCGTCACGGTCTTCCTCTCCAGCCACCTGCTCGGCGAAGTCGAACAAATCGCCGGCCACATCGGCATCATCCACGAGGGCCGCCTGCTGTTTCAGGGCACGCTGCCCGAATTGCAGGACGAGCATCAGGCGCAACTGACAATCGGCGTCAATCAGCCGGACCAGGCGGTCAGTTGCCTGACGGCCGCCGGGTGGGGCGTGCAGGAGCGCGACGACGGACTGCTGAGTGTCAACGCCACGACACCCGTGGACGCGGCCCGAATCAACACTCTGCTGGTCGGCCAACGCCTCGAAGTCTTCCACCTCGCGCAGGCGCAAGCCTCGCTCGAAGACATCTTCCTGACGCTGACGGGCGGCGAGACCTCAGCCGGGAGGGCCGCCTGATGTCCTTCTTTCGCGTGTTACACGCAGAGCTGCTGAAATTGAGGCGGACCCTGGCCTTCCGCGTGATCTTCGTCCTCCCGCTGCTGGTCGCGCTGCTGCAATTTTTCGTCCTCTGGCGCGCGCAGCAGTTCGGCGCGGAGTTCAAGTTGTGGGAGGCGCTGCCGAAAAATATGCTCGCCCTCTGGGCGATCTTCATGATGCCGCTGCTCATCACGCTGGAGACGGCGCTGCTCAGCGGCATAGAGCACGGCGACAAGCAGTGGAAACACATCCTCGCGCTGCCGGTCCCGCGCCACGCCGTCTACCTCGCCAAGTTCGTCGTGGCCCAGGCCCTCGTCGCCGCGAGCACGCTGATCCTCTGCGGGCTGACCGTGCTCGTCGGCCTGGCGGCCATCCGCCTGCGGCCGGAACTGGCCCACTCGGGCGCGGTCCCTTACTGGTGGCTCGCGAAATACGCGGCCCTGGTCTGGCTGGCCGCGTGGCTGATCGTCGCGATTCACACCTGGGTCAGCACGCGCTGGCCGGGCTTCGCGCTGGCGCTCGGCACGGGCATCGGCGGGACGTTCTTCGCGCTCTTCGCGGCCAGCGCGTCCGTTGGCAAATACTACCCCTGGCTGCTGCCGGTCAACGTCTTCACGGAGGAGCGATTAGCGGCGGCGCTCTGGCTGGGCGTCGCCGGCGGGGCGCTCGCCGCCCTGCTGGGTTGTCTTGAGTTCGTGCGACGCGACGTAAATTAGCCCCCGGCAGAGGTCATCAACCATGATTAGGCTGAGAAATCTCGCCGCCTCTGATGGTCGCCCGTTCCGGCTCCCCTCCCCGACAGAGGTACGGGTACGACAGGGTCAGACCCAGTAAGAAGAGAGCGAGGCCCCCGAATGCCGGGAGCAGATGCATCAGGCTCACGTAGCCGACCGCGTAATGCACGCCGAGCGCTGCCGCGTAAGCCGCAAGGCCGGCGATGAGGAACGTCCACCACAGCCACGACGAGCCCCTGCGGTAGCCCCAGAGCGCCGGCATCAGAAAGACCCACCCGCCGGCCAGGAGCATCCCGCCGAACGTCGCGCGGTCGTGGGCCACTAAGGGCACCAGCCGCGGGTTGGCCGCGAGCAGGGTCTCGGCCGTCGCCCGCATGAACTCCAGGTCTGCGTGCACGAACACGTGGGTCACGCCGACGACCGAGATGACCGCGCCGGCCGCGAGCAGGGCGAATCCGTGGATGACCATCAGGAGTTGCCCCCACAGACCCAAACGCCACGCCCGGTCGCCCCGCGCGTCCGGGCGCGAGGACGGCGTGTACGTCCCGAGCCGCGCGTGAACCCCTAACAGCAGCAACTGAAGCAACACGCCCGTGACGAAGGCGTGGAAGATGTCCAGATACCCGAACCCCAGAAAGAGGAAGAAGCTGGCGAACCCCGTGAAAGCCGAAACGAAGACGGCCTGCCTGGCCCAGTGCAGACCCCGACGGACGCCGAACACGGACAGCCCGACGTACATCACCCCGATGGCGACCATCGTGCCTGCAAGTGTCACGCGGTCGTGCGCCATGAAGGCCAGCAGCCGCGGGTTGATGGCGGCCATCTCCGCCCGCCCCATCCCCAGGAACGCCTCGTCGTAAGGGAGGACGACCTGCGTGGCGGCGATGATTAAAGCCAGCAGACTTCCGAACAGCATCCCGCCGCCCATCAAGGTCGTCCAGAACCAGGTCAGCGCCGGCGCTCTGTCCGGCGCTGCGGGCGGCGCGCCCCGTGTGGCTTCGAAGAGGAAAGCCTCGTTGATACGTTTCGGCAGGCCCGGCCCCGTGTAGACGAGGCCGCTGTCGACTTGCACCAGGTCGGCCCCGGCGGCGCGCAACTCCAGCGCGTGTTCCGGTTCGTGGACGCCTCCCGAAGCGATGACAGGCAGTTCCCCACCCCATCTCTCGCGCAGGCGTCGGACCTGGCCCAGAGCCTTCTCCCGTGCGGGAAGGCCGATTAACCGGCCGCCAGACTCCGCCGCCGCGCTCCCGTCCACGACCAACCCACTTACCCCTGCCGTCAGCCCGGCTTCGATCAGCGCACCGGCTAAATTGAGGTCCAGGTCAGCCGCCACGCACAGGAGCACAGGCCGGGGCGTAGAGGCCGCCCGCGCCGCTTCGAGCACCGCCCGCAGGTGCGTATCCCAGCGCTCCATCTGCCATCCCTCCGCAATCGCCAATTCAAGAGTGGACAGCGAGAACAGTTGAGCGTGCGGGGCCAGTTCACGGACCAGCCGCCGGCATTCCTCGTCGACTCTTTCCGGGGCAGCCTCGTTCTGACACCCCAACCGCACCATCACAGGGAGGCCGAGGCGCGCGGCCTCGGCTAACCGCGGGGCGACTTCCGCGAGGGAGAGCGCGCCGGGGGACGGCGCGAACCGAAGGGCCTGACTTTCTTTCAAGCGTTCGACAGGCCGTTCGGCCCCGTCGCCTTCGACCGAGACGGGGCCGACCTCAAGAAAGCCGAACCCGAACCGGGCCAGCGCGGGGAGCGCCGCGGCGCGAGTGTCCAGCCACGGCCCCAGGCCCACCGCGGTGGGGAAATCGATCCCGAGGAGGGACTGTCGGAGCCGGGCGTCGGCGCGCATGTGACCGAGTAGGTCTATGACCGCCGGGCCGAAAGGCAGCCGGGCCAGCCCCCCTATAAAGCCCAGGGCCAGATTACGAGCCCGCCGCGCCGGGACGCGGAACAGAGCCGGTCGTGTCACCGTTCTGTAGAACCAATCGGGCATGCGCCTCTCCGACCGCACGGGTGCGCCAGGACTCGCGACCGTCTAACGTTTTCCGTGCGACATCAATCCAGTTGTTACTGCGAATATTCCCGGGCGAAGCATTATAAGAAATTAATTTGTATTAGCCAGCTTGTTGTTGACCTCCCTCCATAACAGGCGTACCCTCGGCAGCACAGAACCGACAACCGGCTTACCCCGCATGAGTCTACGGCCCTCCCGCGCGGCTTAGTCTGCCCGCGCAACCTGGTGCCGTCGTAATGAATAACTAGAAGGAGAAAATGAAGAAAATAATCCTACTCGCGTTGGCCGTGACCATGCTCGCTGCCGGCACGGCGGCGGGGCAGAGCGCCAAACAGAAAGCCGCGGTCGAGCAGGAAATCAGGAGACTCGACCTTGCTCACGCCGACGCGATTCTGCGTGGCGACCTCGCGGCACTGGATAAACTTTGGACCGAAGATTTCGTAGTCAACAACCCGTTCAACGAGATAGACAACGCCGACCGCATACGCACCGGGGCCGTTACCTATTCCTCATTCGTCCGGGTGCCCGAGGCGGTAGTGATTCACGGGGACACGGTCATCGTCATGGGGCGGGAGGAGGCCGTGCCGAAGGGCGCTTCTCCCGACGCGGGGAAGACCATCAACCGCCGCTACACGAACATCTGGATGAAGAGGAAGGGCAAGTGGCGTCTGGTCGCGCGCCACGCCAGCGTCATCTGCCAAAAGTGAGGGGTGATGACAACTCGTCCGACCGGAGCGCGCACGGCTCGCCTTTCATCCAGACCACCGCCAAGCAACTGATTCGAGTCCTCGTCGTAATAACACACACACGGTTGTGGCCCTAATCAAGCACCTCGATTGGTTCGCCTTTGCCGATCATCCCCTCGACCAAAACGGCGCAATAAACGCCGGCGAAAGCTTCGTGGCCCTGGGCGACTTTGCGTAACACTTCCGGGTTATGTTCGCTTGTATCCGGGTCTAGAGAGATCATTTTGCAGCGCGGGTCGCGTTCCAAAACCATCACCACCGCTTGCGCGCCGATGCGCAGCCTGCGTCCGACCAATTCGTCCTCCAAGAACCCTTCGTCGGCCACTAAATCAGTATAGATGTTCGCCCGAAAGCGCCTCTTGTCTACGGGGACGCCGGTCTCCGCTTCGACCTGGCGGACGCTCTGAAGACTGATTAACGAAACCGGGCGGCAGTCGGTCAACGCGCGGTCCGAGCGCACGAGCGTGACATGATTTTCGCCGCGCAACCCTTCGACGAGCGCTTCAATCAGCGCCGGGTCTTCGACGGACATGGCTTCGCCCGAAGGCGTCAGGACATCCAGAGTCAGGTCTCCGGGGTCGGCGTTCGCAGGGGTGACGCCGGGCGCGATGCTCATCGCTTCGATTAAGTTCGGCGGCGCTGTCGCCCTCTCCGCGTGGCGGAATTGTGGGCGGTAGAGCAGCATCCGCGGCTGTGCGGTCGCGTTCAGGTAAGGGAAGCCTTTGCGGGCGGCCGCGTTCCTGAAAGCGTAGCAGCGGTCGCCGTATAAGCCGGAGAACCCCATGAAGACTTTCGGCACTTCCTCGCCGCCCATACTCTTGACCGGGTAGCGCCACAAACTTTCCACCGTTCCGATGGTCGTCACACGAGTCTCCTCTTATTCTTCCCGCACATTAAACGCAGCAGCCCAACGCCCGGCATCACCGCGCCCCTGTTCAAGATGCATGAGAGGCACGCTGAAGGGGCGTCGGGCGCGTGACGTTGTCAGGGGATGAGTCAGGGCCTACGGACTGAGCAAGGCAGTGATTGCCGCGGCGGCCCCCAGGAAGAGTCCCAGCAGAAAAGCCTTCATCCCCCAGCGCAGCACAACGGACTCGGGGAAGTCGAAAGAAGAGTGAGCTGACCCAGGCATTGGCATGATCTCCTTCAGTGAAAATTTCCGTTGATTTTACGCCATCTCGCGCAACAATGTTCCCCGCCGGGATAACGCCCTCGCCTAACGCCGGGATTAACCGGCGAGGAGTATCTTAAAAACCACCCGGCTACTGTGTCCACCCACAGGCCAGGTATCTGCCAAATATGCAAACCTGATCTCCGCAGCATCCTATGGCTTTGCCGCCACGCGTCCTAAGCTCTCCTTTTGAAATTTTCCACTAAACTATCAGCATCAGTTTTAGTCTTGTATGGCGGGAACTTCTTTTCGCAAGGTTTGCCGAAGAGCTTATCGAAGCCTCCAGCCACGAGTCGCGCCCGGACGTGGCGCTGGTTCACATGACCGCGCATAACAAGTTCCAGCGGGGCGAGGAGACGTGCGAGACGGACGTGATAATCACGCTGACGATGACGAAAGAAAAGGGCGAGTGGAAGATCGCCGCGTTTCAGAACGCGCAAGTTACCGTCACCCCGCAGTACTAGCTAGAACGCGGGAAAGTAGAAACAGGAGCGGCAGGGCGTTCGGACAGTGTCCAGTGTGAGGAGCCAACATCCTGTAAGCATTTACGGGCGTCCGAGTGATGACCGTTTTGCTTTATACCCACGACTGCGCTTTCCGAAGTTCAAAATCTTAATACTCCCTCGGCAGTAAAACCGTAGTGGCCGAAAGGGCTGCTTCAGTGATACCCATAGTGTAACGCCCTATGGTGGCTTGAACGCGCTGAAAATCCCCAGCTTAATGGCTAATCACATTTACCCTATTGTAAAGCTCCGCTAATTCAGTAGCGTCGTTTTCGTTACAGTGGGGACTGGCGAGAAGATTAATAAGGTTGACACGCAAATCGTGATAGTACCAGCCATCTTTTTCTTCTATGCCGGTTCTTCTAATAAAATCTATAAGAGCGTTGGATAATACCGAGTGCGCGAGAGTAGAGGCGTTATTTGCGGCGTCGTTCAAAGCATCACGGATTTTATCGTTTCCTTTCCACCGTTCACCAAATTGCTTTTCGTAGCCCCATTCATAAGCCGAATCAACAATTCCTTTATACTGCTCCCTAGGTTCGTCTATCGCCAGTCTGACAAGTAAGGCAATCATTTCTGCGGTAGGTCCAGGTAATTTATCGGTACGGATAAGGTCTCTAATCCTGGTCAAAACAAGTAGTCTTTGGCCCATAGGTTTTGCCGAGAATTCTTCTGCCGACATTGTTTGAAGAGCAGCTTGCAGTTCGTGTAGCCGTGCATCCCTGAGGAGTTGTGACAGAGGCACGTCTGTTCTAAATGCACCTTGGAGTCTCTTGCTGAATTCTTTGGCTGAGCCAAGGCGCTTGGTTTTGTCTACAACCAAACAAGCTTTAATCAAATCATCAATACCCGGTGGAATAGCCTCGTTGGCATCAGAAAGTGATTCGTACCCGCCTGCCGGTGGCAGATGCCCGGATAAGGTTTCGTAAAGCGTGAGAGCCAGAGAATAGATATCTGAGGCTTCATTTAACTCTTTACCCTCCCGTTGCTCGGGGGACATATACGCCAGGGTTCCGATTACATAACCTTCCTCTGTAATCCTTCTGGCATCTTCTGAATTAAGAGCGATACCAAAGTCAACCAAATAAGCTGCCGTGCCGTTCTGAGAGATAACAATATTATCTGGCTTGATATCTCTATGAACGATACTTATAGAAGAAGCGTGGTCTATTGCTGATGCAACCTGAGAAAACCAGCTAACAGCTTCCTGCAAAGATATATTTCTACCCGATTCGATTATCTGTCTTAGATTCTCCCCTTCCACGAACTCAAAATAAATAAGCATCTCATCGTTTTTGACCTTCACATCGTATATGGCAGGCACGTTGGGATGAGACATTCTAGCCAACGTTTTAGCCTCGCGGGTAAATCGTTCTTTCGATTCTTCGTCTGCAAGAAAGTGTTGGCGCTTTACTGCAACTAGGCGTTCTAAGAACAGGTCCCGCTGCTTAGAAATTTTCCCGAATCCACCTCTACCATGTTCGCTATCGAGGATTTCATAACGGTTATCGGTGTCAACATTGGGAAGAGGCATGTGTTTCTCCTCAGGTGAAGTAATCAGAGCGGTAGGATTATATACCTGTTGACAACTGAAAATATGCCTTATTTAATCCAAGAGATATCCGTGAGAATCTATTGACGACATCCCTCAACGCTCCACTTTCATAGGGACGCCAAAAACGTGAATCAGTTATCAAATACCCATCTAAAGAGGGCTTGAACTGGATAAGACGTTTCGAGGAGAACTTTACCAAGCCACTAAATCGCTAAAACCAGCCGTATAACCGCAAAACCTACCCTCTCAAGCGTAAAAGTTTCCCATAAAACGGTGAAACATGCCCACATAAAGGCGAAAGATGCCCATATAAGGCTGAAACTTCACTTCTCAAGGGTGAAAGTTGCTCTCTAAAGCGTGAAAGTTACTCTCTAAAGCGTGAAAGTTGTTCTCTAAAGGGTGAAAGTTGCTCATATAATGACAATAGTTGTCCACATAATGACAGAAGTTGTCATCTCAAAGGCGAAAGTTGCTTTCTAAACGGTGAAAGTTGCTCTCTAAAGGGTGAAAGTTCACTTCTAAAGGGCGTCCGGGCGATTCTCAGACAAAAAAGGCTGGTCAAAGGGTGTGATTTGAATATAATGGCGCGCGCCGGACAGTAAATACTCACTGCTATCCCGGCATCTTCAACCGCCTTTAAGGACTCCCTCGCTCCTTTCTGGCCTCACATAAGGAGATAATTCAGATGAAAGACACGGAAAGGCGTCGCCTTGAGATGTTTATACGTGTGCGCGAGTTCGGCGTGGCGCACGCCGCGCAGTTTCCCGCGAGCAGCTTCGCGGGCGAACAGTTCGCAGCCCTTAACGTCGCCGTCAGCGCGCTTGAGACGCACGCGAGCGCGCAAAGCTCCGGCCGGGGCGGGGCGCGGGCCGGCGCTGCGGGCAAGGCCGCGGCGCGCGACGAGTTGATGCGCGACCTCGAAGCCATCAGCCGCACGGCGCGCGCTATGGCGCTCACCACGCCCGGCCTCGAAGACAAGTTCCGCATCCCGCACAACAAGAGCAATCAGGAGGTGCTCGCGGCGGCGCGCGCCGTAGCAGCGGACGCGCTCCCGCTCAAGGCGGAATTCATCAGGCGCGGGATGCCCGCGGATTTTCTCGAAGACCTTGCGGCGGACATCACGGTAATGGAGCAGGCCATCTCGCAGAAGGCGCGGGGGACGGAATCGCACATCGCCGCGACGGCCGCCATCGACGCGGAGATCGAGCGCGGCATGACGGCCGTCCGCCAACTGGACCCCGTCGTGCGTAACACGTTCACTTCCGACCCCGCGACGCTGGCCGCCTGGTTCAGCGCCAGTCACGTCGAGCGCGCGCCGCGCGGCAGTCAGACGCCCGCCCCGCAGAGCACGACGACGCCCGCCGCGCCGACGGCCTGATTAGTCGCCACTCAAGTCTGACCTGCGTAGAAAAGTTTGACGGGAGGCGGGAGGCGAAAGTCTCCCGCTCTCTTTTTCTCGCGCCTTTACTCAAGTCCTCATGGAAAGCCGAGACTGTCGGCGAGTCGCGCGTCACCGGCGCCTGCGGCCGGAGGTTGAGAGTTGGACCCGCGCGGAGGTTTACGCAATGGCGAATAAGAGGAGCGTCTCAGGCTCCAGACGGTCTATAATCGGGCGCGCGGCCCAGCGGTCCAGGCATCGCGCGCCGAAAACTTCAGCGCCTCCGCGGCCAAAACTTGTAAATGCGAGTCTCCATAAAACCAGACAAACGGCGAGCGATTCTCTTGACCCTCGCGCTCCTGCTCCTCTTCGGGTTCGCGCCGACGGCGCGCGCCCAACTCTGTCCGGGCAGTCACATCTACCTCGTCGTCCGCGACGAGGACGGCCGCGTAATAGACCCTACGCCACTCGGCGAGCGCCGCAGCCTGGCGCGCACCTTTGACTTCGTCCGCGTCAAAGAAATTGTCGTTCCCGCCGGTTACGGAACCAAGGCCCGTAAGGCGAAGGCCCTTGTATTTTCTGACGACGGCTGCACCTTCAGGGCCCTTGAGGAAGCCACTTTCGAGCGCCGCGGCAAGAAGATGCGCCTCGTCTTCCGCAACGCCGAGCGCGTCAAGGACAGGTCCGTCTTCTACACGATTGACCTGCCGCCCTTCAGTCAGGGCACATTCGAGATCGACTTGAGCGGCCCCGCCGGCAGGCTCCCCGAGAAGTCCGGGACGACTCCTTTCGAGCGAGCGTGGGGCACCACGTTTTCGGCAGGCGCGTGGCGCAGGACGAGTGAGTCCGCGCCCGATTTGCCCGCGCCTCACGGCATCGTCTTGCGCGGGACGGTTACGGACAGCACGACGCGCCTCCCCATGAGCGGGGTGACGGTTGAGTTACTCCTGGGCCAGTTGGGCGAGGAGGTTTACCCGACGAGCGGCACGACCGACTCGGGCGGGCGCTTCGAGATCGCGGGAGTGCCGGACGAGAAGGTCATCGATTCGGACAGGGTCTCCGTCCGCGCGCGGGCGCAGGGGTTCGCCGGGGCGCAGGTCATCATCCTTCACCACCGCCAGCTAGCCCAGACGCGCGAAGCGTTCGACAACCTCTACATGGAGTTGCGCCCGCTCGTCACGGTCAGCGGCCGCCTGGTTGACGTTAAGACGGGGCGGCCGGCGACGATCACGCCGGGCACATTCAAAGCCTTCGCGCTCGCAGACGACTCGCTCATCAGCGGCGACTACCTGACGCGGACTCACCGCACGGCGGAGGCAGAGATTGCGGCGGACGGCCATTTCACGGTCGTCGTCCCGGCGGGTAAAATTTCATTCTCCATCATGGATTATCAGCCGTATCAGACCGTCTGGCCCGGCACGCGGCAGGAGTTGCTCGACGGGCGGCTGGAGGTCGAGGTCGCGGCCGCGAATCAACCCGAGATCGTTTTCCGCGTCCGCGGCGTGGCCCCCTGAACCGGGCGGCCGCGTGACGCCGAGAGGAGTCGTGCGCCTAGGACTATGAAGAACTCATTTACGAAACTCTTTCTCCTGATGCTCTTCGCCCTGCTGCTTCCGGCCGCGGGCGTCGCGCAGCAGACCGCGGAGGACTACCTGAGGCTCGGTAAGGACCAGCTCGAAAAGAAGGATTACCTGCGCGCCGCGGAGAGCTTCGAGAAGGCGGTCGGACTCGACCCGACATCGGCCGAGGCTTACTACTTTCGCGGCAGGGTGCAACTCGACGACGAGAAGGCGGCCGCCGATTTCACGAAAGCCATCGAGCTGAAGCCCGATTACGCCGAGGCGTATTTCCGGCGCGGGCTGGGGCGCGACCTGGGCGGGAATGAGCGAGCGGCACTCGAGGATTACAATAAGGCAATCGAGCTGGACCCGAAATTTGTTGACGCCTACATGACGCGGGCCGTCCTGTACCTCCTCGCCAACAAAGGCGAAGAGGCCATCGCCGATTACACGAAGGTCATCGAATTAAAGCCCGACGGCGAAAGCTACTACGTGCGCGGCAATGCCTACCTTGAGATAGGCGAGTACGCGAAGGCGGTCCCCGATTTAACTGAGTCAATCGAACTCGACCCCACCTATTACTGGTCATACATGCAGCGGGCCAAGGCATACCGGCGACTGAAGAAGTTCGCCCTGGCGGAGGCCGACGAGCGCCAGGCGGCCCGAATTGGCCCGCCCCGGTAAGCCGATCATGGATGCCGAACAGTTCAGGATTAAGAGACAAGAGATCGTCGAGCGGTTCGGCGAGTGGACGCGGCACAACATACGCCTGACGGATGACGAGTACACGTATGACCGTGAGCATCCCGCCTTTGAAGCGCACATGGTGAAGCGCGGGGCGCGTCTACGGCGCGTCGTGCAGATCGTTTCGGACATAACTAACCGGCCGATTAGTAGTCTGCGGGTGCTCGACCTCGCGTGCCTGGAGGGGCTCTACGGGATAGAACTGGCCCGGCGCGGTGCCGAAGTAGTCGGCGTAGAGGGTCGGGAGGCGAACGTGGCGAAGGCGCGTTTCGCACAGGACGTGCTCGGCCTGGGCAACATTACGTTCGTGCGGGACGACGTGAGGAATCTGAGCGTCGAGAAGTACGGGCGCTTCGACGTGGTCTTGTGCCTGGGCATTTTGTACCACCTCGACGCCCCGGATGTCTTCGATTTCGTGGAGAGGATTTCGGACGTTTGCAAACGCCTGGCGATCATAGACACGCACGTCGGGATTTGTGCCAATAAATCACACACCCACCGGGGGCAGGAGTACCGCGGCCGGTCTTACACGGAGCACGCGCCGGAGTCCACCAGCGAAGAGAGGCTCAAATCTCTGCGGGCCTCGCTCGATAACGAAAAGAGTTTCTGGCTCACGCGCCCGTCCCTCTTCAACCTGTTATCCCGCGCGGGGTTCACCTCCGTCTACACCTGTCAGAATCCTGTAGTGCTGACGCAGTGGTCGGACAGAGACACGCTCGTCGCCGTCAAAGGGGCGCGGGAAGAGCTGCTTTCCACGCCAATCGTGAATGGCTTGCCGGATGAGCCGTGGCCCGAGGAGAGACCAAAAGGCGTCCACCCGAGTCAGCGGAGAGAAGCGGAGTTCAAACTCCGTGATGTTCCGAGGAGGGTGCGTAGTCTAGCCGGGCGTCTCTTTCGGCGGGACAAGCAGCGTCTTTAAAACATTCTTCACCCTTTGCCCGAAGGTGCGGCCTTGCCCGGCGACGCCGGCCGGCGGAATGAAAGTCCTGTCCAGGGCGCGCGCCTCCCCGCTCAAACGGCGGCTGTCCGTAATACGCTCGTCAAGCTGGCGGAGCAGCGACGGCCTGACGTGGCCGCGCCCGACCTGCTCCTCGACCTCTCCTCTCGTGATGTGCCCGCCGTCGACGGCCTCTAACAGTTCCCGCGTCCAGAGTCTGTTCAGGGGGTTGAGGCGCGAGACCCAGGGCTGGCGCTCCATGTCCGTGTAATGCAGCAGAGCCGTTTCGCCGCGCCTGAAGCGTTCGAGCGAATTCCAGGCCGGCTCAATCGAGGCGCGCACGCACCCGGCCACGGGCATCTCGAACATCAGCCGCTCGTAGGTCAATTCGCCACTGTCGAGCGACTCCACAATCTCCCGCACGTCCCAGCGGAGCGCCTCGCAGTCGAGCAGCATGACGCTGAACTGCGGCCGGCGTCCTTCGCCGTCGGCCGCGCGCGCCGCCAGCAAGTCCGCGCCGTCGAACGGCAGATTCCATAGACGCCGTATGTCTTTGAAGACCAGCATGTCCGAGTCCAGGTAAAGCGCGCGGCCGCGCCGCCCGGCCAACTCCGGGATCAGGAAACGCTGGAACGAGAAGGGTGTGCGCGGGCGATTCTTTTCGTCGGCGGGCCGCGGGATTTCGACGCCGGCGCGGTGTAGCGGGAACACCTTGATGCTCATGCTGGCGTGCTTGCGGATGGAGTATTCGAGCACCCGAAGCGGGAGCGCCTGCGCCTCGGTCGCGCCGACGTAGACGCGAATCGGCGCTTCCGTGTCCAACGGCGCGTAGTCAATGCCCGTGCTCAGTATGATCTTCGCGAACTCCTCGAACTGCGGGTCGAAGCTCGCCTGCCCGCCCGAAAGGAGCGTCTTGTCTTTCAAATCGTCGAAGGCGGGACTGTACGCGCTGCCGCCGTCCACACCGAGCGAGCGCACCTCGCGCACCCCCGCGTGTGCCAATAAATTCAGTGCGGCCTCCGCGCTGAAGAAACGCGCGTGCACGACGGGCGAGTCGCCGTGCTTCTCCTGCGTCGTGCTGAGGTTGTACCAGGCGAGGCGGCCCCTTTCATTCATCAGCCGCAGCGTGGGGTTGACCGCGGCCAGCTCCAACAGGTTCCGCGCGCCCGGCCGGTAATCCACGTGAGGCCGCCATGGCATGACCAGCAGTTCCGCGTTCCGCCCGATTGCTTCGGCGCAGGCGTCCACGACGTCGTAGTCAATCATGTGTGCGACGCGGACGAATTGTTCGCGGACGGCGTGGTTGAGGGACAGGGTGTGGAATTGGCCCAAGTCGTAGGAGTCTCTCCTGGAGAAGCTCGGCCCCTTCCCGAGCACCAGCCAGGGGTCACCTTTATCTATCGCCCGAGTTCGGAACCATTCGAAAAAGGTCTGCATTCGCTCCAGCGCCCCCGGCCTGAGTGAAATAATTGCCGGCCGCCTACACGGCTTGCAGGACGGGCTGCTCCCACGGGTGCGGGCCGGGATTTTTTGCGGGCGGAGAGCTCTCCGATACCTCCCGGCCCGCGACCCTGCGGTAGGTCTTGAGCAGGACCGGCAGCACCGCCTCCGGCGAGAAAAGTTTTTCGTACCTGTCCCTCGCCGCGTCCCCCATGCGGCGGCGCAGTTCTGTGTCCTCCGCCAGGCTGATGAAAGCGCGCGCGAGCGCCCCCGAGTCATGTGGCGAGACGAGGATGCCAGCGTCGGAGGCGACCACGTCGGGGATGCCGCCCACGTCCGACGCGACGATGGGCAGCCCCAGGGACATCGCCTCGATGATGCTGTTAGGCGTGCCCTCCGTGAGCGAAGGCAGCGCGAAGATGTCCAGCCGCCGCATGAAAGCCTGACACTCGCCGCGGCTCTGATAGACGCTCGTCAATTCGCACCGCGACGCGACGCCGAGAGAGCGCGCGCGGGCCGTGAACTTCTGCTGTAACGCGCCCTCGCCGGCGATTATGAGCCGCAGCCCGCGGCAGACACGGCTGGCGGCGGCGAAGGCTTCCAGGAGCACCAGCGGGCCTTTCAGGTGTTCGAGACGCGCGGCGAACCCGATGGTGACGTCCGCGTCCGACCCAGCGCGCGCGGGCCCGTGCCCGTTGCGCAAGTCCTCCACGATCAACGGGAGCACGGAGAGCTTGTTCGAGAAGGGCAGCCTCTCGCGGCACATCTCTGCGAGGAGCGGGGAGAGCGTCGCCACCTCCGCGCAGAGCGGGAGGACGGCGGTGAACTGCTCGTAGGACAGTTCGAAGCTCGGCGGGTGGTAAGGGATTCCGACCTCCTGGTACATGACGGGAATGCCCGCGACGTGCGCGGCGCTGATTAAGACCATCGCGCCTGGGTCTGGCGACAGGACGTGAACCACGTCGGCGCGAAACTCTTTGAGGAGGTCGCGGCACCGCTCCTGGTAACGCGCGGCGAGGTTGGTGGCGACCCTTTGCGCTTTCCTGCGAACCAGAGACTGCGAGCGTGGCAGCGCGTTCAGCAGCCCGCGGGCCAACTTTCTCCCGGCCGAGAGGAACGTCCCGACGGAGCCCGGCGCGACCGTGTAGATCGAGACGCCCGCCTCGCGCAGCCGCCTGTAATATTGGTCCAGCGGCGAGTACGGGTAGAGCAGCAGCACCGAAACGTCGTGCCCGGACTTGTGCAGGTGTGTGGCGTAGTTGACGAGAATCTCGTCAGCGCCGCTAATCGGCCCGAGGAACTGTCCCTTGCTGATGATGATCTTCATTGTCCGCCTTAGTCCGTCCGTCCTCGCGTGAAATCGGCGTCGAAGCCCTCACCGCGCGCCTTCCCCTTCGCCCTCGCCAGCGCGGAGCGGAAGGCCGCAGGGCTGGTCGCAAGGCGCACGCTCCCCCAGGGGTGTAGGCTGAGCGCGGCGGCCAGGTTCTTCTGCGAGCGTAGGAGATGACCGTACTTCAAAGCGCGCGCCGTCTCAAGCGCCAGGTGGGCGGCCATCTGCCTTGAGAATTGCCGCCACGCTTCGCGCCGCCTGCGGGCAGTCGCTTCGGCGGCGCGCGGCAGCTTCATCCACTTGCGCCGAAACTGGCGCGTGGCTCTAGCGACCATTTCACTCGCGCGCGAAGTCCCCTGCCCCGAAACCGGCGTGGACCTGCGCCAGAGCATGACGGGCTCCTCCAAGGCTACAACGTCGTGGAGCGCGGAGATGCGGACCCACAGGTCCCAGTCGTCAATCCCCGGCACGGACCCGTCCAGCAGTCCGACGCGAAACAGGCAGGAGCGGCGGAAGAGCGCAGTCCCGCACGGGATGAAATTCCGGCGGAGCAACTCCCAGAAGACATCGCCCTGCGGGGAACATTTGGGGTTGTAATCCCCAGTCAAGTCGCCCCCCTGGTCTGCGACGAGCGCGCGCGCGTAAATCAAGCCGGCTTCCGGCGCTGAGGCCAGGGCCTCCGACTGTAGGTCCAGGGAACCTGGGAGGCGCACGTCGTCGTCGTCCAGAAAGGTGACGTACTCCCCGCGGCTCGCGAGCAGGCCGACGTTGCGCGCCCCGGCCACCCGCTGGTTACGCTCGACGCGTACGTAACGAATGTCGCAGATGTTTCGACAGACGGCGGCCGTCTCGTCCGCCGACGCGTCGTCCACGACCACCACCTCGACATTCCTGCCCGCAGCCTTCGCGCTCTCGATGGCGGCGGGGAGCAGCCGTGGGCGGTTATGTGTCGTGATGATGACGCTGACGGTCTGCATGGAGTTCGATTCTCGCGCCGGGCGCTCGGGTCGCCGCAACCGGACTTAAAGATTTATGCGCTGGCGTGCGCGGGTAAGAGTTAGGCTTTAGAGGGGCGCGTACTTAAAAGTCTCCCCGCAGTAGCCTCAAGGCCAGCTTTCCGTAACCGGCGGGCCGCAGCGCGCGCAAAGGGCTGAGGCGCAGGGCGGCCAGCGTGTTTCTACAGGCGAACGAATAAGAGCCCCTGGACAGCCCGAGCGCGGCGTTCCAGAGTAGAGTGTCGGCGATACGCCTGAGGGCGAGCCTTCGCGCCTCCCTGCGTCTCCGGGCCGAAGCCTCTTGCGCGCGCGGCAGGCGCAGGAGTTGCAACTGGTGGCGCGCGGCATTGCGCAGGTGCCGCGACTGCGCCGACGAGCCCTGCCCCGAGGACGGAGTCGGCTGCCTGTAAATACTGACCGGCCGGTCCACCACGACGACGTGGTAAAGCTCCGCGATGCGCACAAAAATATCCCAATCGTCTATGCCCGACAAGTCTGTCTGGAGCAACCCGACGCGCGCGAAGCATTCTTTCCGAATGACGACGGAGATGGGCATGACCGGGAAACCCAGTTCGAGCAGTTCCCAGAAGGCGTCGCCGCCGGAGGACTTCGGCGCTGCCACTTCGCCCGTCAGCCTGCCTTCCTGGTCCGCCATCAGCATCTGGCCGCAAACGAACCCGGCCTCCTTATTCTTCGAGAGCGCCTCCGCCTGGTAGTCCAGCGTTCCGGGCAGCCGCAGGTCGTCGTCGTCCAGGAAAGCGACGTAGTCCGCGGAGCTGGCGAGAATCCCGACGTTGCGCGCCCCGGCAACGCCCTGGTTCTGTTCGAGGCGTATGTAGCTGACGCCCTTGAGGCCGCGGCAGACTTCCGCCGTGCCGTCTGTCGAAGCGTCGTCCACGACGATGACTTCCACGTCGCCGCCCGCCGCCTTCGCGCTCTCGACCGCGCGCGGCAGCAGGTGCGGGCGACTGTGGGTCGGGATGATGACGCTGACCTTCGACATATTTTTTGTCAATCTTGACGCGCTTTCGGTCGGCTGTATAGACTGGCCTGCCTACAGGCGAGCCCGCATATGGTAGCTAACGATAAAGCCAGGGCGATCGGATTCCCGCTGCGCCCGACTCCGCCGGAAGAGCCCCTGACACGCATCAGGCCGCACAAGTCCTGGGCGGCCGTTGACGCGCGCGAGGTCTGGGCGCACCGCGAGCTTTTCCTACTGCTCATGTGGCGCGACCTCAAGGTGCGTTACAAGCAGACGCTGCTCGGCGCGGCGTGGGTCATCTTGCAGCCGCTGATGATGACGCTCGTCTTCACGATTTTCCTGGGCCTCTTCGCGCCCCGCCCGGTCAGGGACGTTCCCTACCCCGTCTTCCTTTACGCGGGGTTGCTGCCCTGGACCTTTTTCTCAAGCGCCACGCTGGGCGGCAGCCAGAGCCTCGTCTCGAACGCCAAGCTGATTCGGAAAATCTACTTCCCGCGGGTGCTCCTGCCGCTCGCGGCCGTCGGCGTGCGGCTCGCGGATTTTATCATCTCTTTCGCCTTCGTCTTCGTGATGATGCTCTACTACGGCATCCGCCCCTCGGCGTCCCTCCTCGCCCTGCCGCTCGTAGTCTTCTGTCTGGTGCTCCTCGCGGTGAGCATAGGGACGTGGGTCGCGGCGCTGAACATCAACTACGGCGACGTCGGCACAATCCTGCCCGTCGTGCTGCAAGTCTTCATGTTCGCCTCGCCGATTATCTACCCGTCGAGCCTCGTGCCCGAGAAGTGGCGGCTGCTTTATTACATGAACCCGATGGCCGGCATCATCGAAAACTTCCGCGCCTCGCTGTTCGGCCTCGGGTTCAACTGGGCCAGTCTCGGCGTCTCCTTCGCCGTCACCCTCGTCTCGCTCGCCTGCATCTCATTCACGTTCCGGCGCATGGAAGACGACTTCGCGGACACGATCTGAGGGCCCCGGATGAACGCAATCGTCCGCGTCAGAAACTTAAGCAAGCGCTACTACCTGCCCGGCCCGCGCGACCTCAACCCGACGTTGCGCGGCTCGCTCGCGGAGGCCGCGAAAGCGCCCTTCCGGCGACTGCGCGGCGGGAGGCACGCGCGCGAGCAGACGCTGTGGGCGCTCAGAGACGTGAGCTTCGACGTGGAGCCAGGCGAGGTCGTGGGCGTCGTCGGCCGCAACGGCGCGGGCAAATCGACCCTGCTCAAAATCATCTCGCGCGTGACCAAGCCGACCGCCGGCGAGGTGGACCTGTACGGCCGCGTGGGCTGTCTGCTGAAGGTCGGGACGGGTTTCCACCCGGACCTGACCGGGCGCGAAAACATCTACCTCAACGGCACCATCCTGGGCATGACGCGCGCCGAGATCAGGCGGAAGTTTGACGAGATCGTCGCCTTCTCGGAGGCGGAACGTTTCCTGGAGACGCCCGTCAAACATTACTCGTCGGGGATGTACGTGCGCCTGGCCTTCGCCGTCGCCGTGCACCTTGAGCCCGAGATACTACTCCTGGACGAAGTCATCGCCGTCAGCGACGCGGCCTTTCAGCGGAAGTGCGTCGAGAAGATACGGGAGATTCCACGCAAAGGTCACACGGTCTTTTTCGTCAGCCACAATCTGGAGACGATCAGAGATTTGTGCAACCGCGTCCTGTTCATAAGCGCCGGCCAACTCTGTGAGGACGGGGACGCGGCGAGCGTCGTCGAGAGCTACACGCAAAGCGCCTCGGTTGAGGCCGGCCGCTAGGCGGTCAGACGTTTGTTCTGAAAAGCCGCGGCACCCTTTTCAGAGTCTGTATGAAATAGCTCCTCCTACGGCCCTTCTGATATTTCCCCAGGTCGAAGAGAGGCTCCCTGACCTCGCCCACCAGGTTGAAGAAACATCTGGGGAACGGCGTGACCGCGCGGGCGGTGACGCCGTGCAGGGCGCGAATGTTATTAATAAACATGACAAAGGTGTTCGGCCGATACTTGATGGCCTTGACGACTTCGACGTAGCGGTCCTCGACCTCCGCCACCCTGAAGCCGCGGGGCCGCCCCTTGAACCTGTAAAATTCCAGGTCGCCGCCGGCCGAACGGTCGTCCGGGTGGCGGAAGTAATAGAGGCCCGTGAACAACTTGTTCGGACTGTCCACGTGAACGCGCCGCACGGAGGAAGGCGTTCCGACCACGCGCGTGTTGACGCAAATCTGCGCGTCGAGCAGCGCGTCCGCGCTCGGATTGATGTCGGGACGCCTGACGCCCGTGCTCAATCCGCCGAGCGCCCCAATATTTTTCTCAAGCGACGGGTAGACCGAGCGAATGTGCTCCCCGAACAGTTCGACCACCTGGGCGAAGAAGGCCGCAGAGGTGTGCAGGCGCACGAACTCTCGCCAGAGGGGACTGATTCGCTCGTCGCCGAGGGACTGAGACGCGGACAGGCTGAAGCGTTGATTGCTGTGGAACTCCGCGCCCCCTGTGATTACTTCCAGCGTCGGGTATGCGGAGGCCAGTCGCAGGTACAAGTCCTCGGGCAGCGGGCTCTCTACTATGAGGTGCGGGAACGGCTCGGCCAGCACCTGACACCTTTTCACGTTTACGAGCAGCGTTTGCATGAAGCTGGTCTGTAGAGTCGCTCAGGATTCTGTTTTCAGCCGCTGGCCCAATCTTCGCGCGCCGCGTACCACTGCACGGAGGCCGCTCCGGCGCGCCCAGGTTCGCACAAAACTCGGCGCGGAGGCCACGGGCTTGAAGTCTATGTCGAACAGGGGCTCGCGCATCTGGGCGACGAAGTGGTGCATCATGAGCGGGACTTCGGAGGCCGAGCGCGCCGTCAAACCCTGGATTGATTCGGGGGTGTTCAGGAAAAAGATGAAGGTGTTGTTGCGGTAGGGAATCACCTTCTCCGCAATCAAAAGCTCCGGGTCGGCCGCCTGCACCTGGTCGAACAAGAGCGACGCGCCGGGCTTGACCGAGTACAGCACGTGGTCTGAGCCCTGAGCGTCATCTTCGTCCGGGCGCAGGTACAGGTAACCCGCGAACGGCTTGTCGCGGGTTTTAAGGTGCGGCCCACGCTCGACCGCCGGCCGGCCGACGACCGGCGCGTGAACGACCAACTCCGAGTCGAGCAGCAGGTCGCACCGCGAGTAGTCGTCTATGTTCCGCGTCCCCACTCTTAACTCGTCCGGCTTGCCGAACCTTTGTTCGAAATCGGGGTAGGCCCCGAGCAGGTGCGTGCGGAACAGCCTGAGCATCTCCGCCCAGACGGACGGCTGAAGGTGCTCCCGTATGAAACTTTTCCAGCGCTCGGACAGATGAGGGTCGGCGAGCGCCGCGGCCCCCGTGTAGATAATCTTTTGATTACTCCTGGTCGGCCGCCCCCGTGTGAACGTCTCAAGCCGAGGGAACTCGCGAAGGAGTTGTTGGCACAGTCCCTCGTCCAGCGCGTTCTCGACCACGACGTGCGGGAACGGCTCGGCGACGACCTGGTCGGGCGTGATGTTTGAGAGCAGTGACATGACTCTGCGTCTGTGTGTCTCTGTGGTTAACGTCGGAATCGAGCTGTCGGCGGGCATTGTATCAGGAATTCGCTTCGAGTTGATGCTTGAGCGACGAAGCGTGAAGCGTGTGGCGGGGCTCATCGCTCGAACTCGCCTGAGTCAGGTCGAAGTGATATTCTCGGCGCATGTCTCACGCCACTCAAATCCGCATACTGGAAAAAGACAACAACCGGCGCGGCGACCTCTTCGGCCGGCTGATGGCAGACCTCTTCGTCGCGCTCGGCTACGAGCAACCCCGCCTCAATCTTCACAAGGCCGGCCGCGAACTCGATCTCGTCGCCGACCACCGCCTCGAACGTCGCCGCGCCGTCGGCGAGTGTAAGGCCACCGCAGACAAGACCGGGGGCGACGACCTGAATAAGTTCGCCGGCGCTCTCGACGCCGAGCGGGGGTCGAATGACATTCCCCTGACAGGTTATTTCATCTCCCTCGCGGGCTTTAAAGAAACCGCCGTCGAACAGGAGAAGAATCGCCGGAGCACGAAGCTCGTTCTCCTGGACGGCCCGCGAGTCGTGGACGAATTGATAAAGGGCCGGAGCCTGATACCCAGGGAGCGCGCCGCAGAGTTGGCGGGACGCTGCATCTCGTCGCAGGACGCGCTGACCTTAGACGACGAGTCCGAGTTATTGGCACACGAGCGCGGCTGGATTTGGGCCATCTACTACACGCAGGGCAAAGGGCGCACGCACTTCGCCTTGATTCACGCGGACGGCACGCCGCTGGCCCGCGCCGTCGCCGACGAGATTATTGACGCCGACCGCGGCGTCGGCGGCTCGCTGCATAAACTGACATGCCTCAACCCTGTGCCCCCGCGGCCCGCGGACGACGAGCAGCAGGTGAGCGAAGCTCTCAAGGCTTACGGGCGCTACCTCGCGGAGGAGTGCGGCTACATTCACCTGGACGGCCTGCCGACGGACATCGACATCAGCTCTACCAGGATTCGGCTTGAAAGCCTGTTCGTCCCCATGCACTTGGACGTTGAGGGACAGGGCGGGCGCAGGAAGGTCGGGGCCGCCCTGGCTGATAACCCGCGCCTAGCCATTCTCGCCGCGCCTGGCGGGGGGAAGTCCACGCTGCTCAAGCGGCTCGCCATCGCTTACGCCGATCCGTCCCGGCGCGTGCGTGTCGCGGACGACCTGCCGCAGCGTGACTGGTTCCCGATCTTCGTCCGCTGCCGCGAATTGCGCGAGTTGGCGCGCGGCTCGTTCGCGGATTTGCTAGGTGATCTTCTAGCCCAGGGTCCGATGCGCCAACATGCGGCGACTCTCCGCGCCTACATTGACACCGCACTCGCCGGCGGGCGCGTCCTCCTGCTGGTCGATGAGCTAGATGAAATCTCCGACCCGAGCGACCGTCTAGCGTTTGCCAGCACACTTCATTCGCTTATAAAAACGTACCCCGACACCGCGCTCGTGGTCACCTCGCGCGAGGTCGGCTTCCGGCACGTCGCCGCGCACCTGGCCGCCGTCTGCACTCGCGCCACGCTCTCCCCTTTCGACGCCGAGGACATCGAGCGGCTGACCGTCGCGTGGCACCGCGAAGTCGTCGGCGACAACGAGAAGGTGCGCGCAGATTCAGAACAACTCGCACGCACGATCATCTCCAGCGACCGTATGCTGCGGCTCGCCGTCAACCCGCTGCTGCTGACCACGCTCCTCCTGGTCAGGCGCTGGGTCGGCTCGCTCCCGACGCGCCGCGCCATCCTCTACGGCAAGGCGGTCGAAGTCCTCCTGATGACCTGGAACACGGAGGGTTTCCGCGCCGTTCCAGAGGAGGAGGCGCTGCCGCAACTCTGCTACGTCGCCTCCGCGATGATGCTTGAAGGCGTGAAGAAAGTCAGCCGCCCGCGCCTGGCTCAGCTTCTCCAGGAGGCGCGCGACGCACTGCCCACGGAACTGGGCTTCGCCTGGGGCAGCGTTGAGGACTTCATCCGCCGCGTCGAATACCGCAGCGGCCTCCTCACGGCGACCGGCCCTGACATTGAAGAAGGCCGCCTCGTCGGGTTCTACGAATTCAGCCACGTCACCTTTCAGGAGTTCCTCACCGCCCGCGCCGTGGTCGAAGGCTGGCACCCAAACCGCAAGAACACCGACACCCTCGCCACAGTCCTCGAACCGCATTTTGAAAACGAAGAATGGCGAGAGGTCATTCCGCTCGCGGCCGCCCTCGGCGGGAAAGCCACGGACGGGCTGATTCGACGATTGACAGAACGGATCGCCGCGCTGGATGAGGATGCTTGGCTACCTGGCAGGAATTCGCTCATTCTGGTACTGGGTAACTGCTTGGCCGACGAAGTGGCTGCCCGAGCGGAGACCATCGACGCGGCCGTCGGGGCGCTGGCCCGGTTCGGAATCGTTCTGGAGGAAGCGCCGTTCATGGCGGCACTCGCTAACGGGCGTTACGGCGGGGCGCTGCGGGCGGCAATGGCGCGCAATCTCCCGAAGCGGCTTTTGGAAGAGGCGGACAAAGAGGAGCAGGCGGCGCGCGACGCGTTGGCCCAGTTTGAGTATGAGCCGGCGCGCCGCCATCTCGAAGCGGCCATGTCGGGGGACCCGGAGCGTGCGGATCGGTTGCGAGATGAATTCGGCTTCCTCTTCGCTTCGCTCACTGACGAGGCGGCGGGTGCCGCCGACAGGCTCCGTTGGTGTACAGAAGTGTGGTACGTCCTCTCCCAACGGAACTCGTTCGTCTTGCCTGAACCGGGGCCGGGTGAGACTGAGGCCATAACTTCGGGCGAGGCGGCAGCAGGGCCACCGGCCGGCCCCGGCAGTGCGCCCGAAATCAACCGTCCCGCGCGGCCGGAAGAGAAGGGGGACGAGTTGGAGGATGCCGTCGAGCGGCTTTTCCGTTCCTTCTTCCGCCTGGGCAAGGACGTGCCGTGGAAGATTCGGAAGCAGAAGCGCGGCACTCAGGGCGGCTTTGATTTGAGTATCGAGTGGAGCGGGGAGTATGAGACCGCGACGGATCAAAAAGTCCGGTGTCACATCGAGTGTAAGAATTATAAGAATAATATCACCCTCGCCGAGGTGGCGGAAAAACTCCTCAGCGAGCCGCGCCGGAACCCGACGATTGACCACTGGATATTAATCAGCCCGCGCGCCAATCCTTCCAACGAACTGAATCGTTTCCTCGAATCGCAGGAGAACGAGGAGACGTTCCCCTTCAGCGTCCAGGTCTGGTGCCCCGAGACAGGCGTCAACGAACTATTCGGTCTCGAACCGAGTGCTTACGATTTACTGTGCGACCCGCGGGACGACGAACCCCACCCCAGCACTTGGGATCAAGCAAAAAGAGAGGCCGTCCAGGCGAAGTGGCGGGAACGATTGAAACCATTCCTCCGGCTGCCCCGCGGGTGGAACCAGTACCTGCGCGACCCGCGGTCGCTCTGCCTGGATAAAGAGACGCCGGAGAAGATGGAAGAGACTTTCAAAAACTTCGTCCCGATGGGCTGCCGAAACTCCGCCGGCGTGTTGCTGGAAAAATCGCTCGAAAGTTACATCGACGACTGGCTCGCCGCGCCGGACAAGCCGGTTCTGTTTCTGCTTGGCGAGTTCGGCGACGGAAAGAGTTTCTTCACCTACGTGCAAGCCCGCCGGTTGACGGCCCAGTGGTTCGAGGATCGTGCAAGCGGCTGGCTGCCCTTGCGGCTCGCTTTGAGCAAGTACCCTGGCAACGCGCGCGATTTTCTCCGCCAGCGATTGGAAGAATTCAACGCCGAGGTGGGAGGCTGGAGAGAATTGGGCAAGACGATGCGGCGTCTCGTCATGCTGGACGGGTTCGATGAAATGTCCAGTGAACTCGACCCGGAATCGCTGACGCGAAATGTTAAGGCGCTGCTCGAATGCGTTAATGAGTTTGAAGGCTGCAAGATCATCATTACGTCGCGCACGCATTTTTTTCAGAATAAAAAAGATGCCCAGCGGTTATTGTTGAGGCTCGGGAAGCCGCCTATTTATCATTTAGCGCCGATCCCCAGGAAAAGCGCGCTCGATAACCTTTACCACACTCTCCCTGATGAAAAGACGCGGCAAGAATTGTTACAGAGAATTCAGTCCATGAACGACCCGATTGGTCTTGCCGGCAAGCCCCTGTTTTTGGAGATGCTCAAGGAGGTGCTGCGCGCCCCGGACTTGCCCCGTGACTTGGACGTGGTCTCTCTTTACGAGCGATACATAGACCAGTCCCTCCGGCGTAAGCCGGAACTGTTAGACGACCCGAACCTCCAGACCGAGCCCCGCGAAGTCATTGACAATTTGCGAGACATCCTGAGCGAGATTGCGATAGACCTTCAGAGTACGGGGCGGACCCATGTGAATCTTAGTAAGTTTCGGTTTCCGGGGCGGAAGCCGTTCGCGGAGTTGCTCTGGCAGTTGAGCGACGGGGAGAGGCTCAACGAGGATGCGAAGGGCCGGGTCGCCGCGCGCTCCCTCCTCGCCCGGGTCTTTCAGATGGAGACAGAGGACGAGGAATGGCCCGTGGATTTCTGTCACCGCTCGATGCGGGAGTATTTTGTTTCCGTGCGGCTCTGCCAGGCCGTGGAGCAAGGGGAGGAGGCGGGGGCCAAGTTCCTTCAAGAAGTTCCTCTCAATCACGAAATCCTCGATTTCGCCGCCGAAAGATGGCGCAAGAGAGGTCCTGCCATTGAATTCATCAAGGAAAAACTCCTCGCGCTCATCCGGCACGCCGTTCCCGCCAACAATCCCGGAAGGGTGGGCGGGTACGCCCTCACACTATTCTACCGCCTGGAACCGCTGCTGCCACGATCCTTTGATTGGGCAGGAAAAGTCTTCGATCAAGCGGACCTGGAAGAGGCCGATCTTTCCGGTCTCGATTTCCATTCAAGTTCTTTCAGGCACGCGAATCTGGCTAACGTCAATTTTGAGGATTCAAACTTCGAGCACTGTGACCTGACCGGTGTGCGGCTGGAGGAAACCGCACACGTCGTCTCCATTGGTATAGACACTTCTGGTGAACATCTGGTCGCAGCTTACGGGGACAACCTGCTGCGACAGTGGTTCATAGGGGCCGGTCGCAAGTCAGTCTCCAAGGTTGTTGGGAACGTACGTGCCGACTCGCCGTCCGCCGTCGGCATTCATAAGTCGGGCCAACTGTGGATGCAAGTTGGACAGGAATGGTACTTCTTCGATCTACAATCAGACCAGACGTGGAAGCCGTCAACTCGCTTCCACATTAAGGACGTGATTACCAGGTCCAGGGTGCGGGGGCATCTCATGACGCTAGTGGAGAGGAATGCCGGCGGCGGCGTTCAGGTGTCACTCGTTGATCTAACTAAGCAAGCTAAACTGGGTTCACTGCGCGCCGGTGCTGTCCACCATTGCGCGTCTCTGGGAACGGGGGCAGTCGCCTACAGCGACGCGGAGACTGAGGTACATGTCCGATCTTTAGGCCGGCGGAACTCGCAAGGAGAAATTAGGCTGCAATGCCCCGAACCGTCCTGCCTGGACGTGCTTACCCTGGAGGCGGGCAGGCATCTGTTAGCAGTCGGAACTGTTAAGGGTCATGTGTATGTGTGGGAGTTGGAGCTACGGCCTCAAGAATGGCATCACCGCAAGATACTTGAACTTGCGGCGCACGAGGGGATTGTCACCGGTGTGGCATTCCAGAACGAAAAAAGGCTCGCTTCCAGCAGTTTTGACCGCTCCATAGCAATAATCAACTTCGACGAAGCCGACGCAGCCTCGGATAAACTGGAACGTCGCTTAATGCTTAAATTACGCTGCAAGGGAATGAAGATTGAAGGACTCCGACCAGAAACGGAGCGGGCACGACTCGCGAAGCTCATATAAGATTGTGGACGTTACTGATATCGTTTGCCCTTATAAATCCTAAAACCTCGGCTTTAAAATAGGCCCTCCCTTGGCCGGCTCTGAGCGCCGCCGCTCCTTCTTCTACTTCCGATTGATGACGACCGTGGCGTGCAGACCTTCGGGGAGGAAGGTGAGCGTGGCGGACATGTCGTTGAGGCTGCGCATGGCGCGGTCGGCGGCGCTGGTGGGGGAGGGCGAGGTGGGTTGGCGGGGGGCGAGGGCTGTGCCGTGGACGGTGCAGGAGACTGCGCCGTCGGGGGAGACGAGGTATGAGCCGCCGTCGGGGCAGAAGAAGTGTACGGCGTGGAGGCGGTCCGCCAGGTCGAGGGCGGGCGGGTCGCTTGCGGGTGTGCCAGATTGTTGGCCGGCGGGGCGGGCCGCGAGCGCGCGGCTAATGCCCATGAGCGGGCCGAGGTTGTTGAGGCAGGCGTCGCGTTCGTTTTCGGCCCAGCCGAGGTTGAAGTCTGGGAGCACTTCGTTCCAGTTCTGTGCGCGCACGCGCGCCATCGCGTGGCCCACGGATTCTTTGTCCGGCGCGGGCGGTTGCGACTGCTGGGCCGCGAGGTCTTCGAGGATGAAAGGCTTGCTCGCGAGGTAGAGGCCGCGGCCGATGCGCGCCGCGAAGAAGCGCAGCTTCGCAGGCCCGAGCCGGACACTGAAGGCGCGCGCCGCCTGCCCGTCCTTTAAGTTGAATTTGTAGTAGTCCCACTTGAAGCTGAACCACTCGCCGCGCCGCCCGCCCTGCCGGCGCGTGCCCGCGGCCGCCTCCACGTCCAGCCTCTCCAGGAAGTCGTCCACCGCGCGCTCGTCCTGCACGGGGAATGACAGGTAGACGGGGCTGTTGAGCGACGCGAGCGCCATCCCGATCATCAGGAATTCGCTTTCGAGCGGGTTCGAGCGGACCGCGACCCCGCTCAGGAAAATCATGCCGAGCAGGTCGGAGACGTTGAGGTCGAAGGTCGGGTAGCTGTCGTAAACGTGCAGCCCAGCCTGGTTGCCCAGACCCTTCGACAGAAACTCCCTGACCTTCAGGTCGTTCAAACTCTTGTCGCCCGCGCCCAGCTCGCGCAGCAGATCGTTCTGAGAGCCCGGCGCGCCGGGTCTCATCTCTTTCAGGTAACGCTCTTTGTTGAGCCTGAGCGCGAGGCTGAAGATGTTGCGTTTGGGGACGGGCAGCGCGTCGAGCGCCTCGGGCTGACCACCAAGCGCCGCGGCGAGCCCAGTGTAGACGGAGTTGTCTATCAGCGGGAGGACGAGCGTCTCGACCCTGTACTGCTGCGGGGTCGCCTTGAGGCGGAGCGCGATGGGGTCGAAGTAGGTGCGCCAGTATCGGTTGTACTCTTCGAGGAAGGCTTCGTACTCGTCCGCCTCGACGCCGCTCACTTGCGTGACGGGGATTTCGAGGTTCGGCGTCAGGTAGAGCGCGTGGCCGTGGTGCGAGCAGACGCCGGTCGTGCCGTCCGCCGAGAGGGAGTACTGCCCGCCCGAGGGGCAGGACAGCTCCCCTTTGCCGAAGAGGCCGGGGGAAGTCTCCGTGCGCGCCAGTTCTTCGAGCGAGCTGGGCCATTTTCCGAACTCCGTGCGGTGGAGCAGCGCGGCGTGGCCGATCATGCGCAGGTGGTTGTAGCAGAGCACGCGCCTGCGCTCTGTGAGCTTCAACTGCGGGCCGACTAGGCGGCGTATGAACGGGTCGGACATGTAGAGGAGCCCGTCCTCGTGCTCGTCCGGCTGCGGCAGGAGCGTGCGTATGTAGGCGAACTCGGCTGTGTCACCCAAGCGGCGCACGCTCCGGCCCGCGCCCGTCTTCCCCTTGATTGCTTCCAGGACTCTCTGGAAGGCGACGAGTGAGTTGCTGCGCACGTGCAGGTCTGGCGCGGGGTCCGCGGCGATGACGCTTATGTCGCGCTCGGGGGTCTGGAGTTGGACGTAACCGACGCCGAGGTAATTCCCCGCCGTGCGCCTGGCGTCGGGGCGCGCCTTCTGTGCCTCGTCGAGGAAGGCGTCCATGCGCGCCCTGAAGACGGCCGGCTGCTTGAGCCGGAAGATGACGGTCACGTCGCTGCCCTCGCGGACGAAAGGGTCGCTGCCGGTGACGGCCACGCCCTCGACGACGAGGTCGTAGAAGGGGCGCAGGGCCGGCTCGGCTTGTACGGCCAGTTGCCGCCTGAGCCTCTCCCCCGCGTTCTGCGTACGCGCCTCATTGAACGCCTGGTTGAAGAGGTGCGTGCCCCACAGGTCGCTCGCGTCCATCACGTCGAGCAGCTTGGACAGCGAGCGAAACTCGACGAGGTAAAAGTCCTCGGGCACGTGGTAAGCGAGCGGCGAGATCGCGGGCTTCCTGCCGCCCAGCATCTGCTCCCACGGGTGGCTCTTGACGGTCGGGCCTTTCAGGGTGGCGACTGGCACAATTTCGTCCGCGCGCCGCCCCTCCTGCGCGGTCGTCTGAGGCTCAAATATTTCTATTCCGGGCACCGGCAGGCCGGCGGGCCGGCGCACACGCGGGCGAGGACCGCGCCGCCTGGCCCGCGACGGTTGCGGCGCGCGCACGCGCGGCTCGTCCGTTGGAAGGCTCGGCGGAACAGTTTGCGCGGGCTGCTGTCTTTGCGCCGCGGTCCGCATGGTGTCTAGTTGCAGACTCTCCTGCACGGCGAGCGCGCCCGTGAAGACGCCGAACAGGTCTACGCTGTCGCGGCGGTTGGCGCGCACGGCGGCAAGGTCTCGGTCGGGGAGGGTCGCCTGAATCCGCTGGTAGACCTCTACGAAGCGGCCCGCGCGGCGGGCCAGTTGCAGCGCGACGTATTGCAGGTAAGGGTCGCGCGGGAAGAGCGTCAACTGGGCCAGCGCCTCGTTGAGCGTCCAGGCTTGCGGCGAACGCCGCACGGTCTGCGCGGACGAAGTCACGGCCGCGGGCCTGACGGCACACGCAAGCAGGGCGGACAGCACGACCCAGCCCACGACTAACCGCGCGCGACGTTTCATCCCAAGCCCTCCCGCCCGAAGAAATGGATTCGATTCTACGAGGCGGAAAGAGGAAATACCACACTTTTCATACTTTCTCCGCCCGTCCGACACTCATCCGTAAAACCACGCCTGTTAGCTATCGCCGGGCTTATCTCAGGCCGCGAGTCAACATTCGACGGGGTAACGATGAGGGTTCTGGTAACGGGCGGGACGGGTGTCATAGGCGAGGGGTTAATCCCCGCGCTGCTGGAGGCTGGGCACACGGTGCGGCTTCTTTCGCGCGGGGCGGAGGGCGACGCGCGGCAGTGGCCGCGGGACGGGGTCGAGCCGTTCGCGGCGGACGTGACGGACGCGAAAAGTCTGCGCGGGGCCGCCGCAGGGTGCGACGCGGTCGTACACGTCACGGGCATCGTGGAGGAAGCGCCGCCCAGCCTGACCTTCGAGCGCGTGAACGTCAAGGGCACGAAGAACGTGCTGGCCGAGGCCGCGCGCAGCGGCGTCAGAAGATTTCTCTACGTCTCCTCGCTCGGGGCCGAGCGCGGCCGCTCCGCCTACCACCGCTCGAAGCTCAAGGCGGAGGAGGTCGTGCGAGCGTCTGAAAGCGACTGGCTTATCTTGCGGCCGGGGAACGTCTACGGGCCGGGCGACGAGGTCATCTCCACGCTCCTCAAACTGGTCCGCACCCTGCCGGCCGTCCCCGTCATAGACGACGGCGACCAGCAGTTCCAGCCCGTCTGGCACGAAGACCTGGGCCGTGCGATTACGAGTGCGCTCGACAGGCCGCGTTTGAAGCACAAGACGCTTGAGTTGGCAGGCAGTGAGGTGACGAGCACGAACGACGTGATCGAGCGCCTGGCCGCAATCACAGGGAGGACGGTGGCGCGCATCCCTGTTCCCGCGACCCTGGCGTCGCTCGGGGTGCGGCTCGCGGAGTTGATGAATCTGGGCGAGGTCGCGGGACTAAAATTTCCGCTCAACGAGTCGAAGCTGAGTATGCTGCTCGAAGAGAACGTCGTGGAGCCGGCCCGCGCCAACGCCCTGACAAAGACCCTGCGCGTGACGACGACCCCGCTCGACGAGGGGTTGAAGATGCTGGCGGACATGCTCCCGGAGCAACTGCCTTCGGAGGGCGTGGGCCAGTTCGAGCGCAAGCGATTCTGGGCGGACATAGAGGGCGGCGGCTACTCCGCGACCGAACTGCTCGAAGCCTTCCGCGCGCGCTGCGCGGAGATCATGCCGCTGGAATTCTCCGCCGAGCCGGGCACGCCCCGAGTCCTGGAGGAGGGCGTCACACTCACGCTCGCAGTCCCGGCGCGCGGGAACTTGCAGGTGAGGGTCGAGGGGGTCGCGCCGCAACGCATAACTTTTTCGACGGTCGAGGGGCACATGCTCGCCGGGGCCGTGCAGTTCAAGACCGCGCGGGTGAAGAAGGGCGTCCGCTTCTCCGTGGAGATTAACGCGCGCGCGGCCAACCGGCTCGACATGGTCATGATGAACACCGTCGGCGGCCCGCTGCAACGCTCCAACTGGGAGCAGGTCGTCGAGCGCGTCGTCGAGCTGAGCGAAGGCTCGGCCCCCGCGGGAGTTCAGAGCGAGTCCGTAACGCTGGACGAAGAAGAGGCCGAGCAGATAGAGCGGCAGTTGGGCGACGTGGTGAACAGGCGTAAGCGCGCGGAGAGAGAAGCCGCGGGGAATGGGAAGCCCGCCGGCCAGCGGGGCGCGGCGCGGAAGAGAGCAACGGCGAAAGCGGCCGCCAAAGGGGCGCGTAAAAAAAGCGCGCACAAATCCGCGGCGAAGAGTCAGAGGGCGAGGGCTGCGAAAAGTCGAAACAAGACAACGGACGTAGATGGCTCCCGCCTCATCCCCGTAGCAATCGACGCCGTCTCATCGCTGGCCGCGTCGGCGCTCACTGCCGCGACACGGGCTCTGGAGACGGCAGGCGGCGGCGCACGCGCGCGCAAGAATCGCAGAACGAATTAGAAAAGCAATGATGAATGATGAATCGAAGACAGTTCTTAATTCATCACTCATCATTTCCCAACTTGCGCTCAGGCTTTGACGCCGAAGACGCGGCTGAGTGCGGAGCGCGCGGCCAGGCTCCCACACATCCCGTGGACGCCCCCGCCGGGCGGCGTCGAGCTGGAACAGATGTAAAGCCGTTTGTTCGGCGTCGAGTAGGGGTCGTACCTCATCAGGGGGCGCGCCAGAAACTGCCAGAGTTCGTTGGAGCCGCCGCCGATGTCGCCGCCGATCATGTTCGGGTTGTGCCGCTCAAGCTCGACGCTGTTGATGGTGTGCCGCGCGCGTATCAGGTCGCGGAAGCCGGGGGCGAAACGCTCTATCTGCCGCTCTATCCTCTCGGTCATGTCCATGTCCGAGCCGTGCGGGACGTGGCAGTAGGCCCAGCCGGTGTGCTTGCCCGCGGGCGCGCGCGTCTCGTCGAAAAGGCTCTGCTGCGCCACCAGCACGAAGGGCCGCTCCGAATGCTCGCCGTTCCACATCGCATGTTCCGACGCAACGAGCTCTTCGATGGTCGCGCCCAAATGGACCGTGGCCGCGCGCCGGCACTCCTCGGCCTTCCAAGGGATCGGCCCGTCCAGGGCCCAGTCAACCTTGAACACGCCTGGGCCGTACCTGAACTTTGACAACCTCTTCCTGTACCCTTGCGGCAACTCGTCGCCCGCGATCCCGACCACCTGGCGCGGCGTTAGGTCAAACATGACGGCGCGCGCCGGCGGCACGTCTTTCATCGAGCCGACCGGGTGCCGTGTGCGAATCTCGCCGCCCAGGCTCTTGAGGCACGCGGCCAGGGCTTCGACTATCTTCACGGAGCCGCCGCGCACGCTGGGCCAGTTGATGGCGTGCGCCGCGAGCGCCAGCACCATCCCGAACGAGGTCGTCCCGACCTTATCGAGCGGGAGGATAGAGTGCGCGCAGCAGCCCGCGAACAGCGCCTTCGCCTTCTTCCCGCGGAAGCGGCCCCGTGCCACGCCCGTGCACGAGCGCAGGCCGAGCAGCCCGAAGCGCAGCATCAGGAAAGGGTGGCGCGGGAACCTGATGGGGCGCAGGGTGTCCTCGAAGAAGTCGCCCGCGCGCTCGACGAAGGGGCGCATCATCTCTTCGTAAGCGCGCTTGTCCTCGCCCAGCGTGTCGCCCGTCTTCTCCAGCGATTGATAGAGGAGCGCCGCGTCGCCGTCGTCGAAAGGGTGCGCGAGCGCCACCTCCGGGTAGGCCCACTCGACGCCCCACTTCTCAAGCCCCATGCTCTTGAAGAACGGCGAGACGACGCCGACAGGGTGTATGGCCGAGCAGATGTCGTGCAGGAATCCGGGCTCGGTTATCTCCTCGGTGCGCGCGCCGCCGCCGATGGTCTCCTTCGCTTCGAGGACGCAGACGGAGAGCCCCTTGCGCGCGAGTTCTATCCCCGCGCTCAGGCCGTTCGGCCCCGAGCCGACGACGACCGCGTCATAAGATTTGTCGCTCATTCACACTCCCGGACGAAAGCGAAAATGATGGGCCAAGATCACAACCACTCTATAGCATCAAGATGTCACAAAAAACTGCGCGGCTAACTTTCGCAAACTCTTTTCACGCGCCGCGTGTATTTCGGGGCTCCGCGGCGGCACTGTTGGCCCGGCAACGAGATTCGGGGCGGCGAGCCCCACGACACAGGGAAAAGGGAGAAATCGTAGAAATGGCACTTCATAAACTTAATCTTTCATACTCGAAAGCAGCCCGCGCGCTCGTGATGCTGGCGCTCGCGTTTATGGCGACGACCTTCACGGCTAAGGATGCGGCGGCCGCCAGCTCGCGCTTCTGCGAGGGCGGCGGCTGGACGCTCACGACCGTCGGCAACACACTCCAGGTCCGGGGCAAACATGTCCGCTTCGACGTGAACCTGACGACGGGCGGGGTGCGCAACTGGACGCTGACGGGGGCCTTGAACGTCGGCCGCCTGGTCACGCAGCCGACCGTCATCTTCACCGAGAAGACACCGCTCCACGGCCAGGTGCTCAACCAGACCGAAAGACTTCGCAACGACCGCGGCGACCTCGTGCTCATACGCACGAACGGCGTCGTCAGCGTCAAGATTCAGGCGAAGGACTGCTCGCAGGGCGGCATCTTCCAGATGGAGATCGAGCGCGACGACAAGCCGAGCACGAGGGTGCGCCACGTCCTCGCGCCCGCAGTCTTCTACTTCGACAACCCCAACTTCCGCGCCCGCGAGGGCGACGTCGTGAGGTTCAGCAACTCCGCCGGGCAGACGCAGAACATCACCATCACCCCGCGCATCAACTTCACCAGCGACGCGTGGGACAAGCTGGTCGGGCGCGACAGCCCGCAGGCCGCGAACCGCGTACAGCACTCGACCTGCACGAACAACATCCCCAAGCGTGACGGGAGCGTCGCCATCGTAAAGCACTGCGGCGGCGTGACCGAGTGGGACGTGCTGGACGGCGGCCGCATGGGACAGGTGATGGGCGAGGACGCCACGGAAGTCGCGCCCCCTGCGACGTTCTGCGTCGAGGACTGCCAGGCGCAGAACCAGGTCAGGGGCGGCGCGGTCGTCCTGGGCCACCCCGCCAACGTGCCGCACGTCTACCGCCTACAGCCGCGCACGCCGTAGTCGGTAACGATTCCAGATTCAAATGGGTTTTCGCGGGGGCCGCTGCTGAAGAAGGCAGCGGCCCCCCGCGTTATTTCCTGTTCCATGAGCGCGGCAGTTGTGCGAGAATCGCGAAACCACGAACCGGAGAGGATGAAGACCATGCGCGGACGTTGTCTCTTGGTGTTTGGCTTACTCCTGATCGCCCCGCTCGCGCGGCACGTTCGCGCGCAGTCGGCCATCTTCAACGTCCCGACGACGGACGTGCTGCCGGCCGGCGAGCTTCTGGTCGAGGCGGACTACATCACGCACCCCACGTCTTACGAGAGCGGCGGCTTCCAGTACTTCGGCCCGTCGCTCATCTACGGCGTCGGCAAGAACATGGAAGTCGGCCTCAACTTCTACTACACCAAATCATCGGAGCCCGACGCCGCCGAACTCCAGCCCAACTTCAAGTGGCAGTTCTACAACGACGACGCGCGCGGGCTCAGTGCGGCCGCCGGGGCCGTCCTCTTCATCCCGCTCAGGAACCGCGACACGGCGAACACGAACGCCCTCGTCTACTTCACCTTCAGCAAGCAGGTTAAGAGGGAGAAGTACGCGCCGCGCTTCACGACCGGGGCCTACAGCTTCGTCGGCCGCATGGCCGAGGGCGAGACGCGCGCCGGGGTGCTGCTCGGCTACGAGCAGCCCGTGCACGAGAAGCTAGTCTTCTTCGCGGACTGGTACAGCGGCAACAACGCCTTCGGCTACGCGGCATCGGGGCTCGGCATCACGCTCCCCAAAGAGAGCTACATCTACGCCGGCTACAGCTTCGGCAACCAGGGCCGCGGCAACAACTGGCTCGGCGTCTACATCGGCCGCACCTTCAAATAGCAAACCGAGTCAGTCTCGTGCCCCGCAACGTCCTTGATTTAAAACGAACGTTCGTGCTATATACTCCGAAAACCCAGACTTCGGAGTCTTAAAATTTTGAACCCCGTGATTGAGGAAAGAAACGTCGCCACCGGCCGCAAGGCGCAGGGGGAGCGCACGCGCCAGGCGATTCTTGAGGCCGCGGTGCACCTCGCCTCGGCGGAGGGCTTGGAGGGCTTGACCATCGGGCGGCTCGCCGCGGAGCTGTCGATGAGCAAGAGCGGGTTGTTCGCGCACTTCGGCTCGAAGGAGGGGTTGCAGCTCGCGACCGTCGAGGCCGCGCGCGGCGTCTTCATACGCGAAGTCATACGCCCCGCCTTCGAGGCCGGGCAAGGGCTCCCGCGGCTCTGGAAGCTGTGCGACACCTGGCTCGCTTACGTGCGGGGCGGCGTCTTCCGCGGCGGCTGTTTCTTCGCGGCCGCCGCCGCGGAGTTCGACGGCCGCCCAGGCCCGGTGCGCGACCGCATCGCCGCGATCATGAAGGAATGGCTCAAGGCGCTCGGGCGCGCCGTCGTGGAGGCGCAAACTGCCGGGCACCTGGACGAGCGCGTCGACGCGGCGCAGCTAGCCTTCGAGTTCAACGCGCTGGAACTGGGCGCGAACTGGTCCTACCAGCTACACGGCGACCGCCAGGCTTTCGCGCGCGCCCGCGCGGCCATCCTCGAACGCCTCCGCCTTCAGTCAAAGCCGGCCGGCCTACGGCTCCTGCCGGCCGTCAAAGAGAAACGCCGGGAGCCAAGCGCACCCCGCGCGCGACGAGGTAATCATTTGCGATGAACGAAACGGATCAAGCGTCGCCGGTCGTCTCGAAGAGAGCAGCCTCCTGGGACGGCCTCAGGCTCGAACACTTTCACTTCCGCGCGGGCGAGTTGCCCGAACACAGTCACCGCGAGCACCTCGTCACCTTCTCGCCCGCGGGCGGGTGCCGCGGCGAGATACGCACGGAGAGCGGGTTCTACGCGCGCGACGAGACGGCGCAGAGCGTGTGCGTGATTCCCTCGGGCCAGTCCTTCTCCGCGCGCCTCAAGGGCGACTCGGAACAGCTAGCCATCTACCTGGACCCGTCGCTCGTCCTGCGCGCGGCCGAAGAAGCTGACGTGCCCGGAGGCGCGGTCGAAGTCGTCGAAGGCTTTTCGCCAGATGACCCCGTGCTGAGGAGCGTCGGGCTCGCGCTCCTCGCGGAGCTCGAAATGGGAGGGCCGGGCGGCCGCCTCTACGCCGAGTCGCTCGCCAACCTGCTGTCCGTCCACCTGCTCAGGCACTACACGGCCGAGGGCGCTGAACAGAAATTCAGGGGCGGCCTCTCGGGGCGCAGGCTGCGGCGCGTGATGGCCTTCATCGAAGACAACTACGAGAGCGACCTGAGCCTGGCGGAGCTGGCGCGCGCCGGTGGCATGAGCACCTTTCATTTCGCGCGCGAGTTCAAGCGGACCACGGGCACCACGCCCCACCAGTACCTCATCAAGTTCCGCGTCGAGCGCGCCAAGGCGCTGCTGACCGAAAGCGAACTGCCGCTCATAGAGGTCGGCGCGCGCGCGGGCTTCAGCCACCAGAGCCACTTCACGCGCCTCTTCCGCAGGTTGACGGGCACGACGCCGAGCGCCTTCCGCCACAGGTTCCAGTCGTAAGTTTTTGGCCCACGAAGAGACGAGTAGCAAGATTAGTCAAGCGCCGGCAAGAACGGGAAAGACTGTGCGGGGCCTTCGCCCTTATTCTCCTCGCCGTCACCGCCACAAGATTCGGTGACGGCGAGGAGAAAAAAAGTGAGACGGAAAAGATTCTTATTGGCTGCCGCCCTGCTCCTGACGTTGGCGGGCGGCGTCCTGGCACAAAATCATGGGCAGGTCGCGCGGGATGCTATCAGGCGCGGCAACGAACGATACGCGCGCGCGGAGTACGAGGCGGCCATCGAGGAGTACGGCCGCGTCCCCGCGGAGGCCGGCGAGACCTACGCGCAGGCCCTCTACAACGCGGGCGTCTGCTACTACGAGCTTTGGCGCACAGAGGACGCCATCAAGATGTACGCGCGGGCGGCGGAGGCGAGGAAGGGCCGCTACCCGAAAGCCCTTTACGCGCTCGGCGTCGCGCTCAAGGACGCCGGGCGGACACGGGAAGCGAAAGAGGCGTTCGGGCGGGCCATAGAGGCGTCCGGCGGGAGGCACGCGATGGCGCAATACATGCAGGGGCTGCTCTTGATGAGTGAAGGCGACGACGCTGCGGCCGCGTCCCTCTTCAGGGCGGCGGTCGCGAGCGCCGGGGGACACTTCCCCGCGAGCCGCAACAACCTGGGAGTGATGCTGGCGAGGACGGGCCGCCTGGCCGAAGCCGAGAGAGAGTTCGAGGCCGCGCTCCGTCAGGCGGGCGGCGAGTTTCAAGAGGCCACGCACAACCTTGAGCTGTGCCGCTCGCTGCGACTGTCCGCGTCGGCGCTGACTCGACTGTCATCGCTGAAGACGGTCGAAGCGGCGGCCGGGCCCGGCGAGTAATTCACACGAAAGGGAGAACGCTCATGGAGACGAAAGCGCAGGACACTCTAGCCATCCTCAAGCTCTACGAGCTGAGGGGCGATGCCTTGATGCGCGAGGCGCGCAAGTGGTTCTTCACCTCTTTTTTCCCGGCGAGCGGCAGGGAGATAGTGGCGCTGCTCTTGAGCGGCGAGCGGCAGAGCGCGTATTACCGCATGGTCGCCTCGCACTGGGACGTGGCCGCCGCGCTCGTCAACCACGGCGGGATTGACGAGCGACTCTTCCTCGAAGCCAACTCCGAGCACGTGGTCGTCTTCGCCAAGCTCCAACCGTTCCTCGCGGAGGTGCGCGAGACCATCGGCGAGCCGGACTACCTGCTCAACCTCGAACGCCTCGTGATGAAAGTGCCGAACGTCGAGAAGAAACTTGAGAACCGCCGCCGCATGCTCGAACGCTGGGCGGAAAAGCAATGATGAATGCGGAGTGATGAATGAAAAGCCAAACGCTTCTCATTCATCACTCCGCATTCCTAATTCCGCATTGCTTTGCTGACGAGGCCCGTGATCGCCTCGATGAGTGTGGCGGGCTCGACGGGCTTGGCGACGTGCAGTTGGAATCCGGCGAGGAGCGCGAGGGCGCGGTCGGAGTCGCCGGCGTAGGCCGTGAGCGCAATCGCGGGCGTCTGGCCGCCGCGCTCCGCCCCCATCCCTCGCACCCTTCTAATCAGCGAGTAGCCGTCCTCGCCCGGCATGCCCACGTCGCTGACGAGCACGTCGGGCCGCACCTTTTCGATGAGCGCCGGGACGGTCGCCGCCGAGGTCGCCGTCGTGACCTCGGCCCCGTGCCTCTTGAGCAGCACGGTCAGCAGCTTCAGCGCGTCCTCGTCGTCGTCCACCAGCAGCACGCGCAAGCCCACGAGCGCGGGCGGCACCTCGCGCTCCGCCCCGCCGCCCTCTTTCACCTTCCGCTCCGCGGAACGTCTTTGGCCCGAGCCAGCCTGCACGGGCTCGGCCGGCAGCGGCAGGTCAACCGTGAACGTCGCGCCCAATCGGTCGCCCGCGCTGTAGGCGTGCACCGCCCCGCCGTGCGCCTCGACCAGACACTTGACGATTGAGAGGCCGAGGCCCAGGCCGCCGTGCCTGCGCGTCGTCGAGCCGTCGGCCTGACGGAAGCGGTCGAAGACGAACGGCAGGAAGTCGGGGCCTATGCCCTGCCCCGTGTCGCTCACCGTGAGGCGGACGTGCGTGAGAAGCCGCTCCGCCTCCACCTTCACGCGCCCGCCGGAGTCCGTGAACTTGATGGCGTTCGAGAGCAGGTTCCAGATCACCTGACGCAAGCGGTGCGCGTCGCCCTGGATTTCGTCCGCGTGCTGGTCTAGCTCGGCTGTCAGCTCTATGCCTTTGGCGGCGGCCGCCGGGTGGACCGAATCAATCGTCTCGCGCACGAGCGTCACCAGACGCATCGGTTCGATTTCGACCCTGAGGTTGCCCATCACGATACGCGAGGCGTCAAGGATGTCTTCGATGATGCGCCGCTGCTGGTCCGCGTTGCGGCGTATGGCGCTGACGGCCTGAAGGCTCGTCTCCTCGTTGAGCATCTCTTCGCCGAGCATGTACGCCCAGCCGACGATGGCCGTCAGGGGCGTGCGCAGCTCGTGAGAGAGCGTGGCGAGGAACTCGTCCTTCAGGCGGTTGGCGGCCTCCGCTTCGAGCCGCGCCTTCTTCGTCTGCTCGTAGAGCTGCGCGTTGGCGAAGGCGAGGTCGGCGGCGCTCGCCAGCGCCTGCATCAGCCGCACCTCGTCGTCCGTGCCGCGGCGGCGCTCGGCCCAGTAAGCGCCGATGGCCCCGACGGGGTTGACCGCCCGCACGGGCACCATCAGGAGGCTCTTAACGAACGTCGGGCGGTACGCCTCGCAGGGGACGCGCTCGTCCGCGTAAACGTCCTCTATGACGGCGGGCTGACGCTCGATGATCGACCAGCCAGAGACGCAGGCGGTCGCCGGAAAACGCTGGCCCTTCCAGAGCGGCGCGACGGCGTCCGTGTCCGCGTAGTAGACCTCGTCGCCCTCGCGGATGATGAAGGCCGCGCCTTCCGCGCCCAGAAGCTCGCGCGCCGCGCGGCAGACGGTCGCCGTCACCTCGCTCAGTTCGAGCGAGCGCGCCAGGTCGCGGTAGACGGCCGCGAGTTTCACGCTCTCGCGCAGCCGGCGCTCGGCCTCGTCGCGCGCGATCCTTTCGCGCTCCAGCAAATCCTCGCGCTCGGCCTCGTCGCGCTTGCGCTCTGTGATCTCCTCGGCGACGATGTTGATGCCTATGATCCCGCCGGCCGCGTCCTTGAGCGGGTGCCAGCTCTCCACCCAGACGCGCTCCACGCCCGGCTGCGCCTTCGTCTCGCCCACGACCTCGAAGTTAAGCACGGGCTCGCCCGTCTCCATGATCCGCCGGAAGACGGGCTCGACGGCGTCGGCCAGGTCGGGGACGATTTCGCGGACCGTGCGCCCCAGGTGCTCGGCCGCCGCGACGCCGTTAATCTCCGCGAGGCGCTCGTTGATGCGGACGTAGCGCAGCTCGCGGTCCAGGACGCAGAGGCCGACGGGCGCGTCGTTGTAGGTGGCCTCGATCTCCGCCAGCCTGCGCCGCTCCGCCTCCTCGCTCGCGCGCAACTCACGCTCGATACGTTTGCGCCCGGTCACGTCGCGCGCGATGCCTTCAATGGCCGCCGGCTTCCCCTCGCGGTACGAAACGCGCGTGCTCACTTCGAGCGTGCGGCGCGCGCCGTCCTTGGCGATGATGTCCACTTCGTAGACGGTCGGGGAGGGGTCGTGGAGCTTGCGCGCCATCATCTCCCGCGCGCGCTCAAGGTGCTCGGGCGCGACCACCTGGGCGATGTTGAGGCCGCCGAGAATCTGCTCCCTAGTGTAGCCCGTGATGCGTTCGCCCGCGCGGTTGATGGCGAGGTAATTCCCCTCTAGGTCGTGCGAGTAGATGATGTCGTTGGCGTTCTCCAGCAGGCTGCGGTAACGCTCCTCGCTCTCGCGCAGCTCGGCCAGCAGCTCGTCCTTCGAGCGGGCGGCGGCCTCCGCCTGGGCCTGCGCGGCCTCGGCGCGCACGCGCTCAAGCCGCTCGCGCTCGGCGTGCCGGCGGTCCGTCATGTCGTGCGAGATGCCGAAGACGCCGACGACCTCCCCGCGCTCGTCGCGCACCACGCCCTTCGTCACGCGGTAGGACCGCTCGCCGGCAGGCCCCGCGGCCAAGCCCTCGAACGTCATCGTCGTCTGCGCCTTGAGGACTTCGCGGTCGTCGGCGACGAACTGGCGCGCGGACTCCTCCGAGTAGAGGTCCGCGTCGCGGCAGCCCAGAATCTCGTCCTTGCTCTTGCCCAGAAAATTGGCACAGGCGGTGTTGACCAGGATGTAGCGGCCGTCGAGGTCTTTCGCGAAGATGGCGTCTGACGTGTTCTCGGCTATCGCCCGGAGCACGCTGTAGTCCCCGTCCCGCGGTCCTTTCGCTTGACGCATACAAAAACCTTCTCTGTTCGACGAGGTGGCGGAGAATTATCGGGAACGCCGCCGGGCTGAGGCCTCGGGCCGTCGCTCGCGGCCCGCGGCCGGACGCTAATCTTACCTCTTTACGGCGCGGCAGGGAACGAAAAATAGCCTCAAGCGGGAGACTTCTCTTCTCGCCCGTCCAGCTTTAGACTGAGCCACGCCGCCACGTCCTTCAGGCTCTCCATGCTGACCTCGTGGGCCATAGGGTATTCGCGGTAGGTGAGTTCGACGGGCAGCGCCGACAGTTTGTCGCGCACCGCGCGCCCTTCGGCTATCGGCAGCACGGGGTCGTAAATGCCGTGCGTGACCATGAAGGGCTTCCCTTCGAGCGCGCGCATCTCAGGCTCGCGTTCGAGCGCCTGCGCGGGGAAGCGCCCGCTCATCAGGACCGCGCCGGCCACTCGTTCGGGCGCGGTGAGCGCGAGCGCCAGACTCATCATCGCGCCCTGGCTGAAGCCCATCAGGTAGACGCAATCAGCGTCGGCCCCGTAGGCTTCGACCAACTCGTCCAGGAATCCGGGGAGCGCGCGCAGGCTCCTCTTCGCCTGCTCGATGTCGACGATCATCCCGCGTGGGGTGAACTCTATGTTGAACCAGCCGTACCCGCCGGGCCACATCTCGATTGGCGCGCGCGCGCTGACGATCAAAAACCGCCCGTCCAAATAAGGCGTGAGGCCGAACAAGTCCTGCTCGTTGCTGCCGACGCCGTGCAGCAGGACCAGGAGCGGCGGCCGCGTTTGGCCCGCCGCCTCCGGCTCGCGCACCAGATGAGTCAATGAGAATTTACCTGTGCTCACAATTCTTTCGTCCCTTCAACGCGGCAGCGCGACGCGCGACGCGCCGATAAGTTGTGCCAATCTTTCGGCGGCCCTCTCCAGACCTTTGAGCCTCGGCCGGGTCGCGCGCACATTCGGCTCCCAGTAGACCCTGCGGACGTTGAGCAGCCCCTCACGCCGCTCGAATTTCGGGTCGAGCCTCCCGATTAGCCGGTCGCCTTCGAGGATGGGGAGCACGTAGTAGCCGTACTGCCTTTGCGGCTCGGGGACGAACGCCTCGAAGCGGTAGTCGAAGCCGAAGAGGCGGCGCGCACGCGCGCGGTCGCGCAGCACTGGGTCGAACGGGCTCAGGAGGCGCGTGCGCTCGGGCGGCGCAGGAAGGGCTTGCAGGCGGCGCTCCCAGTCCGCGACCGCGAAGGCGTGCCGCGGCTTCGAGCCGTCGGCCGCTTCCACGACGACCGCCGTGACGCGCCCCTCACGCAGCGCCTCTTCGCACCAGGTCTTCGCCTCGGACAAGCCCACGGCGTCCCAGAACTGTGCCAACTCTCTGGGCGTGGCGACGCCCAGGCGTTCGAGCGCGGTGCCGCAAGCCCACTCGACGTGCTCCCGCTCGTCCGGCCTGGGCGCGGCGCTGTGAGCGGGCAGGACGCGCTCGGTCAGGTCATACACCTTCTGAAAATTTTCGCGCCGCAAGACCATCAGCTCGCCCGTCGTCCAGAGGAATTCGAGCGCGGCCTTCTGCGGCTTCCAGCCCCACCACGCCGAAGAAGAGACGCCGCCGCCGCCGGCGTCTCTCTCGAAGTCCTGCGAGCGCAGCGGCCCCTCGCGCGCGACGCGCTCGCGCACCTCGTCAATCACCCTGAGGGGATCGCTCCCCATGCGCTCGCGCCACCAGCGGCTCGCCATGACGCGCCCGCGGTCGCGCTCGAAGCGCGGCTTCCAGTGCGCGAACCACTTCGTCGGGACGGCCGAGGCGTCGTGCGTCCAGTGCTCGAAGAGGCTGCGCTCTTTCTCCAGGAGCGCCGAGAAGTGCGCGCGGCTGTAATCGTCCAGGCGGCTGCCGAGCGTCAGGTGCGGCGCGCGCTCGACGACGTTGATGGAGTCCAACTGCACGAACCCCATCCGCTCGATCAGTTTCCGCAGAACTGGCACACTCGCCGCGCGCGCCGGGTCGTCGAGCAGCCCCTGCGCGCCCATCAGCAGCCGCCGCGCGGCGTCCGCGGTGATGATTGGTGGCGTCATGTCTGATGAAAACTCGTGCGGCTTCGGACGCGGGCTAGTGCATCTTGAACGGGCCGCCCGGAGGCTCCGGCTCTAAATCGGGGCGCGCGGAATCCTGTACGACTTCGTGCATCTCCAGGACGTTCGGCCCCGTGAACGCCTCCCTGGGCAGCGTGCCGGACTGCGCGTGCCCCTTGACGAACGCGTCGGAGCGCACCCAGTTGAGAAAGTCCTGGCGGCTCTGCCATATTGTGAAGACGACGTAAGGGTCTCCCTCGTTGACGGGCCGCAGGACCATGTTGGAGACGAAGCCGGGCATCTTATCCACCAGCCCGGCCCGCTCGCGGAACCTCTCTTCGAAGGCGTCGTGGTACTCCCGCCCGACGTAGATACGATTAGCGACAGTTATCATTTCGGAAATCTCCCGTGGCCTCTTGATACTAACACGCGGCGGGCGGCCGCCCGAGTCTACTCGTCCCCGGAGGGCTTCGCGCGCAGGCGCTTGAGGCGCGAGCGGCGCGACTTGGCTTCGAGCGTGCGGTTCTTGGCGCTGCGCGGGACGCGCGTCGGCACGCGCGCGGCCGGTCGGTGGTTCAAACGCGCGATGCGCTCGCGCAGCTTTCGCAGACAGTCGGCCTTGTTGCGGTACTGGCTGCGCTCCCCGCGCGAGGTGACCACGATCCCCGTCGGCAGGTGCCTGACGCGGACGGCCGTCTCCGTCTTGTTGACGTGCTGGCCGCCTGGGCCGCTCGCGCGGAACGTCCAGACCTCGCACTCGCGCAGCAACTCTTCGTCCGATTCGGGCAGTCTGACCATGCTCAAGAAATCCTTTGCGCCTTTGCTTCTTCGCGTGAGTGATTTAAATTTTCTCACGCGAAGAAGCAAAGGCGCAAAGAAGACTTCCGGCCCTTAGACTTTCAATGAACGAGTTTCCCGCCATCCAGACGAGCGAGGCTGATGTCAGCTTCTTGAGAACTCAACTCGGCGCTCTACTCGAACTACGCGGCGCTCCCGCGGAGGTTGTGGCACAGTTATTCGACGCGCTCGCCGGATACTATTCCGGGCCGGGGCGCTTCTACCACAACCTGCACCACGTCGCGGAGGTGCTCAGGCTGCTCGGCTCGTTCAGGGCCGGGCCGAGGCGTCACGAGGCCGCCTGCTTCGCCGCCTGGTTTCACGACGCGGTCTACGACACGCGCAGGAACGACAACGAGGAGCAGAGCGCGGAGTTGGCCGCAGGCTGGCTGGCACAATTAAGCGCGCCGCCGGAAACCGTCGACGCCGTCCGCCGACTGATTCTCGCGACGAAGAGGCACGAGGCTGGGGACCTCTCGCCCGACGCCGCGCTCTTCCTCGACTCGGACCTGGCAATCCTGGGCGCGCCCGAGGAGATTTATCTACAGTACCGCGCGGCAATCAGGAAGGAGTACGCCTGGGTTGAGGAAGCCGTTTACCGCCGCGAGAGGAAAAGGATTTTAGAAATCTTCATCGCGCGCGACCGGCTCTACTTCACGGACCAGTTGCGCGCGCGCCTCGAAGCTCAAGCCAGGCAAAACCTGCGCGACGAGATTCAGGCTTTAGAAAGCAACGAGCACGACTGATTCACTCAAAGTTCAGGGCGATGCTTGCGTGACGTTCTCGGCGACGGTGACGGCCCACCAGGGGCCTGCGGAAGCGTCGCCCGCGGCGGCCCAGTACCAGGCCGACACGTCCGACCAACTGTCGCCGCCGTCGGCGTAGATTCTTTCGAAGACGCGCAGCCTCTCGTCCTGACGGACGGCCGTAAAACTTCCCCACCGCCTTCCTGCGTCGTCCACCCTCAGGGGCAAAGGCTCCACGCGGTAGCCGACGCCCTCGAAACAGTCCGACGCGGGGTGCAGCTTGCGCGACGCCTCTGTCACCCAGCGCACGACTATCTCGCGCTCGCCGTCCGTGAAGCGCGCGATGCGGCCCGGGAAGTCGCCGCCGAAACGCTGCTCGCGCTCCGAGAGCGGCAAGGGCGTGAGAGGTCTGCCCTCGAAGTGTGTGGGCCAGCCTGGGAACGCGGCCGAAGTCTCAGCGCCCCGCGGCGCGGACTTGAGCGGGAGCAGGGGCACGATTGCGGCCAGCAGGCACGCGGCTAGATAGAGAGCGGTCGAGCGCACAGCTTCTCTCCTTCCCTCAGACGCCGGACGATCATAACGATGCCCGCCGCGACGACGGCGAACGCGACCACGCCCACGTAGTCGTGCGACCACGCGGGCATCAACACCACCTTCGCCTCCACATAAAAGAGCGCCACGGCGCGGAAGACGTTGCCGAGGACGATGACGACGCAGGCGGCCGCGAGGCCGTAGAGAGTCCTGAGCGGGCGCAGGTCGTAAACGGCCGCGAGCAGGCAGACCAGAAAAAGTCCGACCCAGAGCATGCGCACGCCGCTGCACGGCGCGTCAATCCAGATGAGTTGGCCTCCCCAGTCGAGACAAGTCCCCTCGCGCACGACGCTGAAGCCCGCGAGCCGCAGGAGCGGCGCGGTCACTGTGGCGACGAAGACCCGGAGCGGGTAGCCGCCGTAAAACTGCAAGGACGGAATCACGGGCAGCGCGAGGTAGAGCAGGCCCAAGAGCCCCGCGTGGCAACGCCTGCCCAGGACGAGCGCGCTCAGCGCGAGGCCGACGGCCGTGAAGGCGAGGGCCGCGCGGGCGAGCGGAGGGAGGAACGCGTACGTGGCCGCGTAGAGCAGGAGGAAGAGCGCGGGCAGCCAGAGCTTCGCGTCCGCCGCGCCGCCCACTAAAGTTCTCTTCCGCCAGAGGAGCGCGGCGGCGCTCGCGGCGGCCAGCAGTCCCCACTTGCCGTCCGCGGAGCCGACGACGCGCGCGGCGTACCACTGCCAGACCGGCCACAGGGCCAGGAACAGCGCCGCGAGCGCGAGGGCGATCTTTCGTTTCGCACTCATCCGGCCAGCCCCCTCGCGCCGCCACGCCTTCGCCTGTAGAACATGAAGAGCAGGATTGCGGCCACGACCGCGACGAGCAGCACCATCTCCGGCTCGGGGATGGTCGGGACTGTCCCCGCCTCGACCGGCTGAAGCCCGGCCCTCTCGTACTGCTGCGCGGTCTCTAAGACCACGGCCCCGCTGACGGGCGTGACGAGTTGGTACTGCGTCGCCACCCGCACGGCCTTTTCGCCCGCGTCCTTTTCCTCGCCGGCGATGAGCCGCGCCACCTCGTCGTTGGCCCAGAGCCTAGCCAGGTGCGCGGAGGTCTCTTTGCCGCCCGGAGCGTCCGCGGACCGCGCGGGCTTCTCGCTCGTTCTCACCAGCTCTAACGTCCTCCTTTGCCCGGCCAACTCGGCGAACAATTTTTCCAGGTCGGATTGCAGACGCCCGAGGCGCGGCACGGACTTGACTGGGCTGACGCCGTCCAACCCCTCCTCTATGCGGTCACGGCCGTTCGCGGCCTGCAAGGTGTAAAGGACCGGGCCGCCTGGGCGGCGCTCGATCACGCGCCGCAGCTCCCCGACCGGCCACATCTCTATGCCCTGCGAGCCGTGCACCCACACGACGACGCCGCCCGGCCGCTCGGAAGCTATCTCCCAAGCCTTGGTCAGGGCCGGCACGTTGTCCGCGCCGCCCCCGAAGCTGGCCGCTTCGACGAGGCGGGCAAGCTCCGCGGCGTTCGCGGAGGCTGCGTGCTGGCTAAAACCTTCCTCATAAGCGCCGTTACCGTCTGCGAGGATTAATCTGGTCTCCACGTCCGGCGGCAGGCTCTTGAGCGCCGCGGCGATTTCCGCGCCGTGCCCCCTCATGCTCTCGGACGTGTCGACGACGAGGACGACGCGCGAAGGCACGGCGGTTTGACCCTCGCGTATGAACTGCCGAATCACTTCGCCCTGCTTCGAAGGGTCGCGCGTCCAGGACTCCGTCACCTCCGCGTCCCTGCCGACGCGCAAGACGTTCGCCGCTCCCGACAGCTCCGCGTCGCCGTACGTCCCGCGCACGGCGTGCAAGTTATCTTCGGGCCGCTCCGCGCGCATCCCGCCCGACTCCGCTTGCAGCGGCCGCTTAGACTCCACCCAGACGGAGTGCCTGACCTCGTCGGGGATGCCGAAATTCCGGTCCAGAAAGTGAGGCAGGCGCAGCAGCCCGCGCGACCTGTCTTCGAGCACGAGCGGGGCTGAGATGCCGAAGCGCAGCTTTAGTTCGCCCTTCGGCGGGACCGGGAAAGCCTGGACGAGGACGCGGTCGCGCCCCGAAGTGGTGACCAGCACGGGGTCGCGCCGCTCGCGCCGGACGACCTGCTGGTAAGCCTGCTGCACGCGGTCTCTGCCCGCGAAGGCCGCCTCGCGCGGCTCGCCGTTGACCCAGAGCGTGAGGCGCGAGACGACGCCGCCCGGCGGCAGTTGCACCTGAGCGCGAGCCTCACGCTGCTCCGCGGAAACGTTCTTGAAGGTGAGCGTCCACTCGACGTAGCCGAGCGCCGCGTCGGCGTCCACAGAGCCGTCCATCAACGAGGCCGAGAGCGTGAGCCCTTTCAACTTCCCGGCGATGACGGTCCCGCCCTGGTCCGAGTCGAAGTCGAACATCTCGTCCGGCTGCAACTGCCCCTTGAGCCTGCGCGGCGGGCGAGAGGTGTCGAACGTCTCGCCCGTCAGGCGGTAATAAATGACGCGCGCCTCCTGCGGCGTGACGGGGTTCCCTGCCGAGAAGAGGGTTCCGAGTAGGTCCGTCGCCACGCCCGCGCGCTCGTAGCACGCGCGCAGCAGGTAGTCCGTGTTGCCCCAGTCGCGCAGCAGCCTGAGCCCGCGCGCCCTGCGCTCAGGCGCGGAAGAGTGCGCGGCCATTTGCAGCCCGACGCGGGTCAACGTGATGGGCAACTCGATCAGCACGACGGCCGCGAGCGAGAGGGCCAGCCCGGCGGCGAGCCCGCGCCACCTCACGGCGTAACTCGGCGGGGCGATCCGCCGCAGATGACGGCGCAGGATGATGCCGGAGGCGAGCGAGAAGAAAGGGGCCATGGGCAGGAGTCCCATCCCCGCGAATATCAGGGCGACGAAGGCGAGCGGCAGCAGCGGCAGGTAAATGATCGTGTAGAAGGCCGAGATGCCTATGGCCGCCGCGTTCGCCAGCCCGAGCAGCACCGGGCGCTCCGTGGAGCCCTTGCTCACCGCCAGCCAGACCTGCAAGTGGGCCAGCGGGACGAACACCACCATGACGACGTGCCACAGCGTCGGGATGGGGTCGAAGAACGTCTCGGCGCACATGTGTGTCGCCGTCTCGATTGCGATGGAGACGGCGGGCAACAAGATTCCCCCGAACATGGTGAAAACTAAAGCGAAGGACTCCGCGCGCCACCGCCTCACAGGCCCCCCAGGCACTCCCTGCATCTGCTGCTCCATAAACCGACTCCCTTCCGGCGGCGCTGACGAGCCGCCCGCGGCTTAAAAACCCGCCAAGACATTTTTCCCCGACTGCATCAAGCGCTTTGTAGCATAAAGCAGAAAGCAATTCAACTAATAAATTTGTGAGCGGCGCAAGCCATCTAGGAGTTGAGCGGATAATAGGTCGAGGCCCGCCGCAGGTTGGGCGGGCTGCTCGGCGGGGTGTTTTCGGGCCGGCTGCTTCTGAGGCGCGGTCACGCGGGAGGCCGCATGCTCGAACAGGCTTCTACGGTCTGGGGCGGGTCGAAACTAAAATTCTTCAGGCAGGTTCTGAAACATCAAACGCGCCCGGCGACGTTCGCCACGACGGCGACCAGCTCGGCCAGCTCGACCGGTTTCGCCACGTGCATCTGGTAGCCGGAGCGCAGGACGCGCAGGCGGTCGGCGGCACGCGCGTAGGCCGTCAGCGCCACGGCCGGCGTGCGGCCGCCGCGCTCGGGCGGCAGCTCCCTCACCTTGCGAATCAGCTCGAAGCCGTCCTCGCCGGGCATCCCTATGTCGCTGATGATCACGTCGGGCGTGGCCTCCGCGAAGAGGCCCAGCGCCTCGGCGGACGACTTGGCGGTCGCGACCTCCGCGCCGCACTGTGCCAGTAAGACTTTAATCAGGTCGAGCGTGTCCGCCTCGTCGTCCACGACGAGCACCCGCAGCCCGTCCAGCTTGTCCGGGCACTCGACGGCGCGGCGCGCGCTTACGGCCGGCGTGTGAGGAGCGGCCGCGTTGCCGTCGTCCGATTTCTGCGCGACCACGAGCGGGAGCCTGACGGTGAACGTCGCGCCCTGCCCCTCGCCCGGGCTCTCTGCGCGGACGGTCCCGCCGTGCAGCTCCACGAGGTGGCGCACGATGGCGAGCCCGAGGCCCAGGCCGCCGTAGCGGCGCGCGGTCGTCCCGTCCTCCTGCCGGAAGCGGTCGAAGACGTAGGGCAGAAACTCCCGCTTGATGCCGTCGCCCGTGTCCGACACGAAAATCTCCACGTGCGAGCCCGCGTTCTCCAGGCCGAGACGGACGCTCCCGCCTTTCGGCGTGAACTTGATGGCGTTCGAGAGCAGGTTCCAGATCACCTGCTGAAGGCGCGCGGGGTCGCCGGGGATCGCGGCCGCGTCCGGCGGGAGCGACTTTTCGAGCACGATGCCTTTGGCCTCGGCCGCGGGCAGCACGGCCTCCATCGCGGCCTCTATGAAGGACGCCGGGGCGACTCTCCGCACGTCCAGGCCCAGCTTGCCCGTGATGATGCGCGAGACGTCCAGCAAGTCCTCTATGAGCCGGTGCTGCGCGTGCGCGTTGCGCTCGACCGTTGCGAGCGCGTGCGCGGCCCCCTTCGCGTCCAGCCGGCCGTCGCGCAGCAGGTGCGTCCAGCCGAGCACGGCCGTCATGGGCGTGCGCAACTCGTGCGAGACGGTGGCGAGGAACTCGTCCTTGAGGCGGCTGGACTCTTCGGCCTCGGCTCGCGCCGCTCGCTCCCGCACGAGCAACTGCTCGCGCCCTTCCAGCGCCTCGCGCAACTGCTCCTCGCTCCGCCTGAGCGCCTCCTTCGAGACCTCCTCCTTGATCAGGTAGTCGCGCACCTCGTACTGGCGGCGGCGCGCGCGCAGGGCGGACTTGAAAGCGCTCATCAGCGTCGCCACGCGCACGGGCCGCTCGATGAGCGTCACGTTGCCGGCCTCGCTCAGCTCGGCGATGGCCTCGGCGTTCGCGGGCGCGTCGCCGCCGCCGCTGGTCAGGAGGACGACGGGGACGTCAGACCAGGCCGGCTGCCGCCCGAGCGCCTCGGCCAGGCAGAGCATGGCTTCGCGCGTCAGCGCCTCGCCGGTGAGGAAGACGAGCCCCGCGCCCTCTTGCAATTTTTGGCACAGCTCCTCGACACTCCCGCAGGTGTCCGAGGGCAGGCCGCCACCCTCCAGGAACCGCGCGGTGAGCGCGGCGTCCCTGCCCGTCGGGGCGAGGATGAGAATTTTTTGGTCCCGCTGGTGCTGCGGCTCAAACTTCTTCATCGAACTCTTCGCCCGTGGCCTTTTTCGTCCCGTTGTAGACGGGGACGCCCGTCAGCACCCCCCGGAAATCTTTCAGCGGCGCGCCGACGTGAATGCCCTCGGGCGAGATTTCCAGTTCCCGGATCGTGCGCTCGTGGTTGCCCGTGCGCTTCTTGACGACGGAGAGCGCGCGCCGGATCGCGCCCTGCGCCTCGAAGTAGCGCACCATCAGCACGGTGTCCGCCAGGTAACTCACGTCCACCGGCGTCGCCATGTTGGAGCCGAGGAAGCCGTGCTGCGCCATGATGAGCAGCGTGACGATGCCCTGCTGGTTCAGGTAAGTCAGCAGCTCGTGCATCTGTATGGTCAGGAAGCGCTCCTCGGGCATCGCGTTCAGGTAGCCGTTGAGGCTGTCGATGACGACGACGCGCGCGCCCTCGCGGTCGACGCAGTTGCTCACCGAGTGCGCGAACTCGCCCGGCGTCAACTCCGCGGGGTCCACCTGCTGCACGGTGACGAGCCCGCTCTCCAGGTAGCCGCGCATCCGTGTGCCAATTCCTTCGGCGCGCGCGATGTAGATCTCGCGGACCTCGTCGAAGATGAAGACGGCGGCGCGCTCGCCGCGCTCGGCGGCCGACGCGGCGAACTGCGCCGCGATGGTCGACTTGCCGGAGCCGGCCGGGCCGATGATGAGCGTGCTCGTGCCGCGGTCGAGCCCGCCGCCCAGGAGCGCGTCCAGCTCCGTGATGTTGCTCGTGACGGACTCTTTGCTGAACTCGTGCCGGTGCTCGGCCGCGATGAGGCGCGGGAAGACGCGGACGCCGCCCGTCTCTATGCTGAAGTCGTGGTAGCCGCCGCGGAAGGGCGCGCCGCGCAGCTTGACGACGCGCAGGCGGCGGCGCTCGGCCCCGTACTCGACCGCCAGGTGCTCAAGCTCCAGGACGCCGTGCGCGACGGAGTGGACCTGGCGCTCCTCCAGGCGGTCTGCGACCTTGTCGTCCAGGAGCAGCACTGTGCTCTTCTGCCCGGCGAAGTATTGTTTGAGCGCTAGTATCTGGCGGCGGAAGCGCAGGGTCTCGCTCGCCAGCAGCCGCATCTCCGAGAGCGAGTCGAAGACGACGCGGCGCGGCTTGATGCGCTCGACCTCTTCGAGCACGGCGTTGGTCGTCTCGCCCAGTTCTATCTCCGACGGGTGGAAGATGGTGTACTGCGATTCCGGGTTGAGGTTGTTCGCGGTGGGCAGCAGCTCGTAGATGTTGAAGCCGTCGAGCGACCAGCCGTGCGACTGCGCGACCGATTCCAGTTCCTCCTTCGTCTCGGAGAGCGTGACGTAGAGGCCGGGCTCATTGAGCCTCACGCCTTCGAGTAGGAACTGGAGCGCGAGCGTAGTCTTGCCCGTGCCGGGGTCGCCCTCGATCAGGTAGACGCGGTTGGCCGGAAAGCCGCCCTCCAGAATATTGTCCAGGCCCTCTATCCCCGTCCCCATCCTGGTCTGGGTCCGCTGGCCGTCGGGCGGCCCTTCCTGCGCGCGACTCTTTCTCATAAGTCTTACAGTCAACTCCCTTGATTCTTCCGGTTGCGGACGAACGCGGGCGGAGTAGAAAAGCGTCAAGCACACCTTCGCGCCTTTGCGTCTACAGCCGTGAGGCAAAACAGTTTCACGCTGGAGACACAAAGGCGCAAACGGGTCGGGGTCAAGATATTTCTTGAGCTCTTCCTCTAAATCCGCAATCCGAAATCGCTCGGTCACTTGTATACTGGGGGCCAGCTATCTATTTTTATAACTTCAACGGGCTATTCTGTCCACGGCCGGGGCGGAAAATTTAAGACGAGGTCCAACGCAAATTTGCCGGCCGGGCCGGATCAAGTTCTGGCGGCGCGGCCGCGAAGACTGTAGAACGTGAGGACGTTGCGATGAAGAGACGGAGTTCATGGGGTCTGGGCTTTCTGTTGGGGACTGTGGCGGCGGCGGTCGCGCTGCTCGGGTGGGCGTGTCAGACCTCGAAGCCCGGCGCGCTGCCCAGCTCGACGCTTCAGGGCAGTATCCCCAACAACCACCCGCTGCCGAACCCCGGCGGCGAGGCCGCGACCTTCAGCACGCGCGGCTCCTCCGTCGCCCTGACGGGCGAGTTCTTCAAGCCGCAGGGCACGAACAACCAGAGTTGCGCGTCGTGCCACATCCCCGAGGAAGCCTGGAGCATCACGCCCGCCACGCTCAGACGCCTGTTCGACGAGACGAACGGCACGCACCCCGTCTTCAGCTCGCTCGACGCCAACAACCAGGACATGGACACCTCCACGCCTGAGGCGCGCCGCGCCGCCTACAGCATGATGCTCACGCGCGGCGTCTTCCGCAGGGAGCGGGCTCCCAAGCCGGACGCCGAGTGGGAACTAATCGCCGTCGAAGACCCGCACGGCTTCGCGAACGTCAACCGCCTGGTTCACTGGCGGCGCTCGATGCCCACGATCAACTTTCCCGTGGGCAGCGTGACGGTCAACTGGGACGCCGCCTCGAACATCGGCAAGGGGCAGCGCGCCGCGCTGGACAACCTGACCACACGCCTCATCACGGGCCCCATGCACGGCCAGCCGCCCGCGCCCGAAGTCGTCGCCGACATAGGCGATTTCGAGACCTCGCTCTTCGCGGCGCAAGTCACCGTGCCGGGCGTCGGGCGTCTGGACGCGGACGGCGCGCGCGGCGGCCCCGAGTTGCTCGCGAAGATGACGAAGGCCGAGGGCGATTTCAACCTCTTCGACGCCTGGAAGGACGACCCGAACCCGAAGCGCGCGCAGATCGCGCGCGGCCAAAGGGTCTTCAACAGCATGAACCCCAGCCACAAGAGCTGCATCGCCTGCCACAACTCTGTCAACAACGGCACGAGCTTCGACAACACCATGTTCGACATCAACACCGCGTCGGCCGCCGCGCGCACCCCGGACCTGCCGCTCTACACCTTCCGCAACAAGCGCACGGGCGCGACGCGACAACTGACCGACGCGGGCTTCGGCAACGTCACAGGGAAGTGGGACGACCTCGGCCTCTTCAAGACGCCGACCCTGCGCGGGCTCGCCGCGCGCCCCCCCTACTTCCACAACGGCATCGCCGCCACGCTCGAAGACGTCGTGCGCCACTACGAGAAGCACTTCGGCTTCGTCTTCACCGACGAAGAACGAGCCGACCTCGTGGCCTTCCTCAACGCGCTCTAAGTTCGGTTCGCGTCTCCCGCTGCCCTCCCGGTACCTGCGGCTCAAGTCGCGAATCGAACTTTCCCTTCGCGCGTGCGTACAAGGACCGGCGGGGCCGCGCGCCCCGCGGCGGAAGTCCCGACGCTTTCGGCACCTCATCTTCGGCAAAGGAAAATTTTTCAGACGTGAGACTCATCCTGATCCTCGCCCTGGTCGTGGCCGCCTCTGCGACCGCCTTCCCGCAGACGGGCGCGCGCAAACACCCCGTCGAGACTTTCTTCATGGACGGCATACGCGCCTTCAACGCGCACGACCTTGACGAATTCATGAAGCAGTTCGCGGACGACCTACAGATGTACGCCGTGGACCGCGGCGTCTGGCTGCGCGGCAAGGAGGCCGTGCGCCAGCGCTTCGTCGAGACGTTCCGGCAGTTCCCGTCCGCCAGGATGGAGATCGAAGACCTGCGCGTCCGCTCGGTCGCGCGTGGCGTCGCCGTGGTAGACTTCAAGTTCCACACCTACCCGCAGGGCACGGGGCCGGCCTTCCACGGCGTGGGCTCAGGCGTCTACGTCCTGCGCCGCGGCCGCTGGGTCGAAGTCCTGGAGCACGAATCAATCACGAGTGTTGACGAGGGACTTCGAAGAGGAGGAAAGTAAAGACGTGGATCGTAAGTCGTGAATCGTCGAACGTCTTTCTTTTACGATCCACGTTTTTAGAAGGGGCGAGCGAGTTGTTGACGCGCACTGAGAGGAACGCCCACGCGCGGGTCGCAATCGTCGGCAGCGGCTTCGGCGGCCTGGGCGCGGCCATACGCCTCAAGCAGTCGGGCGTTGACGACATCGTCGTTTTCGAGCGCGCGAGGGATGTCGGCGGGACGTGGCGCGATAACAGCTACCCCGGCTGCGCCTGCGACGTGCAGTCGCACCTCTACTCCTTCTCCTTCGCGCCCAACCCGGACTGGCGGCGCAGCTTCTCGCCCCAGGCCGAAATCTGGGCCTACCTCAAACGCTGCGCGCAAGACTTCGACGTGCTGCCGCACGTCCGCTTCGACCACGAAGTGACAAGCGCCGCGTGGGACGACGCGGCCGCGCGCTGGCGCGTAGAGACCTCGCAAGGGAGCTACACGGCCGACGCGCTCGTGATGGCCGCTGGCTCGCTGAGCGAGCCTTCGCTGCCGAGACTCGTCGGGTTGGAGGGCTTCAAGGGGAAGACGTTTCACTCGGCGCGCTGGGACCACGATTACGATTTGAAGGGGAGGCGCGTGGCGGTCGTCGGCACGGGCGCGTCGGCCATCCAGTTCGTCCCGGAGATTCAGCCCGCGGTCGCGCGCCTCTACGTCTTCCAGCGCACGCCGCCGTGGATCGTCCCTCGCAACGACCGCGCTCTGACGAAAGTCGAGCGCACTCTTTTCCGCCTCCTCCCCTCGACGCAACGCGCCGCGCGCTCCTCCATCTACCTCTTCCGCGAGCTGTACCTGCTGGGCTTCCGCCACCCGTGGCTCGCGAAGCGCGTCGAGTCACTCGCGCGCCGCCATCTCAAACTCTCCGTACGCGACCCTTCCTTGCGCGCCAAGCTCACGCCCGACTACCGCATCGGCTGCAAACGCATCCTCATCTCGAACGACTACTTGCCGGCGCTCACACGCGCGAACGTGGAGGTCGTGACCGACGGGATTCGGGAAGTGCGCGAGCACTCAATCGTGGACGCCGCGGGCGCGGAGCGGGAAACCGACGCGATAATTTTTGGCACAGGATTTCGGGCGACGGACCCGCCGTTCGCAAGGCACGTCCGCGGGCGCGGCGGGCGCTCGCTTTCGGAGGTCTGGGCCGGCAGCCCGCGCGCCCACCTCGGGACGACCGTCGCGGGCTTCCCGAACTTCTTCATGCTCATGGGTCCGAACACGGGGCTCGGCCACAGCTCCGTCGTCCTGATGATGGAGGCGCAGATCGAGCACACGCTCGCCGCGCTCTGGCACATGTGGGGGCGCGGCGCGAACGCCATCGAGCCGCGCGCGGAAGCGCAGTCGGCTTTCGTCGCGGAAGTGGACCGGAGGATGGGAGGGACCATCTGGACGGAGGGCGGGTGCGCGAGCTGGTACATGGACTCGACGGGGCGCAACGCCGCGCTCTGGCCCGATTTCACCTGGCGCTTCCGCCGCCGCGCCGCACGCCTCAACCCCGAAGAGTACGCGTTGAGTTTTCAGGCGCGGGCTGAAGAATCCTTCGAAAGTGAATTTGAGTCCGCGCCGCCTGCGGTAGCGGGCGAATCTCAAGCCGCGGGACACCCGCCCGCTACCGCAGGCGGCACTGACCTGGGCACGTCGCGTAATAACTATGCCTGAGGAGAAGTTGAAACGGTCTGACCGCGTGCTGGGTTTTACGGCGCGCGCTCTCCGACGCCTGCCCGTCTGGCTGCAACTGCGCCTCTCGGGCCGCCCGGCCGTCGTCATCGACGACCAGCAACTCGACCCGCACGTCCAACTGCTCCTTTCGATCCACCTGAAGCGCAGGCGGCAAGGGCTCTGCCACCCTACGCCGGACGAAGCGCGACTGCGCTTCCGCAGAGACCTGCGCGCCTCCTCCGGGCCAAAAACGCGCGTCCGACAGGCGCGCGACTTTTCGATTCCGGGCGAGGGCGGGCCGCTGAAGGTCCGCCACTACGCGCCGTTCGAGACAGAGGCCCGAGACCTTCTGGTCTACCTTCACGGCGGCGGCTTCGTCGTCGGCGACCTGGAGACGCACGACGAAGTCTGCCGCCTCGTGTGCGCCCACGCCTCGACGCACGTCCTGAGCGTTGACTACAGGCTCGCGCCCGAGCACCCGTTTCCGGCGGGGCTGAATGACGCGCTTGGCGCGCTCAGGTGGGCGCAAGAGAACGCGGGCGACTTCGGGGCCGAGCCGGCGCGCGTCGCGCTCGGCGGCGACAGCGCGGGCGGCAACCTGGCGGCGGCGGCGACGTGGCTCGCGGCCCGCGAGGGCTCGCCCCCTTTGGCCCAGTTGCTGATTTACCCCGCGACGGACGGCCTCGCGCCGCACGCCTCGAAGGAGCTGTTCGGCGAGGGCTTCTTCCTGAGCAACGCCGACTGCGAGGCTTTCTTTCATCACTACACGGACGGGACGGGTGTGAGCGAGACGGACCCGCGCGTCGCGCCGCTGCGCGCGTCGGACCACTCGGGGCTCCCGCCGGCGCTCGTCGTCACGGCCGGCTTCGACGTGCTGAGGGACGAGGGCGAAGCCTACGCCGCCGCGCTCAGCGGGGCCGGGACGGCGGCCGAGGTGATTCGCTTCCCCGCGCTCGGCCACGGCTTCATCAACATGACGGGCGTCTCGGCGGCGGCGCGGCGCGCGACCGTGGAAGTCGCCCGCGGCTGGCGCGCGCTCAATGAGAATTTGAAGTCTCAGATTTGAAATCTCAAATTTCTCGCCCCGCGTATTCTTACCGAGAGACTCAAAGGGTTTCCCGGTCTCTCTTCATCACCCCCCGCTTGGAGGAATTTGTTCTGTGCGATACAGCGTTGCCGGTAAGGTCGTTCTCATCACGGGGCCCGCGCGCGGCATCGGGCGCGAGACGGCGCGGAGGCGCGAGGCGCGCGGCGCGCGCCTCGCGCTGGTGGGGTTGGAGCCGGGGCGATTGGCCGCGCTCGCGTCGGAGTTGGGCGAGGGTCACGCGTGGTTCGAGTGCGACGTGACGGACCAGGCGGCGACGGAGCGCGCGGTCGCCGGCACAATCGAAGCGCTGGGCCGGCTGGACGTGGTCGTCGCCAACGCAGGCGTTGCGAGCCACTGCACGGTGGCGGCCGGGCCCGTGGACGCGCTGGTGCGGACCATCGAAGTGAACCTGATAGGGGTGGTGCGGACGGTGAGCGCGACGCTCCCGCACGTCGCGGCGGCGCGCGGCTACTACCTGCTGATCTCTTCGGCGGCGGCGCTGGCCCCCATGCCCGTCATGTCCGCTTACGCCGCGGTGAAGAGCGGCGTCGAGCAGTTCGGCAACGTGCTGCGCCTGGAATTGGCACACAAAGGGGTCGCGGTCGGCGTCGCGCACCCGTCGTGGATAGACACGGACCTCGTGCGCGACGCGCGCGACGACATGAAAAGTTTTAACGAGATGCTCGCGAGTCTGCCGTGGCCGTTCGGCTCGGTCACGTCCGTCGAAGACTGCGCCGCCGCGCTCGTCCGCGCCGTGGAGCGGCGCAAGCGCAAGGTCTACGTGCCTGGGACGCTCGCGCCCATCTCGGCGCTGCGCTACCTGCTGGCGAGCCCGCTCTCCGAGTTCATCATGGGGCGCAACGCCCGCCGCCTGCTCCCGCAGGCCGAGCGCGAGGCCCGGGCGCTCGAACGCTCCTTCGGCTCCCACAGCGTCGAGACGACGAGCAAGTCAGTGCCTCCTGCCGCACCGGGCGGGTCTCAGGCCGAGTCTTACCCGCCCGCCACCGCAGGCGGCACTGGCAAGGGCGTCACTCCTTAGCGGATACATCTCTCGCCAACAGCAATCATTCACGCGAAGCCGCCCGAGGCGCAAAAGCACTGCCGCCGCGCCGTCTCAAGGCGCGACTCCCCGCACCCTCGCGTGTGAATTATTTATGGCACAGTTTGTTAAGTCTTCTGTCAACGGAGCGCGGCGTCATGCTCGTCGCATCCTCTTGTATGCGTCGCTTGTGGCTGTCCTCTTCTCGTCCGGCGCTGCGGCGGCCTCGGCCCAGGTCGGCCCTTACGCGGACAACACTCCAGAGGTCGTGAGCTGGATGGCCGAGCGTGCGCGGCGCGCGCGCGGGGCGGCCCGAGCGCGTCCGCTTCCCCCTCGTCCGCAAGTCCACGGGCTGGGGCTGCATCTGCCCCGACTACTACATCGGCCTCAGCACGGCCACGACGGGCGGAGACACCTGGGTCGAGCCCCGCTTCACGCGCACGCTCGCGCGACCCAGCCGGAACGTGATCGTCATCGCCGAAGGCTACTTCACAGGCAGGCGCGTCACGCGCGACCTGCGTAACAGCTCCGGCGAGCCCGAAGAGTGGATTTATAAGCTCTGGGAGTTTCGCGTCACGCGCGTCCGCCTGCTCCCCGAGGGCCACGAGTTTTACGACGAAGACTCGCCGCTCAACCGCGTCGCCGTCCTGCGCGGAAAGCGCTGACGCGCCCGCGCGCCTTTCGACAAGACTTCATCCAGCCAGGCAACACCCCGCGCCCGCCCCGCCTCTAAACGAGACTCTCATACAAGGAAGGTTCATAGAAATGCACGCTCTTTTACTCTCACTTCTACTCGGGTCCGTCTCAGGCGCTTTAACTAACGCGGCGCAGACCGACGGGCAGTCCGGGCTCCTGACGCGCACGATCTCCGTCGGCAACAAGTCGTACACTTACCAGGTCTACGTCCCTTCGAGCCTGCGCGGAAAGCAGAACGTGCCCGTGATTCTCTTCCTGCACGGCATAGGCCAGCGCGGCGAGGGCGGGTTCATCCCCGTCAAGGGCGCGGCCGCGGCGTTCGCGCGTCAGTACCTCGAAAAGGTCCCGGCGGTCGTGCTGCTGCCGCAGTGCAGCCGCGGGCTCTACTGGAACGACGCGGAGATGGAGCGGATGGTGATGGCCGAGCTTGAGCAGACGGCCGATGAGTTCGGCGCGGACGCGAAGCGCCTGTACCTGACGGGCGTCTCGATGGGAGGCTTCGGCGCGTGGCACATGGCGGCGGCGCACCCGGAGAAGTTCGCGGCCGTCGTCTCCATCTGCGGCGGGAGCCCCCTGAGGTCCGGCGACCGCTTCGCGCCCATCGCGCGCAAGGTGGCGACCACTCCGGTCTGGGTCTTCCACGGGAGCGACGACCCCATCGTGCCGGTCAGCGAGTCGCGCCAGATGGTCGAGGCGTTGAAGAACGTGGGAGGCAACCGCGTGCGCTACAGCGAGTACGAGGGCGTCGGCCACAGCGTCTGGTTCAACGCGCTCGCCGAGCGCGACCTCATGCCCTGGCTTTTGGCACAGCACCTCGACTGAACCATTCGACCCCTTCGCGGCCCTGGTTTTTCTGTTGTCGCGCCTCCGGCGTGAACTAAGTTTTTTCGCAAAGGCGCGACAACAGAAAGACGGAAGCCGCGAAGGGGTCGAGTCATTCCGCCCGCCGCGTCTTTCCCTTCTAAGACTCGTGCTCGAAGATGAGGCTCAGGCAGGTGAGCGCGCCGTCGGCCTTCATGAATTCCGAGGTGTCCAGCACCTCCGTCCGCTCGTAGCGCTCCCGAACCATCTCAATCGTCCTCGGGAAACGTGCCTGTAGGAAGAGCGTGTCGCGCACGCGGAGCGCGTTGGCGGCGAGCGGCTCGTCCTCCGCGACGGCCAGCAACTCGAACCCACCGAAAGTCTCCGTCTCGACCCACGCCGGGTTGACGAGCAGAGTCCGCTCGTCCAGCGCCGTGCAGGCGGTCTTCAAGTGCAAACAGTCCCTCATGTTGACAGGCGTTACCTTGTAACCCAGCGGCCCGAGGATTCGCTTCAGCTCCTCAACCGCGCGCGCGTTCGTCCGTGACGAAAGGCCCACGAACATTTCGCGGCCCACGCGCAGCACGTCGCCGCCGTCCAGCGCGGCCGCGTCGGAGAGGCGCGCGGTGTCGCGGTACGCGGCCAGCACGCTCTCGACGGCCGCGGGCTCGCCGCGCCGCCACTCAGCCGTCATGTTGGTGACGACCGCGAGTTCGTCGACGACGACGGCCGTGTCCTCTATGAAACAGCCGTCGTAGTAATTAGCGTTCACCGCCAGCCGCTCGACCCTGGCACCCGCGCGCGCGAGCGCCGCGCAATACTCCTCGTGCTGCCGCAAGGCCAGCTCGTAATCAACCTCGCCGTAGGCGGCGGCGATGTCGCGCGAGACGGCGTTTGTCAGTGCTACCAGCATAGATTTTTGGCACAGGGCGCGAGTCCGCGCGCGTCTTGGCGCGCGCGACTAATCCGCCGCGACGGGCTCGTGCTCCGGGTCGATGGTGGTCAACTCGGCCATGACCATGCGCTCGCCCGTCTCCGCATCACAAGTGTCTTCGGTCGGCTCTTCGACCGCCGGGTCTCCGCGGCGCGGCAGGAAGAACACAACTAGGAGCGCGAGCGCCGAGACGACCGTCCCCGTCCAAAAGACCCTGTGAATCGCCGAGGCCATCGCCCCGCGCAGCGCGTCCAGAGCGCCCGGCGCGAGCGCGGCCTGCGCGTGCGGGTCGATCAGCGCGTTCGGGTTCGCGGCGAGTTGCTCCGCCCGCTCGGGCGTCAAAGCGGCGTTCCCGCCGCGCGCCACTTCGCTCAACTCAGAGGCGAGCCCCGCGGAGAGGACCGCGCCCATCACGGCGACGCCGACCGCGCCGCCTATCGAGCGCGCGAACTGGTTGAGCGAGGTCGCAATGCCCAACTGCGCGCGCGCGACGGCCTGCTGCACGGCGATGAGCAGCGTCAGCATCGTCAGACCCAGCCCCGCGCCGATGAGCATCAGGTCTACGTAGAGCCAGACGCGCGCCGTCTCGCGTTGAAAGATCGAGAGCAGCACGAAGCCGAGCGTGAGCAGCGCGAAGCCGACGATGCTCGTCGGGCGGTAGCCGACCCGCAGCAGCAGGCGTCCGCCGATGATGGACGTCCCGACCCAACTCAGCATCAGCGGCATCAGGAGCGACCCGGCTTCGGTCGCGGTCGAGCCCAGAGCGCCTTGCGCGAAGAGCGGGATGAAAGAGATCGCGCCGAACATCGCCACGCCCGCCAGGAACCCCGCGGCGACGGCGACCGCGACGACGCGGTTGCGGAAGAGCTTGAACGGCACAATCGGGTCCGCCGCGCGCCGCTCGACCCAGACGAAGAGCGCCGTGAGCGCCACGGCCCCCGCGAAGAGCGCCAGGTTCGCGGGCGCCAGGAGCGTCGCGAGGCTCGTCCCGCCCTCCACGAGCGCGAGCATCAGGAGCGTGATGGCCGCCATCAGGAGCGCGCCCCCCGCGTAATCGATCACAGGCCGCTTCGTGCGCCTGGGCTCCTTGAGGGCGAGTCCGATGATGAGCGCGGCGGCGAGCCCGACGGGGAGGTTGATGTAAAAGACCCAGCGCCAGGACAACTGGTCCGTGATGAAGCCGCCAACGACCGGGCCAATGACGCTCGACAGGCCCCACACGCCGCTGAAGAGAGCCTGCATGCGCGCGCGCTCTTCGAGCGTGAAGATGTCGCCGATGATCGTCATCCCGAGCGGCACGAGCGCGCCCGCGCCGAGGCCCTGCACGGCGCGGAAGACGATGAGCTGCGCCATAGAGGTGGACATCCCGGAGAGCACGGAGCCGGCGAGGAAGACGAAGATTCCGATCTGGTAAAAGAGCCTGCGCCCGTAGAGGTCCGAGAGCTTGCCCCAGACCGGCACGGTGACGGTGGACGTTATCAGGTAGGCCGAGAAGACCCAGCTATACTGATTGAGCCCGCCGAGCGAAGCGATGACGGTCGGCATCGCCGTCCCGACCACGGTCGCTTCGAGCGCGGCCAGAAACATCCCCGTCATCACGCCCGCCGTCACGGCCCAACGACGACGCCCGGACATCTCCAGCGCCGGCCGATCCGCCGCGCCCACCTTCACACCCGCCCTCGCACTCATCACCTCTGCCCTTCGTTCTTAACCCCGGAATCACTCACGCGCCAGTTACCTTCGCGCAGATAGATTGAAAAAGTGTGTCGGGCGGACCGTAGGATTTGCAAGCCCGGATTTATCCCCGAAGGGGATACACATGATAGCCAGGGGTAAGCGCGAAAGCGCGCCACCCCTGGGACCGCGCGAATAAAAATGTTTCGACCCTGAAGGGGTCACGCATTCAACGTTGAACGTGCGACCCCTTCAGGGTCGAAACATTTTTCCTAACTCTACCGGGGGCGGCGCTCGCGCTCAAGCACTCGCTTGCCCCCGGCTATCACGTTTGACCCTTTCAGGGTCAGAAAACGCGCGGCGTCGAAAGGAACCGTGTCTTTTACGCCACGCGCCGGCCCGGCAAAGAGTTCAGTTGCACGCCCCGCCCCTGCTGCGCGATCTGGCGCAGGCGCGCGACACGCTCCTGTGTCGGCGGGTGGCTGCTGAACAGGCTCTGGAGCGCGAAGCCCGTCAGCGGCTTGACGATGAACAGGTGCGACGCGGCCGGGCTCACGTTGAGCGGGATGCGCCGGCTGTAGGCTTCCAGCTTCTCCAGCGCGGAGGCCAACGCCAGCGGGTCGCCGCCCGTGTGCGCGCCCGCCGCGTCCGCGCCGAACTCGCGCGAGCGCGAGATGGCTAGCTGAATAATCGTCGCCGCGAGCGGCGCGAGGATGATCATCAGCAGGCCGCCCAACAGACCGCCGCCGCCCTCTTCCTCGTCGTCGCGCCCGCCGAAGATCATCGCCCACTGTGCCATGTGCGCCATCATCGTCACCGCGCCGGCGATGGTCGCCGCCACGGCGCTCACCAGGATGTCGCGGTTCTGTATGTGGCCCAATTCGTGCGCCAGCACGGCCTCAAGCTCGCGACTGTCGAGCACGCGCAGGATGCCCGTGGTCACGGCCACCACGCCGTGCTCCGGGTTGCGGCCCGTCGCGAAAGCGTTGGGCGCGTCCGACTCCACGATAGCCACGCGCGGCTTGGGCAGGTTGAACCTGCGCGCCACGCGGGCCACCATGTCGTGCAGCTCCGGCGCTTGCAGGTACGAGACCTCCCGCGCGCCGGCCAGCTTCAGCGCGATCCGGTCCGAGAACCAGTAGCTGCCGAAGTTCATCGCGAGCGCGAACACGAGTCCCACCACCGCGCCGTAGCTCCCGCCGAGCCACCCGCCTATCAGGACGAGCAGGCCCGTCAGCGCCCCCAGAAGAATAGTCGTTTTCAGCGTGTTGAAGTTAAACATGCTTCCCTTAGTCATTAATTTCACCCCCCAGTCAGCCGCGGCCCTTTCCTGCCGCATTCTGCCTGACTTTTGGCCGACCAATTAGATGTATGAGGACGGCGACCCGTTGCGAGCATGATTGAGGGGGACGAGGGCCGGCCGCCGCGTCTTAATCTTTCCTTCCGCACTTTCCGGGCGCGCGGCTATAATCAGGAGGAGCGCGGAGAGGAGGTCTCTGACGATGAGCTTGCCCGGAGAACGATTCGGCCTGAGTGTCGCGGACTATCTGGCGGGCGAGCGCGACGGCGCGGTGCGCCACGAATACGTGAGCGGCCAGGCTTACGCGATGGCCGGCGCGAGCGCGCGCCACAGTCGCATCGCCGGGAACATCTTCGCGCGACTGAACGAGCACCTCGACGGCGACGAATGTGAGCCCTTCATCTCGGACATGAAAATCCGCGTCGCGCCGGACCTCTTTTATTACCCGGATGTCGTCGTCACCTGCGACGCCCCCGCCCGCGACCCGTACTTCCGCGCGGAGCCGCGCCTCATCGTGGAAGTCTTGGGCCCGACCACGGAACGCGCGGATCGGCACGAGAAGCTGGGCGCGTACCAGAACTGCCCGAGCGTGCAGGGATACGCGCTCGTCTCCCAGGACACGATGGTGGTCGAGCTACACCGCCGGACGGGAGAGACTTGGCAGACGGAACTCTGCACGGAACCCGAAGAACAATGCGCCTTCGCGTCGGTCGGCCTCACGATGAGCCTGGGCGACATCTACCGCAACGTGCGCTTCGACGAAGCGCCGGAATCCTAAGCCCGCGGACGATCCTCTTCATCAGTTACCAGCCGAGCCGGTGCCGCCGGCCTTGAAGTCGTCGGTGCGGAAGGGCGAGGCGGGCAGCCCCGCGGCGTTGTAGAGCGTGCTGACGGGGTTGTCGGCCCAGCCGTAGCGCACCGCGATGGGGAATTTGACCTGCGGCGACGAGACCCAGACTTCCTTGCCGCGAACGACCGCGTCGGCCCACACGAAACGCCTGTCCTCGCCCGCGATGGCGAAGCCGCTCAAGCCTCCCTCGCCAGGTTTAAGGACCAGCCCGCCGTCCGCGTGGTCGAACGAGAGACGTATCACGCCGCCGTCCTCCTTCATCTCGCGATAAACTGGGCCGGAGGAAGCGCCCTTCTTGCCGTAGGCGATTTCGAGCGCGGCGAGCGCGAGGCGGCGTCCCACCTCCTGCTTGTTCTTCGGGTGTATGTCTTTCGCGTCGCCTATGTCTATCGCGACGGCTAACCCCGCGTGCGGCACCGCCTGCGAAACTTTGAGCTGCGCCTCGCGCAGACGCGCCCACTCGGAATCCGCTGGCACAGTTTTCCTGCCCAGGTAGTTGGCGAGCTGCACGATCAGGAACGGGAAGTCGCCCGACTCGAAGCGCGCTCTCCAGTCGCGAATCATGACGGGCAGCAGCTTCTCGTACTGCGCCGCGCGCCCGACGTTGGACTCGCCCTGATACCAGATCGCGCCCTTGATACTGAAGGGCAGGAGCGGCGCGATCATCCCGTTGTAGCGCGCGTTGACCAGCCCCAGGTTGCCGCTGGCCGGCTGCGTCGGCGGGGCCTCTTTCACCTCGACGAGCTTGACGCTCGGCCGGTAGCTCCATTCGCCCGCGAGCGAGACGGCCGCGCCGCCGCCGGCTGGCACAATTTTCATCTGCTCGGGCGAGCCGTAGATGCCGCCGCCCACGCCCGTGTCCAGCACGCGGACGGCAATGGTATTGACTCCGGGCCTGAGCGCGGAGGCGGGGACCTTGTAAGAGCGCGGCGCGTCATACTGGCTCATCGCGCCGACGCGGACGCCGTTGACGAACGTCGTGTCGCGGTCGTCAATCGGCCCCAGGCTGAGCACGAGGTCGCGTCCGGCCCAGTCGGCCGGCAGCTCGAACGTCCTGCGGAACCAGACCACGCCGTCGTAGTCGGGCAGGCCCGCATCCTCCCAGAGCTGCGGCAGCCGCATCGTCTTCCACTGAGACGCGTCGAGCGCGGCGTCAGACCACGCGGGCGACGCGCCCGAGCCGGGGTCGTTTTTGGGCCACCACGCTTCCGTCGCCCTGTCGACATCGACGGCGGCTTTCTTCGGCGCGGTCATCGTCTCCGCGAGACTCTTGATGGCCGGCTGAAACTCTTCCATCGCGGAGAGCGCTTCGGCGCTCACCCAGCCCTCTGCGACGGTGCCGCCCCAAGACGAATGAATCAGGCCGATGGGGACGTTCAACTCCTTGTGCAGGTGTCGCCCGAAGAAGTAGGCGACCGCGGAGAAGCCGCCCCACCCGCCCGTCGTGATGTTCGCGGGGGTCGTGACCAGCCAGCGGGCCTGGACCGTGCTCTGCGGCGTGGCGGCTATCGTCTTCGGGACCGTGAAGAGACGAAGCCGCGGGTAATTGGCGCGCGCGGCCTCTTCTTTGGGGTTGTCCACCTGCGTGACGCCCATCTCCATGTTCGACTGGCCCGAGCAGAGCCACACGTCGCCGACGAGCACGTTGTTCAAGGTCACGGACTGCGGGCCGGAAATCGTGAGCGTGTAGGGGCCGCCGGCCTCGAAGGGCCCGAGCCGCGCCAGCCACTTGCCGTCGGCGTCCGCGGTCGCCGCGGCCTTCTGCCCGCGCAACTGGACCGTGACGCTCGCCCCCGGCGTCGTCCACCCCCAGACGGGAAACTTGACGTTGCGCTGCAAGACCATGTCGTCGCCGAAGAGCGGGTGAAGAAACGGCCTCGCCGCGGAACTCTCCTGGGCCCGCGCCGGTTCAACGCCCCCGAAGAAAGCCATCAACAAAAAGAGCACGAAGATTTTTCGCATGGTCAAAATCCTGCTGCCTTTATCAGCCATCAGCGATTAAGCGTAGCGCAAGTCAGTACCGCCTGCCGCAAGCGGGTCCGCAACATTGAGTACGCGCCCGCTTGCGGCCGCGGCACTGACCTGAGTTTTGTGTTGGCGCTCACTCCGTCTGTGCCGCGAGCGCGTCGAGCGTGGCGTCGAAGTTTTCGGGCGTGACGCCTGGCGCGCGCAGGAGGAACCAGCGCTCCGTGTGTTCGGCCGATTCGTCGGGCTCAAGCCGCGCGACGGGTCCGAGCGATTCGAGTTCGATGAATGTGCCAGCCGTGTAGGTCTCGAAGTTGCAGTTGTAGTCCGGGTAGGTCGCGCCCTCCACGTAGCCCGCGCGCTTGACGAACAGAGTCTCGCCGCGCAGGTACGCGGCCCAGCCCTGCTTGTTGAGCATGCCCATCTTCTGCGGCTCGGGGTGCGCCGCGTCCGACCTCAGGCCGATGTACCTTTTCCCGAAACTCCAACGCGCGTCGGTCAGGTCCGTGTAGTGCCAGAGCACGAGCGGGCGAGCGGGCAGCAGGTAGTCCGCCCACGCACGGAAGGGCTCCTGCGGGAAGAGGGCGACGCCCCCGCCGTTCATAATCGTCAGCGCCCACGGGGCCGCTTCGATGGCCCACAAATTCCGGTTGGTGATTCTGTGGAGCACGGAGACTCCCGTCCCCTCGGCGTCCAGTACGATTGTCATCTCTTTCTCGACGCCGCTCGCGTCCGCGTTCTGCGAGAGCCTGACGCCGTTCGCGCCCGCGGCCTCGATTGTTAAGGGGCCGTTGTCCGGCGCGTACGAGCGCGGCTTGGCCTCCGGCGCAATCCAGAGACGGTGGCCGCCCCACGCGCGCCACTCGCCCAGCTCAGTCTGAGCCACGGCGTCCGGCGCTTCGCCCAGCATGTTCTCTTCGCCCGTGAAACTGTAAAGCAGGATGCGCGGGCCGACATTGGCCGTCGCGACCAGCTCGACCTCCCTGTTCGAGAGCTTGCAGCAATCAAGTCCCAGGTAGTTGATCTTTTCCACTTGAGCTCCCTTAGAGTGTCCGCCGGGATTCAGTAAGCGAACGATTGATAGACTTCCGCGTTCGGCTGCTCGTCCAATGATCCGACCAGCGGGTTGAAGCGCAGAAGCCTGCGCGCGCGCTCGGACAAGCCCGCGAGCGCGGCGCGCGGCACACGTATGGAGACCTCGGGGCGAAAGAGCCAGCGGCGGCTGTAGCCTATGACGACCATAGGGCGCGGAGTCCCCGTGCGGTTCGGAGTCCCACGGTGCAGCCCGCGCACGTCGCGAATCATCACGTCGCCCAAGCGCATCAGGAGCGGCTCCAAACGAATCTCGCCCGCCTCCAAGCGTCGCAAGCCTTCCTCCTTCGAAACCATGTGCGTGCCGCGCGTTATCTCGAACGGACCGTTCTCCAACGTCACGTCGACGAGCGGGAAGTTGACGGCGAGTTGGAAGGGCGGCGACTCCGAGCCCGTTTCGGGGAAGAGCGGCGGGGCGTCGCGGTGCACGTCCTGGTAGGCGGAGCCCACGAGCGGCGTGTCGGTCGCCAGCTGGCACATCATCATGTCTTCGCCCACCAGCCGCTCGCAGACGGCGAGCACGTCGTCGTCCTCGAAAATCGCGGGGTCCGCGAACGGCTCCGCGAAGGGGAGCGTGACGTAGTAGCGCGCGGGGCCGCGGTTTTCCAAATGGCCCTCGCGCGCGATGTGCGTTTCGAGAAGCGGGCTAAACGCCTCGCGCCAGCGTTCGAGCGTCGCGCGCGGGAAATGGTCCGGCAGGATGCAGAACCCGTCCGTCAACGCCGCGTGCGTGAATGATTCGATTTCGGTTTGACTGTAGCGCATAAATCAGAACACAGGATACAGAAGTCTGAAGTCAGAAGAAAAGAAAGCCGGAAGCACGAGTTGAGCTTTTCGTTCTGACTTCCGACTCCTGACCCTACTTGCGGCTGAGCCTGCTCTGCACGATGACGACGGCGAGCAGGATGACGCCGCGCAGGACCAACTGCCACCAGGGGCTGATCTGCCCCTCCAGATTGAAAATGTTGAAAATGACGCCGAGCAGCAGCACGCCGACCAGCGTGGACGTGACGCCCCCCTGCCCGCCTGTCAAAAGTGTGCCACCGACGACGACCGCCGCGATGGCGTCCAACTCCCAGCCGAGCGCGGCGTTCGGCTGCCCCGCGCCGAGGCGCGACGCGAGAATGACGCCCGCCACTCCGGCGAGCGCGCCGCTCAAGGCGTAGACGCAGACCTCTACGCGCGCGACGTTCAGGCCCATCAAGCGCGCGGCCTCTTCGTTGTCGCCGAGCGCGTAAACGTGGCGGCCGAAGCGCGTGTGGTTGAGCACGAGCCAGCCCGCGGCGAACGCCGCGAGGAGAATCAAAACTGGCACAGGCAGCGGGCCGAGGTAGCCGCGCGCCAGACGGCCGAAAGACGACGCCGCCTCGCGCCCGACGCTGACAGACTCCTCGTTCGTCACCGCGAGCGCCAGGCCCCGCGCCGCGATCATCATCGCGAGCGTCACGATGAAAGGCTGTATGCGCGCGCGCGTGATGACAAGGCCGTTGACGAGGCCGAGCACCGTCGCGGTCGCGACCGCCGCGGGCAACGCGACGAGGAGCCCGTGACCCGCGAGGGCGGCAGCGACGACCGCCGCCGCGGCGAGCAGTGAGCCGACCGAAAGGTCTATCCCGCCGGTCAGGATGACGAACGTCATGCCGAGCGCGACCAGCCCGAGCATGCTGTTCTGCCTGAGCACGTTCAGCAGGTTCTCGGCGGTCAGAAAAGTTTCGTAGCGCGCGAAGCCGAAGACGCAGACGAGCAGGAGCGCCACGAGCGCGCCGTGTCGCTGTGCCAGGGAGGCCACGCGCGCGCGCGCCGTCCGGCCGCGCACCGAGCCGGCCCCGTCAACTGTAGTCGTCCCCGCCTCGCTCACCCGCAATCCCTCCGCTCAATCCTTCTTCGCGTCCCCGCCCGGCGTCACCCTCAGCCAGTCGAAGCGCGCCGTGGCGTTTGCCCCGCCCGCCGTCAGCGCGACGCGCGCGCCCTCCACGTGGGGCGCGTTAATCGTGCCGCCCAACTCCTTCCACTCCCGCCCGTCCGCGCTGTAGCTGAAACGAAACTGCTCGCCGTTCCTGGCCGTCACGCGCAGGTGGACGGTCGCGGCCGCTACCGCGGCGGTCGCGACCACGGTTTGGCGCTCGCGCCCCTCGCGCCGCCAGACGACGACTCGGCCCGCGCCCGCGGAGATGCCGACCGCGTCCGTGCGCCAACTGTAAGCCGAGAGCCCCGCCTGCCCCTTCGCCCCGAGCGCGCGCGTGTCCAGAAGGGCCGCCGCCACGTAGTCGGCGGAACTCACGCGCCGCGCCAGCACAGCGGCCGTCAACTCGTCCGGGCTTTGCGCCGCGCCCGGCTGAAGAATCAGCTGGCCGGACGCCGCGTCCACGCGGGTCGTCTGCGGGCTCTTCATGGGCCACTGCCAGGACGCGTCCAACTGTGCGGCGGTGAAGTCGTCGAAGAATTCGGCCGGGCCTGAGACTGCGGCGAGGTCGTGCGGCGCGGCGGCCGTGCCGCTCGGTCCGCGCCCCGCGTTAATACTGGGCCAACCGTTATCGCCCCACTTGATTTCGTCCAGGAGCGCCTCGCGCCCGACGGTGAAAGCGCCCGCGCGTTTGGGGTAAGCGTGGTAGAGCAGGAAGTCGCGCCCGTCTGCGGTGGTGACGACGGTGCCGTGGCCCGGACACTGCCACGCCCCGTTCTCGTCCAGGATGGGGTTCGAAGGGTTCTTCTCCCACGGCCCCAAAAGTTTCCGCGAGCGCGCGACGCCGAGCGCGTAGTCGCAGCCGCGCCCGCAGCACGCGTTGCCCGAGTAGAAGTGATAGAACCAACCATCGCGGCGGACGATTGCCGAGCCTTCGGTGACGTGCCTCTCCCACGGGGCCGTGTTGCGCAGGATTTCCCTGCGCTTGCCGACGAGTCGCGTGCCGTCTTCCGAAAGCGGCTGCGCGAAGATGGAGGTCGGCTGGTCGGGCTCGGCGTCGTTGCCGTCCGCCTTCCAGACCAGGTAAGGCTGATTGTTTTCGTCGCGCACGAAGAAGGCGTCAATCGAGCCGACGCCTCCGCGCTCCGAGATTTGGCACACGAGCGGCCCCTTGTCCGTGTAAGGCCCCTGGGGCGCGGTCGCGGTCGCGACGGCCACGCAGAGTGTGCCAACTTTCTTCGGGCCGTCGTCGCGCCGCGCGGTGTAGTAGACGAAGAAGCGCCCGCGGTCCTCCGTGATTTCGGGAGCCCAGAAGTCCCCTTTGACCCAAGTGGGCGGCGTCTGGAAGACCGCGCCGACCGCGCCCCAGTTGACCAGGTCCGTCGAGTGCATGATGGGGAAGTGCGGTGCCCAGTCGCCGGTCGTCGCCGTCGCCCAGTAGTCCCTGCCCGTGCGTATGACAGACGGGTCCGGGAAGTCGCCCGCGATGACGGGGTTCGTGTAAGTGCCCGTCTGCCCGCCTGCGCCCGCGCACGCGAAGACGGAGAGCAGAAGAAGCAGCGCGCACCTTGTTCTCAAGTTAAGAAGCATCCGTTCATGCCACCTTCGGCCGCTGAATGTAGACGGCGACGAGTATGATCGCCGCCTTGATGACGAGCGACCAGGCGTAGGGGTAGTCCCTCATGTTAATGGTCGTCGTGATGACCTGCATGATGAGCGCGCCGAGGAGCGTGCCGAGAACGGTCGCCCGCCCGCCCGCGAGAGGGGTGCCCCCAACGACCACGCTCGCGATGGCGTCCAGCTCTATGTTGAGGCCGACCTTCTGCGCGTCGCTCGCCCCCAAACGCGCCGTCTCGATCAAACCCGCGAGCCCCGCGAGCAGGCCGCTCGCGGCGTAGACCATGATTTTGGTCCGGCGGACTTTGACGCCAGAGAGCCGCGCCGCCGCCTCGTTGCCGCCGACGGCCGCGACGTAGCGCCCGAACGCCGTCGCGCGCATGACGAAGACGGCCGCCGCAGCCACCGCGAACATGACGACGACCTGCACGGGGAACGGCCCCAAGTAGCCCTTGCCCAGGTACTCGAACGCGGGGTTCTGAAACTCTATCAGGTCGCCGCCGCGGCTGATGACCTGCGCCACGCCGCGGCCCGAGATGAGCAGCGCGAGCGTGACGATGATCGGCTGGATGCGGAAGAAGGAGATGAGCGCGCCGTTGAACGCGCCCGCCGCGAGCGAGACCAGGAGCGCGAGCGCGAGGGCCGGCCCCGTGCCGCTCGGGAGCGTCACGGCGGCCGTCGCCGAAGCAATCGCCATCACGGAGCCGACCGAGAGGTCTATCCCGCCCGTACTGATGACGAACGTCATCCCGACGGCCACGAGCGCCGTCGGCGCGACTTGCAGCAGGATGTTCCGAAAATTATTCAGGTCCGCGAAATTCGGCGTGAAGATGATGTTGGCCGCGACGAGCAGGACGAGCGCCGCGCCCGCGCCGTAAGTCGGCCCGTAATCAGCCAGCCCGAATTTTCCCGCCGACCTGCTTTCCATTCTCCTCGGCCCGCGGAGCGGGCGGCTGACAATAGCCCGGCACTTCAGTGCTGGGGAGAGTAAAGAAGAAAGTTCAGAGTCCCGTAGGGGCGACTGAAAACAAGCCGCCTCAGATTCAGTCGTCCCTACGGGACTCAGCTACAATTCCCACTCGACACCCAGCACTGAAGTGCCGGGCTATTTTCACCGCGTCCCTGGCGGGACGGCGGGCGGGCATCAATGCTGGCGGCCTCTCACGCTGACTTCTGACTTCTGACTTCTGACTCCTGCTTTTCTTCCGCCATCGCGTGAATGATGTTGTCCTGCGAGATGGAGGTGCCGCGCAGCTCCGCGACGCAGCGGCCGTCGCGCATGACGAGGACGCGCGAGCTGCCTTCGACTAATTCCTCCAACTCCGACGAAATCATCAGCACGCCCATTCCCTCGCCCGCGAGTTGGCCCACGAGGGATTGAATCTCCGCCTTCGCGCCCACGTCTATGCCGCGCGTCGGCTCGTCCAGGAGCAGGAACTTAGGCTGCTTGCAGAGCCAGCGCGCGAGCAGGACTTTCTGCTGGTTGCCGCCAGAGAGTTCCCTGATTTTCTGGTCCGCGCTCGCGGCCTTGATGCCGAGCCGCTTCATGTAGCGCTCTACGATCTCGTTCTGCCGCGCGCGGGAGACGACGCCGAGCCGCGTCAGAGCGGGCAGCGCCGCGAGCGTCAGGTTCTCGCGCACGCTCAACTCCGGGATGATGCCCTCGGCCTTGCGGTCTTCGGAGAGGAAGGCGAGGCCCGCGTCAATCGCGTCGTCCGGCCCCTTCAGTTCGAGCGGCCGGCCTTCAAGATAAACGCGCCCCTCGTCCAGCGGGTCCGCGCCGAAGATGGCGCGCGCCGTCTCAGTCCTGCCCGAGCCGAGCAAGCCCGCCATCCCGACGATCTCGCCGCGCCGCGCCTCGACCGTGACGCGGTTCAGCCGCCGCCCGCGCGTCAACTCTTCGGCGCGCAGGAGCGGCGGCTCATCCGTCGCGGGCTCGCGGTGCTCGAACGCGGTCGCACCCTTCTGCCGCAACTCCTCGCGCTGCCTGCCGAGCATCAGACAGACCAAATCTAAACTCTCAAGCCCCGCCAACTCATACGTGCCGACCAGGTGCCCGTCGCGCAGGACGGTCACGCGGTCGCAGACGGCGTAAAGCTCGTCGAAGCGGTGGCTGATGTAGACGACGCCGACGCCTTCGGACTTCAGCCGGCGGATCACCTCGTAAAGAATCGAGACCTCGCGCTCGGTCAGAGAACTGGTCGGCTCGTCCAGCACGACGACCTTCGCGCCGAGGGAGACGGCGCGAGCAATCGCCACCATCTGCCGGAGCGCGATGTTGAGAGTCCCCAGCGCGGCGCGCGGGTCAATCCCGAGCCCGAGGCGCGAGAGAAGCTCGCCCGCCTCGCGGTTCATCCTCTTCCAGTCGATTAGGCGGAAGCGGCGCGGCTCGCGCCCCAGGAAAATGTTCTCGGCCACGGTGCGGTAGCCGAGCAGGTTGACTTCCTGGTAGACGGCGACGAGCCCCGCACCTTGCGCCTCCTCAGGCGAGCCGAACTCGACCTCGCGCCCTTCGAGCCGGAGGCTTCCACGGTCCCGCCTGTAAGCCCCCGTCATGACCTTAACCAGCGTCGACTTGCCCGCGCCGTTCTCGCCCACGAGCGCGTGCGCCTCGCCGCGCACGACCTCGAAGTCAACGCCGTCGAGCGCCACCACGCCCGAGAAAATTTTCGTGATGCCCTCCATGCGGAGGAGCGGCTGGTCAGACATAGTTGGCAGCAGGCAGTGGGCAGTGGGCAGTTAAAGCAGTCGGCCTTTACTGCCAACTGCCTGCTGCCTGCCGCCCACTGTTTCAGTATGCTTCGTTCACGTACTGCGCCGCGTTCGAGGCGTCGAAGAAGCGGTCGGGGACGATGATCTTGGGCGGGAGCTGCTCGCCCTTGAGATACTTTTCGAGCGTGTCGAAGGCGATGGGGCCGAAGCGCGGGTTGCACTCGACGGTGACGTTCATCTCGCCCCGCATGATGGCTTCGAGCGCGGACTTCTGGCCGTCGACCGAGACGACGAGCACCTCCTTGCCGGGCTGAAAGCCCGCGGCCTTCAGAGCCTGAATCGCGCCGAGCGCCATCTCGTCGTTGTGCGCGTAGACGGCCGTGATCTCCTTGCCGTGGGCCTGAATCAAATTCTCCATCACCTTCTGCCCCTCGGCGCGCGTGAAGTTGCCGTTCTGCGAGGCCAGGATTTTCATCTCGGGCGAAGCCTTGATGGCGGAGGCGAAGCCGTCGTGGCGGTCGCGTGCGACCGAAGAGCCCGCCGTGCCGAGCAACTCGATGATGCCCGCCTTCCCGTTCGTCTGCTTGACGAGCCACTCGCCCGCGCGCTTGCCCTCTTCGACGAAGTTCGAGCCGATGAAGGTGACGAAGTCCTGGCCCGCCGTGCCCTGCACTTCGCGGTCGAGGAGGATGACGGGGATGCCCGCGTCTTTGGCCGCCTGCAACGCTCCCTCGAAACCCTTCTCCTGCTGCGGCGCGAGGAAGATGGCGTCAACGCGCTGGGCGATTAAATCCTCGACGTTGGCGACCTGGACGGCGAGGTCGCCGCGCGCGTCCGTCACGATCAACTCGTAGCGGTCGGCGCGCTTGGCCGCCTCGTCGCGCATGCTCCTGGTCTCGGCGATGCGCCACGGGCCGTTGCTCTCCATCTGCGAGAACCCGACGCGCAGCTTCCCTCCCTTCCCGGCCCCGCCCTCTTTGCGGCAGCCCGCGACCGCGAGCGCCGCGACGCACAAGAGCAGGAGCAGAGTCCGCCGCCTGTTGAGAAATGAGTTCATGTTCTTACTCCCAGATTGCACATAGCTGCCGCGCGGCGCGTCCTCGTCCAGTGCCGCCGGCGGTACTGACTCTCATTTTTTCGGCTCGCGCCGCCGGACTTTGCCGGCCGCCTTCTCGGTTGGCGCGGTCGAGCCGCGCGCGATGAGGTAGGTCGGGATTTGAATCTCCACGCCCTGCCTCTCCGTGTGCTCGATGGTCGTCATCAGCGCCTCGACCGCGCGCAGGCCCAATTCCATGCGCGGCAGGCAGACGGTCGTCAGCGGCGGGTCCGTCAGCGAGGCGAACGCGATGTCGTCGAAGCCCACGACCGAGATGTCATCGGGAACGGTCAGCCCCGCGGCGCGAAACTCCTGCATCGCGCCGAGCGCCATCATGTCGTTGGCGACGACGACCGCAGTGGGCAGCCGCCCGCTCTCAAGCATCTGGCCCGCGGCGCGACGGCCGCCCTCGATCTTAAAATCGCCCTCGTAAATCACTGGGCGCGAGCCCGGCAGAAGCCGCGCGACGGAATCCGCGAACCCCTCGCGCCGCTTGGCGGCCGAGCGCAGGCGCGCGGGTCCGCCGATGTAATGGATGCGCCGGTGGCCGAGCGCGACCAAGTGCTGAATCGCCTCCTCTATCCCGGCCGCGTAGTTGACGACGAGGTTGCTCATGTGCGCGCCGTACATCCCCTGGTCGAGGAAGACGACGCACACGTCGCGCCGCGCCAGCTCGTCCACGAGCGCCATGTCGAGTTCCGAAGTCATCAGCGCGACGCCCGCGACCTTGCGCTCGATCAAGCGGCGCACGTAGTTCGACGTGCGCCCGGCCTCGTAGTTGGTGTTCGCCAGCACTATGTCGTAGCCGCGCTCGAACGCCGCCGTCTCGATGCTCTTGACCAACTCGGGGAAGAACGGGTTGGCGATGTCGGAGATCAACAGGCCGAGCGTGTGGTTGCGGCCCGAGGCGAGGCTGCGCGCCTGCGCGTTCGGGTAGTAGTCGCAGCGCTTGATGGCGTCGAGCACGCGCGCGCGGACTTCCTCCGAGACGTGCCTCGTGTTGTTGATGACGTGCGAGACGGTCGCCGTCGAGACCCCCGCCTCCCGCGCCACATCTTTGATAGACAAGGCTCATGAGGGATGAGGGGTGAGGGATGAGGGATGAAGTAAAGACAGTAGCTTTTATTTCATCCCTCACCCCTCACCCCTCATCCCTTACCTCCTTTGCTCCGTCGCCCGCGTCCGAGACGTAGATGTTCGGGGCGGTGTTGGTCGCGCGCCGGTACTCGGCGCTGACGAGCGACTGAAATTCCGCGAGGGCGTCGCGGCGCACGAGGTTGACGGTCGAGCCGCCGAAGCCGCCGCCGGTCATCCGCGCGCCCAGGCACGCGCCGAAGCCGCCGGCTATCTCCACGAGCAGGTCCAGCTCCGCGCAACTCACTTCGTAGTCGTCCCTGAGAGAGCGGTGCGAGCACTTCATCAGGCGGCCCATCTCTACGAGGTCGTTGCGGCTGAGCGCCTCGACGGCGCGCAGTGTGCGTTCGTTCTCCGTGACGACGTGGCGGCAGCGGCGGCCGATGGGCTCGGGCAGGACTTCGGCGTGCCGCTCGAAGTCTTCCGCCGTCACGTCGCGCAGGGCCTTGATTCCCGGCAGGACTTTTCTCAGAAGCTCCACGCCGCGCTCGCACTCCGCGCGCCGCACGTTGTACTCGGAGTCCGCCAGCTCGTGCTTGACGCGGGAGTCGCAGATGACGACGGCCGCGCCGGAAGTGTCGAGCGGGACGGGCTGGTGCTCCAGGCTGCGGCAGTCAATCAGGAGCGCGTGCCCCTGCTTCCCGAGCGCGGCGACGAACTGGTCCATGATGCCGACCATCGCGCCCGCGTACTCGTGCTCGGCCCGCTGCCCCGCGAGCGCGAGCCGCACGCGGTCGACCTCCAAATCCGAAACGCTCAGGAGCGCGAAGCCCGTGGAGATTTCGAGCGCGGCCGAGGAGGAGAGCCCCGCGCCCGCCGGCACGTCCGAAGAGATCACGAGGTCCGCGCCTCTGAGTCGCGCTCCCCCTTTCAACAGGGCCTGCGCCACGCCCTCCACGTAGTCTAGCCAGATGCCGCGACGCGGCGGACCCGGGTTGTCCAGATCGAACTCCGCGCCCTCGTCCAGATTCAGCGAGAAGGCGCGCACGCGCCGGTCGTCGCGCGGGGCGGCGGCGACGACCGTCTCGCGGTCAATCGCCATCGGCAGGACGAACCCGTCGTTGTAGTCCGTGTGCTCGCCGATCAGGTTGACGCGACCGGGCGCGCGAAAGAGCCGGGGCGCTCGCCCGTAGGTCCGTACGAAAGCCTGGCGCAGAACTTCCCGCTCGACCAATCTTTCCCCTCAGCCTTTCTCGCCCCAGACGACGGGCGTCACGCGCTCGCGCAGCTCGACGGCCTTCTCCTCGGCCAGCGTGTCGTTGATGAAAAGCCCCGCGCCGGTCTCGCTGCCCGCGAGGTACTTGAGCTTGGTCGCCGTCCGCAGCGGCGGGTAGAACTCTATGTGGAAGTGGCAGTGCTCGTAGCCGCCGCCGTCCGACGGCCGCTGGTGCAGGACCATCATGTAAGGGAACGACAGGTTGAACAGTCGGTCGTAGGCGACGAGAATCGTCTTGAGCATCTCCGCCAAATCGCGCTGCTCCCCCTCGTCCATGTCCGTCAGGGCTTGCAGGTGGCGCGACGAGCAGATGTGCACCTCGTAAGGATAGCGCGCCGAGAACGGGACGAAGGCGACGAAGGAGTTGTTCTCCGCGACGACGCGCCGCCCGTCGAGCCTTTCTTCGGCAACGATGTCGCAGACGAGGCAGCGCCCCGTCTTCAGGTGGTGCGCGCTCATCTGCTCCAGCTCTCTCGCGGCGCGCGGCGGGATGAACGGGTAGGCATAAATCTGTCCGTGCGGGTGGTGCAAGGTGACGCCTATGGCCTCGCCCTTGTTCTCGAAGATGAAGACGTACTCGACGAAGTCGCGCGCGTCGAGCTCGCGGAAGCGGTCGGTCCAGACCTGCACGAGCTTGTGAATCTGCTCGACGGGCTCCTGCGCGAGAGTCGCCTTGTGGTGCGGCGTGTAGAGGATGACTTCGCAGACGCCCTGACCGGGCCGCACGGGATGAAGCTCCGTGCCTTCGACGGCGGGCGGCGGCGGGTCGGGCCTGAGGCTCGGGAAGCGGTTCTCGAAGACGACGACGTCGTAGTCGGGCTCGGGTACTTCCGTCGGGAAGCCGCCCGGCTTCGTGGGGCACAGGGGGCAGAAGTCCGCGGGCGGCAGGAACGTGCGCTCCTGCCTGTGCGTGGCGGTCGCCACCCACTCGCCCAGCAAAGGGTTCCAGCGCAGCTCAGACACTTCGCTCCTCCTCGGCCTCCGGCTCGGCCTGGGGTTCTCTTTCGCCGGCCCCGTCTTTCTCCTCGGCAGCGGGGGGCGGCGCGTCCTCGAACGTGTAGAAAATCAGGTAGCGCCCGTCCTCCAACGTGACTTGTCTCTTCTGCATAAACACCCGCCTGTCAAGATTCGTCGTTCCCTGACTCACCTGACGCTCAACGTGATGACCGAGACGGACTGCTTCGGCAGCAGCACCGTGAAGCCGCCCGGCCCGGCGCTCAGTTGGCGGCCGCGCACGTCAATCGCGTTGGGCGTCTGAAAGCTGTTCATGGTCGCGGGCGTGTGCGTCGTGATCGTCTCGATCAGGCCCGCGCCCGCGACGCGCGCGCCCGCGACTTCGACGGCCGTCTGGAGTGCGCGCTGCCGGTCCGTGTTGACGAGCTTGATGTAAATCTTCCGCCCGTCGGCCGAGCGGCTGGCGACCGCGTCCAGGACTGGCACACTTTTCCCCTCGCGCGTCGTGTCGTAGGTCCGGCCCTCCACGCTCGTCGTCAACCTCTCGTCGCCGCGCCGCTCGTTATAGAGCTTGATGACGCGGTAGAGCGGCGAGACGAAGACGCTGTGGCGGTTCGCCTGGATGATGCCGCCGGGCCAGCCGTTGACGAGGTCCGAGACGGCGCTCATCTCCACCAGGTCGCCCTGCCGCTCGAAGACGTTCATCAGCCGCGCGCCGTAGACGGCCGAGTCCATAGAGTACTGCCGCTCGATTGGCAGGTCTAACCCCCACTCGTTAATCGCGAGCTTAATCTGCTTCCCCGGCACCAGCTCGCGAATCAACTGTTCGACCTGCTCGTAAAACCTCTCGTAGTGGAGCGGGCGCGCCATCAGGTTGAGGTCGTCGCCGCCCATGTCGTTGCGGCTGTAGTAGTGGTGAATGGCGAGGTAATCAATCTGTGGCCCCGCGACCTTGAGCACGGTGCGGTTCCAGTTCATGTCGTTGTCGCCGACGGCGATGAACCTGATGGAGGGGTCTACGGCGCGCATGGCGCGCGCGTAGCGGTTGTAGTTGCGCGCGTAAACGTCCGCGGTCGAGTGGCCGCGCACCCAAGAGCCCCAGATTTCGTTGCCGATCTCCCAGAGCTTTATATTGTAAGGCTCGGGGTGGCCGTTGCGCGCGCGCATCGCGCCGTACTTCGAAGTGGCGGGGCCGTTGCAGTACTCGACCCACGCCGCGGCCTCTTCCACGTCGGCCCCGCGTCCCTCGACGTTGACCGTGATGGTCGGCTCCGCGCCGACTGCGCGCGCGAACTCGACGTACTCGTCCGTGCCGAAGTCCGAGGGCTCGGGCTCGTTCTTCCACGAAAGATTGGCCCACGTCACGCGCTCGTCGCGCGGCCCCGTGCCCCAGGGCCAGCGGTAGTCCTGCGCGACGTTGCCGCCGGGCCAGCGCAGGAAGGCGGGCTTGAGTGCCCTGACGTGCTCGAACACGTCGCGGCGCACGCCGCCCGCCGCGGCGTCGCCCGGTACGAGCGAGACCTGATCGACGAAGACGCGCCCGCGGCCGTAGAAGAGGACGGCGAACTTCGCGAGCCTGTCCGTCTTCGTGGGCTTGAGCGTGAACTCGTACTTGCGCCAGTCGCCCGCGACGTTCGTGATGTCGGCTTCCGTGTAGACCTCTTCGGTCGCGTCCGATTCGAGCGAGACCGTGACGCGCCCGGCGTAGCCAGCGGTCTTCATCCAGAGGTAGCCGCGGTACTCAACGCCTCCGCGGACGGGGACGCGCGGCTGGTAAAAGCCGTGGCGCGGGATGACGCCGTTGCCGGCCTCGACGCGCAAAGAATGTTCGTCCGGCTGCTTCTCCTTAATCTCGACCGTCTTCTTTCTCGCGGGCGGGTAAGGAGCGGCGGCGTCCCAGGCGAAGGCCAGGCCGTAGTCGTCGTTGCGGTCGTCCGGGTAGCGCTCCCAGTAGCGCGAGAGCCCCGTGGCGTTCGGCGGCTCCTCGAAGCTGCGGTTGCGAATCAACTCCGCGTGCATCCCGCCCTTGATGCCCTCGTACATGAACTCCAGGAAGTGGCCGTAGAGCAGAGGGCTGACGCGCCCCTCCACGCGGCGCGCGTCGACGCGGACGCGCGCCGCGCCCGCCTGCGCGGGGAGTGGCGCGCGGTTGAAACCCGCACCGCTCTGCGCGCGCGCGGCGGGCGAGAAGGCGAAGAGCGCGGCGAGGAGAAAGCCGGAGACTGCGCGCCGCTGTTTGGCAGACGGAATCATGGTTGGGAAAGAAGGGGCAGGAACGGACCGCGCGGAGACACGAAGAGGCGCGTAGAAACTGTCAATCCATCTCGTGTGATCTGGTGGCCCGTTCCCTTCCCCTCATTTGGTCGCAATCAGACGTTACTACTGCTTGGCCGTCACGACGCTGACGGAGTCCCAGTTGTTCTCGGAAGTGCCGAAGCCGTAGAGCATGACGCGGAAGGCGCGCGGCAAGTCCCTGAGCTGTCTCTGCAAGCCGATCTCGCCGTTCAAAGCGAAAAAGTATTCGTCGCCCTTGCGCATGATGCTGATGGTCGGGTTCTGGGCCTTCGTGCCCATCTTGCGGTTGTCTATGCGCTCGCCGCGGCCGTCCGTCATCACCCACGCCTCGAACTGGCCCTCGCTCGTGAGCAGCCACTCCAGGCGGTTGCGGCCCGAGCCGTCGAAGAGGACGGTCAGGATGGCGTTGCCGGGCTTGCCGCCGCCGGCCTCGTCGGGCTTGGGCATCATCGCGCCGACCTTACTGACGGTCGCGTTGACGATGAAGCGGTCGCCCGTGAACTCCTGGCGGCTGCGCACGCCCGCGCGCGACTCCGGGATGCCGCGCATGCGTAGCTGCCCGTCCTTGACCTCGAACTTGCCGCCGCTCCCGCCCTCGAACGTGAACCGCTCCCACTTCGTCTCGTCGAGCTTGCCGCCGTCGAAGGTGTCGCCCCACTCGGCGACCGCGGGGTTAGCCTGCTGCGCCGGCTGCTGCGGAGTTTGCGCGCGCGCCCGGACGGCGAGCGCCGCGAAGAGCGAAAGACAGAGGACGGCGAGCGACGCCCGCCTGATTCGTGACGAAACAGTTGACATGAGAACAAGACCTCCCGTGGATGAAAACTTCTTCCTGAGCCCGCGCACTATCATAGCCCGGTCTAAAAAAGCACGTTCGCCAGGCGGCGCACGATCTCGCGCCGCTCGTTCTGCGCCTGCGTCTTCTGCTCCTCGCTGAGCTGCTTGAATTTTTCGAGCGTCGCCTCGCCCTCGGCCTTGCGGCCCAGCCGGAGGTAGGCGCGGCCCAGGTGGTAGTAAGCCTCCGCGAGCTTCGGGTCCAGGCTGACGGCGCGCTCAAGCGCCGCGGCCGCCTCGGTGTAACGGTTCGTGCGTATGTAGACTTTCGCCAGGGCGAGGCGCGCGGGCGCGAACGTCTCGTCCATGCGGACGGCGCGCACCAGGTGCGACTCGACGAGCGGGAGGTCCGCGTCCTGCTTCTTCAGGAGCACGTCGGCGATCAGGTGGTGCACGACGCCGAGCTTCTCGTCGGCCGCGAGCGCCCGCTCGAAGAGCTTGACCGCCTCGTCGTATTGGCCCAGTTCGACCGACGTCATCCCCAGGTACGCGTAGGCCGGGGCGAACTTCTCGTCCAGCTCGATGGCGCGCCTGAGCGCCTTCGCCGCGTCGTCGTTCTTGCTCCAGCGGAATTGTGCCAGCCCGAGCGCGAACCAGAGGCGCGCGGAGTTAGGGAACGACTTGAGCGCCTCCTCCAGACGAATCACGGCAGCGCCCGGCGCGAGCACGTTCGTCAGCAGCATCCCGTAACGGAAGCGGTACTCCTCGCGCTGCGGGTCGCGCTGGATGGCGAGCCGCATGGCTGGGATGGCGTTCTCTATGTGCCCGCTCTTCTCGTAGACGGAGGCCAGGAGCGCGTAGACGGGCGCGGCCTCCGTCCCGCGCGCGACCGCGCCTTCGAGCGTGCGCCCGGCCGCCGGCAAGTCGTTGAGCGCGACGTAGGCCCTGCCGAGGCGCACGATGGCGTCCACGTTCGACGGGTCGGAGGCCGTCGCGGCTTCCAACTCGCGGGCCGCCTCGGCATACAACTCCGCCTCCAGGAGCGCTCCGCCCAGGTCCGCGTGCGCCGCCGCGCCCGCGCCCTCGGGCCCCGCGCCCGACGCGGCCCGCGCGGCGTAGTCTCGGTAGTGTGCGGCCGCGGCCGCGCGGTCGCCCACTTTGAGCGCGGTGACGACGAGGGCGCGCGCGACACCCGCGTCCGGCTCCAGCGCCTGCGCGCGGGTGAACAGGTCGAGCGCGGCGCGCAGGCTCTCGGGCGTGCCCTCGGCGAAGCGAATCTGCGCGAGGTTGACGAGCGCGCTCGGCTGGTTCCGGTCCAGTTTGAGCGAGGTCTCGAACTGCTTGATCGCCTCCGGCGTGCGCCCGAGGCGCAGCAGGACCGCGCCGTGGTTGTTGCGCGCCGAGGGGAGCAGCGGGGCCGCGATGGCCGCGGCCGCGAAGTGGCGCTCGGCCGCGGCGAGGTCGCCCGCGCGGTCGCTCATGATGCCCATGTAGGTGTGCGCCGTCACGTTCCTCGGGTCCAGCTCAAGCGCGCGCGTGAAGAGCGCGCGGGCGGCGGTCTCGTCGCCTTTGTCGAAGGCGGCCACGGCCTCCTCCACGACCTTCGCCGCGGCCGCCGCGTCACCGCCGCCGACCGCTCCGCCGGCGCGCACGCCGCGCGCGGG